>Ga0255767_1000019_pt1 | contig 163595 bp, 162 predicted proteins | sample 071ome_24_FD_179967 | JGI IMG/M metagenome (GOLD analysis project Ga0255767, IMG submission 179967) | Coastal salt marsh microbial communities from the Groves Creek Marsh, Skidaway Island, Georgia - 071402CT metaG (version 2) | ecosystem: Environmental > Aquatic > Marine > Intertidal zone >...
GTATGCATCCTTTTAGTACCGAGGGTCGGACTCGAACCGACACACCGTAAGGCGCTAGATCCTAAGTCTAGTGCGTCTACCAATTTCGCCACCCCGGCATTTGCAGGATATCGCTTAACCTGCGGTGAGTGTTCCTTTCACCTTGTTCCCTTTCGGTACTACGATTTTTTTGGCGGAGAGGGAGGGATTCGAACCCCCGGTACGTTGCCGTACGCCAGTTTTCAAGACTGGAGCATTCGACCACTCTGCCACCTCTCCATGTTCGGTTTTGTTCCACATTAGCCCTACCACACAGTGGACATGGGTAGGATTTTGACTAAGGTGCTCCTAAGAGCTTTACACCGAAAACCTGATCAGAGCCACTGGAGGGACTTGAACCCCCGACAGGCTGATTACAAATCAGCTACTCTACCAGCTGAGTTACAACGGCTTTTAGGCATTTTCCAACATGTCAAAGAACTGTTTGATTATTTGTCTTTTTTACATCCTGTAGGATATTATGTTTCCATACAAAAACACAAATAATTACATTTTTTCTCCTCTCAGAGTTTGTGGAGCTGGTGGGATTCGAACCCACGTCCAGCTAGGCACACCCAGAGAATCTCATTCACAGGCTTATCTAGTTTTTATAAACTAGCAAATCTTTGTCACTTATTTTTTTGGACTGAGATGAGTGACGATACTCAGCGGAAGACGCTAACAGCGATCTTAAGGGTATTGGACAGTAGTCCTCAGGGTTACTGATCGACTTCCTATTGTGGGTACTTCTAACCCTTATTCCCCGATGTAACTTTCTGTTCCTAGGCAGTTACCGCCCAATGCTTAGGCTGCAAGAGCAACTTCAGCTGTTTCAACAGAACCTAGTCCTGCCAAAACGAAAAATGGATTTTCGCCATTTGAAGTGTTACATAGGTTATTAAAGAGTTTCCAATGCTAACTCTGCCTGCAATTCAAAGAACGTTCGCCTCCTGTCGATTCCATTCAGCCCCATTTCTGTTCAGCAAATTTAATCTTTGTAAGGGATTAAAAAAACTGAGATATAAAAAAACCCAAATCTTTTGAGAGATTTGGGTTTAGATATATCTAGACTTCTTCTAAGTGATCACCTAAACCCAAAGTGATCCTTGCCTGTTGGGTAAAATCCCAGCGTCCAGATGCACGATATTTGATTTAAATGTTTCATTATAGATGAAGATTACGGTTATTATATATCAAATCAACAAAAAGTTTCTTTTGCAATGCAAATGTAATATCTTTTTCCACCATAAAAAATGAGCTCTAAGATTTAACAAAATTCCTAATCCTCGAAAGGTACTCTAATTGATTACCCTTAACTACATAAGAATCTCCAACTGAAATGTCTTCAGAGGATATTGTATAATCGATAATATAATCCTCAGCTTCATCTAATACTACTCTTTCCCAAGACCATTCACCCCTATTTAATATATAATTTGAATGTAGATCCAATCCAGATCCCTTAATACTTATCCTAAATTCAGCTTTTTGGAAAGGTGAGGTTGTCTTTAAATTTACAAACAATCTTACCGAACTAAGATCTTGCTGGTCAACAAAAAGAGAGCAAGTTGAATTTGTATATAACATAAAATCACTCTTACTCCACTGCCACTTGTGAGTATCCCAATTTAATTTAACTTCTCCACCGAAAAATTGGTTTAGATCATTTCTTGTCTTTACAATAGATTTAGTTCTCGACTCAATCTCGCACAGGAAATCTTCAAAGACGTAGTTTGGGAATTTTTCTATGAAGTCCCTATTAGTATCATATCTTCCAAAAGGAAGAGTTAAGTATGTACCCAGATCCAATCTTATAATGAACAAATGTCCGTGGAGCCAGGGTGAATTCGGAACACGGTAGAAAAGCGATGACCTTCCAAGGGAGTTAAGTTCGGTGCAAAGTGAATTAATTTTTATGTCAAACTCTTTAGGGAATATAAAGTCCGCCTCCATATAAACCACAAAATCATGCTTTCTAGAGAATGCAGAACCTATTGCTGGCATTAAAAGGTTCACAATGGCCGGAGTATAGCCTATCCATCCCTTATAATCCCGGTAAGCTATATCTCCTGTGTTTATCCAATTAAAATTTGGTAAAGAATTCACATTTTTCAATATAGCTGGATCTAATATATCGGAATCCTTATACGAAATCTCATTCTTAGAATTGTAAAGATAGAGGTCTACAATATCCTTAATTTCTTGGGAACAATCTAAATGACTGATGAGCGTAACATACCCGCCTAATGACTTTATAGATCCAATGATTTCTAGAAGATCCTTCTTCTTTTCTGGAGAATCCGGGAATGCTGAGATTATAAAATTGCAATCAAAGTCTATCATGATCTAAATCATTTCTTTGGGATATTTCTGGGAATGCTTGTCGAAGATTTCAACCCTAGGTCCTTCTATGAAATTAACCTCGACTTTTATATTTTCAAAATCCTCCATTTATTTTTCTAACATCATCTTTTGTAAGTTGCTCAGCAATCTTTTTAGTCTAATAGTCAAGGTTGTTTCCAAAAAAAATCCCCAAATCATAAGAAATGGGGATTTAAAAACAGGATCGTGATTAGTATTATTCGGCTCTGCAGCTATATCTCTCTTTACGCCAATGAGAAGTTGACGTCGTGATTTTAGTTTTGAACCAGGTCACTGATCTCCGGGTCTCGTTAGAGAGTAAGCTTGCGCTGTACTACAACTAACTCTTCATCTAGTATAGAATAGGTTTGCTGTACCGATCCTTTCACAGGTTTCTTTTTATATAACACTTATTGGATAGTATAAAAAATTGCTGTAAGAAACCTAATATTTTCAAAGAACTCTTTGCTCCCTCAAGCTTTTGAATATTTCGTCAATGTGCTTTTGCTCGATAAATCTTTTACTGTCCCAAATGGCATTAAATAACCTTACAATTTCTTGCTCAGTGTAAGTTTCAGGTTGAAACAATGAGGTTCCACCCTTTTTAACCATCTCAAGAAGTAGGTCTGAAATATATCCTTCCTGAACTACCGTTTTTGCTAACTCATCCCTTTCTGATTCGGAGCATGAATACCAATAATCTTCTGGGTCAATATCTATATCTGCCACCTTGAATTAAATTATAATGTCTTTATACCTTTCAGAAAGAATAGTTTCGTTCATCACCTGAAGTGGCGATATAATTTCACCTTTGCAAATGCTTTTAAGAATTGCCGGCGAGAAACCGCTTACCAAAGCTGTACCAGATTCGGTGAAAGAAACCGGCACATTACCACCTCGGGATTGGATATTCCAGTAGATGATGGAAGGCATTGAGTATCCAGCTTCAGCATACATCCCTCTGACCATTTCCTGTGCAGTAGGATTCCATTCTACCTGATCAGTTTTATTCCAATAAGAGTAAGACATAAATGTCGCACTGTCGAATTCCATGTCAGAGAGGATCAATATCTTCGTTGGCATTTCAGATGCAGGTACAGAGTTTTTAACTGCCTGATCCAATATATGCGAAAAGGTCTTTTGGAGATCCGTGTTCATACCCCAAGCAGCTCTAGATAATTGCGAAAACCTCGACTTTAAATCACCCTTCAGTATTTGAATCTCTGGGTTAGCAGAGAAAGTTACAAAAGAGTCCTTAAACGCTCCCTCGTTTCTTTCAGAAATGTACATCCCTAAAGAGATTGCAACATCCAAGCAAGTAACATTAGAATTTCCACCAGCGGGTGTCATCATTGAACCCGAGGTGTCAACGACTGGAAGAATTCTTTCCTCGCTCCCCTCCATGTAATCAGGAAGTGCTTTCCATTGCTCAGAGGCAAAGTCTGCATCTCCGTGTTTGAGAGTTTTGGTCACATCATAAGGATAGACTGCAGAAGCATTTACTTTTTCCTCGCCAGACCTTAATTTCTCAAGATATAAATTATATCTCTCCGAATCGTTTTTGTGAAATGCCTTAGTGTATCTTGCTGCTGCTACTGAAGGAAGCTTACCATACTCAATAGACTCCCAATCTTTAGCACACATAGCCTGCTCGACAACATTTGTGAGGCCAACCAGTGTCTTTCTATATTGCTTAGGTGTGAATCCTAAGAAGTTTCTTAGTCTGTTTGCTACCGGTCCCTTTCTAGGCATCCATTTAGCACAAAGTCCATTTTCGCTTTCGAGACCACTCTTTATTAGATCTAATGCAGGTGCTTCGAGCTTGGTGCCAATCAAAGTAAGCAAATCGTCCCATCTTCCATATTCTGGGATGAGATGTAGGTTTTTTCCTAGTATCTCTGGGTTGTCGCTTGCTAAATATGTAATAATGTCCTTGAAGATCTGTCTTTCTCCTGCTCCACCTCTGATGTCTCTTACCCAAAAAAGAATTCTCATGGCTGTAAGTGGATCCTCGTGAAACGCAAGTGAGAAGTTTGCAATAAGTCTTTGCTTATCCTGTCCCCTCATAGCACCAATCATGAAGAATAAATCTACACAAGCATTCAAAGAAGATGAGTTGGTTGTCATCCCATTTTCCGTGGTGATGTTCTTGGTTCTAAGTGCGTCTGCGAGCTTCATAATAAACGTATTTGGAATCTATATAACTAGTGCAATGTTTTGTTTCCGTCTTTTAAAGACAAGTGCAAAACTAATAATCCAAATCGAGCTAAAAAAATAAATTTAGAATTTCTTCAGCACGTACAACTTTTTACTTGCCCTTGTATATGCTGTGTACTTAATCCTATTTCTCTCAATCACGTCCCAGTTCATATCTATGTCGTCCTCCATAACAAAAGATACTTCATAAGTGCTGCCTTGGGATTTATGTGCTGTAATACAATATGCGTATGACACGTCCGCGAATTCTCTAAGGAAATCGTAGTATTCTATCCAAGACTTGTCCTTTCCTTTTTTCTGGATCGCGATATTCTTTAGGATATTAGCAATCTTCCTAAATTCATATTCACTATCCTCATGCAATATTTCTAGAACTTCCTGGTGTTTAGTGTTGTTGTCATCCAAAAACCAAACCTTTGTCTCATAGTACTTTATATAAAGCTCAAGGTCCTCCGCTTTAAACCTTTTGTGCTTTATCTTGAAGGACTTAACTGTAAATTCATCATTGGTGTTAAATAGCACCATCCCCATTACTATATAAGGACTATTTACAATAAGCTTTTCTCCTGGGAGTATCTTATCACCAACATTATCTTCCCCGTAAATTACCCTTCGAACCAGGTTGTTCATTGTGGCGACTGTTTTATTTCTCCAGGCAACTATCTTAGCATATTCTGAATCCTCCTGGAAATCAACACTCTTAAAATAATTGCCGATAATATTGGGTATTGATTTTCTAGTGTCTGGGTCACCAAGATTTAAAAAATCTATGCCCTCCCCAGTATCATTTAAGATCGTTTCAGCAGGTATGCCTACACTAAGATTCCTCACGTTCTCTCTTATCTTCACAGAAGAGCTAATTATAGGGTTATCCAACTTCTGCCTCATGATGGTTTTAAGATCTATTGTTACAATCCCATACTCTTCAGCCAGCTCTTCAGTAAAGGGGATACAGTCAGGTTTTCCTACCGGTGGGATTTGTGCAGGATCACCCATGCATATTATCTTTATATTTTCCCTGTGCTTAATTATTTTTTCGAAGAGATCATCATTAAGCATAGATACCTCATCTATTATTAGAAGCTTAATTTTGGATATCTTAGGTTGAAATCCAGGGTCATTTACAAACTCTTGCTTTCCCTCCTTTGTTATCTTTTCTTTTAATCCAAGAAGTTTGTGAATAGTTTGGAAAGAAACTCGTGGATCACTTATATCCGAGGATCTTCTAATAACCCTTACAGATTTATTTGTTGGCCCAGTAACCGCTATTCTATACCAATTTCTATTGTAATGAAGCTCTGACAGTAGGTAGTTGACAAGAAGACTGACACAAAAGGTTTTACCTGTTCCTGCCCACCCTCTTAAAACATAAACAGACCTGTCTTTAGGGTTGTTCAGATATTTAACAAGTTTTCCGAAAGCAGCCCTTTGGTCGCCGTTTAGTACACTAGTATCTACAATGCTTTTTTTCAAATGACCTTATTATGAGAATTCTGTTGATGATGAAACTCTCAATTCATCAATTATCTTATCGTAATGTTTAGGGTCGTTGAAAAGCGAGGACCTTTCATTGTTTTTATAATATTCAGCATCCCCTATAAAACCATCAGGTTCACCCCATGTAAGAGCCATTTTGATGAACTCTTCAACCTCAATTTGAGTACCATATTCATCAACAACTCTTCCTTTACGAATAAACTCAAGTAATTCTTGTTTATTACTGTAAAACTTTCCGTCATGGAAGTTCCAACAGAATTTCCAACCCATACTTCGTTTACCCAGATGTACAACTGTATCTGCTGTAAATTCATCCCAAGGAGAAAGACCATCCCAAGAATGCTCGTTATTTTTAATATACCTAAAACCCCTTTCGATAAGATCCGGGGTAAGCTTTAAGCCAATTAGTCTTACCTGGAGTCTCTCTTTTCGGTCTTCCATTTCCTGTTCACAAGGTATCCTATAGTAATTTGTTCCCATTCGGGTTTATGTTTTCTTGGAAGATATAATCTCGTCAATAATACCATACTTAACAGCCTCGTCAGCATCCATCCAAAAATCACGGCTGGCGTCTTCTTTTACTTGTTCGGGATCCTTATCACAATATCCACCAAGAAGTTCAAAAAGAATTTTGTTATACTTTTCCCATTCCTGGAAATCAATCTTAGCATCCTGTATGTTCCCAGAGAATCCTCCAGATGATTGGTGAAGCATTACTTTAGAGAATCTTAATGAATATCTTTTCCCTCTTGTACCCGCTCCTAAAAGAATAGATCCCATTGAGGCTGCCATCCCGGTATTAACCGTTATAATGTCGGATTTTACATAATCCATTACATCCACCATAGAAAGGCCGGATTTAACGGATCCACCGGGTGAATCGATATGCATTGTAATGTCTTTTTCTTGAACTGAATCTAAGAACATCAGCTGTGCTTGAACTATCGTGGACATTTTATCATTAACCGGACCAGCTACCCAAAGTAATCTATCCATCATCAATCTTGAGAAAATGTCCATCTGTGTAACTCTCAATTCCCTCTCTTCCAAAATGTAAGGTGTTAGCGAACTTTCAATTAAGTTGGTGTAGTTGTGAACGTCAAGCGATCCAATATTATGCTCACTCAATGCATATTTTTCGAATTCTTTCTTCATATTTGTTTCTATTAGAATTTCATATCAAAAGGTTCCTTCATTCCAGTTTCCCTATTAACGAAGTCTCTCTCTGTGTTGCTATTAATATTACCCTGTAAATGGTAAATTATTTCCCTAGCTGCTTTTAATTCCTCAAGGACATCCAGAATATTTACCCTGTGATTCTTTGATATTGTCAAATCTTCAATATCCCCAATAGCTGAATTTACTTTTGCTCCTGCTTCTTGGAGCATATATTTTGTGTTTTCCATTTTATACAATTTTGGATTATACCACAAAACTACCAGGAAGCAACGAATAAAAAAAATTAAATAAGAGAATTATTAACAGTTCTGTGAGCTACACCACCGACTCCTGCTATTCCACTATATAGAGAATGGACGCTCTTTATGGTACTGTCCCACGGAAATTGGGACTCTGAAAGCCTTACCATTGGCTTAACCGAAATTAGTTTTGTCTCACCCATTACTTGGTTAAATTTACACCTTAATGTTCCTCTTCCGTGAACAGGACAATTACAAACAACGTAAACTACAGCTTCGCCGGAGGGCTTCTGTGAAAAATCAGAGAAGTGGGTTTGGAAACCCTCCTTCTCTTTAAGATATTTTTCAAGCTCTTGCAAAAATTGCATTAGGATTTAACGATATTTTCATCGACCCATTCCTGCACTTTTACCTTAGGCAATGCTCCTGTTTTCGTAGCAATTCCTTCTTTGCTTTTAAAGATCATCATAGTTGGTATACTTCTTATCCCGTATTTTGAAGCAAGCTCCATAGATTCGTCTACGTTTATTTTTATAACTTTCAATAGTGGATTTTCTTCCTCTATTTGGTTAATTATGGGTCCTAGCATTTTACATGGGCCACACCAAGGTGCCCAAAAATCCGCAAGTATGTTTTCGCTGTTTTCTAGTTCTAGATCAAATTCTTCTATTGTCATAATTTGAGTTTTGTTTTATTATAGATTTATTTTTCTAATTATTCCGCTATATCAATATAGTTTGTACCATATCAGGCTGGGTTCTATATATGAGTTGTGGGTCTGGAGACATTATTACTGAAATTCCGTCCGACATATCGTGGAGTCCAGTTATGTAATTTTCTACATCTTGCCTTTTTTCAGGGGGAAAGGAATACTGACTCATTACGTCGTCCACAATCTTTTGTAGTGAGCTTTCAAATTCACTGGGGTCGTGGAATTTAAAGTACTTCTCATACTTTTTAACAAAATTCCTTATCATAGCCTGCTCAGGCTGAGTTAGCGAGAGATCTGACATAAAGTCGTCAAATTCCTGTATAAGATCCATAATCGAAACAGTTTTTATTTTAGATGATATATATTCAATAACTTTAAAACATAATTGAAATGTCCACAGAAGAAAAAGATATCAAGGTCGAAGATCAGGTCGATTTTGAAACACAGGAAGAAACAAACACAGACGAACTTACCCCCGAGGTAAGCGATTTTGAGAACAGCGAAGAAAGCGATTCAGAAGTTGCTGATATCAGCACAGAAACGCCATCCATTGAAACATCAAGTCCAGAAGCAACTGGAGATGTTATGGATACACCAGAACCCGCTGCTGAAATTACTAGCCATCAGGAGGATATTTCTTCAGAAACACCGCAACCACAAGAAACCTCATCACCTGGTAGAGTAATGAGGTTTGAAGATTTTGTAAATAACAGGGATTAATCCTTATCTGCAGATCTTCCCAGGTCCCTTCTAATCAACCCTCTCACATAGTGAGATATTGAAACTGGGGGTTCTCCTGTGGTTAAAGCTTTCTTAGAAATCTTTTTGCTAAGCTCTTCCAGGTCTTCCGTTGATAGTAAGACCTGGATTTTTTCTGTTTTATCTTCTGCCATAATTGGTTTTATTTCTATTCTATATATTTAATCCTTTTTGTATAAAATTTACATAAATTCTATTCCACCATATGGATCTCCTTTTGCTTGCATTGGTGAATAGCCATCAACTTGGTCAGAAACCACGAAAGCTTTGTGAGGGTTAACCATAACACCAAGCTTTTTCATTAATGGCCGGTTGGCTAAAAACGGGGTGCTTTTAGATATCCTGTCTGTTGGTGCAACTTTTACTTTAGGAATCTTGACGCCATTGAAAACTATATCCATTTCTATAATGGGTCTTTCGTCTGTATCCCTACCTATTTCAGTTTTGGTTCTGCCAACAATTTTTCCTTCAATCTCATTTTCACCAATCTTGAATTTGAGAGTGTCTCCATTTTCTTCAATTTCATCAGCATGGATAGAAGATGCTGTGGAACCGTTTCCTGTATCAAATTTAGCTACCATTTTTCCGATGGATGGAATTTCTAAAGTTTCAAGATATCCTACCTCCAACTTAGTCTGAGACCAATTCTTCTTGTCTACAATATAATCCAAGACATCTCCTACGATCGGTTTTCCGATAGCTTCAGATATTCCTTCCGTTCCTGGTGATGAATTTACCTCAAGTATAAATGGCTTGCCAGTTTTAGAGTCAATCATAATATCAACGCCACACCAGTTACAAGATACACTGTTTGCTGCTTCACAAGCTATTTTTTCAATCTCCTCATTAGTTTCATAAGCTGAAACCTCTCCACCTAAGGTATAATTAGTCCTAAAGTCTTTCTCTACTGCTTGCCTTTTCATTGCTCCTAGGACTGTGCAGTTTTCTACACCCGGGTTTAAAGGATCGAATTTTTTAACTATTACCTGAATCCTTACATCGAAATCAGAATCGATCTTTTCCTGCAAAAGTATTTCACCATCAGGATCAAGTTTTTGAATTGTTTGGTAGACTGACTTAAGAGATGCATAAGAGTCTACAATTGAAACTCCAATACCTTGTGAACCAGACAACAGCTTCATCACTACCGGAAATTCTCCCCCAACTTCTTCAAGAGCTCTATCCAATCCCTTTGTGCTATTAACTAAAGCATATTTTGGTGTTGGAAGCCCTTCCTCATCAAGGACTTTTGATGTGAGGTATTTACTTTCACATATTTCTATAGATTCCAAAGAATTAACACAGAAATATCTAGATGCTTCAAGATCTCTCATAATTTGCTTTGTGTAGGAGTTAGTAGTGACTCCTCCCCTTGGAACAATAGCTGTAGTCTCTGGTCTTATTAAGATCTCTTTAGCCTCTTCTCCGTCAGTGTACTTAACCACGTGTCCATTATAGACCTTCTCTAGTACCACATTATTGACGTTAACAACATTAAATGTTAAACCTCTTTTCTCACACTCCTCTGCGAAAGACTTAGCAGTTTTGCTGGGTTTTGATTCCCCACTAAGCATAAGAATATCTACGGATTCGTTATTCTCGGCTTCATTTAGAAAAGATTGAAAATTAAGTGCAGGGGAAATCCTTTGCATGTGTAAAATTTACTTTGATGTATATATCCTACTTGGTGACGCTTATTTCCCTCTTGGATCTGGCAAGAGCACTTCCGATTACGTGGTGCATATCGTAATATTTGTACTCAGCTAATCTTCCACCAAATATATACTTATCAGAAATTTGTTCAGCCAATTTCTTGTAGGCTGAATAAATGTTTTTATTCTTTTCGTCAGATACTGGATAAAACCTCTCTTTGCCTAATTTCCACTCGGAGGGAAACTCTTTGGTAATGACTGTCTTATCTGATTTTACCCAATCAAAATGCTTGTGTTCACATATCCTTGTCCAAGGTATATCGGCTTCAGTGTAGTTTATTAAAGCATTTCCCTGAAAGTCTTCAATATCTAAAATTTGTGAATTGAAGTCTAGACTTCGATATTCTAAGATACCCTCTGAATAATCAAAGAATTCGTCGATAGGACCGGTGAAAACTATTTTTTTGGCTTGAGATTCCCAATATTTTCTGTCCTCTAAGAAATCAACATTAAACTTTACCGGGACATCACCTTGGATATTCTCTATCATTTTGGTGTAACCACCAATAGGTATTCCTTGGTACTTATCGAAATAATAATTATCGTCGTATGTTAACCTTATCGGTAGTCTCCTTATGATGAAAGAAGGCAATTCTTTAGGGTCTCTTCCCCATTGCTTAGTAGTGTATCCCCTTACAAACTTTTCGTAAATCTCTTCTCCAACCTCATTAAGAACCCACTCTTCGAGGTTTGAGGGTTTCTTAATTTTTATCCTAACCTCGTCTAATTTTTTCTTTGCCTCTTCGGGAGTATTAACACCAAAAAGCTGATATAATGTCATGAGGTTAATCGGGAATGAAAATATTTTTTCCCCGTACTTAACTTTGGGTCTATTCACATAATTATTAAACTTAGCAAATCTGTTTACATAGTTCCAAATGCCATCATCAGATGTGTGGAATATATGGGGTCCATATTTATGAACCTCTATACCATGCACATTTTCGGTATAGCAATTTCCACCGCTATGATTCCTCCTCTCGAGGATAAGGCAACTCTTACCGGACTCTGTAAGTTGTTGTGCAAATACACTACCAAAAAGACCGGAGCCAACTACGATATAGTCATAAGTATCATTCATTATTAAATTTCAAAGGTCGTTTTATTTTTCATCCATTCAACTAAACTATCCAGATCTTTTCCGGGTTTAAATCCATGGTAGAATAAAATCCGACTACTATCATCACAGGTCTCGTACAAACGAGTATCTAAATTATCCAACGAATATTCTCTGAACTTATCTATAACAACGTTTTCTTCTGTCTCTATATTTAAAAAAGAATCAAAAGATGTGGTATTAAAAAATACAAGGTCAAAAAAATCTGTACAGCCTCCTTTCCAGAGGGTAATATTATAAGCGGTCTCCTCTCTAAAAGGGAAATATATCTCTTTTTTCTTAAGAAGATACGGATTAAGTAGGATCGATTTCCACTCCTCCAGGAAATCTAGACAATTGTCGTTATATGAAATCATGCTGGCCCATAAATATTTACAAGATCTTTCAGCAATACCGAAATATTCCATGAGCTTAGTTTCATCATAAACAATAGTCTCCTCACCAAAAGATTTCCATATCCAAACGTGGTCTTGTGGTCCCGAGGATGATATTGGTAATTCAGAGCTTTCGTTGATCAACTTCTCTGGATCAAACCTCTTACTTAATATGATATCACAATCCATATAGAGGATATGACTGTCATAATTTAGCCCATCGATGAGAATATCTGGTTTATAGTAAGTAAGGTCCGGTTTTTCCGGATCTAATTCATATCTGATCTTGGTGAAATTTGGATATTCTAGAGTAGAATCAAAACCAACTGTGTAGTATAGGACATGAACATCCCCAACACTAGCATATTTTCTGGAAACCATAAAAGCATTAACCATGCTTTCGTACACAGAATCAGAATAAACCAAAATCCTCATTACTCGTTTATCTACATCCTTGTTACAACCTCACTGAAAAGATGTTCTACCTCCATTGCAGCGTGCAATTTTTGGAGTTCAGAACATTTTTGGAAATCCTCCTCCAATTCAAAAAAATCTAGCAGCTCTTTCACCCTTTCACATTTAAATAAGGTTGAAAAATATTTATCCGTAATGAAATCTTTACGGTACTTCATAATCATGGAGTAATTATCATACATGAAATTTCTATATTCCTCAAACCCGTCATCAAACAGGTATTCTAAAAATGGGTCTGCCATTACTTATCCTGATTTCTAAGTCTAAGCCAGTTCTTGATGCTCAATATAGCGGTAGTCAAAATAACCATGCCACCAATAAAGAACAGTCCGTCAAACTCGTCGTATCCGGATTGCAAAATTGTTAACTGCACCAGCCCAAACATATAACCAAACCACATTATCACCCAAACTAAGTCGGGTACCCTTTTTGTCCTTTTGGTTATTTTTTCAACTTTCTCATCATGTACTACTCTACTTAGAGCATCTTGCAGATCCTTTCCATATGCAGGAACATTTTCTGTCGTTCCATCCTCATTTAATACAGTGACTTCATACTTAAGCCATTCAGGAAAGGATTCAGATTCCTTTCTATATTCAACTCTAATTGCTTTCTTTCTCATTTTGGTTATAGGTTTTTTCTATTGATTTAAGGTACTCCATAGAACTGACTGGACCTAAGATCGCATCAGGGGAGTACAGATAAATGTGTAGGAACATTCTATCATCATTATATCTCTCTCTTATTAATTTTAGGGAGGAGATGTCAGGTAAAAATCTTTTATTAAATCCCATTTAAAATAAAGTGTTAATCATGAACAGATTAGGTGATATAGGAGTGTGACCCATTACCTCTATGAATCTGTTAATTGGATCCAGAATAGTCTTTGTAAACTGCTGATCAAAATCTATCGGGGGAGCAAATTCATATGGAAAAGTTCCTTGAGAATACGCAAACACATTGTTATCCCCGGGGTTCTTAACCTTAACAAAATAGAATCTTACCTTTTCTCCACCCCCGATCAAAGGATATTTGTCCTTGTATTTTGTTGAATTTAATAAGTAATTGTGGTAAGCTGAAGCTCTCACGTGGATGGGACATCCCTTTGCTACCTCTAATGCTGTTGTATCATTAAGAACGAACTTCTCATAATTATTGAGATTTACAGCAACAGCTATATTCTCAGGCTCTTGAGCTTTAAAATCTGTTTTAATGGATTTTAGCTCCCTGACAAACTCTCTTAGTTCAAACGACCTACCGCGTTCAAAAATAAACTTAGTTAGGTAGATCAGCTTTTCTCTTACAAAGGAAGGAGTGCCACCCTTAACCATCTCAACTCCGGTAGTCTTAATTGATGTTAGGGGGTCTGAGTGAACCCCATCGGAGTAAACAATATTTGTTACATACTTTTTTTTACCAAGGAAAATTCCATTGATGGATAGAGTTTCCATCTCAAAATCTTGGTAATTATCAGTACCCCATTTTTCTGCATAGATATCAAAACATTTCTTAAGATACCCAACAAGCCTGTTTTCGTTTATAGACAGGATAAGATCTTTATCCGTTCCTTTCCAACCATCGCAAGATGAAACAACCTCCTGGAAGGTAACGTAGTTAGAATCAGTATCTCCATACACAACCATTGGTTTGCGAATCCTCTTAACATTCGTAAGACCAAGTTTTTCGTGCAGCTCTTTATCTTTATGCCAAAACTCGTGGAAGTACTTGTGAAGTATCTTCTCGGAGTGCTTGATCAAGTCTTGTCCTTGCAGTGTCACAGCTTCAGCAACCTCAGGATTGAAACAAACAAACCAGCTGTTACCAATCGCTCCGTAGATTGAGTTCATGGTAAGTTTAACTGCTTGCTCCTCGTTCTTCAGCTCATTCTTTAATGCAGTGAGCTTTTCAATTTTTTCCCTTAGCGCTGGTACTTCAGACATGCTATTATTTTTCTATGATTCCAACTGCTGTTGATGTTTCTGTTTGTTCAGAGAAAAACACTATACGATTTTCGTGAACGTAGCATTCAGAGGATTCAGCATCAACGTAGTTTAAGTGGGATTTATAAATGGAAGATTCTAGAGGATCTTCAACCTCTATTTCAGAGGTTCCAATATTTAGCTTATAATCAAAGGAGTCACCAGTAATCTTTACTTGCTCTTTGTTTACCCTATATACAAGAAGTTCTTCCGAGTTGGACTCTAAACCACAAAGAGACATTACAGATGAAAAATCTGAATTATAGATTTTGAATTTAGACATGGCATCTTCCTTTGAATGAACCATTCCTAAGATAGTGTCTTCAACATATGAAAGGAGGGAAAGATCAGCACATCTAATCTTGATCTTCAAAGACGGGGATACCACTTGCATTTCAGAGGCAACACATTCTCCATCAACTTCAGAGATTGTTAGATCCAGGTGTATATCCTCTTCTGGACGGAAGTGCTTAAAGCAATCCATTAAACGTGTAACATCAATCAATCCAATCTTAACTCGATCACACCCAAGATCATCAAACCCAGGTACCTCTTCGAACACCTGGTTGATATCAACGGATGAGTATTTCATAACAGCCTTATCTGGCGTGTGTACTTTACAAAACAATTTTTCAGCGTTCAATTCCAAAAGAACACTTTTATCAACGACCTTAAGCTTCTTTAGAAAAGCAATCAGATTGCTTGTGCTTGTTACCCTAATCTTCATTTCTTGTGATTTAACTTTAATCTTCTATAGTACCTACAGGAATTAATTTCGTCTCTACACAAAAAATCCCGACTATTGCCGGGATTTAAATTTGATTGTGGTGATGTCTATTGCATACCGGTAGATCTAATAGTGTCGATAATAACTCTCTTATCTACAGGATTGAGTGTTTCTGCCCATTTTCTCACAGATTGAACATCAGTTGGTATTGATGCATAGCTATTAGTAGACGAGCTTTCCTTTCCTTTATCACCAGATTCTTCCTTTGGAGATTCTTTAGCTGCAGTAGCATCAAAAGCCTTTTTAGAAAAATCCTCTATATTCTTTACAATCGTGTCGAATTCTTTCTTTGATTGTGCTGGAAGATCCTTAGTTTCAACGTCGTCGATCTTGCCTTCAACTTCCTCTTTTCTTGCTACACCAAAGTCTATCTTAGATCCCTTAATTTTTGAGTTCAGATCGTTTGCGATTTCAATTATAAGATCGTTGCTAAGATTTACTTTCTCATTATTAAACATTTCAGAAAAAGTCTTACCTAACATATCGTAGAATAATCTCATTTGGTTAGCAATTTCACTTTTATAAGATGCATATGGACTTCCATCGGAAAGAGTTTCACCAAGACCTTTCATAATCTCATCATAAGTAGTATCCTTCCCTAGAATTGTGAACTTCTCTATTAAACCTCTCTCAATAGCACTGAACTCTTGCCATACCTGAGGCCAAGCTTCCTTCCAAAAAGATCCTGCATTTGATTTCTTATTTTCTATAATATCCTTACCGTCAAATTCTACAGTTGGGATTATATAGCTAATAAGCGTTGGGAAAATTTTCTTAGATATTCTATTAAATGCTGCATTAAATATAGCTCTATCAGAAGACTTCTCAATATTATTGGCGGAAACTTCTTTTACATTCTCCAACCAAGCATCGACCACTCTTGTAGCAACATCATAGGGCTTGATAGATTCACCGTTTATATCGATCTCCTTGTCTAGAGGTAAACCGGATCCACCCCAATTTATTTTCAGATCCTCGTTTAGTGAGAGGTAGTATCTCTTAGAAAAACTTTGTATGTTATCCATACCTAAGATTTTTCATTTATATATCCTCAGAATCCTCGCCTTCCTCAAGATCAAACACCTCTATCTCTGGATCAACAGAAATGCTCTTGGCGGCTACGGCTTTAGGTATAAGAGATGCTGGTTTAGTTTTCTTGAGTTCTCCAGTAATCTTCTTAACCACAGCCCTTTGTTTAGTGATAGCTTTTTTGGTCTCTCTGATCTTGGATTTGATCCCTTTGATTAAATCCTCGGTCTCTTTAATATGGTCTGATGATAGCTTTACTATTTGAATCTGGGAAAGCTTTTGTGATATCCACTTTACAAACTTGTTGAGAAATTCGACAATTTCACTATTCTGTCTCTTCTTTTGGCTCATGAATATCAAGAACTTTAGCTTAGCCTCCAAAAAATCGAGATCCATATTCAGATCAACCTCATCCTTCATAAGTCTTTTCAGCCTCACATTCTCTAAATGGACCCGGAAAGAATCTAAATATGATTTGACAGAATCAAACTGAGCAACAGCTCCATCTTTGATAAACACAACGTTTTCCCTTACTACTATTTTTGTTTGCTTCTTGATAACCTCAACAGCTTGTTTAAATTCTGCTGGCGATACTTTCTTTAAAGAAATACCAACATCACATTTACTCTGAGAATTGTTCTGCATGTAGTATTCATACCCGTAATAATCGAGCTTGAATAGAAGCTTCTTCATGAAAGAGTCATACCTCATAATAGGAGGCAGATCAAATATCCTTATGGTCTTTTTTCTTTCATTGACTTCAAAACCACTCTCAAGTATCCAAGAATCGTCTGAATCAAGTTTATATATTTTTCCACTGAAGTCCTTAAAGTATGGTTTCAGAAGTTTGTTTTTACCTTCCAGATATTCCACAATATCTTCCATCTTTCTTGGCAGAATATTGCTTCTATATCCAACAGCAATACCAACTATATGTGTAAGCAACCCAACCGGAATTTCTAGATGGAGCCAGTCGTGTCCACCCTCCTCATTTTTTTCGTTTAGGTCCTTATGTTTCTCAACAATGTCCTTGACATTTCTGTTTATTTTAACAGCAGTATATCTTGGGGCTGACGGGTTAGGATTAACTGGGGATCCAAAAAATCCATCTCCCTCAAGTATTTCAAACGAACACCCAAAAGGTCTAGCAAGTTTTGAAATAGCACCAGCAAGGGAAGAATCCCCATGGTGATATAGTCCGGTTCTAATCACCTCACCCACAAGCCCAATGGTTTTATTAAATGAGTTTGGACTATTCTCTATAATTATTCTCTGTACTGGGGTTAAGGAATCATAGAAATTAGGAATTCCCCTTGATTGCAAAACATACAGAGCATAATCTCTGTACTTTTGATTTATTTGATCCGCGATCGATAATGTACTAACAGCCACCAATTATTTCTTTTAACGGTAGTTGTATAAATCTTAAAAGGATTTGTTTCTAATTAAGAAAGCTTTGATCCAACATCATCCATTTGGATAAGGGCAACATCTATTTTTCTTTGTCTTGCTGATTTTAGCTTACCAAGAACCCTATTCAGATCCGATGCTTTGGCAAAAACCAAACATCCAGCAGACCAAGTATTTACATTTTTAGAAGTTCCTCTAGATCTGGCTCTGTGAATGTTTATGCTGAATTTACCACTTTGTGAATTACCAGGGGAGAATGTTTTGAAAGTTGCATCTTTGGGATTAGCAACAGGTACATATCTATCAACGTTTACTTTACCGTCCTGTACAAAGGCACTATAACCTCTATGAGTACCTATTTTATAGTCATATACTCCGGGTTGAACAATAGCAAGCCCTTTGGGGTTAATGGTATCTTTTAGACCTGTTGAAAGGTACCAGTTTCTAAAAGGCCTTACCATAAACATAGGCCCAGGAACAGTAGTTGCCTCGTATGTCCACACCTTCTTTTCGTCCTCTGGAGACATTAATATAATAAGGTCAATGAAGTGATTTCCTGATTTTTTCTTCTCCGAAAGGTAGTTTCTTAGAGCAACCAAGTTGTATTTGCTCTTGTCCATCTCTCTCCAATAATTTTGGCTCTCAAGAGCTGATTTAAGGGAATCCCAAGTAATCTTGTTCTTATTTCTAAATTTATATGAAGAGCTTCTAGGTAATAAAGATGCATCAGGCTCAAGCACCGCATTAACGTCATCCTCTGCCGCTCTTATTGCATCACCAACTTCCTCGACTTCTCTCCGGACATTAGGATTCTTGTTTAAAACATTTATTAGTTCATTATGTGGTGCTGGTGCATCAGTTGGGGTTCCAAGGTTACTGGAGTTCAGCAACCATTGTTCAAGGGATGATCCAACCTTAGTTGCCATAAGTAAATCAAGGCCCGTCATTTTTTTAGGATCCATGAAAGAATCAAAATCTACCGGCTCTTGTGTAGGCGGTGCAGTATTGGAAGCAGGTTTATTGGTTGTTATAGAAACATGAGATTCAGGATCTTTTAAGATATCCATCAGTTTGTTTCTAGTTACTCCTGCAGTCCTACCTAAAAGGGATGAGCTCTCGTAAATGGAATCTTCCCTTTCGTTTATAAATTCTTCAAATCCCTTTAAATTCTTTCCCATTCAAGCGAGGATATTTATACTATTTATCCCATCTAACGGGAATTTCTTTCAAAGGAAAAGAAAAACACTACTAAGCTATTTAAAAGAACGCTAATTCCACTTATTAAAAATCCTATTGCTAGAATATTAAGTGCGTTTACAAATATCGAGTCCCTATATGCCCAGTTAATCATGAAAGAAAGAGGGTTGTAAATAGTTCCAGAGATGGACAGAAATCCAAGTATAATACCAACCCAAAATCCACTACATTGAATACATGAAAACAACTTATGTAAAGTTGGTGCTTTTACCAATAGGTAAATTCTCAATGGGTCAAATATAGTTCCATTAACAAGGATGGAAGTTATTGACCACCCGATTAGAAGATAAATTAGCTCTTTCATATTAAAATTTTTCTTGGTAAGATTCTATAAATTCTTGTTGATCTGGGGTTAGGTTCTTTGGCACTTTAATTCCCATCTTAACTAGTATATCACCACGATAACTTGAGTTAAATTCAGGAACCCCCTTACCAGCCAATCTGAATATTTTTCCGGGAGGAGTACCACCAGGAATTGTTATTTTATATTCACCACTAGATACAAGATTCGGGATGTGTACTTCCTTACCTAAGCAAGCCTCAGGAAAAGTAAGATCAACATCACAGATGAGATTATATCCATCCCTTCGATAGAAATCGTGTTTCTTATCATAAACACTTACAATTAAATCCCCCGGGTCAGATGGTGATTTTGCATGGTCTCCCTTTTCAGGAACTCTAAATGTAATACCAGTAACAGAACCCTTGGGTATTTTGATTTCTATTCGGTCAGACTTTCTAACTACACCAGATCCGCCACAGGAATTACAGGATGATTTTGGTAATTTGCCAATACCTTCACAAGCATAACAGGTTTCATCCATAGCCATCTGTCCGAAGTTAGTATTTACTACCCTTCTCTTAACACCCATACCAGCACAAACATGACACGTATCAAGGTCACCATCCTTTGCTCCAGTTCCTTTACATTCGGAACATTGCATATTCCTGAACAGGTTTGCATTTTTTGTAGATCCACTAAGTACCTCCTCTAAAGTAATCTCAACCCTGGCATTGATATTCTTGCCTTTCTTGATTACCTCACTCTCATAAAAGTTACTGTTGTGAAATCCACCACCGAATGGATTGAACCCACCACCAAAGGAGCCACCAAATGGATTTGGATTGTCGTACTCCGATTTCTTCTTTGGATTACTTAAAGTCTCGTATGCTTCAGCAATCTCCTTAAATTTTTTCTCTGATTCTGGATCCCCACCGGATTTATCCGGGTGATACTTTAAAGCTAGTTTTCGATATGCTTTCTTAATCTCATCCGCTGAGGAGTTCCGATTAACTCCCAGTATTTTATAATAGTCCGGCTTCATTTAACATCCTTTAGAAAGAGGATTTAAGCCATTCCCTGATTACCACTTCTTTTCCTCTATCAATCTGAGGAACCTTATTCCATTTAGATTTTAGGGATTTTTTTAACCCAACGATTTCACCACAGATCTCATAATTCTCTTCAGCTTCCCAATATGAAACCATTCTAAAACAAAAATCATCTATCCTTTCCTCAGAATCGAAAATATAGACGAAGTCTTCCGATTGTAATCTTAAAGCATTGAGAAAAAGATCCTGTACTGCTCTTTCGACGTGGCATTTCAAAATGGCATATTGAGGATGTTCGTCAAAGGACGAACTCCAGTCAGAAAAATGATAATTGCCAGATCCTATATCCATCGTTTTATTTAGTGTCTAAAAATTTATATATCTGTATATAAATTTTTTGGTCAACCAAATCCCGAAAATCAACTTTAAGTTTTTCCAAAACTGTACTTACTCTTTCATTACCAAAGTGTGAAAATAGGACTTGTTTTTTAATTTCCGCCTCCATCTCGTCATCTCTTTTATATTTAACATTGGAATCTTTAAGATCCAGGATGGATTTTTCAAATTCTTGGAATCGTTGTAGATCTTCTTTACTTAATTGTTCAGGCATAGGATTTGTTCGATGTTTTGGTGGTAATCTAAAAGGGCTTTGTCTTTCTTTTTTACCTCAAGTTCTATATCGAAGTCAAATCCATATGTTTCGATTTTTTCGTGGATCCAATCTGAATGTGCAAGATCCTTTGCACTGGCATCTTCAAAGAGAGCCCTGGATTCTGAAAAGTGTGTCAGTGGTGTTATTCCAGAAGGCCAAGTGTCTAAGCACACTTTAAGGGATTCAGCCTCAGTTAATCCCTCTGGAGGATTACATATGTTATGTAGATAATCAAAAGTAATTGGCACTCCAATCACATCATAAACCATCCTCTTCAGATCTACCGAAGTGTATTGAGATTTTTTGTCATCCACTTCAACGACAAGTCTTTTCTTGACAGAATCCTCAAGTGAATGAAAATTCTCACAAAATCTTGCTGCTGCTTCTTCCTTGGTTGGTTGTGCTGTGTTAACGTGGATGTTTATTGGATAGTAATGGGTTTGTGGTAGTCCCATGAGATCCATTATCTCAGCATGCTGTCTTAATTCTTTGCTTGCATTCTGAACCACATCTTCCCTAAGTGATGCAAGAACAGAGTATGGAGACGGATGGAAAGTTAGCCTTTGGTTATTTTTAATTGCTATATGGCCTGCCTCCTTTAAGTGAAATGCAATCTGTTTAAAGTCTGGAAGTTCAACAATTTCATATTCTGAGCACCAGGGGAACATATCAGAGCTCATCCTATACATGGTGATGTTATTATCTACGTTCCATTGTATAATCTTCTTTAGGTCTTTTACATTTTGGAGAGCAAGTTCGGAAACATATTCTAAACCTCTGTCAAGGAATGTTCTTTTTACCATTGACCTATTAGTTGTAACCCTATCTTTCTTACTAACACCCTCACTAAGTGATAGATTTATACAACAGTATCCGAATTTTCTTGGCATGTGGTAAAATTAAGTCAATGTTGTGCTTTGAAAAAATAAATCAGGATAAAGTTGATAACCAAACTTTCCTAGCATCCGAAGATTTACCAAAAGCCATCTCTAGCATTGCACTAGATTTTCTATCCTTAACTATCTTGGTTATTCTCTTGTTCTTCATTACATGATCCCAATCCTCCAGAGACAAAGACCCAAGACCTTTAAGATACCTTACATTAGAAATTCTTTTCCCCTGCCCCTTATCCTTAAACTCCTCCAAAGAGTAGTAGTACGTTTTAGTTCTATCCCCAACGGAAACCAAAGGTGTTTCTAGAAAGCTAAGTTTCTTGTTTTCCACTATCCATGGGAACCACTTAAAGAAAAGATTGATAAGTAATGAAGTGATGTGAGCACCATCTGGATCCTGATCAGTAGCAATAACTATGTTATCATAAGGACATTTTAAATCCGGTTTTTCTGGGTCAAGATTTAATATCTGCATAAGTTCAAGGATTTCCTTATTATCGGCTAAATCAGAAAGGCTCCTTGCATTCTTTATTTTTCCCTTAAGAGCATAGACACCATCTCTGGAAGGATTTCTTTTTTGTAGAATTGAACCCATGGCACTTAGGCCCTCAACTATAAAAAGGTTTTCTGCATTTCTAGATGTTGGTGGGAAATACTTGTGGGAGAATTTGACCCTCACGTTTTTCTTCTCCTTCCTTATCTTCTTTAAGTTAGCATCACGCTTTCTTGCTTCAACCTCTTTTTTGATCTTTTTAAATAGAGGGGTGGTGTAAAACTTTTTAAGGGACCCCGAGAATGCATTGAGAATTATTTGTTCGACATCTTCTCTCCTCGTAACAAATTTGGTTTTATTCTGGTCCCCAAACTTAACCAAAGCTGGGGGTAAGTTTAATATTAAGCAAAAGTCGTAAAAGTGGTGTGCTAGTGAATCATCCAGGGTATCATTTATCTGGTCCATGATGATCTTCTGGTGTATCCCTGTACAAATTGCAGAGTTCATAAAAGAGAAAGATCCAGACCCTTCCGAGTTTTCCCAGATAAGAAGTTCTCCAATTTTGGTCTTGTAGGAAATTTGTTTAAATATTGAAGTGTCCACTGGAATTTCTTTTCCATCCCAAATGAACTTAATTTTAATACCCCTAGTATTAGGCTCAGTTTCTAGCACTCTCTTTTTTAGCAAAAGTTGTGAGAGGAGTATGTCCTTATTCCACTTGCAATTATCGAAGATGTTAGAAAGTGGTGTGAAACTTACCGAGGTGCCAAGTTTTTTTCTGCCCCTCTTTAGAACTTTAGCCTTTGCAGGTTTAAATTTATTCCACTCTTGGTAATAATACTCTTTGGGGCTTGTTGTCTCAATAGAAAAGAAGCTAGACATAGCATTAACAAGGCTCACACCCATGCCGTTTGTACCAATAAGCGTCTCTTCAACATTATCGTTGTCAAAGTTTGATCCTGCTCTGAGCATAGAAACTGCTGTGGCAATGTTACTAAGTCCACTTTTCTTGTTAATTGTGGACCCGTTTACGAAACCCTCCCCAGAATCTGTTATCTTTATGTTGTTTGTTTTAGAGTCAACCTCAACAGTAATAGAATCCATAGATTTCTTCATCCTCTTCGCTTCGTCAACAGAGTTTGAAAATACCTCATCAAAAAGTTTGTACATACCTACTGAAATCTGGTATGTTGAGCTAAGGATCTTATCACGCTTAACTATTGGTAACTGCTCTTCGCTTAGCTTAACAGATCCAACATATATGGTTGGCCTTTTAAGAATGTGTTCAAAATCTGAGAGTACCTGTATGCTTTTAGTTGCCATAAAAAGAATATGATTTGAGTTTATATGGAACTTCCAAAATATAATTTCACAAAAAAAGCGGGATGTACCCGCTTTAAGATTTTTCTGTTAATTGTTTATTCGCCTGCCGGCTCGTAATAAATTTCTTCTACCTTAATTGGGAGAATTTTAGCTTCATAGCCTTTGTCCTTCAAGGAAACTGGGATTCCAATAACATAATCCTTTCCTTCAATGTTTTCAACACGGTCTACAAGAAACTCTGAATCAAAGAATATCGTTCTTTTATCACCAAATCTATTTAGGTCGAAATCAAACTCATCAGCATCAGTATCCTTTTCGATCTCCTTTCCTATGGTTGATTTATACTGTCTGGCAAGTCTTTCCCTTTCCTTAGCTATGATATCTTTAACATAATCAGGAGCTCCTTTACCTTGTGTTGGAACTTCCGCAATGACAGTAATGCTTTCAACCTGGCCAGCATCCTTTTGTGCTAACATATCCCTCAATTGTGGAATAACTTCAGAATATTTAAGCTCCTTCTCTGGTCTTACATTCACATTCTTTCTGAATTTAGACTCGTCGTAAACTGGTGTTACCCCCTCATATAGGGATTTGCTAAATTCTTCATATAATTTTAGATTGTTCATTTCCAAAAATTTGTTTCTTTATATATCGCCTGATTCCGGATGTTTAGTAATCTTTACCTCCAAATTATTTGTTCCTTTTATCAAACGATGCCACACCTTAGCCTTTATAAAAAACGTCCCATGACACCTTTGAGGAAGTTCATTGTCTATCTGGATTTTCCAGTCATTTTCATTTAGGAATTCAACATTACGATCCTCCCAATCTTGATGCCATTTCAGCTCATCGTCGGGTACATCGTGTCTAAAAACCCTTAGGAATTGGTTCTTACCTAAGCGAGCTTCAGAATATGGATTTACCACGGATTATTGGATTTAAGACCCAGGAGTTTGTGGTATCTGTGGACATTGCAAGACCAGTATCTCGGTTTCCATTTAGGTCCAGGATCTGTACATCTGTGTCTTGCTCTAAACGATTTAGAAGCCTTTGGATCATCGTTCTTTATTCTTTGGCCTGGTTGTCCAAACCTAACCTTGACAACCTTACCCTCGCCGTTTTTTGTATAAACAGCAAACTTCCTTGTCTCACCAGGAGTTCTAAAAGGCTTGTTGATTTTTACCTTTCTACCTTGGTATTTTTCCTCGTTAATTTCGAACGGGACGTCAAGTAAAACTTCTTCTCCCCGATATTTAGCTTTTTGTCCAGCTTCTGTACTAATAAGGAAAATGTCATCAAGGTCAAGATCTATCTGCTCATTAATCCAAAGGTTTCTAGATTCATTTATTAAATCCAGCCAAGAATCAGATTCTATTCTATAAACACTCTCCATTAGGGAAAGGCCCTCTTCTATATGATACCTTAGGGATTCGCTAATATTTTCAGATGTGAATGATGTAAAGCTTCTTAATTTCATATCTTATATATCGGTTTGGTATCCAACGATAGAAGCTTTTTTGGTAGGGTGTTTAATACCTTTTATTATTGATTTGCAGATTCCTTTTGTTTAATCATTTCAGCTTTTTGTACAGCGGATTTCCTGAAGTAGTCTAAATTTTTTAAAATCCTGTCCTTTTCTTGGTTTGGCAGTGACGGGAAAAAGTCCATTTTTACTACCGCTTCAGTCTTTTCAAAAGCTACTTCCGGATTCCCAGTATGAAAAGCTGCAAGTGAGTATTCATCTAAAAGTCTCCATTGCCATATATCGGGCTCAACAAAAAGTATATCAGAGGTCCCCGGGTTCTTCACTGCCATATTACCGTATGTGAATGACATCACCCACCTTCCACGCTCTCTTAACTTTCTCATTGCATGGAAAACAGCCTCTAACCTCTCCGGTCTATATTCCCAAGCTCTAGAATATGCTTGGATAACCTCATCCGGATGTCTCCCCAGCTGCTCTTTAATTTTACCAATCATGTACATTGAATAGTATACCTCTTCTTCCCATCCACCGGCTTCAATTCTTCTTTCATAAGCGTCAATGGCTTTTAACTTTTGTCCGGAGTCACGGTAGCTTTGTGCAAGATAGAACATGTACCTTGCGTTATCTGGTTCATCTTCCAATGCTTTCTCAAGAATCTCTGCATCATTAGAGTATTTTTCTTCAAGTGAATTTGCTCTTTTTAAAGGACTAATATCAGCATCCACATGACATCTATCTGAGGGGATTTGATATTGAACCAGTTGCTCTTTTCCGGGAAGATCTAAATACTCGTGAAGAACCCCCTTATAAACCCAGTCCTGATCAGATCTCACAATCTGAGCACGGTGGTACTGAAGGTTATTTAACTTATAAAGAATTTGGTAGCAATCCACATCTTTAGTAAGTCCGTGAAATGGATTAATCGAGCTATCTGTTGCTTGAAAGGTATCATCAGCATCTATGATCCATCGATAGTCACACTTACCCTTTGCTAATTCCAAGCTCTCTGTGCGGTTTACTTCAAAGTTTACCCAGGGTCTTTCGTGTAATTCGCCCTCGATTCCGAGCTCTTCCATTGTGGAATTGATTTCATCTATTGTATTATCAGAAGAACCTGTATCAACTATAACATAATATGAAATATAAGGAGCAACCTGGGTTAAGCACTTTCTAATAGTATCACCTTCGTCCTTGACAATCATTACCAAACACATACTAATGCCTTGCAATGAGGTATCTACTGGTTTATTTTCCAAAGTAGGATTGGGTACTGCTTTTAGTTTAGGTGTTTTCTTTTTACTAGAAAGCTTGTTGGATTTTTTCCTCTTAGTTTTAGGTGCCATAGAAACTTTTATAATGTAGTTTCTATTTATACTAGATAAACTAGAAAAATTTCACCTTATCCCCGGGCTAGAGAGGTTATTCTTTCTAGAATTAGCTCGTCGTTTAATGTTAACGAAAAATCACCAACAGCCTTTATGTTCTTCCCACTTTTTCTAGCAACTAGGTCTATGGTTACATAACCAGTTTCATCATCAGGAAATTCCATAGCTTTTTTTGTCTCTTTGTCACAAATTGGATCAAACGAATTTCTGCTCATTCCAGAACCATTCCAATAAACTAAGGTAAGGTTGTCAAGCTTTCCGTCTAGCACCTTCACTACCTGATTCTCCCTTAGACATTCTATCTTTAGCGTAGATCCCTTCTTTTTAAATCTTGTAGAGAAGGTTATTAAGAAATATCCCCTTCCGTGTAGTAATCCAGGAATTGTGTTATTCTTAGCAGAAAATAGGGGAAGAGAACCCTGGAATCTGTGTCTTTTAAATCTGACTCCCAACTCCATTAATGATTTCTCCATTACTGATATAAGCTTATCAACATCAGTATTTGGCAGATCAAATACAATATGTGGTTGTTTACCACCTATAATTTTAGGGGACTTTATATTAATATCAGAGAAGTACTTCAAGTAATTTAAAAGAACTTCCCAAATGGTATCTAACTGTTCCCTTTCAGACAGGTCTACCTTTTTCCTGTGATCCAATTCAGATTGTAGCTTTGAAAGAAAATCTTCAACTACTTTTTCGTTGTGGTGGGTACTCATTTTAATTCTTAATTCTTTTCCAGGAGTAATCTGTATCTAACTTAAAGTGCCCGTAGCATGGGAACTTATTTCCCCACTCTTTGGGTGAGACCAAACTAGCAAAAGTTTCTCCCTTCTTATTTTCATAGAGATATATCTCAGTTCCGATATGAGCCTCAAAGGACATAGAACAATTCCATACAAGTTCATTATCCTCAAACTCTCTCAATAGATCAGAGATTTGTTCTTTTATCTCCTCAGCTCTTTTACCAAATTTATGATTGGAATGGATGGCAGCTCTTTGTTTAAAAAGAGCTAGACCAGAAACATCTATTTTTGGAGACGATACAGAAGTAGCATAAGGTTTTAGGAAAGCATCATACTTTTCAGTACTTTCATCATAAACAATGCTATCAGGAAGCTTTTTCTTTCTTTCCTCCATCTTTAGGCTTATAAGGCAAACCAACTTTTTTTACTAACTGCTTATATACGGTTTCAATTTTCTTAGATGCGTTTACTTCAACGAGCTTTCTGCTTTTCTTGTATTTCTTTACCAAAGGAAGCGTTTTTTTCCTATAGTCCATAAACCTTTTGGAAATGATCTCTTCGTCCTGGTCGTCTTTTCTGCCGCTATCCTTGGATCTTTTTATGATCCTCTCCTTTGACTTAGACTCGTCAACGTCCAAGTAAATAACATGATTTAAACCCAATCCCATTTTTCCCAAAAGAGAATCAAGAAGCTTAGCTTGTTTTAAATTTCTTGGAAACCCGTCTATAACAATACCCTTTTCTAAGTCAACATTACTTAATGCTTTTCTTAACATCCTAGCCATTATGCGATCGGGTATGAAATCTCCTCCCTCTACTATTTTCTTAAGTTCTTTGTCATCAGAATTCCTGATAAGGGCTCCAGTAGAAATGTGGCTAAAATCATTGCGGTCAACAAGTCTTTTAGATATGGTTCCTTTGCCCGATCCAGGTGGACCCAGAATCACAAGGATTTCCCCTTGCTTATCTGGTATTTCCCTTTCGTTTATAAAATTTTCGAAGCTTTCAACTCTTTCCATTTTAATTGTTGATTTTTTTAAGATCCACAAGACAAGCAGTCATCAGGATTATCCAAGCTACATGATAAATCATCCATAGTTTGATCGGCTAATGCTTTTAATTCCTCGCTAGCTTGCTTGACTGGTTGCTCGACTACTTTAGGTTGTATCAATTGGACTTGTTCTGGTTTTTCCTTATACTTGCTTGTATCTATACCAAGACCGGAAAGAGCATCTACTGCAGCTTTAGTCCTTAAGTAATACATACCAGTTTTAAGACCCATCTTCCAAGAATGGAAGTGAGCAGCAGTTAGCTTGGCAGCATTTACACCTTCAATAAATAAATTGAGAGACTGAGATTGACAAATAAACTTACCCCTATCTGCAGACATCTCAATTAAATCCTTCTGCTTGATCTCCCAAACAGTTTTGTAAATCTCCTTAATATCATCAGGTATGTTTGGTATATTTTGGATTGATCCTTTATGGATAATAATCATGTTCTTCATGTCCTCATCCCAAAGTTCTAGGGAGATAAGATCTTTCACAAGATGCTTATTAATAATGACAAACTCACCGCTTAGAGTTCTCCTAGTATAGATGTTGGAAGTAAACGGTTCAAACGCCTCGTTGTTGCCCATTATCTGTGCGGTAGATGCGGTAGGCATAGGAGCTAAAAGCAACGAGTTTCTAACACCATGCTTCATTACTTCTTTTCTTAGCTTTTTCCAATCCCATCTTCCAGAAAGATCCTCGTCATTAACCTGCCATAGATTAAACTGGAATTTACCTTCACTTAAAGGAGATCCCTCAAATGTTTCATAAGCACCAAATTTCTTAGCAAGATCCTTAGATGCAGTCATAGCTGCAAAATAGATAGTTTCAAATATTTCAGAATTTGTTTTCCTAGCCTCCTCCGAAGTAAAAGGAATCCCCATAGATGCAAAAAGATCAGCAAGACCCTGGATACCTATACCAATGGGTCTGTGCCTCATGTTGGATCTCTTTGTTTCTGGTGTAGGGTAGAAGTTAACGTCTATCACTTTATTCAAATTGATAGCTGTTTGGTAAGATACATCGTAAAGATAGTCATGGTCAACATCACATTTACCCCTCATGATCTTATTGGTCCTTGCGTCAGTTGATTTCAGGAACTTATTTACAGGGATTGAAGCAAGGTTACAAACTGCTTGTTCATCCTTATCTGTATATTCTATAATCTCACAACAAAGATTAGATGATTTAATAGTACCTAAATTTTGCTGGTTTGATTTTCTATTAGCAGAATCTTTGTAAAGAATGTAAGGTGTTCCAGTTTCAATTTGGGATTCTATAATCTTTCCCCAAAGTTCTCTAGCTTTAATTGTTTTCCTGGCCTTACCAGCTTTTTCCGCTGCAATATATTGCTCGTTAAATTCGTTCCCATAAACTTCATGTAGTCCAGGTACCTCTGAAGGAGAGAACAAAGACCACATTTCGTCTTTTTCCACCCTTTCCATGAATAGATCAGAAACCCACAAGGCTAAGAATAAATCTCTGGCTCTTCTTTCTTCCTTACCTGTATTTTTCCTTAGGTCCAGGAAATCTTCAACATCTGCATGCCATGGCTCTAGGTAGATAGCGAAAGATCCTTTTCTCTTACCACCACCTTGATCCACGTACCTGGCAGTCTCATTGTACACCTTAAGCATCGGAACAATACCGTTTGACTTACCGTTTGTTCCCCTGATGTAGGATCCTGTAGATCTAACATTATGAATTGCTAACCCAATACCACCAGCATTTTGTGAGATCATGGCAACATCGGAAAGCGTTTTATAAATACCAGGAATTGAATCTTCCTGAACAGTCAAAAGGAAGCAAGAGGAAAGCTGTGGCTTCTTGGTCCCAGAATTGAAAAGCGTTGGTGTTGCATGTGTCATCATATGTGTAGAGAGAAGCTCATATGTTTTGAGGGCGTTCTTAATATCGTATCCCCAAATACCAACTGCAACACGCATGTACATGTGTTGTGGTGTTTCAGAAGGAATGCCATGCATTTTTAAGAGATAACTCTTTTCAAGGGTTTTGAATCCAAAGTATTCGAAGTTAAAATCACGGTCATGAATAATAGCGGAATCCAGCTTGGTCTTATTTTTCATTACCGCTTGATAGGTATCCTCGCCTATTAGACCAGCTGGTTTCCCAGTTTCTGGATCTACATAGGAATATAGATCCTCGATGGTCTCTGAGAATTTCTTCTTGGTAGATTTATGCAATCTTGAGATTGCGATCCTTGCAGCAAGAATTGAATAGTCAGGATGGCTTGGTATCATAGATGCAGCAGTCTCTGCAGCTAGATTATCGAGCTCCCCAGTTGAAATCCCATCATAAATACCCGCGATGACCTTTTGAGAAATTCCCATCCAATCAACAAAATCGTTGTTCAGTCCATAGGTCATCTTTTTAACACGGTTGGAGATCTTGTCAAATCTAACCGCTTCTTTGGTTCCGTCTCTCTTAGTTACGTACATGTCTTAGTGTTGTTTTTTTAGAAGTCTACGTCCATATCGAACGTGTTTTCGGAGGAATTCATCACTCCAGCTTTTTGGTATTCACCAACCCTCTTCTCAAAGAAGTTTGTCTTTCCCTGTAATGAAATGTTTGCCATGAAATCGAATGGATTTTCTACGTTGAAAACTTTAGAACATCCTAGATCGACAAGCAATCTGTCTGCTACAAATTCAAGGTACTGCTTCATTAGATCAGCATTCATTCCAATCAGCTTAACTGGAAGTGACTCTGTAATGAATTCCTTTTCAATCTCAAGAGCACTAAGGATAATTTCCTTAATCCTTTCCTCTGAAACCTTGTTAGCAAGGTAATTGTTATGCAAAAGAACTGCAAAATCACAGTGCATTCCCTCATCCCTAGAAATCAATTCGTTTGAGAAGCTTAATCCGGGCATAAGACCTCTCTTCTTTAGCCAGAATATAGAACAGAATGATCCGGAAAAGAAGATACCCTCAACAGCAGCAAAAGCAACTAATCTTTCCTGAAAATGTTCAGACTCTACCCATTTCAAAGCCCAATCTGCTTTCTTCTTAACGGCAGGAATGGTATCGATTGCATTGAAAAGCTTTTTCTTTTCCTGTGGATCTGTGATATAGGTGTCAATCAGAAGTGAATATGTTTCAGAATGGATGTTTTCCATCATAATCTGAAACCCGTAGAAAAATTTTGCCTCAGAATATTGTACCTCTCTTACAAAATTCTCAGCCAGATTCTCATTTACGATACCATCAGATGCAGCAAAGAAAGCAAGAACGTGCTTAATAAAATGTCTTTCGTTATCATTAAGTTTGTTCCTCCAGTCGTCAATATCTGCAGACAAATCAATTTCTTCTGCTGTCCAGATACACGCTTGTTGCTTTTTGTACATCTCCCAAATCTCCTGCTGTTCAATCGGGAAAATAACAAACCTGTTTGGGTTCTCTTGCAAAATCGGTTCCGGTAGCGAATAGTTCTCCTTCATAATTTAATACTTTCTTTTTTTTAGTTTAGTAATTGTTTGCCTGTCTTCGGCGGTTTTCCTCGTTCTTACTCATGTACATATTGTACATTTCCTCGGCTGTCATCCCTATTGAGGCGGCGTAGTTCATGAAAAAATGTAGCATATCTATAATCTCAAATTTGCATTCTACCTTATCAGATTCCGAAAGGTCAGAAAATTTCAAATCGGAATATGTTGAGTACGCACTCTTCCATTTTTTCCATATTGCATTTCCACTACCATCTTTAATTCCACCTAAAGCATCAGTAGCTTCGTGGATCTCATCAATGAGAGCGTGATTGTTCATGTGCCAGAATTCCATGAGTTCTCTCAAAGACATTTCTTTGAAGTTGTACCCATACACATTTTCTTGCGTTTCTGCCTGGAGATTTAAGATGTCGCCTAGAGTATCTTTAGATTCGGGATAAAGATTTTCAATCTGTAGGTCCGAACATTGATTGTCGATATTTGCCATATTTCTTTGTTAGAATAGTTTTTTAAAAGTCCCTTCCCGATTCTAGGTTTTTTATATATCAAGTGGGTCCCTAGAGTGCGGTAATTTTAGGAAAATTCTATGTTAATTTTTTCAATTGTTTCTCCAACCCATCAATTTCTATCTGTAACTCAAGCATTCTCTTTTTGGTTGCTTTTCGTTTTGAGTATAAATCCTTAATTATTGTCTTGAGGATTGGACTTTCTTCATCGCCTCCAAAGAGAGCAGTGGAAGATGTTTTAACCCAGCCTTCCTTAGCTTCTCCAACATCCTTACCTAGTTTCCCTTTGTAAACCTCAGGGGAAATTCCCCATTGTACAATTGTGTTAGGATATAGCGAGGCAAAGTCATAACAAGCAACCCATTCGTGAAGTCCCTTAATAGGTTCTTTAACATATCCACCAATGAACTTAACATGACTTTCTTCCTTCCTCTCATTTACAAACACTTGGTTTCTTTCAAGAAACTTCTTCAGCATCATAACTTCAGTAGCCCAAACGGGGGAAAGTGCCCTGCTGATCTCAACCCTATTTAAATTTGCGATTTTAAAATAGGTTAGAAGAGTTTTAAGCTTGACATCTATATAATGGACTAGAGCACAGTCAATAACGTTGTAGAGTATGAATTTTGGAAAGTCAGACTGGTAAAGGTCCCTTAAAGAACCATCATATACAATCTTCTTTAATCCTGTAGCCTTCTCTGCTACATAGTCCAATCTATTGCTCTCCTTGATCTTAATTACGCGGTCCCATTTTTTATAAATCTCCAGGTAATCGACCATTAATAGGTGCATTGGTAAATTATTTTTTCCAATAAGCCAATTGGCAGGAGATATAATCTTAGGGTCAATACCTAGTCTCTTAGCACGATTGACAAGATAAGGCCAGTCATATCCAAACCAGTTCCATCCGGTAATCAATGGCATTTTAGGGGCCAACTTCTTAAAGAATGTGTAAAGCATGTCATATTCAGACTCGAATTGGTGGTATTTGAAAGACCACTCATCACCCATTGGTTCTAGGTATTCATTGGTTTTCTTATGAATGTCCGCTTGTTCTTTAGCACTTAATGGATCAAGACCTAGAATTATAGACTTACACTTATCTGTAGCAATACCAATTGATAGTACTTTATTCTTTGCATTTGCAGTATCGAGAGAATCTCCCATTTCGTCGGTCATCTCAACCTCAATATCCACGAAGTACTTTTTAGGGATTTGGAAATCCCAAAGAGACTTGGTTAATTCTGGGTCTGCTTCTTCCAGAATTTGTACCATACGATATTTGTCATACTTCTGGGTCTTTACCTTTCTCACTGACATTCCATCCCACGATTCCCAGTCTTGCTCCCTCCTTCGGTCATTTGGAGAGCATTTTTCCCATATAAATCTTTCACTTTCGGGTACCGGAACATCGACAAAAATCAAATCACCGTCTTCAGAATATGATGATACCTTTAAGTAAGTTCCTTTATTTTCTATGTCTACTATCATGGAATAAAATTTGAGAGATATCAATGTGGTGGATACCAGGAAGATATATACAACATACTTATGGAAGGCAGAGTCAAAAGTTTCGAGAATTTCCTTAATGAATATTACATTTCCGCAGCCCCTGGAAGTGTGGTTGTACCTGGCGAATGGTACAAGGATAATGTTAATTCTAGAAACTACAGACCAGCATATACACAAACCCCACAAGTAGTGGATGCTATGTTCCAAAGTACAGATCTTTACAACTACCTAGACACCCTGGCGGAAGAGGATGAATTCAACGAAATGGTTAAAAGAGGGGAAGCTCCAAAAGAGGTGATTAAGTATGTTAAAAAAAGAATTCACGAGGAGCTTTCAGCTAACGCTAAAACCTCCGAATAGAAAAATATCTGTGGACTATTTTGGATATAGTAAAACATCAACTCTTAGAAGGGGCTTATTACCAACAGCAGCATCCTAAGGATTCTATCTTCCTTCATGACTCCGGTGGACACTTTAGACCCGATTGGCTTATAGAATCTTGGGGAAGAGATAGGAAAAATTCAACTAACAAGATAAGAGCAGCCTCCGCATATGTAATAGGAGGTTTGGATCCAAGTGGAAGGGGCGACAAACAATATGATGGTGTTGTTTATAAAGCCTTTGAAGACGATATGTGGTCACACCATCTTTTTGTCAAGTCCAAGAGCAACACCTTTATGAATCAAAAAAGCATTGGTATAGAAATTTGCAACTACGGTCCTTTAATTAAAACGGATAGTGGGGATTTTTATACACACACAAACATAAAGGTTGATAAAAACCAGACTATTGAATTAGAATCCCCATTCAGAGGAAATCGATACTATCACGCATATACACCAGCACAAATAGATTCACTTAAGAATCTGCTTCTTAAACTTGCAAAGTATTATGAGATTAACCTTAAAAGAGGCTTACAAAAAGAGATTTCTAAATTTGGTGTTTATGGTGGGTTTGAGCTTTCAGATGATGCATTAAAAGGTGGACAAGGAGTTTGGTCTCACACTAATGTCAGAGTGGATAAATCCGGTAGTTTTCCACATCCAGATTTAGTTAGAATTATCCAATCCTTCTAAATACATTCTTAATTTTTTATCCGATGGGGTGAAGTTAGTTTTTCCATCCACAAATATGTCCCAAGATTCCTTTCCATATTTTCCAATCCCCGGAAGATCTTCGACTTTTTCAAACCCCTCTACCCACTTTTGACTCATAGCTATTATTCTTTTGGATTTTATGTTACCAAACCCGGTGGATCTAATGATCGGATAGATCTCTGAAGGATCCATTGATGAGCAAAACTCCGGGGATTTTATTTTGGAAAACAGATTAGGTAGGATTGCTCTTACTTGCTGATTAGTAGTCTGGTTTAATAGAATACAGGAAACAGACATTTTCCAAGGGCTGTCTAGATAATCTTCCTGTATAAGCCTCTCCATTAGCTTCTTCTTAAGGTAGCAAGGTAGCTGTTAATCTTCTTATCAAATTTGGTTGCTGTTTCACCATAGCCCTCTCCCATTATCGAGGAGAGTTTTGCAACAACAGATCTTCTATCGAGAATCATTTGATATTCCGGATCCTTTTCTTTTTTCAGAATCTCGGAAGCAATCTCTTTTGCAAATCGGTCAAACATTTCTTTTTCTCTGGACATAGCGTAAATAATAAAGCTCAATCTTTTTGTGATCGAGCTTTATTACTGTTAAATCTAAGGAAAATTTCGGAATTAAGAGATCTTAATTTTCTTAGGGAGAGATTCTTTCTTCTTTTGGAGGGAAATCGATAATACTCCCTCCTTAATTTTGGCCTTAATGGAATTGCTATCGATGTATGCTGGGAGGTTAAACTTCTTAGTAAAGTCATCAGTCCAATAAGACTCGTTATCTTCCCCTTTAATGACAAGGTGATTTCCCTCTACCTCAACAGAAATATCATTTAGGGTAAATCCGGGTACTGGGATCTCTAAGAATAGGTTACCATCTTTTTCATCTACAAAATAATTTCTGCTTTGTACAACGGGATTTGTATTGCGAAAAATTCTTTCCATCATTTCTAGTGGGCTGTAAAAAGTTGTTCCGTTCATGATTTTGTTTTTTCAGCATACAGTTCAAATCCTATTCCAATACTAAAAAACAAAGAAAAAGGTGCCTTTTCGGCACCTTTCAGTATTAACTTATGTCGTTTTGTCTTATTTCTGCAAAGACTTCATCATTGCTTTGAAATCGTCAAATGTTTTTACGAGTCTTTCCTTCTTCTTTTTCTTCTTATTACCCTTTCTAGCTGCTTGGGTCCCAACAGTTAAAGATGGGAATTTGTCGCCAGATCCAACTGCACCATCGTAAAAGTCGGCATTAGTACCGCCTGCTGCAGGTGCTGTAACGTTACCCATACCTTGAGTAGTTCCCAGAGTTGCAAATGCTCCTCCTCCCATATCTCCTGCAGGGGCACCACCATCCATCTCTTGGAGATCATATCCTTCGCAGCCGCAGCTTTTCATTTTTTCATCCATTTGCCATTTCTCAACACAGTAGTCGTTTTCGTCCAGCCACTCCTTGATTTTTACCTCGATAGCATCAGGGGTTTCTTGTTCCTCCATGATAGGTACACCAGTTTCACAACACATGCAAACCAAGGTTCTACCTTTTGTTGAATTTCCAGTTGGATAATACATTGAATCCATTATTATTCTAATATTTTTTGAACATTCTTAGCAAATATGCGCAAAGAGTTGCCATCTTCGTTCTTAACCGTGTAGCCAACAACGTCCTTATATGCATCATAAATTGGTGAGGTAACTAAAAGCTTATTGTCACTTGTGTCAAGAATAAACTTTCCAGTTAGATCGTCATATTGTTTTTTTGTTTGAGCATCTTTTTGTGATACTCCTGCCTTTTTATTACATCCACATCCCATTTGTTTGCTGTTTTGCTGTTCTTATTCTATTTATCTGTAGTCATCTTTTAATTCCTTTCTTCTTAGATAGTTGAAAAGGTATCTTAAGGCTTTTTTGTATTCCTTGCTGTTTCTAAAGGGATTTGGATAAGTTCTGATAGTATTGCCTTGCCCCTCTGGGGTTTCAGAGGATTCTACTGGATTATATCTTCTTACCACACCGGTTGGGTGAATAGTATAAAAGACGTCTGCATATCCCTTAACTTCCGGCTGTTTTTTTCTTCTAAACTTGAGAGTATTGTTAAGTTCCTGTTGATCTGATGTTTCTTCAGCAAATCCCAGATCAATGATATCCCTATAGGCATCAGACTTTCTAATGCTATCTAGATCAATGTTCCTTCTCTCATCTTCGAGATATTCGGATCTAGGATCATACCTACCAAACTCAAACAGGTTTATCATTTCTTCTGTTCCTTTATCCAATCCCTGTAATCCTTTAGATTTTCAAGGTTCTTTTTACCAGCCTTTGATTTTTTAGAATCTGGGTTAAGGTATGGTATGATTGGCTTGATGTCTCCACCAAAACTCATCCTTGGGGAAATTGATGGAAGACCCTTAGAGTCAACAACACCAGTGTTAACTGCAATTTCTCCCTGGATAGCGCCTCCATCTTCGTTTATTGGTTTGCCATCTTTAACAATCTCAGGTAAATCCTTTGATTTGGTTTTTGCAAATTTCTTAAGTTCCTTATCCGACATAGGGGGAACAAATTTTCCATCCTTATCCTTATATCCAAAAGCTATCTTTTCGATCTCCTCACGATACTTAGGATCAATATCAGAAGCTTTTAACTCGTCTTGTCTAAGAGCCCAAGCTTGACCCATTATTGCTTGCTGTGCTTTACTTACTGAAGGCATGATTACAAATTATATTTTTCAAAGGGAATAATGATCTTCATACCTTCCTCAATCTTCTTAAGTTTGGTATCCTTAATATTCTTACCTGAAGAAACACCACCCTCCATTTTCTCAGAATCCTCCTGCAAATAGAGACCTTTCATTTTCTTCTTGATCTCCTCGGGAGACATTGGCTTGGCATTTAATTCCCAGTTAGCAGCAGGATTAATTATTTTCTTCTTTTTCTTTTTCCAATCTGGATAAGTCCAAAGCCATCTATTATAACCCTTCCCAACTATTTCAAACCCCTTATCGCCAGGTTGTATGGCTATGGGTGACTGCGGGGGAATATAACTGCCAGTTTTTGCCATTAGTCTATAACTGCTTCTATTTTGGATTTTGAAATTTGAGTGGTCTCAAAAAATCCAGTGGTTCCTTCTAAGAACTCTGCTACTTTAGTCTCAACTTCCAAAACAGATTCTGCTGCTACTAGAAATTCAGACTTGTGAATTACTGGGTCACCGTTTCTTTTTGTTTCGGTTGACTCAAAGTTTACTTTTGCTACGTAGTATCCCATTGTATATAAATTTACTGTTTATATATCACCTTTTGTAAATTATTCCATCCCACAAGAAACAGAAAAGGCAGCCGGGAGGGCTGCCTAATATCTGTTTGTAATTGGGTTCTCTTAAGAGTTGTTCTTCATCTCTTGAACATCCAACCTTACTTGCTGAGCTAGTTTTTTAACTTCTTGCATAGCTTGACGAACTCTAGTTCCTGCAGCTTTATTGCCTTTCTCAACAAACTTTGCTACGTCAGCTTCTGCAGCTTCCATAACGGCTTTAATCTGGTCAAAATTTTCCATAATTGATTTAATTTTCCTTATTTATACTTGGGTTAGAAATAAATGTTTCGATCTACATTATCTACTGATGATGAAAGTCCCTTTATGAGATCCCTCTTGCATTGACCATTCAGGTCCGAGGAATGAAAGTAAAACGGATTTTAGCATTTCCTCATAGTTTTCAATCTCGATATTATCTTGCATTTCGTCAAATATACGAATTACTTTAGAATTCTTCTCGAGATAATTTAAAAGGGCCTTAGATATTTGCTCCAAAAATCTACTGAGATCATTATCCCTCAGGGTAAACTTTTGGTCATTTAAATCTGGGACCTCCGACTTCTTTATAGCTATATCTTCTATGATCTCAGGAGCAATCTCGTTTATGTTTAGGACTGCATAAGAGTTTTTTGGACCCTCCATAGATTCATATTTGGAATACTTACCAACTACCAACATAAATCCTTTTTGAGCTCCATTTTCCAATTCAAGCTGAAATAGGTAATTGTAGATATCACCATCTTTTATCAGGAGAAATGGGAAAGTACCAAACCCGTCACCCTCATTAACCGGATTGGATTTTAAAAAGTCTGAGAAATTCTGTATTCTTTTTTCCACCTTACAAATTGTATTTTTTTATATATCAGTCCCGTACCTTCGTAATAAGGTCGTTGTAGAGATTTGATACCTCTTGTGGAACCATCTTTTTAAACTTTGAAAAGTCTTGGTCTTTAATGGCTTGTCTTACATCAGTACCACTTGTTACCCTTGGTGTTTCCACAATTTCTAGCTCGTCGCTAATCTTGTCTTTTATATCAGACATCTTGATATAGTCAATCTGCTTGGTATAGTCATCTTTTCTGTCTGGACCAGCACCAATTAGCCTTGGGTCATATCCCATATCGATTAGCTTTGATATAGCAGATCCTAAAAGACCCCTGTTTACCATCATATATCCCTCTATCTCCTCGTTGTTTGATACGATGGAATCCATATACATTTTTATGGAATCGTTGTCAAATGGGGATTTTCCTGACTTATTGTGGCCTGGATAAACCACAACTACATAAGAAGGTAGATCGTTCTTTTCCTTAAGGGCTTTAGCCATTTTCAGATGCCCATGATGGAAAGGCTGGAATCTACCCATAATAACATTAACCGGCTTTCTTTCGTCAGAGACATCTTCTTGCAGTATATCTACTTCCTCTGGAATTTCCTCATTATCAATTGTCTCTAATTTGGAGATAAATTCTTGGTAAGAAACTAGTGGATCATCAGAAGTTTCAAATTCTTCATCCTCCTCCTGAATATAATCTACAGATGGAGACATTTCCCTTCTAAAGTCACCAAAGCTTATGAACTTTGATTCGTTCACATTTTTAGCAGGACGCTTAATGTAATCCTTAATGTCCTTGATCAGCAAATTAATTTGATCCTTCATACCAGAAGTTATAATACCGCCAGCTCTTGTCTTGATTTTTCTAAAAGAGTTAAGTATCAACTTGAATAAAGATTCAAACGAATCGTCTTTCTCAATGTATTTAAGAACCCTCCTGTCCTTAATCTTATCACGATTTAGTCTGAACTCGTCTCTCTTTAGATATTCAGGTTCGTCAAAATCAGTTCCTCTATATTTCTCTGCATATTCATCAAGGAATTTCACAAATACATCGCTCATAAACGAAATATATCTCTCATCCTCTGAATCTCCGTTAACTTCAAACTCAGATAATCCTTTTTCTAAAATGAAGTTCATAACGTCCATCACAGTTATACCAAGAAAGTCTGAAGGCTTTTTACTCTTCCTATCAGCAAACTTTTGTTTTGCAATCTCAGTAAAGATAGGGTCGACCATTTTTGCAAGGACAGTATCGCTATCACCCTCAAGATCACCAAATCTGAAAACTATACCCTCTACATCTTTATCAAGATCATCATTCAGAGCAGTTTTCTTTAGGTCTGGGTTAAGAGTCTTTATGATAAACCTAACAAAGGATTGTGTTTTAAATCTTTCAACAAGCTCTTTAAATGGAGTATTCAAAAAATCCAAAAGCTCGGATTTTTGGTCCTCACTTAATACCCCTTGAAATACAATAGGTGGTTTTTCAACACCCAGAAGATCTGCCCAGTTATCTAGCTCCTCCTTATCTTGGATAGTACTAATAATCTTACCGTCATCACCCATTTTGTGGATATAAGAAAGAATAAGATTATTCTTAGGAAGTCTATCATAAACAATCTCAACAGGCTTGTTGTTAGCAAAATACTCTAATCCAAATCTCCACCCTCTCGGAACCTTTTCAAGTATGTGGGGTGGCAAAGACTCTACATATTGAATTGGTTTTTCATAGTACTTCATCAAAGTCCTATCAACCAATGTAATTGGGTTCCTTTGATCTCTTCTATAAAACTTAAAGTTTCCGGTTTCCTTGTCTCTCTCAAAAGAGAAAGCAGACCCGTCCATCTTCTCGTTTATTGTTACGAACTGATTGAAAAGCTGACCAACAAAGTCAGACCCTTTCTTGTTATAAATGTCGTATAAATGATTGATTCCTGCCATCCTTAATTCAATAGAATTTTTATGTTCCCAATATCATCCGTCTTCTTAATCAAAACAGGGCCCAACTGGACATCAACACCAACTGAAACCTTCTGATCAACAATAAGTTTTGCTAATCCTCTTATGATAGTTTCTATAAGAATTTTCGATTTATCTTGTAATTCCATTTGATGTATTATAGCCAAATTTTCTAAAAGAGATTCGACCTCTGGGACATCATCCTGGTAATCTATAAGTTCGTAAACCTCCTTTTCTATTGTGTAATATGGCTCACCTTCTAGAAAAACTGTAGCACTACCATTTTCCTCTTGGGATATAGCCCCATTTATTCCAAGTACAGTAATAAATGAGATATTCCCGTCATCCTCCCTAGCAACAACAGAAGGCGAATCTTTATCTAAAAAAACCTCCAATGCTCCGTAAACTAGGTCGTTATGTTTTTTTGTAAATTCCATTTATTTAATCTCTGTAGGAATTTCAAATCCACCATTAACAAGGTATCTTTCTAAGTCATCCCTAATTTCTTGCTTTTTATCAGCGTGTACAAAAGAAGGAGATGAAACTATTTTCCAAGCGTCCTCGAACGATTTCAAATCATCCTTGTTTACACCACTCCCGAACATCATCTCAACAAATTCATCCGGATCCCTAGTAATAAAGGATGTTTCTCCCTTAACTGTCTTTGGACTTTTTAGCCTCTTTGTAGCACCTTTAAATGATTTCTTATTCTTATAAATACCATCGCTTAACCTTAAGGCGTAGGAGTAAAAGTCTTCTATCTCATTATTTTCGTCCTTGGATATTACCTCTTTTAACGCGGAGAGTATTGCTTGGAACAACCAATTTCTGTGGGCTGACTTATACTTACTTTCTCCCTTTCTATAATCGGGGGAATAGAATATGAATTTAGCCCAATCCATATCCGAAATTGGAATAAGATCCAACTGAACTATCCCATTAGAAGCATCACCCTCTATTGGCCATCCAATCGAAATGACGTTTATTCCCCTCATTAGTTTAAGGTCTGGCACAAAACCGAGTTTATCCTGTAGAGTTTCAGAAAGAATTTTATAAAGGGACCCTAATACATCATCTTCAGAAACACCCAAGCTTTTTGAAAGGAATGCTTTATCAATTCCAAGATCTATATCACCAGAGGTATCATTTTGACTTTTTTTCTTTCCTATACTACCGATTATAAGGTATTCCTTATCTACCTTCCCGCCACCCAAAAGTGGGAAAAGAATTTTCTCAATAGATTCTAAAGTTTTCGGTACCTCGGACTCCTTAATCCTCCTTGACTCCTTAATTGCAGCACCACCTTCAAAAAGTGATACGAAATCTCCAAATTTTAATAAGTTATTTGCCATCTACATCAAAATAATTTGAAGCGGAGTAAACATAGTCTTGGTAAAGCTTCTGATCTCTGCCCTCTGGATTTCTAATATCAAACTTCTTCCCGAAGGTCGATCTGCCTTTTAGAATGGCATTTCTATAGAATTCTTCGTAATTTTTTTCCTTGTTTTTACCAGAAGCCCTAATTGAATCTCCCCATCTAGAAAGAACCTGTTCTTTGTTTTTTTCCAAACCATCAGCATCCATACTTGCTGCTTTTCCAGAATCGAATAAATCTGCTATCCCCTTTCCGACTTTTTGTATTCCCTCAACAGCTCCCTTCACAAGCCTCTGTAAAGCTCCGCCTTCATCATAAGCCATTTGATATAGCTTTTCCTCGCCGGTTTCAGCTTCTATCCTCCTTCTGATTTCTTTGATTCTGTCACTGGCTCCGGGATAAATCTTATCTCCCCTGCTTTCAGAAAGAAATTGTCCGAAATTTTTAAGGTTCTGCATATTTTTCCTCATTTATCCTATATATCGGACTCCAGGATCAAAGCTTTACTTTAAAAATCTTGTACTTGAATTTTTCGTTCTTGTAGATCTCTATCCTAGCGTCACTATGTTTCAGCAGATAGTTCTTGTATTTAGGAGATGAAAAATCGTCAACAAAGTCAATTACATTCACCTTATCCTTACCTTCCATTTTCCTCATCCCCCTTCCGAGGCTTTGTTTAATTAATACCTCGCTCTTGTAAGATTCTACTAGGAAAATGTTGTGTAAGTTGTTAATCGAGATACCAGTAGAAAATGTACCATAGGTAGCAACAAGAATCTTATTCTCCCCATTAGCCATCCTAGATTTATACTCCTCTCTAAGTGATTCATCGGTATCACCATCTACATAGAATACTTCCTTGTCATTTGTTATTTCCCTTAACCTATTCCATATCTGCTTACCATATTCATCTTTTACAGACTGGAAAAGCACTAGCGAATTCTTGGAAGTCTTGGAAATAAAGTCAACTACGTAATTTAGTCTTTTATCGCTTTCAATTACAAGTTTTCTCTCCAGGTTATAAAGTTCGTTTCCCTCCAGGTTTTGTGAGTTAGCTTTGAGATCAGCAAGCTTTTGTTTAATCTCCGTATCTAGCCAATCAAGCCTTACTACCTTAATGTGTACTGGAGTAGCGTGTTTATTTTTAAACAAGAAGTCTGGAGAAATTTCTACCACAACAGGTCCCAGAAATTGCTGGATAGTAAGGTGGTCTGCAGATCCTCTTTTGGTAAGAGTACCAGTAAGGCCGAATCTCCATTTGCTATGCATACACTTAGCAACAATCTTCTTGATCGACATGGAGTTTGTGTGATGAGCTTCATCGACAAAAACAGCATCTATCTCATCAAAGAAATCATCATCTTTTTTTACAAGCGATTGGAACGTCCCTATAATTAGGTCACATCCCTCTCTGAGTTTACTTCCGCCACCTATCTGTTGAATACGAACCCCCAGTTCTCCTACACCATAGTCAATAAAATCGTCATTCCCCTGGAATACCAGGTTAGTATTAGGCACAATCATTAGGAACTTTCTAATAAGACCCCTCTGCTTTAAAAAAGCAAATATCATGAAGGATATTAGGGTCTTTCCAGATGAAGTAGCTATCTCAGAAACAGAGTATCTATACTTAACAATTTTCCATGCAGCTTCAACTTGATAATCCCTTGGGGTTATCTCCTTATCCCCAAAAAATTCATCCACCCATCCCTGGAATTCCTCAAGGGTGAGGTCATTTAAAATTAGATTTTCTAAACCATCTATGTTTATCTCAATACCAAACTCCTCACCAATCTCAAGAACTTCTCTCCAAAGACCAATTGGAACTTTCCAAAAAGGCCCTCTCTTTTCTATGAAACAAATGTTGCCGTCCCATATTTTCTTTTTCACAAGCGGATGGAAATACCAATTGTGTATTTTTTTGGTTAGCGAGATCTCAATTTGTCTTTTTTCTACCTCGTCATTTGCCTGTGCAAGTATAAGCCATTGTTGATCTTCTGATACGTTAAACCTCAGCATTATTTCACTATTTTATTGTACTCGCTCTGAGGTATTCTTCTAGAGCAATACGAGACTTTATCCCATAAAGCATATGATCTACAGTTTGTATAGTTTGGTCGATGAATTTTCTGTGTCCCTCTACAAGTTGTATTTTTTCAACGATGTCTGATACATCTCCCTCTATTAGGAGCTTAGTTTCATTAGACCCATATCTTACATCGCTATTAACCGTATAATCCTTTAATTTTGCAGCCCTCATTTTTCTCTCCTTTGTTGCAAGCTTACTTACAATTTGTGCAAGTTTATAACTATACTCTAGGAGTATTTGTCTAGTAGAAAAAAGTTCCACCTGGGCCTCAGCAACCGTCTTTATGTTTTTCAGACTAAGAGAAATGACCTGAATTTTTTCCTTCCATTCCGCTCTTTCTCTCTCGAACAGTTTACTGTAATCTGTTTTCTGTTGTTCTTGTTGTTCTGACATATTAGAATAGTTCATTGCCCTTTTTATTAGGCTTTTTTCCAAGTTTTATTTCTTTTACCGATAACTCTACAAGTCTAGGTTTTCCAATATCTATATTAACTTCCTTGATCTCCAGAGACTCAGTTTCCAGTCTATCCAAAAATGAGACAGGGAATTTCAAATCTCCATCGTCATTTTTTAAGCTTTCCTCCCACTCTTGGGTTTGATCTACAGTTGACATCTCAAGCATATATGAAATCGGATAAGTCCAATATTTCTTCAGTAAAGTAGTTATCTAATCTCCTTATTTTTATCCTCTTCGCCCGAAGGTAATTTACGAGATCGTTTAAATCCCATTTCTTATTTATCGGTAGATCGTGGTCAAGCAAAAACTTTTTCCAATTAAACACCTTTTTGCCCTGCGATAGCAATTCCGAGTGCTTTTGTCGTCCAGCATTATCCCAATCGTACCAATATTGTACATTCTCTACATCAAATGGAAACTTATTCTCTATAGAGCAAAGTGCTACTGAGTTTTTCCAAAGCCAAGAATCCATCGGTCCTTCAAAAATTGTAATGGTTTGTTCGAACGAAATCCTCCCTACATTGAAAACAAAAGAGACAGGATCTATCTTTTTAGCCTCCTCCACAATGTTTTGATCTTGGGTTTTTAGAAGCTTTTCCCAAATACCGCTAAGCTTATATGTGTAGTACTTGGAACCATATGAAGAATTCATATTCCTAAATTGAAGACCTAGTATCTCATTGTCTTTGGTTAGATTTAAAAGGTACAATTTACCAGTTTCTGGATCCCAAGCAAACTTTTCATCAGTGGATTGATTCCTTCTGATAAGATATTTTTCTATCTTTGACCCTTTGACCTCCTGAAGGTTCATAGCACTCATAAAGTCAGATCTTGGAATTACAAGGGATTTGAAATCAGCATCAAAAAACAAAGAAATATCAACGTCACCGTAAGTTGTTTGTCTCTTCTCCTTTCCTTTTTTTATAAGCTCAATGATGTCCCTCTTCTCTTCGCCATCAAGCTTAGTAGCGACACTGAAGTCTCTGAACAAACTATAAGCATCCTTATAAATACCACAACCCCCGTTGTAACATTTATATGTAAGGGTGTCAAGATAGAAATTGCCCCTCTTTTTTCTAGGATTAGAGCTATCACCACAATAAGGACAAGAAATGTTAAGCCTATTTACAGCTTCATACATTTTTTGCTTTCCTACGTTACCAGCAAATTCCTTTCTTAAAATATCCCCTATAAGTTCCTTAATTCTCCCAAGATCCATAAAACACAATTATAATTTATTACCAACCAGACAAAAAAAGAAAAGGGGGCAGCAATTCTAATTGCCAGCCCCCAATTCAAGGTAGATTTAGAGATCTGCGTATAGGTCGTCTAAAGACGAAGATGTTTCTGGTGCTGATGGTTGTTGAATACCTGCACTCGGTGCTGGGGTAGAATCAGATCCAACTTTCGTTGAAGAAGCCTCTTTGTAAATTTCATTAGACGAAGAAGATGAAGTTGAAGGAGATGTTGTTTTATTAGCGCCTCCCAAAACTTCATTTACCAACCTGCCATCAGGTACCGTGTTTTGGATAATATTCATAACACGATCGGTAGTTTTTTCGTCCCAATCTTTGTACTCAAACTGTGTAAGATTGTCTGGCCCAGTTTTGAGGTATTCCATGATGGTGTTCATATCATCCTGGTTTTTCTCCATCTTTTTACCGTTGATCTCGACTGGTGTTCTGTCACCAACAAAAGAACAAAGATCGTAGTTGTTCCATTCTCCAACTTTTCTTGTATGAACTGAGAAAAGCTTTCCTTCAAATAGATCGTACGGGTTGCAAGCATCCCCATATTCTGGTTTTAGCTGTGCTTCAAGCATATCATTTAGTTTTCTACCAAACTTAAAAACCATAATATTACCCTCCAATTCAGGATTGTGCTTGTCTTGCACAATTTGAATTAGTGAATAGTAGTCTTCCTTTCTGGAGAAGCTTTTAGACAATTCCTGATCTGCAGCAGAATGAGAATTCTTTAGCTTCCAGAACATGTCTTTCAAAACAGATTTTTTACCAACTGTCGAAGGACAGTCTACTGGGAATCCATCTCCAGTGCTTGGATCGTTTAGGTAAACGTAATACTTGTGAATTTTTGACTTTGTAGGGTCAACGTGATTAGGAAGAAAGCGGATCAGCGACTTGTAAATTCCATCCTTTCCGTTCTCCGGATATGGTTTGTAAAATTCTGTTCCCTCTGAATTCTCCTTTTTTGTTTTCGTTACGAACGCTTCTGCGTCCAGGTTGAAAATGTCTAAATTACTCATGATTCTCTTAATTATTTTTTTAAATCCTTTATTTAATCTCTAAGTGTCCCAAAAGTTTCCCTTAGATTGTATATATGCATAATTTTTTTTATCTATTCGTTCACCTGTGGATTCAATTTCCCACACTCTCTTACCTCTTAAGGATACCTTTACCATAGGGCGGGAAAGGTTAAATTCAGAATTAAGTATATGATGCTTTAAAAGTGTCTCTGGGTGAAAGTAAACACCAGAGAGAATGTATTCTTCCATCATCTCGTAGAGTTTTGAGTAGTGTTCCATTGCTTCCCTACCTCCCCATGCAAAAATATCATTAACCCCGCCCTTCCAATCAAAACCGGGAGGAATACATATAGTTTTTAGATTTGGATCCAAAGGGATGTCGTTGTGGATTTTTATGTCCATTCTTCCTTTTATAATATAATCATATCTCTCACCAGTTAGGTTTTCATACTCCTCTAAAAGGAGAAAGGACTGTCTTATCTTATACCACATCAAGAAAACCGAAACTGGATTTATCTCACCAGTTTGTGGGCCATAGCTTTCAAACGACCACGCTTTATCTATTATCCTTGATATACCCGGGGATTCAAACTTGTCCATCTTTATGGTTACTGGAGAATAAAGACTTGCTAAAGTGTCGGTGCTTAGGGTGTCAGTAAGGTGGTGTGTTTCTGCATGAAGGGAATTTTTTATAGTTTCAGATGGGCTCCAGGTAGATATAAAAACATCTGGCTTAAACCTATCCAAAATTCTGCCTTTTAAGTAGGGAAAGGTTTCTTTTGCCTCCCTAATCTGGCCAGGAAGTAAAAGAGCTACTTTCATTTGTACTTAAAAATTTGTACTTCTCTATATAATCTGAGCAAATTCCACAACATCCGTTAACAGGATCATCATAGATCTCAGGAAGAACTGCGATACTTTTATTTATGGGCTGATTTCCAGGGAAAGCCCAAATGAAAGACTTAGAAGTAAGAGTTATTCTGTCTTGTTCATGCCAAAATACATTGAATTCAACATACTCCTTTAGATACACAAGGGCAGAGATGTTTTTGCAGTGGATCCAAAGGTTGTCTGATCTCTCCATAAGCCAATCTAAGGAGACCTTAGAATTTGGGGAATCGTGTCCTAAATAAAGTGAAGATCCAGATATCCAAACATCTATCTCCACATCATAACCAAGATCAAGAGCTTCTTGTATGTAGTCAAGGTTGTTCTCTCTTGATGGTATTGGCCCCTTTATATTTCCCCGGTGTGATATTAGTCTCATCCTAAAATATCCTGTAATCTAGGTCTTTAGAAAATGTTCTTTTTCCCCATTTCTTTATGGCACAAACATATTCCTCTTCTTGGAAATCATTATTGATGGCTTGCTTCATTGCCAAGCCACCAGCTCTAGTTCCCATTGGATGTCCATGCATAGCTCCTCCAACATTAGCCATCCAATCCACACTATGTATAGATTCATTGATATAATCAACCAGACCAGGATGCATTCCACAACTGAGAGCTGGAACTATATTGTAATGCCAGAGGACTTTTAGAGTATCCCGTATCTCATCATCATCCTGGTTCATATAACCTCCAATCATTCCAGCATGTATAGAATCCACACCAGACCATCCAGCAATTTTACAAATCACAGGCCAGTAGATGTGGAATGGTGCCCTTTTGTCAGTAAAGAATTTATCACCACTTTTTTGAAAATGTATCCATAGGTTAGGGTTTTGCTTCCTTATAGCACGATATACCCCAAGACCGCTCCAGACATTTATGTGGATTCCGTTCCCGCCATTATTTGCAACAAAATTTGCTCTCTCCAAAGCATATGGGCTATCACCATTTATACAAAAGCAATAAATAACATCTGGTGCATTCTCTTTCAACCAGGAAGAAATAAGTGGAACCCTTTCCTCAAAAGGACAATGACTAGGATTCCCTAAGAGCTCGTCTTCTTTTATGAAATTAACTCCTCCGTAGACCATCTCCTTTACTGCCTCTAGAAGAACCTCCGGACTCATACCAACTTTAGGCTTAATAATACCCCCAAAGAATGGCTTATCTATAACATTATTGAATCTTCTAAACCCATCTATACCATAAGCAGGGGCAAGAGAAAAATCAGATTCTACCTTATCAGGAAGGCTAATATCTAAAATATGACATTTTACAATTTCTTCGATGTCCACCTGTCCACCAGCTATATGACAAAGAATTTGGGATATTCCATCCTCCTCAAGGTTAATATTGTCAAGAGGGAATGCAATGGAAACTTCCCCAGATTTTTTTTGGGATAACTTCTTCTCGTCATCCAAAACGAAGCAGCTGTGATCCAAAAACATCTGATCGGTTTCCCAAATGCTCCTATTATTAGGATTGCCAATACTTTGACCTATTGCAAGATTCCAGGAAGCATCCCTTAATGATGTTTTAGCCTCTAGAAAATATCTTACTACAAAGTACTTTTGAACATCCAACGATTCTTCTTTTGTGAATATACTTATCATTTTACAATAAATTTATCTCCTGGTACTGATGGAGTTTTTACTATAAAGACCTCGCAATCTTCAAGAAAAACTGGGTCCGCAACTTCACCTTTCCTAAGTATGAATATGTCGCCTGCTACTAATTCAGTTCCTTGTATAATCATTTTACCACTTCTCAGGAAATTTATTTCATCCGCCTCCTTGTGATAATGCTTAGGCCAATCTTCACCTTGGATATGCTTCTTGTAGCAAACCTCAAAATCACTTGTAGGAAAAGCAACAGGAGAGAAATTACCTGCGTACCAACCTCCTTGCATATTATCAATCTTAAATACTTCCATCAATTTACAATTCCTAAATATCTTTTTAAATCCTCGGGTGTACCGATCGGAAAGTGAAGGTTATAGAAGAATGGAAGTATTTTCTTTCCCTTTTTTATAAGATAATTATATGTAGGGGCAACATAGAATTCGTTGTTGTAGCGATCGTTCAGTAAAATCATCTCCTCCGCAGAATGAACGAAATCTGATCCTTTGCTCCAAAAGTGTAATCCATTGGTAGCAATGTTTGATATTACTATTTTTTCTTTGACATCACAAACCTCGCCGTTGGGATCCAATTTTACATAACTGTTCTTCTTAGAAGATGAAAGAAAACATCCAAGCAATCCGTCACATCCAGTAACCCCGACAAAGTCAATAATGTTATCGAGATCATAATCCAATATAACCTGGTCACAGTTGATGACCATCAAAGGATCTTCGTTGTTTATTAAATCCTTTGCAACCAAAACAGTAGAAGCGGGTCCTTCAGTTAGCTTACTAACAGATCTTGTTTCATAAGTAATATTAAGATCACTTATGTGTTTCTCAAAATCTGACACGGACACGAATTCCTCGTTGATAACGAAAATGAAATTAGCAGAGGGATGATTTAGGTTCCTCACCACTGCTTTAATCATAGGTTCTCCGTTAACATCTATAAAAGGCTTCGGAGTTGCATAGCCTGCATCAGAAAACCTTTTTCCTGCACCTCCGAGAGGTATAAGTATATTAATCTTCACTTTTTTCTTTTATAGAGTCATATAAATAGAGACAAGTCCAAGTAGCATCTATAATGTCATCGAGTGGCTTGTTCACATTACCCGAAGGTGTAATCCATTCGTCCTTATTGTCATCTAATATGTTAGTAAAAGATTTTAGATTAGTTTCCAGGAATTCCTTTTCAACAAGAGCGTTATAGAGTTCGTGCTTTTTAGCATTGCCCTTGAACGCAAACTTTTTTATTGAGGTTGGAGAATAGACATAAAAGTTGTCGCTACCTGTGTGATCTACAATCTTTTTCCTAAGCAAAGCAGTAGCCATAGAAATGTCAATGAGAGCGTTACCGTTGGAAGCAAAGCTTAATCCCTCCATAGCAACTATAACGTCATCACCACCACAAATATCTTCTATCTCCAACCAAAATTTATCCACGAGATCTTGGAAATAATCGATCTTGATTCTTTCCCTCTCTGAATAATCCTTTGGCATTTTATCTTTGCCCATGAAAAGGAGTACATAATCCTCAGACTTATCCTCAGATAAAATGTGATAAGGCTTTTTGGTATTCTTCTTTAGAGATTCTGGTGTCCTTTCACTTCTTGTTAAGGATCCCCATGTAAACTCGTTATCTCTAAAAACACAAAATGCTGGGGAGTTAAGTGAAAAGTCTATTCCGACTAACGTTTTCAAAATGAAATTATTTAAAAGTGCAACTTATATATCGACACAAAAAAGCCCTCCACATTGGAAGGGCTTTGGTCCTCGGATAAACATCTGAGAAGGGGCGTACTTAAAGATCTATTACATAGAAGGCTTTACAACCTCACCTTTTTTACCGGTATAGTTGTAATCATTGATAAGCTTATCGTAGCACTTCTTCATCTGATCATCAGTCAAACAATCAACGATGTCATTTAAAACTCTTTGATCGTTTCCTGAAGCAGCTACCAAAAGGTCCTTCATATGTTGTTTCAAATCGTCCTCACCATACATTGGTTGGCCGTATTTCATTTCATTAATCTTGGTTAAATCTGAGAACTTTTTCATGTCTTAGTATTTTTTGTATTCTATATATCTTATCTTTCCTTGCCAATTTCAAGATTGAGTCCCAAATAGTTACATTTGAATCCAACGTTGAAAGTGTAAACCGATGGGGTGTTCTGGGTGTAATTTAAATTTAGCTCAGAGAATGAAGTTAGTGTTACTTCCTTAAACATTACAGTGGAAATAATGTTACCCTCATTATCCAGAGTTCTAAGAGGTAAATTCTGAATATAGGTTCCAGGATTCTTAAAATCCAAATAGCTTAATACTGTCTCAAGCATTATAAAATAGTTTATAAACCCTTCCGCTATTCTAAACGATATCTGAAACTCTCTATTGAAAAGATCTTGAACCGGAGTAGCACTTTGGTAATTGATCCTTTTACCCAAGGTTCTTACCTGCTCAGACTGATCCATACTCATTGAAGGAAAAGTAACACTCTGTATAGTACTGTTCATGTATGAGGTCAGCGTATCATATGGAGTAGGCTGTTTCTTTAGATAGTCGATATATTTTTGATGCACGACATCTGGAAAGAATCCCTTGGGAAAAACAAAATAAAAGCTGTTAGCCCTTGCGTTTAATATGCTCATCTACAGTATTTTTTAAAGGGGACCGAGTATCTTCTTTCCTTAGACTTTCCTATTGCTTTACTTAGGTCATAGTCTCTAAAGTGATATAGGCCTTCGCTAAGTTGAGTTACTGTCCCTTCCATAGTATATACCCGACCTTCTCCTGTGTCCATGATATCCTCCACATCTAGATTACAGGAGGGAATTGTGGTCCTCGGTTTGGATTTCCGCTGTCCCCTCCGGTTTGATTCGAAGAGGATCCTTTATTAGCTGCGGATCCACCATTAGTTCTTCCCGCAGATGTGTCTCCATAGCTTAAAATCAAAGCTAAGTCATCCCTGCCAAATATTCCAGCTACCGCATTTGTAAATTCTTCTTTTGTAATACCACTGTAAAGCTTATATCCCACCGAGGATGGATCAAGGAAATACGAAAGAATTTCTGGAGTAGACCAACCAAGTTCTACCTTTCCTTGCACATCCGAAGCAATAGCTTGTCTACGTTGAACAGGATTCAAATTGCCATAATCTTGGCTAGATACGCTATTCGTAGAAGTGGTAGCTGGCGTATTAGCCTGTCCACTTCCTGAAGCTGATCCATAAACTTGCCAAGAACTCTTTGATGTTGTTTTAGTTGTTTGTGTTTGTGTTGGGAATAAATCTAGTATAGTTGGAGTTTCCGTAGTAGCTGTGGATGTAAGGACACCAGTATCCCCGGTACTAGGAATAGAGTCACCTTCAGCAACCCAATTACCCCAATATAAAACCGAAGAAGATTTAGCAGATATCCTCGAGGTTCCAACTTTTAAGGCAGACTCCTGTTCGGATATTATTGCCTCTTGTGCTCTTATCTCAGTTATAGAATCATTCAAAGAGAAAGATCTAGCTGCAAGCTTTCTAGCCGCTCCTCTTATCCTAGAAAATCCAGTCTTTTCTGTGTTTGAGTTAGCCTCAATTGGACGATTGGAAATATAGAATTTCTTATTGTTAAATTGAAGTATTTTTGTTGCAAGTGTCTCATCAACTTTAAATGCAATTTCTCCTTTTGCAGGCTTAGCAATATTGTTATCCACTATCGAAGGTGCACTGACCTTTTTGTTTTGATTGTCTACAAAAACCATAGAATATTCTCCAGATGAAGATAGGTCTATATTCCTAGTTGTTCCGTCAGTAGCTTTTTGGAAAAATGTAAACTTGAAATAATTATCAAAAGGACTTATCTCTATATAGGCCTTACCCATTCCATAAGAAAGAGAAGCTGTAGCAGTTGTTTGGTTTCCAGTATCCTCTCTCAGGGTGGTTCCACTAACTACAAGATTAGTGAGGGATGTATTTACTAGGGTTCTTTCAATAAAGACATTTGAAAATTTAGTTATTTCCTTCGGACTAATTTGATTAGAAGGTATTGTTAGGTTAGTTGATCCAGCTACCTTATTGTATATTTTCTGTTGCTGAGGAAGTACCTGGAGTTGCAATGGCTGAATTTGAGCTCCATACCTACTCACATCGCTTGAAGTGTACGTAGCAATTCTTATCAGTCTAGATTGATCTTTGTTATTTACTAAGGTCATAGTGTACCTTAAAGTAAATGAGGAAGCTACAGAGGGATATCTAACTATAGGTCTTAGCAAATTAGGTACATCATAAGCAGTAGTTTGGATATTACTAAAGTTAGATGTATTTAGCAAAGCTCCACCAACCTGTTCAAGGGTTTCTATTGTGTGCTGGAGGTAATAGCTATTTCCTATCGAATTTTGGAAGAGGATAAAATCTTCAGGGAATCCACCATCGTCAGTTGCGAAATACTCAAAGTAGTCTCCTTGATCGGAAGGAGCTATATAAGCACCAATGTTTTTAAAAGGATCCGTTGATTCAAGCGAAAGAGCTGCCAACAGATCAGAACCATAAGTATCATATCCATTAGTGGTTGTAGTACTTAAAATCTGGTATGCTTTAATTCTTATCGGAGATGCAGTTTGATAACCCCTTCCACTTTTGGAGGTCAAAGCTGCAAGGGTATTACTTTTATTTGAACCAGATGCTGCACCATACTTATTGTTCATATCAACAAGACTTGGAATTTTCACTTCATAGTACTTGTCGTATATGTTAGATCCTATGGTTACCGGATTAGGATTGAGTGTATAAGTTTGTGATGATCCTTTTGATAACTTAATTTGGGAAAATGTAACATAAGAACCATTAACATCCAAATACTGTACTTGGAGTATTAGTCCATCAATATTGTCCAGGTTATATCCAGCAAGAATGTGATATCTAATTGAATCATAAATTACACTGATGTTGGATGGGAATGCTATCCCCAATTCCGATGTTGGGGTAAGATCAGAATTAAAGTCATTATAAGGAACTATCAAACCAGGATCCAGTGTAACGAACGTATTCTGGTTTGTTTGTACAACGCTGTTGTTTCTTGTATTCTGAGTTGTAGATTGATCCTGATCCAAATTCATTATTTGGATGTCATCAGAAGGTTGTCCGTTATCATCTTCAAGAACACCATTTACCAATTTGTTAAACCCAACAGCAGGAGATCCAGTATTCACAAAGTATGACTCCGGATTAGGTTGGTCAGCATATAGGTACTCCATTACCAAATATGGAGCTAACTGTACAAATTTTGATGTCGTTGAAAATGCCATTTTTATATTTCTTTATTTACCAAATTGCAAGAATTTTGGGGAATAGTAAAGGCCAACTCCAATGATTGGGCCAGCTTGATATCCGTCAGTAGCCAAAGACATACCATAACCTACACCTACCCCTATTCCAAAGGGTTTCCTTGCACCCCTCAAAGCCTTACGTGTACCTGGATCGTCAACCATATCTAAAGCCTGTATATCATTAAATGAAATACCTGGAAAGGATGTGGAAGCTCTCACAAAAAGTCTACCAGTTTTGGGATCTCTGTATAATCCGGCTACTAAGTCTATCTTCTGTTCAACTGTCATATTCACTGACCCAGGATTTATTAGGGTTATTCCTTGTCCGTCAAGTACAGTATCAACCATTGTATAAGGGAGCCTTCCTCTTACCCACAATCGGTTAGTTCCGGGCAACGTTGGATTATACGTGAAACCTAAATAACTAGTGTCAATACCTATTTCATTTTCAACGGGGATAATGATTGTTGTATCCCTATAAACAACCTGAGTCTCAATTACAATCCCCGGCTTTTTATTCTTAGCTAATTCTAGTTGCTTAATAAGAAATTCCTGTTCCTCAGAAAGCTCATTATACTTAAGCTGGAAAGCAGATTTTTCAGCAAGAGCGTTTCCAAGTTTGGACTTTACAGTTCTTACGCTGTCTTGCTGAACCAAAAGATTGTTCATACTTCTCTCAGCTTCTCTTTTGGCATCCTTAGATATACCACATTGTCTTAAAAGCAAAAAAGCCAGTGCTGCGATCACAGCAACTGGTGTAATTTTGTTGTTCAGCAGGGAGGTTATCTTCGATAGGGTAGCTATCATTTCATATAAATTAATTTAAATGGATCGAGCTTACCCTCTCCATATTTTTCTTTTAGCTTTTGAACGAAGGCATGTTCTTCATCCCTAAGTCTTTCAAGCTCCTTCACTAAAGACCCAGCTTTTATATTTAGAGATTCCATTTCCTCCTGCACAGTTTCTATTTCGGCTCTTACAACAGAAAACCTATCTTTCAAAAAATTAGCTTGATCTTTTTCTTTTTTCGTTAAATCCATGGTAACTATATTTATCTAAGTTGCAAAATGCTATCTAAATTAAATGCTATGGAGATAAACCTCCTCCCCCAAGTCCATCATCTAAGCCAGATGCAGCCTGATCAACTGAAATGGTATATGTAATCCATCCACACTTATAGTTATCGTCAGAGAACGCCTGGTAGTGCAACTTTGCGCTTACTACTGATGGGAAAAACGTTATTCTAATATGTTGGCAACCAGATGTTCCAGCCCCATTATCATTGATATAAACTTTCTGTGGTGATCCAAGGAAACTTGATTGTTGAACAACCCTAATTCCGCCAAAAGAATAATTTGAGCTATTTAGGAAAAAGTCAAAAGTTCTTGACTCTACACCAGAGCTAAAAAGTCCAGAAGCCCACGAATAATTACTTCCAAAGGACAACAAAACTCTATTAGCTTTACCGTTGGCTGAAGGACTTCCGGATGGTGGAGGAGTAATAACACAAACATCATTTGTCGGATTACCACAAAGTATGTAGCTATCAGACCCATCAGATAAGAAATTCTGAGATGTTGTAGTAATGCCCTTAACAATCTTTAATCCAGTAGCACCAACAGAGCCAAAAGTAAATTTATTCTGTCTGGAGGAAGTTACAAAACTTTGACCTGTTGTGTTTAGCACCTGTAGCAAATTATTGCTTGTTTCAGACGTAGCTTGAACACTTACACCATCACCAGATCCAGAAAGGCTTGCTAAAGGAACATAAGGGTTAACTGGTGCAGCAATATATCCAGTACCACCCGGTACAGATAGAACAACACTAAAATTGGATGAACTTAAATTTACCTGACTAGAAGTAAAACTAAGCGTGGACGGAGTTGAAAATCCAAATGCTCCACTTGTTCCAGTAGCAGCTGTAAAATTAGCAGTACTTTGGGAGGATCCAACAATATTTTGACCAGATGTTTGTAAAGTCATAGTTCCACCTGTAGCAGAATATGTTGACGAAAGACCGCTTTGTAGTCTTATCTCATTTGGAAAATACCATCCATGATTATAAGAAGAACCTGTTTGAGTCCATTTAAAAGATGCAATTCCACCAGGAGTTTGTGTCAAAAACGTTTTAGCAAATCCAACAATAGGTAAATCTGCTGTTTGCGAAGTATCAGTTGAAACCATAACTTTAGAAAAGTTTGGATTCATGGATGATGTTGCACCAACCGCATCAGAAAGCACAAGATCCTTAGTATTCTGACTTCCGTTTATATAGATTGCATTATTTGAGGTAGAATTACCAGGACCAGAAATACCAGTTATGGTAGAAAAAACACCGGATGAAAGAAGAGTCTGTCCACTATTGACCCAAGATCCCGAGGTATAAACGTAAACCTGCTGACCTCCAGTAACCCCTATGTTAATCCAAATATCACCATTTTGAGATTCAGAATCACTTGGTTCGGTAGAGGAGAAAAACCAATCAGCAGCTCTTTCGCCAGTTGCACCTGCTTCACCATCTCTCCCAGCTTGACCTCTAATACCTGTAGCACCAACATAGCCAACAGGACCCTTTTCACCAACACCATTGAAAAATACCTGATAAAAATTGTGATTTATCTTATTGATGATGGTATCCTTGTCATCTCCTGGTAATATGTATTTTGTGTTAAAATCTGCCATCTCCTATATTAGAATAAAACTCCACATTCTCCAGCACATGTAGACCAATAACACTTCGGAGTAGATCCAACCTTCATTATAGTGACCTGTACATAAGAAGCAGATGTTGAGAAAGTACTTACCGATATAGGTGCAGCACCACTGAAAGATGTTATACCGTCAAAACTCTTACCACTTGCTGCATAATAGTTTAGGGTAATTGATTCATTATTGGAAAGCCAGGTTGACCAATTTTCGATTGTGTAACCAATAGTAACATTATTGATAAGTATTCCTCTATTTTTAGAGGTCGTCCAATTTGCATATATGTTATTTCCAGGACCAAAATCATAAACAGGAAAACCACTTTGAGTACCGGATTCAGGTCCATGGATCCAGAATTCCCATGCGGACAATCCGCCGGTAGTAGGGCTATAAGATGCGGTAGAGCTTGTATTGTTATTCGTTGCATTAACTTGTCTTTGGAATGTTACTTTACCATCATTTCTAACACTAAATCTTTCTGTGCTTGCACTTAATAGCCTCAGAAGATAGTAAGAAGAAGACGAAGATGTAGATTGGACCTTTAGAGTGTCCCCAGAACCACTACTAAGAAGACTTAAAAGAGGAGATTGGGTTGTAACGCCAGAAATAGTCATAGGCACTGAAAGTGCAAATAGACTCGAGCTCAAATTAAATTTCTGAGAGGAGAAGGTCATTAAAGATGTTCCGGAATTAAACGACATAGCACCAGTTGAGGTAAATGTCATTTGAGACCCAGAAGTTATATTAAGCCCACCATTACCGGAAATATTAAGGGTAGAGGAAGTTGACTGGAGCAACATACTTCCACCAGAAGTAACTCGGAAATCATCCTGAGGAACAGAGAATAAAAGGTCGTAATTAGTGCCAGATGGATCTATCCATCTGAATTGCGGGTGCCTATTATAATCGGAAGGTGTCCCTATACCACTTACGTTTGTTTTTGAAAACTCCATGATTGGATAATCGTTGTTACCATTGGAAGAAATCAAAAATTTAGCGTAAGTTGGGTTAACCGTTGATGTCGCAGGAGCAGAGTCGCTTATGACTAAAGTGTTTAATTCAGGAAATGGACTACTAATAACAATGGCATCTTTGCTCCCTGTAGGTCCAGATATTCCAGCAACAACCTCAAAAACCTCAGAGGCCTTCAGGTTTTGTCCTGTATCAACCCAGCCAGAACTGGTGTATTCAAAGATAGAATTATTAACCAAGGTTTGTACCCAATAATCACCAACCCTTATAGGGTCGCTTGCTCCCCCTGTTGGTTCCGCTCCCTGAACAAACCATTTCGTACCCCTCAATCCCTCCTGCCCAGGATCCCCCTTAGGACCAGCAGGACCGATAGGTCCCTGATCACCTTGCTGTCCCTGTTGACCTTGAGGACCGCCGCCAGCTGCTACAATTGAATCAAAATTTGAGTTAACCTTCTCTCTTATTGACTCCTGAGTATCACCAGCATTCAAAGCTTTTATGTTCAGATTCGGCATTTTCTTATCTTATCTTTGTTTATATATTCTTTGCTCTTAATCCCCTTATATTTTTTCAATCTGGAATCCAAACGTTGTTGAGTAGTTTTTCCCACTTTCTAGTGGAAGCTCAAAGGTGTATGAAAGAGCATTCCTTTTGGTCAGCTTATAATTGGGCTCTGAATAATACGAATATCTTATCCTATCAGGACCTATCAAATCACCCCTTAGTAGTAGTTCAGTGGATGTTAGATTTGTTCCAGTCTTTTTAACAAAAAGATCGAAAGTAATTCCTTGGTAGATTGGAACCACGTTTTTGTCGATATAAGTCTTAATATCATCATTGATATTCTCTGGATCTCCTACACCAAATTCACTTATTATATTTTCAACGAATACCTTGCTTATACCAGCATTCAAAAGGTATCTTCTAAGGATCCTATCCAATCTGATGGATCCATAAAGGGTATTAGTTCTTTCATTCTTCTGCCAGAAAACCTCTACGTCAGGGAAAATACCTTCGTCAAACACCTGAAGATCCACATTAGATAATACGGTTCCAAGCTGTCCAATACCTGTGTTTGAAGTTTTTGGTGTAATGCTCTGGATTTCACTTAAAGCATTTTGAGCAGCAGTGTTAATCTTCTGAATATCAGTTTCCCCTGTTGTTCTGTTTACCTCAAGAGTGATAAAAGTGTACGCCGTTATGGTGTATGGGGTTTGCATCATTTTAGAACCAAAGAATGACTTATTTTCCCTCATAGACCGGGTACCAGCAACAGGTGAATTTTGCGTTGCAGAAGTATAAAGGTTAAAATATCCAGGATCCCAGGTTGAAAGGAAAATAGGGAAGTCTTTTTTAGCAATTGGTGTTTCACCAACCAAAGGATAAACAGGCCCTAATGGAAGGTTGTCTGACTTTTCCAATATGTTTTTACCTAGAGACACCTTACTATAGTTAAGATTCTGTACCTCCCCGAATGATATTTTCTCTGGCGCTAAGGTACAATTCCTGTAACTCAAATCAGCCGTACTATATCCAGTTATAGTATCGGTTTTATCGTTTTTGTATCTAATAATTTTCCTAAACAAAGGTTCATATTTACCAGCATATCTTAAAATGTCCGATGCATAAGAAGAGCCACCCACTTGTATTTGATATCCAGTAGGTTCATTTTGTCCAAGTGTTTGTGGTCCTGAATAATCAGCTACTGGATATGTACCAGCTGCACGGTAAAGAGCAGTAGGTTGTTGCATATAAATTTGGAAATAATCGCTTCTTTCCTCCGTTGTTTGTGTATCCTCGTTCCAAGAATATGTTCTGTACTTAATATAGGGGCTTTCGTTATTTACACGATCCGAAATTTGAGATAGTGAAATCCTCCTCATTATGAAGTCGAAGTATTTCTCACCCCCCTCTAACTGGAATACCGGATTACCCTCGTATGCACTCCTTGGTCCCACTGGGATAGTAACTGGAGAGCTAAAGGCAAACGGTATATCAAAATAATAACTAGAGCTAACTGGACCGAACGAAGCCAAATTTTTAGATCTTCCTACAGGCCATGGATAGGTAGATGAAATTGCAGGTACGCTGAAACTTCCCTTTCCTGTAGATGGAATAGTAGTGCTTGCACCGACTGGGTATATCGTGTTTATTTCCTCCCTTAGGTCAGTGTCATATTCACTGTTAGGTATAGTGTATATAAACCCAGGATTAGTAAACTGCGTGACAGAACTATCTGAGATCATAGATAGATCCAAAGCTGAACTAAGCTTAATGTCATCTATCTCATAAAGTGGAATGCCAGTTGCACCGGTAGTTCCGGTTGCTCCTACGCCAGCGTCCTTATTTTTATCGCTTAAGCTGTAAAGTAATGTATAGTCTACAGATGGGTTACCACCGGTTCCTCCAGTATATCCAAGTGGCAATGCTCTATAATCTTTAATTACAGCTGTACAAACAAATAGAACACACTTCTGCTGAGTGTTTTCAATTATTTCATAGCTTACTGGAGCTTGTATACTATTGCTTGTTTCAGGTATTATTCTTAGCACCGATGCAAATTTATAATCTTGGAATCCCCTAAAGTTAGGCACATATTTCTCAAGATCGCTCTGTGGATTTACAACTGTACTTCTTCTTCTCAGAGATATTTTTGCACCTCTAAATACGGAATCATAAAATCCAGTAGACTTGTTATAAACAAATGGAGTGAAAAGCTCCTTTGTGGTATTAACAGTTACGTTGTATGGACTACTGTAATCCAATGGATCAACAGTAAAAAAGGAGGAGAAATACAAGCTATCCGCAGGATCTGCACTTCTTATTTTAGACAAGTCAATCTTAGAGGGCAAATAGCTATTCTGACTTTCCATTTTATCAACAGGATAACCATCAGGAACTCCCTCTAGAAGCAACCATTCGTGAGTAAGGTACATTGGATCTGGGGTTTCCTTCTCAAAACTTGGCGAGAAGTTGGTTGGACTAAAAGCTGGGGAAGCATTAAGTCTATATTTGTGACCTCTAGCATCAGTACCTCCTAAGTAACCCCATTTGTTAATAAATGGTACTATTTTGGACCTATTGGCCCTAGATGTTGTATAATTTTCCTCCAAATACTCATACTCGGTATCCAGTTTTCCATAATTAAAAATAAATTCCTTTGTGTTAGATTGGGTAACTGATTGGGTCTCGCTAATAGATTGTATTCCATAGAACCCATCAAAAGAATCCAAATTCGATTCAAAGTTAATTCCCTTTACGTTATAAAATGAATCAACATCCTTCCACAGAATTTGAGTAAAAATAGCGGGGACAACAATTGATTCAACCCCGGTTGTCGTAAATCCTATATCCTGGAAATAGTTTACAGAGGTTCCGATAAAAGCTTTTCCTGCAGGAATTTTTCTTTCAGTACCAGTTCCAACATCAACAACGATTTCACCGGACTTAACCAAATATTTTACATTTTCCTTAATCTGACCTCTAACTTCAGGTATGAGCTGAAAATATCTATGAAATTCAGGGGTCGGGGTTTCACCATAATCAGAGGCCCAAAAATCAAAGTCGAAGTCTTTAACGTCAAAGAACGAAAATACTCCAGTGTTTATTTTTGGCATCTCAAATAGATTGAAAGACCCACTAGTTCCAAGATCTATTACGGATTTTTGATCCCTTAGATTAGCAACGAGAAGTTCTTTATAGCCACGGAATCCAGTTACCTTTCCGTTTGCATCGAAAGCTGGGTCATCAACATATCTAGTTACGCTTTCTATCATAGAAGCACCACCAGTTACTCCAGTGCCAGAAGTAACTTGTATATAGCTTCCCTCTACCACTTTGTTAATTTCCTTTATGTCAAATGCAACCCTAGACAAAGGATAATCAGTTCCACCCACGAACGACGTAATTCCACTTAAGACTGAAGCGTCAATCCCAGAGATCTTTACTATTCCACTTGTAGAAAATGTGTAGTATAACTCCCAATTGGTAGAATCGGAGGGAGGTAATAAATTTTCGGATCCTGGGGTAGCAGCTGGTATATTATTTTTTGCTTGGTAGTAAACGTCAGAGGATATTACAACATCACCGGAAGAATAAGCAGATGTATTATTCCAAAGACCAACATAAGCACTCTCAAAGGATGCATAGTCCTCGTATGCTACAACCTTAAATGTGCTGTTTACTTTTTTACCTGCTGCTTTGGCCCTAATTACCGAAGTTGAGGAACTAGGTGCAGAATCCCAAACAACATCGCTAATCGATTTTACACAATCACAAAAGGCGGATGCTACGTTATCTGTAGTACCGTCAATTGCATTGTAGAAATGTTCGTTACCTATGTTATATGAGGATCCTTCCTTCCAACCAACCAAAGTTCCGCCGAATTCACCACTTTTGATCAAGTCATACCTACCAGCAGCTTCCGATCTTGTTCCATTTGGCCAGAAAATCTTGAATACAATCTCCTGATCCAATTCCTCAGTACTTAAGAATTCAATGCCAATGTTTGCTCTACCATTAGAATTTGGTAAGGATCCTTTAATGGATCCAATCTTATCACCATATCCGGTAAAGTCTTGCAGATTCACCGATGTGTTTCCAACTACAATCGATCCAGTTGGAAGGCTAGTGTTGCCAGTTACGCCAAAAGAACTTCCATCATAAGGGCCGTATTTTGCATAATCAGGAGTATTGTTTTCCCAGGTTTTAGTTGTTGTATTGTAATTCGGGTACCTTTTAAGCGAATAGAAATTATCAGATTTATCTGTTATGTAGTATAACTTCTGAGCATCATTTATGTTTGTGTCATAAGAGCCTGGTATCCATCCGGAAGCACCTTCGTAATATAATCTTACGCCCCCAGTACTACTTTGGAAATTAGGTTTATTGTCCTCGTAGTGCCCAACATTATTCCTAGAAGGCTTTGGTAAATTTAAATTGTTTTCATCATTTCTAAATTCATAGAAATAATCACCGTTCAGAAAGAAATTCCCAAGGTCATTCTTAGAGACGTAAAATCCAAAATATCTATTTATAGTGTATAAATCTGAATCAGTATCATTAAATAGAAATTCCATATTCAGGACATTAGGACATATAATCCCATTCCTTTGGAATCCATCGGTTACATAATTTTCAAAATCAGATTGGACAGAAGATTGTGGGCTAACAAGATAATCATAAAGAAGTTCACCACTTTCTGTAAAAACACCATCTTTTATGCTCGCACCATTGTAGTACGTATAGGTGTTTGGTTGGAATGAGAAATCTATCGGTGACTGTTTGTAATTTTTGTTATTTACAATGCTTCTGATATACTTTCCTATTTTTGTCTCGGACCTTAAATCAAAGGTAGAAACCACGGTAGCATTAGGCAATATTTGCGAATTAAAGAAAGACTCTACATCATTTACCTGATTTTGGAACTTTAATTCATCCATTTCAACTACCTTACCGGATCCAGAAACCACACTATAATTTGTGTAAAGGTCTAGTCCCTCAAAGATCTCATTGGAAGAATAGATTACTTCTTGTCCAGAATTATCTTTCCCGTATGCAATTTGGAAAGTTTCGCTAGAATCTGGATCTTGGATAAGCTTATAACTAATTGTTTTCTGAATTCGAGTAACATTAGTTGTGTAAGGATAACTTAATGGCTCTGGTATTTTGAAGATTACAAAAAATTCGGGTAATTCATCCCTTAGCCAAAGTGGCTGTAAGAATGAAAAATTCTCTGTATAGTTCTTATCAATTAAGGTGGATGCCCCACTACCATAAAAGAAATCATACTGGAATTCAAAATCTTCCTGAGCTTTAGAACTGCCATCAGTAAGTTCTCCCACCTGGAATATAAGATCGTTGGCTATGCTTCCCTTGTCGAAAAAGTTATAGAGATCTGTTGCATAAGAATCTTCTCCAGTAACCTCAAATTTCTTAAACTTGTCAGAACTTAATGTCGGATTAGCATTAAACGAATTGAGCCAAACCCCACCAGATGAGTCTAATGAAACCTTTACATTCCCAGTAATTTTCGGGTTAGTTCTTAATAGTCCAAAGGATGAATTATAGTCAAATAATTTTGGTGCAGCCATTTAAAATGTTATTCCTTTAATTAATTCTTTAGCCTACGTTTCTAGTTGTTGATGAGAAATTTGGAGCTGAAAGAGTATCATTTTTATATTTTCCAGTAACCTGAACATCGAAAGAGAATGGACTTTGGTTTCTAACCTGTATATCTATTCCGGCCTTTTTACTGTAGGTAATATTAGTTGGGTTTCCATCAGCCCTAAATCCACCAATATATCCTAGCTTATCGTTTGCTCTAAATTGGAATATTAAAGGCACATTTATAGAATTGGAATCTCCATTTTTAACATACTTGGATGCTAATTGTGTAGATCCTTCCACCTGAATTGTTGAAGCAGTAGGAGGACCTAAGAATAGGTAAGCACCACAAGTATACCTACCAATTAGATATTCATCATTAACAGTGAAGCCCAATTTATTTGGGTACATATCATCACCTCTAGAAGCTGTTGGTCCCTGTACAAAATCAGCAGATACCTGCTGATATCCGAGCTGCTTGTAATTGTCCTGGAGTGTTGTGTCAGTATAGAAGTAATCAGATTGTCTGAAGTATGGGTAAACAACCAAACCACCAGAGAAATCTGGCTTAACTAGGTTAGTGAAAGATAGGCCAGTAGATAGATCTGGGTGATCTTTATGAATACAGAATTCACTAAGGGTTCCGTTTCCTACACCACTATAACTACCAGTAGCCCCTGTTATTACACCACTCCAAACGCTAGCGTCGGTTCCAGAAGCGGTTGGTACCGAACTATCTGTTGGATCGTATGGCAAAAGCTGACTACCATTTCTTGGAAGGCCACTTGAGTCGCCAGTGTATAAGTAAGAACCTGCAAATGCAGATGGAGTAATGTATAGGTCAGCATCAAAGCCAACAGATTTCCATCTAGGATAAATGAACTGGCTATTAGAATTTCCTGAAGCATAAGGTGGTGCCTGACGGTACTCCTTAAAGGCGTCACTATTTGCGCCGCCGGTAGATCCAACTGGTATTATATCAGCAGTAGTAAGTGATGTTATTGAGATAGGCACATCACCATATCTAAGATTAGTCGAGTATCCGTCTGGTAAAGCATAAGTTGAACTTGTTCCGGCAAGTGTAGTTAATCCACCTGGCAGAATAGAGGACAATTCAAGAAGACCTGAAGAGGTATTGCTTATTTTTATCTCATATACAGTTGATGCAATTTTACCTGCATCCGAAGTTGAAGCGTTTTGATAGATCTGATTGAAATACCCAGCATTTAGATTAATAGTGGACCCATTCGAAACCAATTGTGTGTTAGTCCCATCTACTATATAAACTTCAAGAATACCAGTGGCATTTTCAACTGTAGCTTTTAGAGAATTTAACTGGTCTTGTAATTCATTAAGCTTTTGTAAAAGGTCCAAAGGATTACCAGCAGAATCGTAATATCCACTCAATATAGACGACGAACCAAGATAATATGTCTTTTCTCCTGTGACTACTTGCTGGCTTAATAGACCATCAATTCCTTTCGCAGACAAATCTTGCTGAATAGCAAGAACTGCCTCATCCTTTAAGTTAGTACTTACACTTTCAGCTGTGCTTTGCGTAGAAAGATCATCAGGGAAAGTAACTACGACAGGATCAGAGAAATCTGAAGTAACGGGGTTATCTGGCCAACCAGCCTCAGAAACAGATTTAATTCTTACTTCAACTCTTTCACCTTTTGTGATCGGTATATCGAGTTGATTTATATTAGTTGCATCTGCATTTTCAGTATCCTCTGGTGCCCAAACATAAGTACCTGTATTAACATCGTATATTTTTTTCCTAAGTTCAGACTTTATTTCAGTCCAGTTTGAAAAGGCCCCGCTTTTTTCTTGTCCATTATCATCCAGATAACTTATCTGTTGCACTGCAGGAGAAGCACCAGCTTCTGAAAGATACCTATACTGGACAATGAACTGAATGACGCTTTGGTCACCAGTAATTGAGCTATTTTTAGGAGGTGGTATTGGCCAGAAGCCTCTAACTCTGTATTTAGGCTCAACCTTAAATTGGGTATTGGTTTCTGATAGCGTAGTAATATCACCAACTACTGAGGTCAAAAGCTGCTGCTTTTGAACCCTTTGTTGAGTTAATGAATTTAGGGAAGCAAGTATAGAGCTAGAAGCTTGTGCATTCGAAGATGTTGAGGAAACTGATAACGAGGATGAACCAGAGAATGTTGCTGGTCCGTCGTTTGCTAAAACGTTTGTGGAAGAAACCGAATTTAAATCAGTTCTTGCTTTAGATATCGAATTGTCCAATTGCTGAATTTCAGACTGAAGAGTCGATTTCAAAGAGACTTTATCATTTAATGTCTGGACGTCAGTTCCTTGGGTAAGCTGAGTGTTTACCTGAACAACCCTAAAATTAGTAGCAGAAACCGAAGGCACATCAGGAACTAAACCATTTATTGCATTTACTTTCTTCTCCTTAGCCATTCCAAGGAAAATTTGCCCAAGATCAGCTACAGAGGTAAGATAGAATTGTTCCAGTGTTTGAACACCAGAATCTGTATTGATGGTTAATTCATTACTGAATATGACAACACCAGTAGACCAGGTAGATCCAACAACATTATAATTGTCATCAATCTGCTTAAAGAAAATACCCTGTCTTTCATCAAATCCAACGTTGACATCTATAGACCTTGAGCTAAGTTGAGTAGATTCTAAAGTAAGCTGATTATCACCAATTTGTACAGGCTGATATCCAGAGGTTCTTTTTAGCTGGACTGAAGTTTCCTCCACATCCACCATAGTTATTAGATATCTTGTTCCGTCAGGGGTTAAAAGAGTATCCCCATTCGATAATGTTCTTCCGTTAGTTACATTTGATGTTGTATCTGTGTAATTGACGGTATTCAACTTGTAATTCCTTCTAGTTTCCTGGACTTGATTGCCGTTTGTATCAGTTATGGTCACAACATCATCATAAAAAGAGAGTACTCCAAACGTTCCTTTATTTCTAATTGTCCTTAGAGGAAGGTCAATGTTATCCTCATCTACAAAGTAATCTATGCCAGCATCCTCAAGGTCATTAATAAAATCTTGTTCAGAAAGGTCGTTTCTTCCATTTAGGTTGGCATCAAAATAAGCTTTCTTATCGTCAGTGTTAGTGTTAGCAATGATCCTTTTTACTCTAACACGATCAGCAGTATCAGAAACTTGCCCGGTAACATCAATTGAGATATAAAGAAGAGGACTTAAAAAACTTTCAAAGAACCAATTGTCTCTGGTAGCAAAAGTGCTAGGAACTTGCAAATTGGATAAGGGGGTGGGATCTTTTAGCGGCTCTGATCTATAAACCTGACTGTATGTACCGTCCGGGTTTCTCACAGTGGCAAAGTTGTCACCAAGACCAGCTAATGATTGTATATTAGAATCAAGCCTTTCTATCTCACTTCTTAGATAACCATATGCTGGAATACTGGTGAAAGATGGCAAACCGTTTTCGTCAAGCAACTCGATTTGCACATTTTCGTTAGTCGAAGTTGCTACCTCGTTTAGTCCATTAATTATCTCCAATGAATTTTTTTGCAGTCTTAGAAACTGAGCTACTAGAGAACTTATTGAATTTTGTGTTGATGCCATTTTATTTTATAAAATTTTACCCATTATTTGTTAAGCTTTTGCCGACTATATCAGCTTGGAATACTAAGTTTTCATTGTCGATACAAACTATCTCAATTACTGGCATATAGTCATATGCTGAAATATCTGAATCAACTAGGGATATTATCAGGTTTGAATAAGCAACTCCACTAGGGTTACTAATTGGATATTTACCAACCGCATTAGTAAGGAAGTTGATTGTAAAGTCTCCAGGAATTACCTGGTCACCAAAACTAAATCTGTATGACTGTCCCTTTTTCCAATTTACCACAGAATCGTCTATCCTTATTGAAAGATCCGACGAAAGATTAATCGGTGTACCATCGTTAATGTGCTTAACATAATTTCCAAATGACGCTAGCCCTATACTATTCAGTGCATTGTTTTGTAGTGTGATTGTACCATTACCTTCACCAAGGTCAAACTCTTGGTTTTTATTTTCGATAATAACCTGGTTTGGTATTGACCTATTCACAATAACACCCGGACCTTGTTTTATCGTATCTAAGTTGTAAGATATTTCTACAGAAGTCTCGTTGTTAACAATCGCACGTATTAACTCATAATTTTGAGTTATTAGACCCATCACAGATTGGGTGTTATTAAATAGAGCTTGATTAGCTGAATATGAAGCTTCAAGGCTTGTTATTCTTCTGTCCAATGTCGCTGAGCTATCCTGTGTCAATAACAGATTCTCAACCGCCGAAAGTCTTCTTTCCAAATCAATATAAGAAGCAGCGTTGTTGTTCATGGTGCTTGAGGCATCTTGTAAAACATTTACAGCATCCATAAACATTGTTAAAGAGAATGGAGAGTAATCGTTTATTGCTTGTTCCACACCAGTCTGATCTATGTCAACATCAAACTTAATATTCAGCTTCAAGCCGTAGGAATTACCGTTTAGTTTAGTAACAATATTTGGCTTGTACTTTTGGAATCTTGGAATGCTATAAACATCCGTTCCTGAAGTTTGTACATCATCTAGGAAAAGTACACCGTAAAGGTTTGTAGAAGAATTATTTGGATCCGCTGGGTCATAAACATCATAATAAATAAGAACCGCATTAAATTCGAAATCCTCAGAGATTGAGGTTGAATTAAATTCTTCCAAAGTTGAAATTGATGCGTCATCAACAATCTGTTTATATGAATCAGGATCAAAGTCTATCCCAACAGAATCGAGTTTAGTTCTTACATATTTTTGGTATCCTACTCCAGCAGTTGCACCAGAAACTGATTTTTCAAGAATCAGGGCAGTTGGGTCAGTGAATGAAGAGTCTGTGAAATATGTGTTTGCTGTATCCCTTGGCGAATACCAGTTACCACTCCCAGTGGTTCCATCTGTAGTATCGCTAAAAGTTACTGACGGAGATCCTAAAACGTCATCGTCGAATATTGCAAGGTTTGTAAGGCCGCTTGGATTGAGCTCATCGTAAGACCTTCCAGTCAAATATTCCTTATCTAGAGGGTCTGAAGGGTTATTAGTCCACTGATAGTCAGGATAATAATTTTCATCCACAACATTTTTAAAAAGTACAGTAGGAGTATTCCCATCCTTGGTAGGAACATGTACATAGACTTCAGAATATGTGTTGTTATTGTTTTTTACAGAGTTTACTATATCCAGATTACCAATATATTGGACTACCCTATTATAAGTGGATCCAGAAAGGCCATAGGATCCAGTACCTCCGGAGGGATCTCCTTCAACATATCTTTTTTGAGTAGATGGAAGGCCGTTAACAGTAGTTACTACATTCTGGTCAAGTGTTGAAACCACCTGACTTGATGCAGCAGGCTGATATCTTATGGCTCCTACCTCCTTCAGCCATTTGAAAAACACCCTTTCGGAGATGTTTTGCTTTAGGTCTGAATTATAAACATCCGAACTTAATACCGTTGTTTCAAAGTTTAGACAATAGCTTTGGAAGCTCTGAGAAAAATCGGTATTTGCATTTCCAGTAATAATATTCCCAGCGCTAGTTGCATAATCAAGGAAAGCACTATCAGGAGCATTAAGCTTTATACTATTTCCTAAAGGATCCCCAGAATTGATATCTGGGATATTTAGCAAGGCAAACTTGGAAAACTTAAACTTATTTACCGAATTATTAAACGTAAAAGACAGATCTTCAGCAGCAGAAGAAAATGCGTAAAAAGTTCCGCCCTGTAGTTGAAGAGGTCTTATAAATGGAGTTTTTGCCATTTACTCTAATTTTTTTATTACGACCAAGACATATTTGAAGATCCGAGAACTATCCAAGATCCTTCTTGGCTTCCCACACCCTTTCCTATTCTAGGTTCCCATTGTAGTTGTACAGAGGATTGATAAGGTCTATTTGCATCTACTGTAATTCCAGTTGATGGGAATTCACCATAACCACTTGCAGTATTAAAACCCGTGTAATTTGATCCTTGAACACCGGTCTTAATCGAACCAGCCGAAGATTCGGTATTCACGATCGTAATTCTAAGTCCTGCTGGTAAGTTTGCTGCAGTTGCTCCATTAGTACCAACACTCATATAGAATCCAGAAGAACATTGTGCGTAGATCACATCCTCTTGGGCTGTAATTACATAAGGATTTGCAGATGAGGTTCCCCTACCGCCACCGCCTCCTGTTGCAGAAGACGGAAATGCAGTACCTGCAGTAGCTCCGCTTGCTCCAACAGAGTTCTGAGAAGCAAAGTTACCTACTGGACCTAGGGTCATAGTATTATTAAGGGTAGTAGATCCACTCAATGTTGTTGATCCAGAGAATGTAGAAGTTCCCGCTTGTGTTAAAGTGCTACCAGCACCAAACGTGATAGTCCCACTCCCTGTTAGGTTTGTTGTAGAAACCGAAGAGAAAGAACCTGCACCGGAAGAATTAATTTGTGCTAATGCTGTACCTCCACTCGGAACAATGATTGAATCGAACTTTCCAGTTTTAGCCGAAACCCGACCGGTTGAAGCACCAGTTAAGTTAATAATTCCGTTAACCGTATCTAGACCGAAAACAGTGTTGTAATTGTTAATCCAATTTTGAAGTGTCAAAAAATTGGAGTTAATCGTTGTTCTCGATGCAGAAATCGAATCAGAGCCAAGAATGGAAGTAGTATTTACTGTAGCCATTTGTTGTAATTATTTTGATTTCTTTAGTTTCGAATATATATCAAACTATTTTCAAACACATAAACATGCTCTTAGAAGAGGGAAACCTTGTACATATAAATACTGATCTCAAAAACACAGACTCACATATACTTCCAGTAATCATGTGTACTTGGCAAAGGGAAGAAGGGTTTCTCCATGTAGTACAACAGCTAAACAACCAAGACTTTAAAAACTTCCATCTTCATGTATGGAATAACAACAAAGAAAAGTCAGGTCTGTTCCAAAAAATATTAGAAGAAAATTCAAAATTCCCATGTACCATATACCACAGCAGTGAAAATCTAGGGGGATTCGGAAGATTCTATTTTGCAAGACACATTCTTAAAAATTCGGGATTTATGAATTTTTGTGTATTCGTAGACGACGACCAAACATTTGGAAAAGATTCTCTAGACATATTTATAAAAGAATCCAGGGAAGGTGAAATATCATCCCAATGGGCTTGGAGGATTAAAACACTAAACTATTATGGTGCAGCCAATAGAGTAAACGTTGCTGGGGGAGAACCCGTAGATTATTGTGGTACTGGTGGCATGGTTTGTGACCTGGAAATATTCTCGCACAAAAAACTCTTTGAATGTCCAGAGAAATATTGGTTTATAGAGGATTTATGGTTATCTTTCTTTGCAAGCCACTATCACGGATACATTCTCAGAAAAAGCTCAGCTAAATTTAAAAATGGAAGCGATCAACACAATCTCTTTGACCAGGTCAAGCATCTTAAAAGTCCTATGCTAAGGGATCTTGTCGATAACTACGGGTGGAAAATCACCTATAACAAATAAAAACAAACTCAGTGGACAAAAACAAATTCTCAATCACACTTTCAGAGGAGCAAAAATCTGCAAAATCACAGATACTTACACACCCATTTAATTTCATAACAGGTAAAGCTGGTAGTGGTAAAACACTTTTAGCGGTTCAAATAGCCTTGGATAGACTTTTCAAAAAACAATGTGAAAAGATAGTTATCACAAGACCAACAGTTTCTAATGAGGATAATGGATTCCTACCTGGATCGCTAGAAGAAAAGATGGAACCATGGCTAGTTCCAATTAGGTCGAATATGAGAAAAGTTTACAATAAAGCGGATCATTTAGAAAAGCTAGAAAAAGATGAAGTGATTGAGCTTGTTTCTCTAAGCCACTTTAGAGGAAGAACTTTTGATAACGCAGTTGTTATTGTAGATGAATTCCAAAACCTGACCAAACAGCAACTAGGAATGGTTCTTGGTAGGCTTGGTAAATATTCCACAATGATTTTGTGTGGTGATGGCCAGCAGATAGATTTGAAATTTGCAAATGACTCAGCAATTCACGAAGTACCCAAACTAAAAGACTCCATGTACGTGTATAATATTGCCCTAAAGGACAACCATAGGCACGAGTCAATTGACGAGGTACTTAGGCTTCTATATTCTTACAATTAGAATTGATCAAAAGTTGCATCAGGATTATCCCTGATAATTAGGGAAGATCCAAACTGGATCATGTTTTCTAGCATGATCTTTTTTTGTTCCTCACTTAGATCTTTGCTTAGATCCTCGTATTCCTGTGTGTTGTTATAGTTAGTTTGTTTTCTGTAACCATAATCAGCAGAATTTACATAATCTGGATTTGGATCCGAAGGTACAGGAACCGTTTGGTCGACAACTTTTACAAAAGCTGGCTTTGATATTTCATAAACGTTACCTTCACAATCCTCAACAATATTTTGTATCGAAAAATATCCAGATTGTGCAAATGTGTATATGAAATAAGGTATGTCTTTTATGTCAAGCAGTACTTCGTTGGTAAGTGCATTGGTTAATTTCCATCTATTACTATTCTTACCAAAAATCTTAGAATCATAATTACTTAAGAAAACAGTTGATAACATAGGTACAAAAAGGTCTGAATTTGAATTGTGAACATCTACCCAAGTCCAAGCCCCAGAACCAGCTCTAGAAATAATGTTACCCATATCCTTTCCAATACCTGGTTTATAGCTTTCTAAGAACGAAACGAAGGATCCAGTAGCAGAACTGTATGGTAATCCAGGAGGCCCTGTTACTCCAGCACTAGACCCAGCTACAAATAAATCCATACGATGGCCAACATACATCCTTAATCTGCTCTGGTCCCCAGTATTTCCTTGTCCAAAAGTTGAGAACGAATCTATACTTGTCCCAGTAACATTTCTCTTTATTATATTATGACCTCCGCCAGTCACTCCAGCAGTCTGTGGATAATATATTGCCGTGTACTGATCACCGTCAGGCAATGCATCGCTTTGGTCACTAATTGATGATAGATAAGGACTTCCATAACTTTCAGGGAGAACTTCAGAAGAAGATAACATCATGTAAGTACCACCAGGCTTAAGAGATATTGTAAGCATATTAGCTCCGCCTGACGTTCCTATGTCAGAAAGTACTCCAGAAGGAGAAGCTGGAGAAAGTGTTGGTGAATCAGTATAAAGGGAATTCAAATAATACTGATTACCAGACTTATACCCAGATATTGTATTATACCAAGAAGTATATCCAGATCCAGTACCCCCTGAATTTTTAACAAAAGCTCCAGTTAAAGGTGAGTGATTAAAATCATTCAGAATAAAAAATGGATAAGAATACCCGGGGTTTGGGTGTGTGAAAGTTATCCCTCTAGAAATAACATCCCTTGTCGAAGTACCAAAGAGCAAATAAGTCAAAGAGTTTTCAAGAGATGAAATTCCATCCAGACTGGAAGTTGAATTACCAGTCAATCCTACACCATAAGCATTTCTAAGAGAAAGACCTGAATCTAGGTCTATCACACTACCACTCCTATCGTAGGTTCCGCCGTCCTTACTTGAAAAAACAAAGGGGGATGAATTCGGTAAATCACTTAGATCTAACCATCCATCTTTTAGAGTTGATATTCCACCGATATAATTAGATGTTACTCTTACTGAATTGTTAGATATTGAAAGGGCTAAATTGACTATTTCCGAAGGCGGAGAAAAATTAGCATCTATTACACCTGATGGATCAAAACTACCACTTGCACCAGGGAAATATCTAAAGTTCTTCAACGAGAATTGATTTAAAGGAGAGGTATCAGAGGAAAAATCCATGTCACCGTAACTAACCTTGTTCCCAAGATCAGCCTCGACCTCAGCAATGAATATTGCTTCAGTATCGCTTAATATAGAGGTTTCTGGCAAAAATATCCCAGAAGTTGCCCCAGTTGCTCCATTTAAGATCCATCCGTATTCTGAAGACGCAGATGCAGTTAAACCAGGAGTAGCAATGTTTGAGAATCCAACAGGACCACCAGTTGGTCCGGTTATGCCAGTTACAGTCATAGCAGATGCACCTGGATATTTACTAGAGTAAACCAGTTCCCTTGCCTCAATAAATTTCTTGAACGTACCAAGAACAAAGATCGAAGAATTGTCTACCGCTGGGACAGCACTATAAACTCTTGTACCAAATCCTCTGAACGGAATTACACTCTTCACTTGTCCACCATCCGTATAGAGAGCAACAAATCCTAAATCACCAGTTCCGCCAGCAAAGTTTGTAGGATTTGGATTACTTACAGTATAATTGGGCTCAAGGTTATTTTTCCCCCCAAAGTTAATTGATGACTCTGAGGAATAACCCGTTACAATATTGTAATGCTTGTACCTTGAAGTTGAGGTGACAGTAAATGACGTGGTATCTATTAACCACTCAGCATCAGGAATAAGTTTGGCTAATTCGACTTGATCATATTCTGGAATAACTCCATCGTTCCAATACGGTTGTCTTCCAGCAACTCCACTTGCAATATCCTTGAAATCTGTTTCTAGAAATAAATTCCTTGGGTCCAAACCGGGATGTTGGTTCTTGAGGTATTCGTTATCATATCCTCTCCACGTTGGATACTTCCATGTATATTTGTCTGCTTTTGGTAATCTAGCAGTATCTGTAGTCCCGCCTTCCGTTGTATGGGTATAATAAACGAAATTCCAACCTGTTGTACCTGTGTATTTAGATGTACCGTAAATATGTGGCATCGTGTAATCAAACAAACAAATATTATTTCCAGCCACGATCCAAAGATCGTCCTCGTAAATTTTAAGCGAGCCAGCATTTGATTTCTCTTCAACTTTCATCAGCTGGATAACTCTATTATCCGGAAGATTTGTGTTTGAAGATGTTAGATGAGTAAATGTGCTACCATTAAAATGATAGAATCCATTAGAAGTTGAGGGCTGATCAAATGGATTTCCTATCCTAAAGAATACATGTCCATTTTTCCTGGCTACCACCTTAGTTACACCATCTGCTCCAGCAACATTCCAGTTATAGAATTTCTTGCCATCCCAGTAGGTAATACCATTTTCGGTACCTGCCCAATAATTACCATCTTCATCAAAGGAAACACTATAAACCGTGTCACCACCTATTCCAGATGTAAGCGAATTAAATTTGTTCATCTGCTTTATTGCAAGCTCACCATTATCCAAAGTAATAGGATCCAAATTACCCTGTGGTATAGTTTGTAATCCATCATTAGTACTCAAATAATATTCAAAGTAATCTCCGTTATCACCTTTTGCAGTGATTTCATAAATGTGGGGCCAAGTATATCCAGGAGAAACCTCACTCCATTCTTCTGCCACTTTATCATATCTCCAAAGGTAACCTCCAGTAACACCTGTATTTCCGGTTCCCCCTGTCCCTGCACCACCATTGAGAGGAGATATAAATGCAATGACCTCCTCAGAATAAGGACTTGCGTAAATTGTTGGTACTTCCCAGTTAGGTGATTGCAAAGAATAATCACCAAACTGGCTTAGATTCCAGCTTGTACCAGTTGCTGCTTGGCTACCTTTCGCAACAAAAACAAGGTCCTGTGAAAGTGAAGCAGTTACTGCACATCCAACCCACTTGCTGTTCTCATTATCAATTGAAATTGACCTTGTGTCTAGAAAATATGGTGAGTTGCTAGGAACCACAGAATTCTGATAATTGTAATAGTCCCAGCTTTCGCCGTCATACTTGGTTAGGTCACGACCCACACACCAAACATCCCCAAAGGAGTCAAGTGCTGCTGTATTGATATAGAAAAAGGTTGTTGGCATTATTTAGTATTTATCAAAATTTTAGAATATAGAACCACCATAATTTATGGATTTTCCTGTTGTAAAATAGTCGTCAAATCCTAGGTTTAATTGTGGTGGCATTCCAGAACAAGAAATAATTCCTGCTGACCCGCTACTATATTGGTATGTGAATGGGGCTAAGTTAAGACTATATGTGGCATTTAATGTTGTAGAGTTATCCCCTAACACCACCGATTCAATTGAAGTATTCTTTACCTCCATTTTTAACCCATAATAACTAGCTGGGGTTCCACTGGAATTAATATTAAAGTCCTGAACAGCAGTAAACTCGATATCACTCGTGCTCCCAAGAGTTGCAGTAATGGCGGCATTAAGCTGAGTTGCAGCACCACTATTACCAGCAACATCCTGCATTACATAGTATTCAAAATTACCACCACTTTCGTTACCCTGACCCGAATTAGCGTTGAACGCACATGTAATCCTTGTACTTCCACCATTTATATCAATATAGACCTCGTAGTTGACTCCGGTAATGGACCTATTAGTGAAATATTGGGTAGCATAAATAACCGGATTTTTTCCTGTTATGCTCACAGTGGTGAGCGGGAAAGCAGGACTCCAATAATCACTTTGGGTAGAGTTGAGTTGAGGATATAGATTATCCATTATCGAAGCAACCAATGTTGTGCTATAACCAGTAGTGGTAATAAGATCTGTTAAATTTCCTGTTGATCCATCGTCTGCAAAGTAAAGTGACGTAACTGGGCCTCCAGAGTTAACACGGTCCCATATGTATTTTCCAACTGAAATTTCAGGAACACCCAAACCATAAAGCGCATCCTCAATTACTAGATATCCATTAACTCGAGCAACCCCCTCTGTTACAAAAGATGGAATTCCACCAAGACCAGTCATCAATATGTAAGCTTCTTCTTGGGTAGAATGGAATCCATCTACAACCTGGACTTTAGCGGACGAATAATCTAGCTCAAAAATTTCAGAGCTAGTTGGATATCCAAAAGCAGAAGCTCTAACTCCAGTTGATATAATAGAAACCTCCGGGTAATAAGAAAGTCCTCCAGAACTCTTGTTTATAGTGTTGACTGTTGTTTGCCCCAGCTTTTTTACACTTACGGAAGAAGATGCTGAATCACTACCAAAAGAGCTAGTAGCAGTTAATTCAACAGTAACACTTACAGTGGCACCAGGAAGTGCACTAAGAGCTGCTCCCGGTACGTTCTGCCAATTATCATAGCTAAGTGTTGGATTTTGTGATGTAGAATATGATGATCCACCAACGTCCCATTGAAAAGAAGTTGGATCCTCAGGTGCACCTGTTGAAGTGTCGGTAAACTGTGTAGACTGATCCATCAGGATCAAAGTCGGATTAACTGTAAACGATGCAGAAACAGAAGATGCTAATACCTCTATACCATTAGTTGAAGAAAAAGATGCTGTTATGTTATTAAAATCAGTTACAGTTAATGTTGCGGTATATGTACCGGGGTTGTTATATCTAACCAAAGCAGTGGCACCAGTAGCACTTGAAATATTTCCACCTGTGAAGTTCCATCTTCTAGAATACGGAGGAAATCCACCAGAGGTTGTATCCGTATAGATAACTGATTGTGTCTCGTATATTTGAATATTTGAAGCCATTCTTTTCTGTATTTTATGGTCCTGTTGCTACCGTGAAGGATACTAACAAAGGCGGTGGTGCACCAGGAACTGATGCTGGAACAGCCCCCGTTCCTCCAGTAGCAGCAAATGGATAAATAGACACCGAAGTCGGTCCTGCAGTAGTTAATGTAGCAGTTGATGTCTCTGGAATTACTCTATAGTAAAAATTAGTAATGTTAGGATCATTAGAAGCATTTAATTGACTTGCCGCTGATCCAAGAGTTAAACTTGCAGAAGCACCAGTACCAGAGCTAGCAGTAAAGGTTACACCAATTGGGAAAGGTAATGTCTCATTGCCAACACTTGCCTTTACGTTATCTCCAGGCTTTGAACTGTGGATTTCATATCCACCAAGCCATCCGTTTTCATATTCAAAATCATCCCAAGAATGTGCATAAGCATTATCCCAAGAAGCATTGGTAAAAGTTTGCCACTTAAGGTTTTTAGTACCGAAGTATTTTAAATTCTCAACCGGATTTGTTCCGGAAGAAGCATCCCAATCGACATATCTAAATCCTCCAGTAGCACCACCAGAAAGTTCACTATCTGCAGAAGCCAGAATTAAAGATCCAGTTAGGGCAACAGTTATTTTATCACCATTTCCAATATTGCCACTTTCAGTATCAGCAACTAGATTCACATTTACTGGATTCTCTGTAGGATCAAAAGTCTGGGCAAAATAGTCGGGTTGTGTAACAACTGAGTTTATCTCCTTAATAATCGAGTTAGCTGTAGATTGCAAATTAGAACCCGAAGATGTTGCACCTATTACTCTACCATTTATGGAAACACTAATAGATCCACCACCAGTTACCTTTTGTGCTGGATATGAATCGGGAAGTACATAATATCCAGTACCCCCAGCAATCGAGGAAGGACCAGACGTAGCACCTACACCCGCTTGATTACTCAAGATATAGGGAATTTGGAAAGAATATCCAGTGGCCCCAGATGGGATAGACACTTTCCAAGATTTATTCAAGTCGTCAATACTACCAGTTATAAACACCTCAGATCCTTCTACAAAATTATGAGGTTGTGTAGTAAACACATTAGCAAAGCCATATTGACTACCAGATATCAAAGTAGAATAAATCCTCGAAACACTTAGTATGTTCTGATTTAGTCGGATATTCCCCGAAGCACCTATAGCAGGTACATTTTTTCCAACCTTAAATATCTGTCCGTCTATTGCATTATTACCATAAACAGCGAAATCTAATATTGCCTCTGGAATTTCTTTTTTAGTTTCATCATAGGTTTTACCCTCTGCTGGATATTCCCACATGGAGTCATAGCTATCCCAATCTCTAATGGTTAAATCCCAAGAATATTTCTCATTCTCCCTATATCTTGTCCACCCATCCAATAATGTTGTCCTGGGGGATACTGTGATGGAGGATTTAACAATTTTCCTATTTTTAAAGTTAAAAGCATCATACAGATAACAGGTAACGTCATACTCGCCGGTATATGGTAAAAAGTGAGCTAACTTATAAAAATCAACTGCATAGCCCCTATATGAAAAATTATAACCAGAACCAACCTGGTTTTGGGACTTGTTTATAACCCATTCTATCTCGTTGTAAGCTGAGAAATCTATTGTTCTCCAAGTAAGTGACCTACTATCACTCAAAGTAAAAGAAGGAAGTTCTAAAGAGTCCCAAGACATGCCCATTTCATCCCAATCCCAGGTGTCAGGAATAAATTCAAGCACCACAGGCATTCCTATATCAACCCCGCAATCTTCAATAGGGAATGATGTCGAAATGTTATCGCCAAGGTTTCTAATCTCACCATTCATTTTCTTGGTGTAAAAATTAGAAATAGCAGTTAAAAGGCTTGCATTTTGACTTGCGGTATATCTTTGGTTATTATGAAGCGGTTTAACTACATTACCAAAATCGGAAACCGGAGAATCCGTAATTGTTACGATTCCATTCATCTTAGAAGGATTAACGGAGGAGTAGTAATAATATGGGCCAGTTGCACTAGGATTAACACCTATTCTAACAACACCGCCGGTTGAACCATTATTTGAAATTCCAACAGGATCTACCTGAGCTAAAGAAGCATCAGTAGTAAAGTAAAGATCAAATCCGCTTGTAACAAGATTGAAATTATATTCCCTTCCCCTTTGTATTGAGAGTGTCGGGTTTAATGTATTTGTTGTGGAGAACCTAAAAGCATCTCCAGAAGGCCCTATAACTTGCACATCTATATCAACCACATTATTATAGTTCATAGGGGATTGGATAGACTTAGCGTCAGTTCTTATACCAAATGCTCTAAGATCTTCTATAAACCCAAAATCTGGATTAGTTATAAAATTAATATTGTTACCGGAGTCAATCTCATCTCTTTCTAAAGTATCGGACCAAGCTTTTGTGTTATAAACATTATAATAAACACCCTCACCAGTTATATCAATTATCCTGGCATTGAGTGGAAGATAACTTTGCTTAAGTCTTTCCTTAAGTGCAAAAAGTTTAACAAGGACTTCCTCTTGAGTAAAGGTAAAGGATTCTGGGGTGACAGGATATCCATAAGGATCCTCTTGGGAGGAAGTAGTATTGATGTCATAATAGAGACCAAATAAAGAGGTCTTCTTATAAGTCCTTGAAGGAACAAGTGTATTTTCAGACGAGACATCAAGTACATATTCACCATCCGAGTTAGGTCCATATGTTTGCTCTAGCCTGTACTTACCACTATTTTCATTATCAAGGACGTCAGCAATCAAAACCGTTTGGTTTGGCGTCTTGGTATTGTTGTAATTGTCTAAGAATATTTTATTTTCCTGGAGAGGTGTAAGATTTACTCTTTGGTAATTTAAATTAAGCCAATATTCCTTTATCCTCAGGTCTTGGTAACCAAAGAATTTAAGAGCACCTATTAATCCCTTATAACTTCCTATGTAGGGGAAGATCTCTTCCCCAGCTACCATCAATTCCTTTCTTTTCTCATTTATCTCAATGTAATCAGGAAGTGGTTCATCTGGATCGTGATTTCTAAGAATAGTTGAATCTTCAGCCAAAAATGCTCTACCAAGATTTCTTGTAAGTACGTCAAGTCTTTCGTCAGAACCAACCACCTGTCCATAGAATTCTATTTCAGCAACCTTAGAGGGGGATCCTGAAGTAATATCTTCTACTATAAGCTTTCTCTCGTATACCTCTGCTCCCTGCTCAGGGGCATTAATTGCGATGTTTATCTGAAGAGACCTTGAAGGTGTTGCTGCTTCTGGAGTAGAAACATAACCGTTTGAATAGAGATCAGAAGCATTTTGAACTACCGGAAAAACTATATTTTGGTAGTTTGTTATAGTAGGATCACCCCCAAGTTCGGGATCATTCTCAGTTATCTTATACGTGAAGATAACATTAGAAACATCTACATCACCATAGGAATCATTTTCCCATCTCGATCTCCATAAGGGTGATCCGGTAGCTCCCGTAGCACCAGTATGTGGAAACCCTATAAAGTTTAATCCACTCGAAGAATCCTTAAACTCTTGCAAAACAAAAATCTGCTCATTCTCGTACAGACCAGCAGAAACGGGTTCAAAGAATATACTTCCCTTAAAATAACCGCCAGGAAGGTCCTGCGACAAGGTTTCACAATAAGCAATATTCCCATTCGATATTGCGGAGGGTCCAGTAAACGAACTTAGGTTTAGTGTAACAATCCCAGAAGCAACCGAAGCTGAAGATATAGCAGCAACAATTACATTAGCAGGTTGTATATTAAGCTTTAAACTTATTTTTCCGCCCTGCTGGGTTTTGGTATTTACTGTTTCTGCCCATTGGCTAATGTTAAAACCGTTAAGATCAACACTGTTCAAATAGATCACATTACTAGATAAAGATATCAAAGAAACCTTACCAGCAGCGGGTGTTGTATTTCCAGAAGAGGTCTCGTAATTGAAAGTGTAAGTTAAGGGAGTTGAAGCTGTAGCTCCAACATACTCAAAATTTAAAGGATTTCCCTGTTTATTATAAAATCTTAAATGCCTATCAGCCATTTTTAGAATACTCTTTTATTATTGAAAGGTACTGTGTAGTTGAAAAAATTCCTTATCTGCTTAACAGACTCAATAAGTGCAAAAACTACCCTTTGCATATTATTCAGGATTGCTATCTTTTGTGGGTCTCTAAACAGCACGTTAGATAGTGTTTTTTCAAAAATTTGGTTTTTATAATCAAATCCCTCTTTCACATCATCATTTATCGAAGCCCTTACATCATAGATATTTTCGGTTGGATCAAATTCATAATATCTCCTTTCCATTGCTTTCGGTTTAATATCTTTTGTAATATTTACATATGTATTAAGGTCCGAACAAGGTCCATAAAGCTGTGTACCTAAAGCATCCGTTGTAACTTTTCTATAGCCAGAGCATCCTATATTATATGCTCTTTCTTCAGCATCTGAAATGCTTTTATAGAGATCATCAGAGGTTTCAAAGTCAGTAGTATAAGTTCTAAACTTAAATCCTCTTACTGTATAACTAGTCTCTACTGGGGGTAGGTACGGTGTATAGTTACGGTTTCTCATAGCGTTGATCTCATTGATCTCGTATTACTAAGCGAATTTCTATCAGCATTTACGAGATTTGCTTTGGCTTTAGCATTTAATTCATTCAAGAAGTTTCTTGGGTTAATGCTCGAAATTGAAATATTTAATGCGGAGGGCTTACCAGTAACAATTCCCTCTTCATAAGTAGTTCCATATCTATCAGACCATCCACCTCGAAGAAGAACAAGTTCACCCCTTCCTATAATTATATCACCATACTCATCCATCCCAATTTGTCTTTCAAGCTGTGCATTAGATGCGTTCGATAGATTATCCACAGTTTCATGATATCTTTCATTGTCCTCACCTACAAAGAAGAAAGAAACTGAATCTACACCTTCGACGCCTTCTATAATAGCAATTATATCAGACTTTGGTATCCTATCCCTCCTTTTAAGATTAAGCATGTATTCTGATATTCTTTCCCTGATAATATCCTTAAGAATCTCAGGATCATATCCTTCGAAAATAGACATAGACACATTTCCAACAAACCTTTTTATCTCAGAATCTAATATTTTAACAACAGTAGTTGCTATCATTCTACCAGAATCTTCTATCAAATTAAGTAAAGAAAGCTTTTGAGACTGTGTAAGCAAAAACTGACTCTGAGGTATATCAAAGTAGTCTTGGTTTGAGGTAAGAGAAATAGTTACATCTGGGACTAAGAAAATGTAAACAACATTGTCGTCATCCAGGTATTCATCATCAAAAGTTGAGAAAGCCTGTATTTGTGAGAATATATTTAGCTTTTGCAAATAAATCTCATAATTCTCAGAATTAGCAAAAACATAAGACCTACTTGTTTTAGGAGCAACTAATCTTGTCAGTTCTATGGGTTCTGGATCTGCACCAAAGCTTGGATCAAGCAATCCCGTTACTGTAAGGTAGTTATTAAGATTTACGTCATTACCAAAAAGATCCGTGCCACTATCAAGGAATCTATAAGTAAGGTTTGTATCAGATCTTGATTGTAGATTACCACTGAACCCCGAGGTTTGCAAATACTCTACAGTTATGATACTCCCAGATTGTGGTATTTTACCAAAATTATTATTTCCAAAATATATGTCTATACCTTCACCAATTCCACTCTTTACTAAGTAGCCCTCTCCATTTAATGGTATGTCATATAAGGATTCATATCTTTCCCATTTGTTACCGTTAACATATACATCCACATAAAACTGATCAATGTATGCACCAGCTTTAGATGGAAGATTGAAGCTCTGCAATGAAAGTCCAGTTCCAGTAAACGTGGAGGTAGAAAAGGAACCTTGGACTATCTTAAAATTGTACTTTTTTCCTCTTGTTAAAGGTATCTTTACAGAAGGTGAATTCAATACAATTGTATATGGAAGACCATTTTGGATACTTTGTATCTTTGGGTTGTTACTTAGTATGACAGCGCCGCCGCCTGCATCATCTTCTCTCAAGTTCCAGGCTACAGATGCTTCCCCTTGTGCAGACATACCCCTTACTGGATCATATCCTGCAATTCTGGCCAAACTTTTTATAGAATAACTTCTAGTTGCCTCTTGCATGTTAAGTTCAGTGATAGAATCCTCTATGAAGTAAAGAATAAGTTGGGAAAGGTTTTCAAGAACAAAAAGTATCTGTCCCCAGGCAGAGGATACGGTAAAGACGTTCCTTGTCTGATTATAGGTCCTTTGTAGAAATTCAAAGGAATCCCCAAGAAGCCCTTTGATAAGGATGTTATTTTTTCTAAAAATATTGTTAGCCATCTTCTTAACTTACTTTCAATGATATTGTTGGGCTTTGGTCACCCGAACTTGGTATATAAAAATCAAGCAAACAGATGTCCCTTTCGGTACCCTGGTAAAATTTCAAATCAAAATATCCACCCAATTGAGCAAACAGGGGTACATAGAATCTAAGTCCCTTCTCTATTTCATCTCTTAACGTTTTTTCGGATAGTTCTAAACTAAAAACCAAATCCTCAAGATTAAGTCCGAATTTAGGGTCACCAAGGACTTCTCCCTTATTAGTAAGGAGAAGCATTTTCAGTTGACCTATACAAATTTCAACCGGTTGAGTTATCTCAACAATATTTTCCTTGTAATTTGGATCAGAAGGGTCTCTGTTATAAATCTCTACCATGGGAAATTTTAATTCCCCATATATATCAAGATTAGTTCCACTGTAAGAAATAAGAAGGAGTGTTCTCCCCGTTGATCATATCCATGACCTCTTGAAGTTCTCTTTCTCCATCAGATCTAAGTTCCGACGTATTTACTCTTACACCACCAGGAAGGTTATAATCAAAAGCGCTTAACACCCTGGAGAGAGAAATCTTTGCCTTAGCTAAGCAGTATCTAACAAACAACTCGTCGTCGTATAGTTCATAATCATCAATAGCAATAAAACATCTTACAGCCACATCCATACCGTTTTGGTTATAGCCTGTGCCTACGCCACCAGATCCAGATCTATTTGGATCTCTACCTAGAATGGTAAGTTTCTTATTGTTTTTATTAAACTTAAATGCAAATGTCGGTAGTAGATATGCTTGTGCAAGATCAAAGTAAGAATACATAACTGTCCTATAAACTAGGTTATCCCCAGTAAAAGGAGATAACAGAAGTTCAGACCCAAGAAGTTTAGAGTCACCAAAATCCCTATCTGGAGTTCCTGCAATACCCATTCCATTAACTTCTCTTACATCATAAACACTGACAATCTTCTCTGGCAGTTTTATCTGGCGGGTTCTTCTAAACTCCTCATGACCGAATAGGTTGTTGGCAAGGATAAAAACCCTTTCCTCAGCAGCATATTGATAGTTGTCATACATATACAACTTTGCCCTTCTTATGATTCTGTGTATTTCATCATCATTAAGATTATAGGGTAAAGAGCAACTTGCTGAAAGATCGTCCTTAATTTCCTGTACTAGTTCTTCTAAGGTCATGTTAGTAATTCTGATTTTTAAACTTTATTCTAGATATAGGATCGTTCAGATTCTTTAGTCTGGAATCAGTTATAAATCGACTTTTCCTTATTTCATTAAAGTCTTTTGCTTTTTCAGTCTCCTTACTTACTTGTGCATTTCTACCGATATCTGCCTTTCTAAGGACACCACCAGTAATTTCACAATCGATCATCTTTTCGGGACAATCAACGTAGCATTCAATAAGTTTATTTCCATAGTCTGCGCTACAATCTTTGATTTTAGACTTTTGGATGCTATTCGAATTAGTTATCTCTGAATTGTATATTTCACTATTCCTTATATCGGATCCGAATAATCTACAATTATCCAACTTTGAAGATCTGATTTTACAATTAACCAAATCCATATCGTCTATATAAGAAGCGTTTTTTACCTTAGCATCCTTCAATTGGAATCTACCATTGGTGGTATCATAATTGAAGAATCCGCTCCTCACATTTCCCTCCACTATCAAATCAAATATCTTTTCCCTTATGTAAGGGAAATAGGTTTTGATATTTTCTTCATAGCCCTTAAGATCTACAAGAAGATGGAAATCTGGGAAGTTGCTAAAGAAGCTTTCGGGATTTGAGAAACTTCTAACAACCTTAGAATATTCTTTCATCATCTTCTTGAGATTCTCAAGATCATTTTTGTCATAAACAGACCTACCGGAAAGAATATCATGAGTATAAAGAATGACATAATCAATCACTTCTCTAATTGCACCTATTTTCTTCTGGTAATCCCTGCCACCAAGATATCTTATCTCAACGTATCCCTTTGGAATTTTACTAAAATTAGCACCGTAATACTTCTCCTCAGGTATCTTGAAAAGCTTTGGATCTATATAAGAAACATTTTCTAGTATCGAAAATCTATTTCTAGGAATTACCCTTTTAATAGACTTAGCGTAAACGTTATTTTTTCTATTACCAAACTTTGAGTAAATTAGTCCCTCGTCTATGCCTAGTATAAATTTAAGCTTATCAAGTTCCTCCATCCTTTTCAAAGATCTATCAAACTTGTCAAAACTTAGTGAAAATTGGAATGCACATTTATCTGTAGTCCACCCATTCTCGCCAATCCATTTTAGAACTTTTATAAGTACGGGAATTGCTTCAGCATATGGTAAAGGACCCGTTACCAACTCATTCATTTTACTACCACCAGAGTAATCTGGCTCTAGCTTAAATACCTCTGAGCTAACTGGATCCTTCGAGTGATACTTATTGGAAAGCATCACTTTTTTACCCAACAATTTTGACAAAGACTCGGTAATCCTTCCCCTAACCATTTCAGAAAAGAATTCAAACTCAAATCCTAATACAGCAGAGGAAAGTACCTGTCTTTTATCAAAGTGGGTGTAATTACTCATTAAGTGGTTCTACAAATATTTTACCCATCACTGGATCTACCTCATAAACGGAAACGAGTATTTGATCTCCACTTTTGAGATTTTTATGGTCCCTACTAAGTCTTCCTTGTGGAATCATAGCCATTAAACCCATTTCAGGAAGTTCAACTAAAGCACCATTTTTTCTTTTGTGCTTTACCCTTGCATTCGAAATTGGATTTGATCCTTCATCGATGTCTTTCTTAAGATCGTAAATCTTAAGTGTTTTATCTACTGGTTCGCCAAAGGTCAATGTAAGTCTGTTGTCATCTTTTACTTCCTTCACGTAGAATTCAATCTCATCGCCAGCGGTAAATCCTTGGACCTTCTGGTTGTCAAATTCTGTCTTGTGTATAAGTCCAGTGTAAATGTCTTCCCATTCAACAAAGATACCAAAGCTCGAGGTTCCTGTAACGTGTCCTTTATATTTCTTGGTAAGATCGAGTTCTTGTATCTTCTCGTCCATAATCTTATTAAGATACTTCTTATAAGAAACTACGAAAATGTCTTTCTTCTGTACGTACCCGTCGATCATCACATAGATTTCCTTGCCTAAATAGGATTCAAAATCTGTAATCTTGTTAGCAGCTGCTAAAGATCCAGGAAGGAAACATTTAATGCCCTGAACGTCAACGATATAGCCACCATTATTAATGGATTCAATTCTAGCTTCATATGCAAGAGATTCTTTCTTAATTTGTTCAAAGAATTCCTGTTTGGTATTCTCTATGAAGCAATCGATTACAGACCCATAATAAGTGCCGTTTACGTTTCTGACAATCGTCTGTATTTCTGATCCTATCTCAAACTCAACCCCAGTGATTCCAAGTTTGCCTGCATCCTTTGTTTCCTTTACAAGGTCAATATAAATTGACTGCCCCTCGTATGTCTGTGCAATAGCGTATTTTTCAGTTAGAGTGGTAATTGTGCTTTCGTAAGAATTCCCAGTTCTTAGATCTTTGGAAGAATTTATTCCCTTCAGGCTTTCAGCCATTTGATAGTACAAAGATTGTGCATAGTCTTCCCTACAGTAAACTTTGGAATCGTCAAAAACTTCTATGTCTCTGTTGATTGTTCTTCTGTTAGGGATGTTCCAGTTAAACTCTTCCTGGATGTTATCTTTGTTTTCGGATGTGTTCATTTATTTTTGTATTAGAAAGTTAACTAAACTATATATCTAATAACAAAATTAGCTTTCAAGAAGGGAAGGAAGAGCAAAATCAGTAACGAAAACTATCTCACGCAAAATTTTAACCCTAAGTTTGTAATAGGACTCCTTTTTATCATACGATAATTTGGTAATCTTGTATTTATTTAATGCATCGTAAACAGATCCACTAAATATTATTTTCCTTTTCACTTCATCCTGGTTATAATCATTTCCATAAACAACTATATTCGTGTCTTCCAGGTTAAATTTTTTTGCGGAAAGGGAGCTATCAAAAGTGAAATTTTTTCTTTTATCGTTAAACCAAGGAACATTATTTATGATTAATAAAATCCAAGCTCTTATCTTAACGCTATCCCCAAGCTCCTTTACATTTAAAGCTCCCCAATAAAAATCCTGCCTTCCTCGAAGTCTGAAGGGATAAAATGGTTCTTTTCCCTCAAATAATCCACCACCAACTCCATCCTTACTAAAATTCAAAAATTGCTGACCGAAGCTATAAGAGCGGTAAGTAGCTACACCCGGAAGAGGAGAAATCTTGTTTCTATAAATAGCAGTATCCAAGCCGTTGGAATCTAAAAGATCATATAGGTCATAAAAAATGTCCTCCACACCAGGCTCCAAATCTTTTTTTTCATTTTGTACAACATCATAAGCAGCATCTAATGCATTTTTTTGATTCTCATTTCTCCTAATTGGAAACACTCCCCTATTTACTAATCTTATTCTTCTTCCCCTTTTGTTATTGCCCTCCAATATTAAACCAGGCTTATCCAAGCTCATAACTCTATCTGACTCGGTAGAATAAGTCTGCAAAAAAGAATCAATTGGGACATTAAATAAAAGTTGAAGAACTTCCGATGTAGAATCAATCAATGTTTCAGGAGAGTTAAAACCACCATCCAGTTGACTTTCAATTTCAGCCCTGCTTTTGCCTTCATTCAATCCTAATATACTTCTAAGTACAGCTGGTATTAGGGAAGGAACCTGTTGGGCTAATCCACCAAAAACAGCTATTATTCCTTTTATAGCTTCCCAAGCTACCACTACTTTAATTGGCAGATACCTTTCTATTATAAATAAGAATTCCCTATCAGGATTTGTAATACTTAAACTAGCTTTTAAAGAATCGATATTAATACCAGCAAGTAATAAATCCCCTATAGACTTTTCCTTTGCTAAATCCAATATACTTTTAACTAGTACAACATTTATATCAAAATAAGATGATCCCTCATTTCTAACGAAATTCTTCGTACTAATTCTATATTTTCCACTTTGATCATCAAACTGAAAACTAAACTCGTCCCCCGGTGTAAGATATGCTAGATATGGTAATGCATTTTCAACAGTATTTGAAAAAGAAGAAACCTTGAAGTTAGTTATCTTAGATATTTTATCTGAATTAACTAAAACTTGTCCTTCCTTTGGAAAATCCCCTTCTGTTATTAGATCAAATGTAATTTGGGGGCCATTTTCTTTTTCACTTTCAATATTTAAACTGTTATTTAAATTTTCAAAGAAACTTGGATTAGGAACATAATTTTTTAACTTCTTAGAAAAATCTCCACAAACCATATCAGAAACCAAAGGTTGTAAACCCCTACTTGGATCATCGGGATCGTTGAGTGCTTCTTCCCATGTAATATTAGAAGCTTGTAATGGACTTTGAATATAGGGTCGTAATACCTCCAAAAATGATTTCGATACAAGATCGCAAATCAATCCTATTGGGTCTGTAATTCCTTTAATTACCGTCTTGATGAGTTTAATTGGACCTGAAATCAATTCGCCAAGACCCTTTAGAACCCCAACGACAACCCTAATTGGCAAAAGAAGTAATTTTAAATAATTTATAATTATTGCTATTAAAAAGCAAGGATTGGTTACAGCAATTTCCAATAACCTAGCAAGTACTATTAAGTCCTTCTTACTTTGCTCATTAGAATTTTCAATACCAGCTTGGGTTTCCTCCTGAATCTTTGCAAAATCCAAAGATGGAAATTTACCCTCCAAAACACCACCCAATAATTCTTGAAATTCCACACCAGTTTCATCGGACAGCTTTTTAATATACTGCTTTGTAGGTGAAGAGTCCTGAACATTTTCAAAATCACCAAGTACAAAAGAAACTGAGGATAATAAAGGAATGTTTAATCCCAATGAACTTAAAGGCATTCTTAGTGTTCCATCAGCTTGCAAAAAAGACCGAGTAGCTAACTGACACCCATTAAGCTTTAAACTTGATAGGTTAAAACCAGGTATAGTGTTTTCACCCTTTCCATTTTTTAGATTTTTAATGGACTTAACCGAAAGATTCAATCTTACACTTTGGTCTTCGCTAAGAAAAATTGAAGAGTTTACTATAAAGGTACCTAAAAAATTATCATCAGATATTTGAATCTCATCACCTGAAACTATCCTTTCTAGGAATGTGTTATCAAATCCGCTGTTTGTGATTTTACTAATTGTAACCTCAGAAATATTAGGTATAGATGATTGTTGTGTTGTATATTGCCCAGATGAAGGTAACCCGCTAGAATTAAAAACACCCACATAGGAATAATCCTCAAAAGAATTAAAAGCCCTACCATCGCCCTCTGGTGGATTATAATTAATGTCAGGTCCACCTCCTATCTCCAATTTTATAGGAAATGGGAATTCATTAAGCACGCTATTTACTCCTTCATCTAGTAAAAACTGCAATGGGTTTTGGAAAAGACTCTTTAGGGCTTCGAAAGTATCTTTAATTTCTTTGAATCCACCGGTTAAAGCTTTTTTGCCTAAAAATATAGGAGCAAAAGAAGAGGCTAAACTTTTCTCAAATACCCTTATTTGAAGTTTAAGAAGTAAAGAAAGTCCAGGTAAATTCGGAGTTGTTAACTTAAACTTAGGGTCACTAATTATCTTTTCCGCTGAAACGTTTACTCTATCAAAAAATGCATCTATTTCAAAATCCTCTAATATTTTGTCCGGTAAAACAGGCATATATTACTTTGTTTTAGATATGTTGGACAAATGTGTTGGATCCGAAGGTATTACAGGGGGTGAGGTTGGACCACCAAGGTTACCAATATGTGTATGGTTATTAAAATATGTTTGGAACGTGTTCCCCTTAATAACGGATTCTATCGCTGCCTCTCCTAATTCTATATTATTAGAATTGATAATGACCTTATTATTTTCCATCCTAATCTGGTCACTTCCCATCTCAATTACTACCCTAAGTTGACCTCCGTCTTGAGTGTCCAATTGAACCTTAGCATCGCCAAGGGCTAGATTCAATCCCTTTTTCTTGGTATAAAATATTTTTAAAGGACCTGGTTCCGCACCAACGTCATAAACAAATGAGTGTGCCCCTTCATACGAATCACTAATCTCAGCTAGCATCTCTGGTGAGCTTTCCCACTCACCATAGTAAACCATTCTGTAATAGTTCTGCCCATCAAATTCACATGCTACAACAGAACCTACTCTAGGAACAGAAAGCCTTCCGTTACCACTCCCACCAAACGAAATACCATTCACTTGGCTTGCCCATGGTATATCCTCAGTTTCCAGCTCATCGAAAAGTCCAAATACCTTTATCTTTGCCCTTCCATCTTTTAGTGGGTCATCAATATCTACTATTTCACCAAGATATATTTTAGGCGGATTATAAGGCATTCACTCAATATTTTATTGCTCCTCGTAATCATCTGGGTTATAATCACCAAGGCTAACATTATATTTATCAGCAGGTTTTGAGTTCCCCAAATTAAGTGGATTCTCAATTATAAAATCACCATTAGTAACTGGATAAACGTTTCCAATTTCGCCAGAGGTCGGGTTTTTTCTTGAAGAAGAATAAACTGTTCCCGGAGGTTGTGTAAAGTTATTTTCTGGGGATCTTAATTCACCTCTGGAGGATACTTGTGAACTTTCACCATACACTTTTGAGGTTTCGAGAGAATCGGTAGTGAAATTCCTATCCGTGTAAACGTCATCGTTTAGGTTAGAAGTATAATTTCGATCTGGTACGCCAAGATCAGCGCCAGGGACATTGTCATAAACATCCCCAGATCTTTCGAATTTATATTGCCTATCGGGAACTCCAAGGTCAGTTCCAGGAACTTCATCATATGCATCACCACTACTAGGTGGATATGCTCTATCAGGAACACCTAAATCAGTTCCAGGAACGTCATCATATGCATCACCACTACTAGGTGGATACACCCTATCAGGAACTCCGAGATCTTCACCAGGAACATTTTCGTAAACGTCATCATTTACCTGAGGATACACTCTATCAGGAACTCCTAGATCCTCACCAGGAACATTTTCGTAAACGTCATCATTTACCTGAGGATACACTCTATCAGGAACTCCTAGATCTTCGCCAGGTACTCCTTCATATACGTCAGTTGGAGGAACTGGAGGATACACTCTTTCCTTCGGACCACCTTCACCCATAGTTTGTGGGTTCGGCAAGTTTCCTTTGAATATATTATCAATTCCGGTTTCAGCTGCCCCGTTTAAAAAATTCTCCAAATTGTTAAAACCGAAAGATCCGTTTTGACTAGTCAATCTACCAAGTTGTGATGGGTTAAACGAATATATGTTTCCTAATAAAGACTGGTCGATTCCACTTAAAGCAGGATCTATAAATTGATTAATGCCCTCGTTTACCAAATCAGATACTGCATTCGAAACCACATTAGTTAAAGCTTGCTGACCAAGTCCAAGAAAACTCTCTAAAGAAAGTGTATCGTCCCCAAGGAATTGGTAACTCGATCTGTTTTGATCCCAACCATCCGCAAGAACCAAAGGCTTTTTGTCAGCCCTAATATTTGGGTATTGGTTTTTCGTTCTAACCTTTCCTACATGTATCCTAAAAGACTGATCCTCTGGATCGGCATTACTTGATCCCATATCTATAGTGCTTTTTAGAGGAGTACTGTCACTAAAATCAAACTCACATTGGCTACACTCATAAATTAAAACTGGCTTTATACCGGTTTGATCTTGCTGATTCGTTAAAGCCTGTACGTCGTTTTGAAGACCGGATCCGCTAAAAACATTATTTACAAAAGATGAAAAAGCACCTCCACCTCCACCACCTTGAGATGTTTCAGAACCAAGATTAAATCCATCTACACTATATTGACCACTTTCTTGTGAAACAATAGATGACCCTGGATTGTTATTTGTAGAAAGCAAAGAGCTTAAGTTGTCAATAGCAGATAAAGCTGTACTAGATGCTGTTAACCTACTTGTCTTGAAAAAATTTCTAATCTCAGTAACAAAAATCCACATGGTGAATTTTCTTAGATTTCTAGGAACCAAATACCTCATATTATCAGCATCAAAAGTTGCTTGGTTATAAAGATCTGCTAGGGCACTTATTCTAAGGTTTAAAGATTCCAGACAATTTATTACCAAAGCCTTGTCTCTAGTTCTTTGTGGATCGAATGTGTCTACATCTTCTTGGTCTTGAAATCCGCTTTTAGATATTTTATCAAGTGTATTAAGTCCTTCTATGGATTGGAAAAACCAAGGAGAATTTGTATTTATTTCCTGCAAAAGTTTTTGAAATTGCCTTAATGCTTGTGCTCTTCTTTGTGTGTCGCCTCCAGGGAAATTTGCTTCCCTTTCTAGAAGGTAATTATAAGCAGAGTAATAAGTTACGTCGCTCTGTCTTCTCAAATACTGCGGTTGTCCGAAGGGGTTTTGCAAATTAGTAGCAGCTCCAGCACCGGAATCAAGCGTATAATTCTGGGCTCTTAACAATGGACTTGGAGCCCATCCATAATCAGGATTGATTGGAAGTATACCAGGATCAAACACGATCTTAAAACCCAAATAGGTAGGGTCTTCGTTCTTTCCTGAATTGGATAACTTAAAACCCTTTAAAAATAAATTTCTATTCTTATCTGTTGCTCTGATTCCCATAGGGGTTCTATTATTTTACTATATTTATCCAGTTAGGAGATTAATGGGGAAAGATTTAGGGAAAGCTCCAGCGCTATTCAATGTCCATTCCCTCTTATTCAAATGAAGCACTTGGTACACACCTCTGAGGATATCATACCTAACTTCCATAGCGCTCACCACATAAATTCCGGATAGGAATCTATCAAGTACTGGATTTGTTTCACTTTCGGGTTTTTGGTCATTTGATACACCAGTATTTTCTTTTCTTTTCCCCTGCTCGTTTGCATAAAGGATGACCGGCACTGCTTGCCCTCTATAAATTCCAGCATAGTAACCGCTGAGTTCAACCTTAAGTGTAAATTTCTCAAGGTCCCCCAAATTAAATTCGTTCTGTATAAGAGCTTGGATGAAGTTATCATGCACTCCACTAGTGGAGTTGTTGAGTGAACCATACCATGCTTTTCTAACCTCAACCTTGTATAAATCCTCCTTAGGTCTACCTTTTTGCAATACCTGGTTCTCTCCAACAAAATCGGAGGTACTTGTTTCAATAGTATATTTGACATACTTCTCAGCAAAGGATTTTTCAGGAACTATCGCCTCGTCATAAAACTGGACCTCCTGGATGTAGCCGTACTTATTTGAGGTGTTACCAGATTTGGAAAGTAATGTAAAGTTATTAATAAAGAAGGGAAGATCACCAGATCCCCTTTGGTTGGTTAAGGCCAAAGGCATTTCTTGCATATCAAGTTCAGTTTCGGCCAAGAATGTATCATTAGCAGTATCACCACCTCTAATAACCTTTACCTGTTGTACATAATCATCAGCAGTTAGCTGGTTATGCATGTTTACAAAAGTTAAATTGTAATACGGATCAATCCAAACACGGTAAAAGCTCTCGTCATTCTTATAAGATCTCTCGCAAATTTCATGTATAAAGTTATAATATGAAAAGTTTGGGCATATCCATGTCATGGTATCGTCGAGAGCGCTATCGTTCGAAGAAAAACCTAAATTTAGATCTTGTGAAACCTCAAAAAGAGCATCATATGATGTCATAGTACGGAAAGCTTTAGAAACCTCCGAGTATAAACCAGGGATTCTAGTTTCCCCAAGAATCGTATATCTTATTTTATTACCCTCAGGGTCCTGTGATTGTGAGGAGCGAACATTCAAGATATTAAAGTCCATCCTAATAGGTTTGTAAATTTCCTCTTTAGACCTAATGTACATCGATATTATATCACCATCCTTAGGATAATTTACACTAACAAACATTGGATCGTTCATCGTAAAACTTAGCCTTACAGTGGGTAGAAAATCAATTTGTAAAAACTCAAAATAATCCATTTGCTGATCAACATAATACCCATTTATAAAAACCACGGGCCTATAAGCACCCCATGATTTATCATCAGCATCACTTGCTAACGAGGAATTGGGTGTTTGTTCGCCAGTTCTATTAGGAACAACCAATTCATCTAACCTAATACTAGTTTTGGAAAAGTTATTTATAATAATCTGGTCAGATGCCATATGTTTTAAATATTAGCGTTTGGATTAGGAGCCGCGTTACTTACATCCGGTGCCAATCCAATAACCGAATTAGTCCTAACTGTCTGCCTTTCTCCGTCTTGTAATATGTTAGGTGGCAAAATCTGTGGGGTAGGATTTTTTGCCTTTGACCTTCGGTCTAAGAAATCTTTTCTAGAATCACTTACCTTAAATTTCCTTTGCTCCTGTGACTTTCTAAACTCAGAATTTGGATTATTATTTGCTTCGTCTTTCCGTAGTAGTGAAGCTTTTGTTGATAACATGCTGTCAATAGACTTGGTAGTTGGAGCTGCAAAAACTTCACCAACACTTATGGCAAAGGGATTACACACGCCATTTACTTTTAAAAGACTACCAGTATAAGACATAGAACCATACATTTTATATGCCATTAGGTCTGGTCTCATTTGCTCGTCTTCTTTTACAACAAAATACTTTTTAAATCTTACATCCACATTTTTATATGATATGCTAGATCTTGCCAGGTCCCAGATACCATAGTTTCTCTGCTGTTCCTTGCTATCGGGATTAAATATGTTTTTGTTTCTTGCTAATATGTCTATTTCAAGCATAACATAAAATATTAGTTTGTTTGTCCACCGTTCTGAGCCACCACATTCGAAGGATCAGTGAGTGTAGTTCCATCCTTGGTTGTCTGAACAACAGTTCCATCGGAAAGTCCTTGGTTATAGATAGATTGATTGTTTGCATAAGTTGGTATTGTACTTTGGTAAAGCCTTCCATCACCTCTATTAAACATACTTTCAATCTCACCTCTTTCTCTATCTCTTCCATGTTTTAACGTGAAAGTTGCCATAACCTCTGTTGGAAAATCATCCGGACCAAGAACTTCATTAAATTCTATATTTACACCATCGCAAACAAGATTGCCTATCATCGCTATCGGATTCATTGGATTACCAACCACTAAATGCCATTCACCTGTTGGTGCACCGGTTTGAATAGCTATCGGAAGCTGTATATTCTCAACGAAATCGTCAGCAAGAGCGAAAGCAATAATGTTACCAATTGCAGCGTCAGATTCTATAAGTTCGTTTAACCCACCAATATCGGTTTCCTTTAATTGTTTTATTGCACTTTGAAGCTCAGTAACTGCTTTTTCAACAGAATCTGCAGACTCTTTAAATTGCTGTGCTTGTGGATCATTCATTGTTAATCCGTCAGGATCTGAAAGATATTTAATAGCAGTTTTAGTCCATTTAATAGGATCTGAATAAAAAGCCCTTAACCCCTCATCTCCACCAGGAAATCCAATAGCTGGGAAAGTGTTATCGTATCTAATATCTGGGGTTAGAAAATTACCATAATTAGTACCAATAGCAAGTAAGTTTCCTATGATATCAAGCATTGCAGCTTTAGTGTTTACTTCACCAACGGATGTTAGCTCATAATGGAACTTAAGTCTTATTGGGTTTTCGGTAAAAGTCAGTCCTCTCCCTCTTACCCATGTTTTATCCACAGTATCTACAGAAACGAATATAAAGTCAGAAAGAGGCCCGCCTTCAGAGATCATTTTGTCCCTCAATGCATAGTTTATTTTAGGAACGGTAACTTCATCCCTACCACCTTCGGTTGCTGCAACTGCTATATTTGCAACGTCACCCAAAGTAGCTAAAAGTTCACCTGCCCCTGCACCACTAGCAGCACCAGCAAAAGCTCTTCCGAGCACACTTTTGAAAAATCCTTGGTCAAATCCTTTTTGGTAGCCAACGTCGTTTTGATATTTGTCTTGCCATGTTAGACCAGCACTAAATCCAATTATCTCATCCAAAGAGTTATCTGTGTTTCCTCCCCACCAGGTTACTGCCTGGGCAACGGGTCTACCAGCACCTTGTTTTTTATATAAATCAGAAGCTAAAAGCTGATCTGGTATAGAAAGGTTATCTCTCATTGGAGCAGGGAACCTTCTGAGAGTTACCATATAATTATTTGGGATAGCACCATAATACTTACAGTACAAAAAGTCTTTCCAGTAATATGGAGCAGAAGCTCCCCCTATAACAAGTGATTTATTTCCTCTTGTACCAAGACTTCCGGAAGAATCTTGTCCGTCCTCTCCCATGGAAGCATCGATCTCATTAAGAGTTTCTTGTGTTATTCTAACAAGTTGACCCGCAGAGGGGTTCTTACTAGCGCCTCTTCCAGTAACACTGGATACCGAAGAAATAGAAGAGTTAAATTCCCTATTCTCGGATTTATAATATTCCTGTATAAATGTGTTCTGATTGCTTCCAAAAGAATAGAAAAGGAACTGACCATATTTAGCATCGTCAGAGGAATAAAAACCACCATTATAAAATAGAGTTCTTGGTGTTGGTCCTTTGTTAGGATTAACAGATCCAAGGTTGGACATCCTCGAAGTTAATTGCGCGGATGCACTATCTAATTGTTCTTCTCTCGATCCGTGAATAGAACTGTTCGCAGCTGTGGTTGGGCTACCTGAGGAATTACCAACGGAATACCTTAATTCCCTTTCTGCATAAGATTCAGTAGAGGATTGGGATCCTGTTCTTGAGTTTGTCCCTGTTGACATTTATATAGACAAGATTTTTTTTCATTCTACCTCGATGGTGAATTCAAACTCCTCTTCCATTTCTTCTAAGAAATGATTTAGGTTTTCTGCAAACCTTTGTGAGATGTTTCTATACACCACCAAGATGTCATTACATCTTGTACTATATATTCCTTGGGTTATTTTCTTCTGAACTGCGTAATTGATGACAAACTCTGATTCTGGGGAAAGCTCGTTAACATCATAGCCGAGCTCCCTTATGATTTTTCCTATATCCACAATATAATAGGTTTTATCAGAGCAATACTTTCTTTTGGCCTCTTTTAAAGAACTTGATGTAAGAAGAAATCTAGTATCTGGTATTTCCTTAGGCATTATCTTTGGTTTCTTTTTCACCAGAAGCCTGAGGACCCTCATTTACATCCTTTAAGAAATTAAAGGAACTAGTATTTAATTTAACGGTATCGTCTGGATTATCCTCTTTCTCAGTGGATAAATTTTTTGCTATTTCTTCCTGGATGGCAACCTCTCTAGCTCTCTGAGCCTCTATTTGACTGTTCTTGTTATTCTCAAGATTTTTTAGGTGAATCTGCTGTCCCATCTGCTGGGCTCTTCGTATTCTTTCCCTCATTTCATCGAAGGATTCATTTTTCCCTAGTAGACCAAACTGTTTGGCCATTTGTCTTCTTTGTCTTCTAGATTGACTCATTCTGCTGAAAATTTAAACGCATCCTCTTTAGATTCCTCGGTAGATCCTTGTATATCAATACCAAGAACATATTTAAACAACTTTAGAAAAAGACCGGGGATGAAAATGTCTTTAGCTTTTACCACATCATTAGCGGGAATAAACTTAAATTCCATCTCCTGCTCTTCTGGACTACCGTCTGTTGTTGCTTCACCCTTTTGTAAACCAGTGACATCTACTGCAAAGCAAGGTTGTTCATGGTCGACAAACTTAGATGACGTAACGGAACCAAGATAGTACCACCTTTCATTTTCATCCGCTTGGAATCCACTTTCTTCCATAAGTTCTCTTTTTGCTGTAGTTAATAGATCAGGATCCTCGTCGTCACTTGTTCCTGTGATAAGAGACACTGTCATACCACCTTCTCTAAAAGGATTTGGCTCCTTTAAAACACCAATTGCCAAAGGGAGTCCTTGCTCATCAGATATAAATGGCATTACAACAACATTCATAAATGTTGGGACTACACCAATTCTACCATCCCTTTCGACTAAATTTAGGCCAGGTGTTTCGTATAAGACTTTATTCGTTTCCATCCTCTACCGGTTTGTTTTCTTCTTTCTTGTTCTTAACTCTTTGACTTGTTGACTTTTGAGAAGCATCATAATAGCTGGTAATAGATTCTGCTAAAGCAGACCTAATATCCTCAATATCAATACCCTCGGTAACATAATTTATTATTTCCTCGTTTGCACCATCAAAAGAACTTATAAGAACATTATAAAGACTCTTTGGCGGGAGATTTAATTTTAGGGAAATATTCACATTTACCCAATTCTCCTTTTGCTGCTTAAGTAGCTTATATATCGGAGATTCTTCAAGTGCTACCGAAGAAACTGTATTTCTCTTAGAAGCAGCAGGCTGTGTCTGAACATCTTTTGGCAACGGATTTACCGGAACGTCAGGAGAAATTTGTGTATCACCAAAGTCGACCTTTGAAGCAGGAAAGGATTCAAGATATTCTTCCAAAAGCTCCAGGTTAATTCTTCCTCCTCCTTTAAAATCAATAAAGGTCATCCCAGTGGATTCGTCCGTTGTGACACCATCAAATTTTTCGATGTTGCCCATCTTGTCTCCCTTAATCCATTGAAAATCGACCTTGGAGAGTTCTTCTTTAATCTCAGGTAAAGTTTTTTCCTTTAGATCCATCTTTTTTTTCTTCTTAAATATTCGGCTCAGCCATCCCATTTACTTTCAATCATTAAGAGGTTAATCGAAAATCGAAAAGGTATGTGTAAAAACAATTCACTGGGCAGCATTGCTAGATTTAAAAATTATATGGAAAATGTACAAAAGTGTTCCGGGTTCTATGAATTACCCAGAAATTTGGATCTAGCATCAGAATACATTTCCTCAATGTGCTGTTCAGGAATAGTATTTTTAAGAATGTTCATTACCTTTTTAATCTCCCTCCTTTCATCAAGATGCTTATCATCCTTCTTTGGTGAAGAGGATTTATCCCAGGAATGATACTTAAAAAGCTTCATGAGGTGGTCCACGAGATCCCTTTGATTTTTATTATTGTCTCCTCCGTTACACACAGAGAGCAAATACTTATCAACTGGGTTATCAAGCATTCCCTTAATAGAATCATGTTTACATTCAAAATTTCCCTTTGGAGTTCTATAAACACAATTAAATCTGCCGCCTTTTCTTTTTATAGAAATCAAAGGATGTATCTCATCAGTAGTTTTATAAATAAAGATCTTCTTAAATAAGTCTTCCGGTTTCTCCTTTTCAATTTCAAATTCCATCCCATTTGAAATTTGCCCGTCCATTTGTAAGGGTGAATTAGAATTAAATGTTTTTACATCCTCCTTAATACCCAAAATATCTAAAATCATATTAGCATCATCCTCAAGTTGATTAGCAACCTTTGAAAGTTCTTTATACTGAGAAGAAACATATTCCTCTATGATATCCGAAATTTTTTCACCATTATCGTCTTCCCTGAACCAGTTCATATTAGTATCAAAGGAAATAATGTCATACCCAGGTTGAGTGGTGAGACCTACATATTTTTTAGGCACCGAACAAGACTTCTCACCCATTTGAAAAGTAAAGTTATCACCATCGTCTATTCTCTTTAATGTGATACCAGGATTAGGTATTCTAAGCTTTATTTCGCCAGACATATTTGGACCAATTAGTCCAACATCCTTTTTAGATATCCCCAGAGATTCAAAAATTCTCCCAAACTGGCCAAATTTAAGTGCTTTATTCATTGGTTCCAAAGAGTATTTGGATTCTGAAGTCTTTGGGATTCATCGACTTTCTCATATCAATTCTTGCAAAAGAAGGATCTGTTGGGACTAATCTCGACCCCTTCTGGATTACAATGGAAGGAATAGCGATGTTTACATCTGGTACTATATCAAATTCAAATTCCTTCTGTTCGTTTGGATAATCGTCGACTTTAATTTCAAGTTCTATTTCCTCTATAGAAAAGTTCAGGTCCTGTATCCCATCTTTTCTTCTTTCTATGCCAACCTTGTATTCAATTTCACATTCTAACGAATCAACATCAGAAATCTCAGGAGGCCTATTAACAACCTCAACGTCTAACAAGCCCAGTTCTTTTGAAAAGATAAACTCGCTAGAAACGTTGTTTTTCTTATTGGAGCTGAATGAAATATAATCGTCTATTCTTGGCATGATGGGACCACTATTTTTATGTATTATATATCACAACCTAAAATGGGTTCTTTAAAAGTCCAGAAGTATACCCCGGGGATAATATATAGAATATCAAACATAATTCTTCTTTACCATGAAAGATATTAAACCCACATGGTTCATCGAACATCCAATCGATCAAGAATACAAACAATACGTTTTATTAGATTTTCTATCCACTGTAAACAAGGACATTGCAGAGGAGGATATTTATTATCCCATAAAGAGAATATTCTCAATGATCAAGGAAATCACTTCAATTAAAGTCTGGATTGAAAACGAATTTAATCAGATACCAGAAGATCTACCATTAAATATTAAAAAACTGGTTGAGTATTACGAAAATTCTGAAATAGAGGATTTTGAGAACGAAGAAATTTTCAAAATCATAGAGATGTCACTTAACATCCTCTATAAATATGCAGACCTCGGTATGGAACTCTGGAAGAACATCGAAAGCAGGATCAAAGCATTTTCTCTAGGGAAATTTGGGGATGTAAAAAACAAAGATAGTGGTATACTGATCTTTAGAAACATGGCAACAGACAATATAATCGCTTACTGGTGGCAAAACGGAAAGAATAACAGTGGACCACAAGGAACATTAATGAAAAGGGTTTTCCTAAGGAACAGTTATTTTTCAATGTCCTATGAATTCATAGTTAACGAAATATTAGAAGCAATGGATCTAGATAGACACATTGATCCTGCAGTTAATGTGATGGAGATATACGAAGATTTTACTGAGGATTCAGTAACATTAAAGATAGCAAAGGAGCTATTCATAAGAGAGGTAAGTAAGGAAGAGAGGGAAAGAAGGTAATTACTGAGACTCCTTCCAGACATTATCTATAAGCGAGATGCCCTCGTGCTGTCTAGCAAGCCTTTCTTTTACAATACCAAATCTATTTATACCAGACTTCCACAAAGCTTCATTAAACCAGATGTCCGGACTATCCCAACTGAATTTATCAAGGGCACCTAGGATAAGATCCCTAGAAGATGCGGGGAGAACAATACAGTGAGCCAAGATCACCTTATTGGTAACATAAAAGTCTTTGTATTCATCATCAGAATCGATCTCTGGGGACTGTAAAACACCGTTAACAAATCTGGAACCCAGAGAAAGGTATTTAAGGTCATTCCTATTACAGAAATCAATACCCCTCTTCAGCTTATTCATAAAGTCTTCGTGGGAGCATTCAAGAACACAATCGCACTCGCATAAAACCAAAGCATCCAAATCATCCGAGAAATTCTCTAACATTGCTTTCTTGAAGGATTGGAAAGCACCATAGTGTCCAGGTCCATGGTTTGTAGCAGGGGATTGGGAAAGAGCAGGAACTTCCTTCCATGCTTCACCCTTGTATCTCTCATTAACCTGTTGTTGATAAGTTAAGCACATTTCTCCAAGTGGAGATAAGGAGTTTATTGAAGCTTGCTCTCTTCTTGTTTCGGGCTCTGTCAGTATGTGAACTAATTTAATATTCATTGTGAGATCCGGATCTTTGTTTTTTTTATATTACATAAAAAAAGACAAGTTTCGGGTGAAACTTGTCTTATAAGATTTATCAAAACCGGTTATGTTAGAAATCTTCTAACCTCTTAATTGAAAACGATTCATTAACTGGTGTTTCAGATTCTCCCAATCCAGAGATAGAAGAATTTGGGGCATTTACTATAGAAGGACCAGCATTTGCAATGTTGTACTCTCTGTCACCATCAGCATTATATCCAGGAACCTCGATTCCCGCTTTTTCTGGGCTAAATACTGCATCAGCATAGCCAACCCAATCGTAAGCAGGCTCTCTTTTTATCCTATGTAGTCCAGTCTTTCCTTCACCACCTTCTTGATTTTCAGCAGCGAATGGTTTGTATGTTTCGTCGTGTACCTTTTTCTTAAATTGATCAAAGTCTAAAACCTCTCTCTTTGCTACGTCATTTATATTCATGATATTAGTATTTTTATTGTATTGTTCCCCCAGTACTTAATCCGAGAGATTGCATTGATTGACCATCACCAGCTAATCCAGATAAAAAGTCAGTAACCATATCCCTTCCAGCTTCGCTAGATGCCACATCTAAATCAGCACCAGATCTTCTGGAAGCATCCTCTAGACCCCTTTCCAGACTTCTTTTATCCATGGAAGATAAAGAACTTTTAAATTCCTCGACATCAGGACTTTCAAATCCATTAAATGCTTGCAAGTAAAATTTAACCAAGGATTCCCTGAAATTTTCCCTTCTTGCTTGGTTGCTTATTATCTCTGATAATGTCCTGTAAATCCATCCAGAAGGCTCTATATGGAGATCCTCTGCTATCCCGTCTAGACCTTTCTCAGAAAGGAATTCTATAGTTGCGTCAGCCATTTTTGGAGCAAGGTAAGCAGAATTTGCCTTACCAGCAAATATAATTTTGGTTAAATCTGCAATTGGAATTTGTTCTACAAAGTTCTGTACAAGTTTACTAAATATAGATTGCTCACCAATACCAAAGAAACTCATAAGGTAAGCAGATGCTTTACCTTTTAGAACATCGCTAAATGCACCTCCAGCATACCCAAGTATATCAGAGAACCAGCTCTCGTTTACTTCCTGAGCTATATCAGATTTAAAATCCTCAAAGGATTTAATATTATTAGCCATTTTGGAGATTTTTTCTTTATATATCGCTCCAAGAAGTAATTTATCTATTACCTAGAAAAAGATCAACTGCTTTATATCTATATGCAATTTTATCCTCCTTTATCTTCGGATTTTTTAGTGGTGCCTTCTTACGATTAATAATCTCATCGGGGAGTAACGGTGCAAAAGTGTCCTTAAGAATTTTTTTGTCCTTTCTCCATTCAAGGGGAAGATGTAAAGCAAACCTTACTAGATCAAGATTTAAAAATGGGCTTCTTAACTCAAGTGTATGCGCCATAGACATTTTATCAAGCCTAGGCAAGTGGTAGTATGAAAGCTCATCAAAAACATCTGACTTTTGAGAATCATATTCGTGTATTCTTTTATACCCTCCAAATAGCTCATCAGCACCATCACCAGAAAGAACTATACGATATCCACCAAATCTTTTTACCGCATCAAATAAGTGGTATTGCGGTATTACAGAACCCAGATCTATCGGTGATTCGTTCCACTTCTTGTAGATTTTTTCATTCATAGATTCATCCATTGAATAGTCCAAAAAGGAAACCTCTTTACCGAGCTTTGAAGCGAGAATGTCAACAAACTCCTTCTCGCCATTCTCAATACTAAACCACCTAACATCAGCACCAAGCTCATTGAGAATTGATGCAATAATTGAAGAATCAAGCCCCCCTGAGATTAGAAGTGAAATCGGATAATCTTTAGAGATCAATCTATTCCTAACAGACTCGAACATTTTAGACCAAAGCCATTCCATATGGGCATCATAATCTTTACCAACCAATTCTTGAATTGGGTAGTCAAAACCCTTATAGTAAGTTTGATAAACATTTTTAAACTCAGGAGTTTTATCTAAATTAAAGTGATAAATGTTGTTCGGTAGGATCCTTTTAATGTCGCTGTATGGTGTTCTTTCATCGGTGTTGTACCCCCACTTTCTCACAGTACTAATAAAAGATTCATCGATCTGGGAATTCTCATAAACCAAAGGCTTAATCTCGGATGCAATTTCACCAAGTGAATTGTAATAAAGACATTTTCTACCCAAAGGATCCGTAAATGCAATTATATCGTTGGTTGAAGAATCATAGATTGTAATTGCCCAAAATCCATCCCAAGTTTGTATAATAGGAATAAAAAGAGAGCAGAACATCTCAAAACTCCCGCCTCGGTATCTTCTAAATAAGTTGGTTAGATATTCTATATCAGAATCAAACCTTACTGTGTCATAGTTAAATATCTCACCATTAAACAGCAAATAAATGCCGTCTGCTACCTCTATAGGCTGATTCCAATTATCACCATCAGATGTTTGAATTGGGAGCCTGTGGTGACAAATACTGAGTCCGTTTTTCACAACCACAGTTTTCTCAATCCCCCTATGTTTAATAGAGTCTAAAACATCCTCACCTGGAGTTTTCGTAATTATTATTCCACACATCTAAATATGTTTTAAATCGTTTATCGTTTTATCACTGAAGCTATTAAAAATACGTTGGGTATAAACATTGTAAGGTTGATTTTGAATATAACCTATCAAATTTTCAACTATCTCTAGTTCCTTGTTGTCTTCCTCAGTAAAATCCCAATTGTCCTTATTTCTAGGGGACTTGTCTGGATTATCTCCAGTTACGAAATAGATTTCACAGTTTTTAAGCAAACCCTCTCCAGCAATCATTTTAAGCTGATTTAGAGCAAATTCTTCCGTTATCCTTCCTGATAATATTCCCCAGGAAAGCACAGTAATTATACCCCGATCGAGTATAAAGGTAGGAAGTAGTTTATCCCTCGAAAGCTGGAGCAGCATCAGTTCCTTACCAAGCGCAAATGAGTGGGTCTCTCGGGAGCCATTATCAAATTCTAACTTATTGAACCACCCAACGAAGTCAAACTGATAAATAGGAAGACTGTGGATCTCAGAATACCTACGTGCTAAAAATGTCTTCCCCGAATTCCTTGGTCCCTCGAATATCTTTATTTTCCCCGACATTGTTGTTCCTTTTTTCAAATTCTTTTATGGTCTTAACCTTCATATATTTCGACAGTTCCTCGTTTATTCTATATTCAACTCCAGAATGGATTGAAAGTCTCCCGTTGGGAAATGAATACCTAGGAAAATGCTTATCAAGCTTACCGTCTAAAATGTACTTGTAAATTAAACAATTTAACACATGTTGCTCTGGGCAGCTATGGGTAAATTCCGGATATGGATTTGGATTTGGATATTTTGTTAGTAGATCCTTTTGGCTACACAGCCTTTTATAATCACCAAAGAAAGCACGAGAGGATTCAGAATTCCTTATTATCATCCTACTGGAAGCGATCTCATAGCATCTGGAAACAATCTCAGCCTCAGTAGAATTTGTTATGATTTTATTTGTAGTATATCTTTTTCCGTGAAGAGAAACTGTAGGTTTTTTGCCAAATGCCTCATGCTCAAAGGGTATAAAAAAATCCGAACCATTTTCAGAAAGTAAGAAATTTACAATATCGTGTAGGTTTTCCCAATCTGTTTGCCAGTATTGTGGATATTTAGCAAAATTGCAATCATGGTAAACCAGAATATCACCATCATCAATCTCACCGAGAGTTTTATCTATAATGAAAGATTTAAAATCCCCGCATCCATTTGCATTCAAACCGGCGTTAAGTGGAAAATCACCATCGTGGAACTCACAAAATCCATCGCTACCCTCACACTCTTTAAGAGAAGCTGGGGAGTAAATAATTACATCGTCAAAGAAACCACCAAGTAGAGCTTTTATATTATCCACGTTACTAGTGAGGTCTTTACCCGAATCGTAGGGTGGACCTTGTCTACAAAAACTCAAGAAATATAACTTAACTGCCTTACACATTAAAAAACACCTTTAGGAGTTATAGAGTTATGTGTTTGATAAGTTTCTAGGTTACTTGGCCATAGAGATAACAACAACAGAATCAGAAATATCAGGAGTAATATCACCAACATCGCTTATACTAATTCTCTTAGTGTGTTTGGAAAGACTCTTTAGTACAGACTTAACCTTATCTAGTGTTGATTTCATGTTGTTTATCTTCTCTGGATCCTCTGTGCTACCGATAACAGTTGATTTCAAAATTTCACTATCACCTCCATCCTGTAAGGATTTAGTATCAAGATAAGCTACTTTTTCAGAACTCATTTTGCCTTTCTTTCCTAAGGAACTACTTTTCTTAATCCCAGATAATAGCTCATCTTCAGTTAAATCCAGTGTCTTACATAGGAAGGATAGTGCTGGTACCCATTCATCTCTTTCTCTATCAAATGTGATTAGGGGAGAAATTAGGACAACTGAGTTATATAAAGCTCTTAGTTCAGCAGGACTAAGATTAGAAACACCATCATTACCTAACATACCCTTTATTCCAGAAGAAATCTCCTTTATTGAATTTGGTCTAAGATAGCCATGTGATATTTCATCCTTATGAGGCATGAAAGAGTTCTCAAGATCTTCGTAGATCGTTATAACATCGGAAAGTTTTTCCTCTTTAGCCAATGAACAATTGGACTTCATTACATCATCCAAAACTTTTGACTTGATTTCAGAACCAACGCCACCAAAATTTTTCCAGTATGTCGTGTACCATTTTCCAAAATTGTGAACGTCGTCTGTTTCATCTCCAGCAATAGATTTATACCTTTTCCAGTTACATGGCTTATTCACATTACAAGATAATCTCTTAGTAGGATAAAGTGAACCTCCATTCTCATCCTCTATAAAAAAGAAGGAAACAGACTTATCACCAGATATTGCTTTTGTCCAGCCGTCAATAAAATCTTGGGGACAAGATCCCTTTAAAGTACCATCCTCCTTAAGAAAATCTTCTGTCTCCGCGTTTTTGTTGTAATTCTTAGTCCTTAACATCTTAGCCAGTCTTTCAGCCATGGTGTAGTCAGAGGTAGTTGGTTGTGCAACAGAATCATCATCTTCAGTTATTTCCTCACTGTACATTTTGATTTTATCCTCTATTTCATTAGGATCTATATAAGTCATAGCTTCCATCAGCCTCATAAATTCGGTAACACTTAATGCGCTTGTAGACTCACTCATTGATGAATAAGAAACCCTAAGCTTTGAAATAGCTTCTTTTATTGCATCTTTATTTTCTCCAGACACCTGATCCAGCTTTAAAATAACATCCAATAAAGGCTTATCCAAAGTACCATTCACATCTTTATTTCCAAGTGAAGCTTGTATAGACTTTACAGCAACACTAGTTGGGGTTTCAAATTTACCATTAGCACCACCTCTAGGATCCAAAAGATTTTTAATCGGTATAAAGGCATCAATAAGTGCCTTCTGGACTGTCTGAATCAAGCCAGAACCCTTAAGCTTACCGTCATTGTCCTTATCACCAACTTTCAGTGGGAATACCCTATCCTGCATTTTAGTTTCCTTATCATCAAGGATCTCACGTACTTTTACCTCGATAAGGCCCTCCTCGGTATTTGCTTTCGTAACACCATCTAAGGCATTAGTCATGATCTCAATATAATCAGCAAATTTTGACTCTAGGTCAGGATCCTTGATAATCTTGCTCATCACGGTTTCAGCCGCTCTAACTTTGTACTGATTGTACTCTTGTGTTAAGCTATCAGTCTTCTTTTCAAGTTCTGCGAGATTTTTTCTATCACCATCTGAGAATGTTGCTTTATCGGCATTTATGGAAGAAAGTTTCTGTTCCAAAGTAGTAAACAATCTGTGCCAATCCCTACCATAACCAGCTTTTGCATCCTTTCCCTTTGAATCCATAATGTGATTTACCAAGATTCTCTTAAGCCTCTCCATTCTGCCAGGAACACCAATAGCTTGGGATTCGTTTATCCTTTCCTGGTATTGGTCAGCAACTCTTTTAATTGTTTCCAACAATCTTTTGCTAGCTTTTTTGAAATATTCAATAGCTTTTGCTTCTAGTGATGGATCTAACTCTATCATTCTTTTGATAGCATCACCCAACGTATCGATAGAATCAAGATACATCTTTTTAAGTGGTGCCAAAATAGGATCAGCAAGCTCAATATCCCCACAAACGTCTTTTATGTTAGCAATCAGTGATTTAAAAGAAGATGCCTCGCCCACTCCCATAAGCTTTTTAGAAAAAGATTCAAAAGATCTATTCCTATCCGAAGCTAGATCAAAAGTGATTTTTTTGAAGACCCCTAAAAGAGTATCGACTGCTATTTCAAGAGCTTTGTCAACATCCTGATTTTCAAACAATCTAAATGTGTCAATCGACAATTGATTCGCTACTGGGTTATTCCTAAGATAATTGTTTGCCATCTTTTAATAAATATTTGTTGTGTCACCAGAATCAGCCTTTGCATCCATTGCATTTGCCAGCGCATTCAATAAAGAAGGCATCTGACCAGCAAGTCTAGCCTGGTTTCTTATACTAGCAGCTTTTTCCTTAAGATCTGTGGTTTCTTTCTGCTTTGCTATTTCTTCGGCAATTTCTGCTTGCTTTTCATTCACATCAGCCTTTGCTTTTACCAAATCCTCGTTTACACCTTCCAATAAGGGAAACTCATTTAGTTTTTTAATACGATTAAGCATATCTTCTAGCAATAGTTATTTTAGTTCTCAAATCCCTAATTTGTCTCATTAGAGTTTCACGTAGATCTGAAAGATCCCTCTTCACACTATCCCGAGACAAACCTTTCTTTTCAGCTTGAGCTTCAAGTCTATCTCTTTCGGTATCTAAAGTAGCATATCTTTCATTTCTTTCGGATTGCATGGCTTTGATTAATGCGCTTACCTGACTCTTTTCCAAATCCTGAACGAATTTAGTAAATTGGGGAGCGTTCATTGAAAAGATAGGATCCATTGAAAAGTTAGCACCTGATATAGCCTTAGACTCAGTATCTGATTTAAGAGTGGAGGGCTTAGCTAATTCCAACTTACCAAACCTTTCCCTAAACTTCTCATCTTTAGATTTCGCTTGAAGTGCTGCCTCTTTGTATTTGTCGTACAATTCATCAGCAACAGATTCGTCAGTAAGATCTTTAGCCATCTTGTACATACTCTCGGCGAGATCTGCTTCCAATTCAGCCTTCTTTAAATTCCAATAAGAAACAAGTCTTGTTTTACCTTTAGTTAATTTTTCTACTTTATCATCAACCTTAGCTATGTCCGCTTTTCTTTTCTTGTTTAAAGCTGTAAGCAATTTCTGATTCCTATCAATCATTCTTTCCAGCTTCTTAGCTTCAGCAGGATCGCTCTTTGTTTGAGCTTTCTTTACCTCCAGTGCATCTATATCAGTCTGGATATCATTCCAGTCTTTAGAATATTGGGTTTCTATGGAACTTATTTTGGAAAGCAAAGAATCTATTTTAGATATTGTACCACCAAAATTAGAGCTAAGCCAATTCATAATCTTATCAAGGCTAACATCCCCTTCATTTATGTTTTGTGATTCCCACTCTTTAAATTTTAAAAGCATCTTTAGGACAATTTTTTTATTAGATTTCCAATCTTTTTCAATGTGATGTCCGATTTCATATCCACAACATCTTTAGTAACACCAGATCCTGCATCATTTCCATCGGAAATAGCAGAGTTAATCTTACCAAATAAGCTAGTCAATGATGATTCATTGGAAATAGATTTACCCTTTGAAGAAATAACATCAGAGTAAACCTTAGAAAGGTTATCTAATGAATCCATCTCATTAGCTTTGGATTCGAGATCGTTTATACCCTTTGTTATTTTTCCAGAAGCTTTAACCTCCTCGTATGTAGGAGATTTTGAAATAAATCCCTTCATATCGCTAAGAATCTTGGACATTTGTGATTTAAGCTCCTTTATTCTATCCCTAGACTTTTCTCTTAGAGATATTATAACGCCCATATCATTTGCTGAGATTCTCTTTCTCAAAGCAGATACATCCTCAAGTTCGGAGTCTTTTATTTTCCCCTTAGTTTGTGCAGAGCTTTTTGTCTTTACTACAAAGGATTCTGCTTTTTTAGCAGCGTCTTCAAGATCCTTCTTTAGATCTTTTAGATTTCCAGCTTCAGCAGATTTCTGTTGTGCAAGTTCAAATTCAAACTTTGCAAGTTCGTATTTATCGTCTAAGAATCCAGCCTCGTAATATTCTCTCCTTCTTGGATTTTTACCTATTGTTTTCTCAAGAAGTTTCATCCCTTTATTGGTCTGCTCCTTCTTCATTTTAACAAAAGATCTATATTCCTTTCTCTTTCTTTCAATCTGTGTTTGAATTCGTGAAATATCGCTCCTAGAGGATCCGCTCTTTCTCAGCTCCTCTATCCTATCCTCCAGATCTAGGATTTCATCTTCCACATCATACTGTTTTCTAATGATCTCCTTTTGTATATCGAGATTTCCTTTCCTGATTGTGTCTATAACAGACAATCTGGAGAAAGGACCAAATAAAGCTTTAGAAATCGAATTTTTAAGAGTATCCAATGCCTTTCCCTCGTTTAATCCATAATAGTCCAGAAGCATTTCAGCTAACACCACCTGATCTACTTCTACCGAAAGATCCCTTTCAATAAGGAACTGTTTATGTGAGCTTATTTTCCTCATTATGCAACCATCACATTTATTCTATATATCCATGGACAATAAAAAAACCCCAGGCAAAAACCTGGGGTTTAATATTAGTGTGTACTAACTACTGATTAGGATAGACCTCCAGCAGGAACGTTCACGTGGAAACAGAAGTACATAGTTTCTGGGTGGAAACCAGCTTCTACTAGTGCGTAACGAGACTTAACCGCAATCTTAGGTGACATAGTACCTTCAGAGATTGTTTGGATAGACTCAGCCATCATGTAAGGCATGAACTTAAGTCCTGGTTCGTCGTCACCACCTTTTCTACCTACTAATACTCTGTTATCACCGAACTTCATGTTCTGATCAACATATACGGTCATACCAGCAAGAGAACCTACTGGGTAAAGTGTACCGTTGTTCTGAGTTAGAGTGTTAGAGAAAGGTGCGAAAGTGAACTGAGAGATGTCTTGCAATGCACTTGCAACGTTAGCGTTAGTAACGATGAAGTTAGCAGGACCTCTTCTTCCTCTGTTAGCAACCACGTTAGCAGATGCTAGAATTCTAGAGAATAGTCTTCTCTGTAGAGTTGACAAGTTCTCGTAAGTTCCTGAAGCAGGACCTGCAACAGAAGCGATAGAGATACCAGAGTCAGACTTACCTATGTAAGAAGGAATAGTGTAAGAACCAGCAGTACCACCGATAACGAGGTTTAGGTTCAAGTTCTGACCTTCTGTAGTCAAGAATTCGTCGTGGTTAGACCAACCAAGAGCGAATGCTCTAGATAGGATGTGCTTGTTAATAGCTTGAGATACCTCATTAACCAATGCGTTCTCGATCATAGAAATTACGTCGATACCGAATTGCTTGTTAAGGTCTTGGATCTGCTCAGTAGTTACTGAAGCAGCTACTTGGAAAGTATCAGCTTCGACGAACTTAGTGAACGTTGATAGACCCATTGATTGGTAGTAAGTGCTCTCACCAACACCTCTTAGCATTGGGTTGTAAGTCTTAGTACCATCTACGAATGGTCCTTGCCAGTCTTGGTCGTTGTTGAAACCAGCACCAGAGAATCCTTGGATGTGATCCTCAAGAGCTTTAACCAATTCTGCTCTCGCAGTTGTAGTACCAGCTTGGTTTCCATCTACTGCAGTACCAATTTTAGCTGCGTTACCATCAAGAACTGCAGAGATAGTCTCACCAGCAGTTAATCCCATAACTCTAAAGATTGGGAATGCATCGATTCTAGATAGACCAACAAACTCAGTAGTGATATATGCACCAGCTGAAGAAGCGTTAGTGATGTAGTAAGTAGTACCTACTGCAAAGTTAGCAGGATAACCTGCTGCAGGGGTTGTCAATTCTACCTTGATCATAGAAGGTGCAGTTGCAAGAGCTTCAGCAGATGTTGCGCCAGCAGATGCAGGACTGATTTTACCACCTGAGTATACGTAATCTAGGTAAGAAAGTACGCCAGTAGGACCTGACATAGGAATTACAGGAACGATATCGAATCCAACAGTCTTCGCAGCAACCTGAATTGCCAATGGAAGAAGTGAAGGAAACTTATCACCTGAACCTTGGTTAGCAGAGTTATAGAAAGCAGAATTTGCTTGCGTACCTACTGCAGAACCAGTGGAGTTATACCCACCTGGGTATGCGGGTGGTTGTACGGCACCCATACCGTTTACAGTTGCTAGTGACTGATATGCACCAGCAGACTCGTTTAATGAATGGTAGTGGCAGTACTTGCTCAACCATCCTTTTTTTTCAGCATCTTGAATACCGGCCTTCTGCTCGATGATAGGAGACCAGGTTTCGAAGATTTCTGCTTCGTTGATTAGTTTCATTTTACTATCTTTTATTTTTTTAGTTTTTAAAACTTACCTTCGAGCGACTTAGCGACCCAATTAAGGTAATCGTTTGAATACCCCTGAGGGTTAGTAGCCGTCTTAGGCTCTGGTGTTTCTTGGCTCTCTTGAAGTTTCTGAAGTCCTACTGGTTTAGCACCAAGCTGACGAGTTGACCAGAAGTTCTTGATCTGATAAGCAGTCTCTAAGTTATAGAAAGCTGATTGTGCAATTACTGATTGCTTTTGACTTTCATTTAGTGACTCCCAAATCGGAGAGTAATCTTCTGGCATTTCATCAATAAATTTGTGACCTGATGATCCTGCCAATGTTTCTTCTTCGGCTTCGTTGATTGCCTCATCTGCTTTTTGTGTTTGAGCAGTCGGCTCAACTTTCGTTTGTGCCTCATTTATATTTTCCTCAGTCTTTTGTGTTTTGACTGATTCAATTAGAGAATCAATCTTGCTTCCGAGATTTTCATAATCTCCAGCAAATCCTGATTCAACCAATTCAGTTTTAGATGCGCTTTCAGCATTTTCCCTAGCACTTTCGTTAAGTGTTGGCGAGTTTTCTGCTTTAACGCTTTCGTGTATAGCTTCAGTGTTAGCTATATTTCCATTTAGCTTTTCAGCTAAATAATCTGAGTAAGCAATACCTTTATTTAGGTTTTCTGCTAGGTACTCAGTGTAGTTTATTCCTTGATCTAGTTTTTCTGCAATGTACTCAGAGTAAGCTATTCCCTTATCTAAGTTTTCTGCTAGATATTCAGAGTAAGAAATACCCTTATCTAGATTCTCTGCCAAATACTCAGAGTAAGCAATGTTCTTATCAACATTTTCTGCTAAGTATTCAGAGTAAGCGATATTCTTATCAAGATTTTCAGCCACGTATTCTGTATATTGAATACCATCATCTAGTTTTTCTGCCAAATACTTAGAATAGTCGATAGTCTTATCAACATTCTCAGCTACATATTCAGTGTAAGAAATACCCTTATCAACATTTTCGGCCAAATACTTAGAATAAGAGATAGTCTTGTCTAGATTCTCAGCAAGGTACTTAGAATACGTAATGCTGCTATCTAGGTTTTCTGACAAATACTCACCGTACTTAATAGCACTTTCTAGATTTTCAGCAAGATACTCGGAGTACTTTTCTAGCTTAGCAACTCTTTCCTCCAAAGCTTTGCAATCTACAGATTCACTTTCGCTCTCGGAAACTTGAGCTTCTTGTTGTTTCATTTCAGAAATCTGCGTTTCCAGCTCATCCATCTTATTTTTCAAAAAGATAGAATACTTATTAAGCTCGTCAGCAGTAACATATTCTTTGTTGGCCTCCATAATGTTGGATTTATTTTTTTCTTGATTAAGGATTTTTTCGAATTCTTCGCTATTTTCAACTTTATATATCTTTACCCCAGATTCATTTTCTATACCTAGTGACTCATTTACACACTCTAAGTTGTTAACAACGGATTTTTTTGATCTTTCTTCAAATTCAAAAGCATCAAATCCAGCGCTTTCATAAACTCTCTCGAGTTGAGCGTCTTGGAAACCTGGATCTGCAACCAAATCATAAGTAAAGATCTTTTTGATCTGTACCTTCTTATCTGGACCTACATTTCCAGCTGCTCTAGAAGAAATAGAAAGAGGTATACCAGCATCAACTAATTTCTTAGCAATTTGTCCAGCTGGTGTGTCAAGCAAACGAACCTTAATGTTTAATACTCTTCCGTCCTTGTCATAAACAAGATCTTCTACAACGTGAGAAATGTTTTTAAGAGATACGTCGAATTTTTCAGGGTGATCTAATTCACCAACTAATCTCTTTTGTCCTATCTTATCCTTTAGGTACTCAAGGTGAGGTAGGTATTCACCTTCCTCGTATATTCTATTGTTATTATTCTCTTTCCCAAACTGAGCAGCAATACCTTTGAGTATATAACCACCACCATCCGAGTTACCGTCCTTTGAAACTGCAAGATTATTTTCTTGCTTTTCAAGGATGAAGAGAAGGTTCCCATTCAATAAAGACTCGTTCATTTCTTGACTTTGCTATTATTTAACTTTATATATCCATTTTCTTTTTCAGAAAATTTGACGTTTTTTTATCAGGAGAAAGATATACCATCTTCTACAGACTCTGCAAATTTTAAAGCAGATTCAAATCCTTGCTCCCCTTTCTGTAAAACCCTTCTCCTATCACCAACTTTTGCAAACCTGTTTTTCAAAATTACCTTTTTAGGTTCTCCCTCATTATCATACCTAACCTTTACGCTAGTTATGTTTTTCCAATCATCGATATTAAGTTTTTTCTTCAAGCTAGAGTTTGCAAATTCATCAAAGATGTTAATGCCACCTTCCATTTCTCTATCTTTAATAGTTAGGGATCCTGATTTGCTTTTTATTTGAACATCGCCTCTTTGTGTTCTTACCATTTTAGATGATGGTTCATCGACGTCTTCGATATCAATTACTTCAGGGTCATCAATCTCATCTTCCTTATCATCCTTTTTTTCATCATCCTCTACTGGAGGTACGTATGTTTTCAATCCAAATCTAGGTTCTTCAATAGCATCCTCCGAAGCGGATTCAACCAGGATTGGCTGATTTGGTTTAGGATCCATACTTTGCTCGCCGATTATAAAGTAGTTAAACTGATCAACATCTTCATTAACAGTTGGGTCGACAAAACTTATTCTATTAACTCTATATGCTAATACTGGTATTTGACTATATTCTGTCTCGAGTGGAGATGCAGCAGAAAGAGAGGTTAGCAAATCTTCCTCGTAAGTATTCCCTTCTGTGGATTCAGTGGATTCTGTACTCTCAGCATTTTCTGTATTCCCATCTTCTTCTGGAGAGTTTTCGTCTTCTTCCATTATAGGATTAGCTCTATTTGAGAAGTCGTTGAATGATAATACCTTGCTTTCATTTACCAGGTGCGAATAATCTAGACCGGGACTAGCAGATTCCTCAACAGCACCAGCTGCACCAGGAACTAAATCCTGTAGGACTGTGTCACTTATCTCATTTTCATTTACAAGGGTTCCAGTTACATTTACATCGTTTCCGTCCTTGTCTGTGTAATGGAATTGATAATCCTTTCTTGCTCCGCTTGGTACGTAAATTGGGCTATCAGGGCTCTCTTTATAAGCCTCTTTCATTTCGGTCCATGTTGAGTATCCAACAAAGGATGTACCAATTGTAAGTTCAGTAATATCAGGAATAACTATAGTTTGGAATTCCAGATCATCATTATCAAATGTTCCTCTTTCAAATTTATCATTGTTAGCAAAAGACAGTAGTATAAGGTCGTTATCCTTCATAGCCTTTTCAAACATTTCTGAGTTTACTTGAAGCATTACAAAAACTGACCTATCATCAAACTCACCAAGTTTGACCAATTCCATAGTTGTTCTAGTATCATCCTTAGACATAGTTAAGATATCCAGGATATATTCACCCCATCCTGCACCACCGTCGCTAGTCCAGCAAACGGTTATTGCCTTTCCTACAGGAATATTTTTAGGATTAAAACTTCCATATGCAAAGTCCTCAACTTCACCGTACCTAGGTGCTTGTTTATCACTATACCAATTCCATAGTTGATTAATTCCAGAACCGACTGCCTGAGCTGCTAGCAAAATCCATCCGACTGGATTAGAAGCTTCAGCAGCTACAGCTGAGCTTGCACCAGCAGCTACAGCTCCTCTACCAGCTACTGCTGTTGCCGCTCTTGCTCCGCCTTGAGCTACCAGTCTTTGTGCTGCTGACTTAACGGATTTTTCTGCTGCACCTTTTAAAAGAACATTTCCAGTTGCTCTTGTAGAGTAAGCTAATCCGCCCTCAACAAATGCACCGGAAGGTAAGGTAATTCTAGCAGCATTTGCAACTGCTTGTGCCCCTGCTCTTCTTGTAAAAGCTCTTGTAGCAAAAGATCTAACCGTGTTCCAAGCAGGTGCTCCTGCAGTTCTTGCACCGGCAACAGCGCTATGAATTCTTCTAGCCCTTCCGAGCGTACGGTAAATACCACGTGCTCCTTTTAAAAGTTGCCATCCTAAGAACAGAGACCCAGCTACTTGAGCTACACCATAAAGTGCCGCAAGACCTGCACCTCCAATTGCTACATCTTTAGCAAATTCTGCGACCTTGTCCATGAAATCCTTAGTGTCCTCTACTTCACCCAATGGGATGCTGTAATCAACCTCAGCTATAATGATACCGGCAGAATCCCCAATTTTCTTTATTCTCAAAGCCTGTCTTGCCTCTTGAACTGGGTCACCGCTCTCGGTCATTGGATCGACAACAACCGCATATTCCTTATCATCTTCGAGATCTTCCATCTTTAAGACGTCTTTAAGCTTTCCTTCTTTTGAAAGTTTTTCTAAAGCATACCCGAGTTTAATAAACTTCTTAGCAGCATCTCTAGATCCAGATGTGCTTTCTGCTTCTAACATTTTTACATAATCAGAAAAGGAAGAAACCTCACCGTTTTTCCATAAACTCTTAGCCTGGTGGGAAACGTATTCGGTAACAGGATTTTTAGCAGTTACTATACCTTCTAAAATTTGCTCAGCCTTATCAAACCTCACGTCATGAGATTCAGCTTTCCATTCTCTTGGGTTATCTTTTAGCCACTCATTCCACTTGTCAGAATATGCCCACCATTGAAAATCATTAAGGTCAGTTTCTTCGCCCTCTAAATCAAGAGGAACCGACATGATTGGGAAAATGTTCTCGTCTTGGTTTTCTGGGAGGCCGTTCATGCTCCCATTATATTCAAGGCCCTTTCTAAATACTAGTATCATGCTATTCTAATAAAGTTTTTACTCTGAATAAATTCTAGCGTAAGCTTTTGAAATTAAATCTATGAGCTTACTTATATATCCCTCGTTTCTTAGCATTTTAAAGGCGAGGTTACCTATCGAGAATTCTCCGTCCTTTGAAAGTCCGTCTTTTCTCATTTTCTGTATCTTCTCCTTCAGCCTAAGAAGTCTTTTATACATCTCCTTTGCATCTTTGGGAAGTGATGCAGAAATAACAAGCTTTGATTCCATTTGATTAATCTCGGATGCTAATCCATCAAACTTCTTTCTTACATCTTGCTCGTCTACCTCCGGGGGATCAAACTTTGGTTTTCTAATCCACTTATCATTAAGCAGGGAATAAAGGCCAGAAGCTGTATGTGGCTCGTGTATATTCTGGAGATAAAGCTCAACGTCATGGTTTCTAATAACAACATCATGTCTTAGATTCCAAACAAACCTAATACCATCAACTGCTGCTTTTACCATCTCTGGTTTTGACTTTACCTTATTAAAGTCAACCAGCACGTGAACATCAAGATCTGACTTATCTGTATAGTTAAAATTAGCTAGTGATCCAGTGAGTTGTATATCCTCGATAGGTAGGTCTCCCAATAGATCACTATATTTTTCATAGAAGTCTTCGGCTATCTTAAGCAGCTTTTTTCTTACTAGCCTATCAAAGACCCATTGGGTTTCACCATTCTTGTTTTTGTATTTGTCCCAGAACTTTGGATTTAGTTCATCGTTATAAAAAGAACCAATCTTATCCTCATTTAAAACAAATCTGTTAAAATCTAAAACTGCGCCCACAAAAAAGGGATTATTTGGACTTTATATATCCAAACAATCCCCGAAGGAAATAGAAAAAGGAAATTCTATGTTGCTACTTTGTTTAGGACGTCTATTACGGTTTGGACATCCCTTTCACAATATTCTTTAATCTTTTCAAAATCTCTATCATTCCAGTAGGCTTCACTAACCTTAGATCCGTCCATATCACCCTTAGGGGAGTCAACTCCTAACGAACAAGCAAGAAGGTCTAGTGAAAGGTACTTTTGGTGCGACCAACTACCAAATGAGAAAACCTCCGACGTATCCAAATATGGAATCTCCCATGGCTTTTTGTCCCAAATAACAAGGTTTTGTGGAAGCACAGGAGAACTTAGTTTATAAATCATCCTCTTACCAAGGCAGGGAATATCAAAGCCCTTTATATTATGTCCTGCGAGCTTCATGTTCTTAGCAAGAGCATTATTAAAAACCTTAGCAGTCTTCATGAGAATATCTTCCTCGTCCTCTCCGTAGAAGGAAGTCATACGAAACTGCCCATTCTCTTGATGTACACCAAAGGACACACAAACTACTTTTGAAAATTCCGGCTCCAGAGTTGCTTTTTCTTTATAAATCTCAGAAGTAGCAAGTCCGTTCATATCCTCGTATACAGTTCTGTAGTATTTTGCTCTCTTTTTCCAAAGTTCCGCTAGTCTAGGATCCACCTCAGACAGGGTTTCAAAATCAGGACAGCCTGTTGCAGTCTCAACATCTAAGAAGAGACAATTCTCTAAAATTCTTTTATCTATCATATTCTATTCTTTTCCATTTTGGGTCATACCAGAACATCCTCCCACCTCTGTCTTTAATTTTGAGCATATGTGGATTTCCATAGCATAACATAAGATCTGAAACTGATGAAACCTCCCCAAAAGGGTTTTTCCAGTCCTTTATAGTACCACCACCAATTTCATAAACTTTAATTGGGATGTCCCGACAGAGTTCAAAAAGCTCCCATGTATTCCTCTTTATGTAATCTCGTGCAGGAACAAACGGATCCTCATCGGGTATTCGAAACAATATTTCAGCTCTAAGGTAATTCCCAATCCCATTGAAATATCTCTGATTCATTAAAACCTCGTAGATAGGATGATCAAAAGCAAGTTTATGTAAATTCTTCAATATATTGTTACAGAACAAAAAATACTCGGTGGTAGGATCTGGGCCTCTATCTTTATTCCAATCTCCCCATTTCCATTTACCAAATCTACGAACGTCAACAAAGGCTAGGTGTCCTCCATTTTTAGCATGGAAAAAAAGATGTGTGTGCTTAATGCTTTCCCTTGGATTTGCCCATTGAAAATGCCCTCCCATACCCATAGTCATCATTAGATTACTTGTTCTATCTGTTTGTGTAGATCTTAACACCAGTTTAATTTCCTTTCCTCTACTTTGGGATTCTATTGTAAAATCCTCACCAAAGTCAATTTCATTCCACTTGTGGTCCGGGTTCTTACTAATGTGAGTAAAGGCTTTATTCTCAGATGCTAGATTTACAAAATCCGAGGTTAATTTCAATTCAGCTAATTCCGGCATATTTAGAATTTAGACAAAACTAAGCAAAGGAAGCGTACAATAAAAATTATTTCTTTCCAATTTTGTTGATTACCATTGGCTTGAAAGAAATCGAATTAGCCAAGTAATGCATACACCCATTCAATCCTGTTGGGAGATCTATGATGACATCTATTTCTAAACCAAAAGTTGGTATTCGATGTCTTAGATAATCAGAGGGTGCTGGGGAAAGGGAAATACCATTCTCATCAACCTCGGAGGATTCAGAATGCATAAAAATAGGTACCTTTCCTTTAACCCAAGTTGAAACCGCTAGAAAGTAAGCCTCCCTAGTAGAAAGGCTACCAGCATTAAACTGATGTGGTAAAAATCTAAAAACTATAGGGATCCCAATCCTGTAAAATATCCCACTTAATAAATCGGTTACAGAAAAAAGGCTTGGCTTCTCGTCATTACACACCGAAAGCTTTTCACCTATTGAACTCTCAAGCCCTTCTATCACATCACAAAATCTTTCCATAGTAGGCTTCCTTGCACCATAAGCGCTACCAATCCTAAGAATTATAGACGTTTCCCTTACACCAACCTGGTCAAGGAATACAGATAGGGATTTTAAGACTTCTTTTGTGCCAGTTACAACTTCAGGAATTTGACTCCCCAAAAAATAGTAACTTGGCAGGAAGAAGAAAAGACGATGTCGATTTGACTTCAAAAATTGGAAAACTTCCCAGATAACATCAGATTCCTGGCTACCGTCCTCGATGACGGAAAAGTCCAAAGGATGGAATCCTTGTTCTACCTCTATACAGGTAACAGATATGCCTCTTTCTTGATTTTCTGAAACTAGTCCCAACACAGTTTCGGCAAAAATAGACACGTCCTTGGTCTTTGGACCAATTACCTTGCTAGTATAACCTATCCGATTTAAATTCCTGCCTAGTATCATCAAAGTGTTTTAGCAGGCAAACGATCAAAAGTTTCTAACTTCCAATAGCTTCGATTCCAAGCTTAGTGTTGTTGTATACCGTAGGAGAATTGTAAACACCAGAGGGCATAGTATCTAGTTTAAAGTGGGATATTATTTGCTTGTGTCCTTTATCCCCGTTATCAATAAATTCAACGGAGTCTGGGATAAGCTCCAAAACCTCCTCGCTATCTTTACCTTTCGAGTGAACCTGTACGAAGTACTTATAGGACTTGTTATCTGGGGTTCTTTCCGCCCTTACGATCATTCCCGCAACTTTGTCTTTGGAATCTACAGGAATACCTATAACTAAATCACCAACCTGAAATTGAGACCCTCTTACATTCCTTTTTTGATTTGGGTCAGGACCAACAGAAACTGAAAGATCCTTGTAGGGTTTATACTGAACCTTAAAGATACCATTAGCTCCGCCATATCCATAAGTGTCACCAAATACACCAACATCAAAAAATTCATTTATAGTTTTAATATACCTCAAGGTTTGAATTTATTTTATCTATTTATCTGTTGTTGACTCAGAATTATTTGAATCCAAGACTTCCTGTATTTTTCCAGCAAGTTCATAGTTTTCAGATTTTAAAGCTCTTTTAAGCATTTTTGTTAGAATTACCTCTTCACTTGATAACTCATCCCCGTTTACTTCCGGTCTAGCATCAACAGTCAAACAAATCCTTTGGGGAGAAAAGATTACCTCCAATCTAGAATCAACTTTAAATTCCTCCAATTCCGCCTCGGTCAGGTCATCAACCTCAGGATCTTCAAACATTATATCCCAATCTTGATTAAACCAGAATAGCATCCAAGGGCCGTAAGAAAACTTAGAAATATCATTATTGATTACAAATCTTAACAATGCTTTTAGTTCGCTCTTTACATCATTTTTTGTAAGATCTTCGCTAAAAATCTTTCTTTTCAATCCAGGTATTACCTCACTCCCTTCACCAATACCAAATTTGAAGGCCTTGTGTATTTCGAAAATTGTGTCCCAGTCTAAATTCTGAATTACCTTTTCTATAAGTTTTCTGAAATCCTTTCTCATATCATGTCCATTAGGAGCGTATATGTTATATATCGAACCTACTTCTTTGTCATATCTAATTGTTCCTTAATTGATTCCATCCACTGTTGATATTTTTCTGGGTAAAACTTCTTAAGGTCCACTAATTCTCTCCTGGATATTTCAAACCTATTCATAACAAACTTTTCAACATCTGGCGAAGCTTCGTAGTTCGTATTAGCAGCCGAACCTTTTTTGCTTTTTTTAGTTTTCGTAAATATCCATCCTGGAATTTTGGTGTAGTGCTTGCTTAGGGTTCCGTGCCACCAATCAACTACAGGTCTTGGTAAGATTTTAGTGTGATTGAATTGGTCTGCCTGTATCGGGAACTGGATTGACATAATCCTATTAATCATGAAAAAATTTCTCACCTTATCATTTCTAGAAACCTTATCCCAGTCCTGATCTTTTTTGAATATGGTTTTTACTACGTCAAAAAGCTCCATTAATTAAAGTCTTTAAATGGGTCAAACTGGCTGGGAGCATTTTGGGAACTTACCCAATTTGTCCCTTCAATTATCTTAACCCTGTCTAACGTTATAGACTTTTTCTCCAAGGATATTCCTCTCTTTAGCTCCTCTATAGTTCCACTAATAACTTCAGAGGGTATAACAGTTTTATCCAGCCACATAAGTTTATAGTTTCTCCTTAGGTTGTTAGCTGCTTTCTCCCTGTTTTCCTTACTGTCTATATCCTTCAGTAACCTAATGCAATATCCAGCAGTCCATTCCAAAAATTCATCATCGTCAATTAAATCAGAAAAAGGCAGCTTTGCCCACTTAGTGGTTTGCAAGGATTCCAATACAACTTCTGCCTTTTTTGGGGTAACCCTCTGGATTCTAGAACCATTTTTTACCTCCCAAATACCAGGTACTGCATCTCCTTTATCACCAACGAGCATCTTTACAAAAACAAAATCCCGGGGGGATATCTCATTAACATCCACCTTCTTTTTAAACTCCTTAAGCTTTTCCTTATCTGGGTCCATTATGCTTCCCATGTCAAAAACAGATGCCTCAGAGTTCTTATTTAACCATTTCTCTTCCCACCCTTTGGGAACTGAGAGTATATTATTTTTGGAATTAGCGTTCCACACAATTGTCCAATTGTCTTGCTTCCACCTTGCAAGCTGATGTAGATCTTTGTCACCAGAGATTATGATACAATTTTCACCCTTCGAGGTTAGATAATCAGCCCAGAAATATAACAAATCGTCACCTTCAGCTCCATTTACCTTAGAAAAAATAAATCCCATTTTTTCCAAATGTTCCCCGTAAGAAGTAAGGAGGTTAAAAAATACGCTCCAGTCAACCTCTTCGTCCTTTACCCTATTAGATTTATAACCACCACCCTCAATCTCAACATCCTTCCTCCAGCTTCTACTATCAGCAGCAAAAACTAACCTACCACCAGTTGGGATAGATCTTAAAGAAGATGTAAGATCAGTTGAAATCTTGCGAATGAACATGGATTGCTCATTGGAAGTTCCGAGGATATCCATGGGATTCTTATTTCCATATCCACCAAAAACACCAAAGGTCTTATGGAAGATATAATTGCCATCTATAAGTATATTAATCATTTCTATAAAAATTTAAATTTCCAAATTCACCAATATCCTTAAAATAAGGGTCTGTAATTCTAAAATCATAATCAATAAAATCCTCAAAGTCATTATAATCAGCTTCTAATCTCCTTTCGAGCTTATCTGCATCATTCCTTTTAGATAACCTAGATCTCCTTGTTTTTTCATCAATATCTAAGTATAGTACAACGGATTCTTTTCTATCCGCAGGCTTCATAGAAAGAAGTCCAGAGGGGGTCATAATAAACAGGTTACTAGCATTGAATTCATCCAGGGAGGTAAGATAAATCCACCCGTTAAAAATTACGTATTCATAGTAATTACCAGATCTAATAAACTCCTGATGTGCGGTATCTGAAGATATAAAATGATAATCTTTACCGCTTACCTCTCCTTCCCTTGGGGGCCTAGTGGTGTGGGAAACACAATACCTAAGTCCCCTTCCCTGTAGTATTTTTCTTAAGTGATCCTTACCAGAGCCACCTTTACCAACTATTATAAGTCTCTTCATATTATTTCCAAAAAACCTGTATGATGATAATCATTAAAGCTAGTAAAAGGCAAACAAATGTTTTTAAATTGACACCCTCACCTAAGATTATCCAACTCCAAAAAGAAACAACAAAAGCACCGATAGAGAATTGTATTAATCTTACTTTCCACACACTTTCCCATGCTGCGTATCCTACTCTAGCTCCATAGACAAAAAGTATAGATAGGACAATTCCTAAAATCCCAATGTTAAACCAGGTGTTGTTTCTAAACCAATCCCACCTAACTTGAGAAAATTGTTGGAACCAAGCTCCCGACTGTGCTAAAGCAATAATTAAAAAAAATATTAAACCCTGTTTATTCATCCACTTGGTTCTCTATCAAATCAAACTTTTCTAAGGCTCTACCCTCGTCAGAAATTGCCCAAGCCCATTTACCAAAATCCTCGTTACCTGGGAATATCTCCCTTTCATTGAGCTGAATTCCAAAAACAATCTTTGGCTTATCTATTTTTCTTTTAAATACCTCGTAAGCAACAGTAATACCACTATCTGGTTCTGTTTGCTCATACATAATGGCTTTTTCACCTCTTTTATAAAACTTATAGAGGTAAGTGTTTTTTCGAATCTCTTCTGGTAATAAATCCATTAGTCTATAAATTTTTGTATCTTAAAAATGAGGGAAAGTAAACTAACAACAGGATCTATTACCAACTGTCTTTGGGCCTGATGATGAGCAACCTCAACTACCACAGCAGGTACGATATTTGAGTGAGATGATTTATTCTTCATAATCCATTGAATAAACTCCTCCCCGAGTGCTGCCATTACGTCATCAACCTTTGATGAGTATTGACCAACGATTATTTGGTAATTTCCTATTGGATCTTTAGATGTAAATATCATATTATAAAGATCCTCGTAAGACCATCCAGAATCTCGTACCCTTGATATATCTATCTCTTTAACTCCCTCAATCACCCAAGATTGAATACGGTTAAGAGAAGATCTAAGATCTGGGAAGTACTCCTTCTCAAACTCATCAAGTGAAGCATCATCTATTGAAATAGAAAGTTTGCCCAGAATTAGCTTGATTCGGGATCTCCATTCTGTCCGTATCTTCTCTTCCTCCGCTTGATTTATCGGATCAAAGTTAATTACCTCAAATCTGCTTTGTATAGCATCTGGTACTTTATTGAGCCAATTACAAGTAGCTATGAACCTTGTATTAGAAGCAAATTTTTCTATTGTACCTCTAAGAGCCTTATAAAATTGATCGGAAGCACCATCAAACTCATCAAGGACAACAACCTTTTTAGAAGACTTACCATCCATAATGCTCATGGTGGAACAAAAGTCATTTATCTTTGTTCTGATAGTGTCTACTGAACTCTCATCAGAAACATTTATAAAGATGTGCGGGAGACCGTTCGAAAGTATCTTTGCCAGAGTGGTTTTCCCACATCCAGGAGATCCTGCTAAAAGTACATTGTGATTTAGTCCCTTATTATCAAATAAAGACCGGATCCTATCAGGGAGGATCATGTGTCTAATTTCTTTCGGTCTTAACTTCTCAGTAAGGAGTTGGTCTATCATAAAAAAGCTCTTTATCCTTGTACAGAAAAAAGAGCCTTAAGTTTCCCATTTAGAACAAGTTAGACATGTCGTCTGGGTCGGATTTATCGTTCCTAATTTCTATAAACCTGGGTAAGAAAAGACTTCGATTTTCGTGCTTATCCGTAATTGTTACGTTATACTGCACAGCTGCAATCTTACCTATAAGATCATTCGGATTTTCGCTTAGTATTTCTAGATCTTTATCAGTAAATCCAGAACCAATTTTTACGTTGAGAGTTTTTGATTTATCAGTGCAATCCAGTCCACCTATAAATCCCTCCCTTTTACCCTCGCCTGGATACCACCCAACAACTTCGAGATCACAATCGTTGACCTCTTTAAGTTTTATCCAACTTTTACTTCTTTTACATTCATAGAGGTGGTCGTTTTTACATATAACTCCTTCTCCACCTTGATTTACAATGTCTTTATAAATGACCAAGGTATCCTCCATAGAATCCACCTCCCACATCTGACCTAACCTAATATTTGATCCCTCTGGTAGAAGGTCCAGCGTTTCTGATAGCTTCTTTCTCCTTTTAATATAAAGAACAGAGCCCCTTCCTTTTTCGAGGGTTGAATTATCCTCCATATCAAACACATTAAAAAGGAAATTTGCATCTATATTGTCTGGGGCTGTGCCTTTAAGAATCTGTGTCACCTTTCCCGAAACAGACTTTCTGTTTAAATCTGTTAACTCGCCATCATAGAAAATAGCAGTATGTCCAGCTGCATCAGAGATAAGGGAAAGATCCTTAGCAATGTTACTAAGCTTAGAGGCATCCAACTCATTAAAAGCACGAGTATAAAAAGAGAATGATCTATCAGGATTCATCATGGCAATAACACGAACACCGTCGTATTTCTCCTCGCAATATATTTTATCCCACTTTTCAATTTCCTCCTGCTTATCCGTAGCTAACATTAAAGAAGGATCCGGAATGATTTCCTTCCCGACAGCTTTGTTTATAAGCTTTGCGCCAATTCCTACATTCATTCTCTTAGTGAGGATCCTCATAAGCATCTTTCTTATTTCGAGATCCTGATCTGGGTATTGCACAAAAGAATGGTCCAGTAAATCTTGCGCCCTTCCTCTCAATAAATCATTGGCTGCTGGAGCATTCTTCAGATCCTCTATGAGAGAAACAAAGGAATCCCAAAATGAATCGGGATTTGTTGAATAACTTCTCACTGGTTGCTCCTCTGAGAGGTCTAGTTTGTGTAGTTTGGTTGTTACAAATGGATTAAAACAGATATCCAGAATATAAGACATCTCCTCGGTGAGATTTTGTGAGATCAATCTCTGTTTCTCCTTTTGTGAACCGTTACCTGTAAGTTCTTCCAGCTGGCAAAATATTTCTAGCTCTTTAAGCATATCAGTGTATTTTAAACAAAACTAAGCAATAAGAACGCAAATAAAAAAAGAATCCACAGCAAAGTGGATTTAATTAGCTAAAAAATTGAGACGGATTATTATATCCTAAACGAAGAATCTGGTACTGCTACCCCCTTTTTATTTACCACATTTGCACAAGCGCTATTAGCAAATTCAATAGATTCACCAGTATTACCAGTAGATAAGTACTTCAGCGAAAAGGCAGATATAAAAGTATCTCCAGCACCACTTACATCGATGGTATCCTGTGGATTTGAACTTGGGTAGATCTCTCCGTTAAACATAGCACCATTGGAACCTAGGGTTATTATAAACTTCTCTGGGTACTTATCCGCCAGGTCCTTGTTGTTTTCATATTCTATCTCATTCAGTTTAACGAATGTTATTTCCTGTATAAGATCTTCAGACAATTTCTTCTTACTATCCATAAGAACCAAGCTGCCCTGATTAGCTATTTGCTCTATATGAGATGTGGTAAGAAATCCCTTGTTATAGTCGCTGATTATTACCAGATCAGACTCGTTAATCGTACCTCTCTTTCTAGAAGACATAAAGGAAAAAGAATCCATTGGAAAACTTTCGCCCTCGTCAACCCGAACAATCATATGGTTACTCTTCTTCTCAACGAACCTAATTTTCTCTATCTTATTAGCCTGATGCCAATGAACAACCTCTATGTCATCACTTAAAGAATTCAGGTTATCCACGACGTTCCCCGCCATCCCATTATTTTCTACAATTTCGATTGGGTTAAAAACAGGAACTGGAGCTTCTGGGCACATTCTACTTACCTCTCCGTAAACAAACCGATCTATACAGAGTTCACCTACTACTAAAACCTTTAACATAAAAATTGATTTAAGAACCTTACTTATTTATAGTGTGAAACTATCTGAAGATTCCTCCTCACCTCCAGCTTCCTTAGCCTTTTCCTCGGCCTTTTTCTGCTCCATCTCCTTATACTTCTCGTTTTTCTTATACTCGTCCATCGTAAGTCCAAGATACCTCTTTATTAGGAAATTCTTATCAAAATAAGGTTCTTCCTCTTCACCAATCTTCTGCTTCATCTCACCAAGATCATTTACAAACTGTGCTCTCTTAGTATAATTCTGAAGCTGTATAAATTCTTCAAAAAGATTCTCCCTAACATAAGTTAGGCCTAAATTTGATTTAAAAGATCTGTCCTTAGATAATTCAGGAAAATCAAGACACATTTGTATATACAAGGGTTTCACCAATATTTCTTGGAAAATAGATCTGAGCCTTGTTAGGAATTTCTCAAATCTAATCTCATCCCTTTCCAATTGGTCGATGCTAATTTGATAATTAGCAGGAGTTCCGTTTCTGAAAGCAAACCTTGCATATGGTATCTTTGAATCCTGTTTAAGCTTATTGTAGAAATAAATTACGTTATCCATTACATTGAAATCAGGACCATTAGGATCTAATGTTTCAATTTGGGGAGATTGCCCATCTTTTTCCGGAAATAAGTAGTTCTTATAGAATTGAACCTTCGGTCTACCATTTACAGTGAGTTCACCCGAAGAATCGTTTATTTCCATTTCTTCCTTGTAAATAGACATAAGCTGTCCCAATGTCTGCATTGCCTTTTGTTGAGATTGGGAACCCACAGGAATTACAAATTTTAGTCTGTATGATGCATTCATAACATTCCATATAACCCTGGTGTTTTCCATGATTCTTAGAATATTATAGGATCTAATTAAACGTTCTACATAGCTTACCCTAGATATAGTATTACCCTTTGCGTAAGAAATATAGATAACCTGCTCGCTTTTAAGATTTCTGGTCATCTTGCTATCACCAGGATACTGAATCCATATTTGTTGATACTCACCATTTGGTTGAGGTTGTGTAGCAGGTTGCAATGAAGTAGGGTCTAGCTCTTTAAAACCAACTATTTTTTTACCGTCGGTGGAATATACGATTTCAAAAGCAAGAAATCCATCTATAAGAAATTGCTTAAAATATTGCCAAGCTAGTATTCCCTGTTGAAAACCAAAAAGCATATACATGTTTCTATAGTTTTCGTCTAGTTTATCTATAATATTAGGCTTTAGGTCTATATTAGAAAGAGATGGATACCCAATAAAATTCTTGTCATCATAATTTATAGCATCGTCTGTAAGTGTATCTAAGATAAAATCAATTTCGCCGTTAAGGGAAAATTTCCTAAGGAAGTCTCTTTTGCCTAAATAGTCCTTATCGAAATATGCTATATACTTTCTTACCTTAGTATCTTGATAACCAAGAGTCCAATAAAAAGCATTATTCTCAGTGAATCCTGTACCTTGCTCATTAAAGAAATTAGATTCTGTAGCACCAATAGCTTGGGAGTTACGAATAACCATGTCTTCGTACTCCATACCAAATCTCCCCACCTTGGATAAATTCTTATAAAGATTCCCAAGGAAAGATCTTTCTGCTACGTAATCTAAAAATCCTGCCATCCTTTATTACTTATTCTTGAGGAGGGGCTTCCTCCGTTGATTCCTCTGCGGGTTCCTGTGCTTCATCTTCATCCTTTTCTTCTTCAGCCTTTTTAGCTTCTTCTTCCTTCCTTTTTTGAATCGCCTCCTTATTACCTTTAATATCATCAGCATTCATACCCAGATGGGATTCAATTAAATAAGCTAAAGAGAAGAAGGGCTCACCGGAGTCGTCGGTTAAAGTGTACATGCCATCTATTTGCTCCTTCTTTTTAAGCATGGTTTCTATCTCCTGGTTTATCCTAAACGGATTATCAGAAACAAATTCCAAGCCCAACTGACTCTTGAACAAATAATCCTTCTCCAGCTCGGGGAAGTCTTTACACATCTGTATCCAAAGTGGCTTAACAAGGACATCTTGGAAAATAGATCTAAGCCTAGTAATAAACTTGGCAAATCTTATTTCTTCCTTATCAAGTCCTTCAGCGCCATTTGAATAATTTCCAATCGATCCGCCGTCAGGACCCTGGAATCTAGAAAAAGGAACCTTCGATTCTTGAACCAGCTTGTCATAAAAGTAAGCAAGCGGTTGAGGGTCGTTAAGGTTTGGTCCAGCATTATTTATAGGCTCTATAGTTGGAGTACCATTTACACCAGAAGGCATAAGGTAATTTTTGTAGAACTGTATTTTAGGTCTACCATCTACAGTTAATTCCCCGCTCTCATCATTAAACCTAATATCTTCTTTGTAGATACTCATCAATTCACCTAAGGTCTGCATTGACTTTTGAGGTGACCTCGATCCAATTGGTACCGTCATCTTCATTCTAAAAGATGCGTTCATTACAGACCAAATAACCCTGGTGTATTCTATAATTCTTAGAATGTTGTAAGGCCTAATAAGTCTTTCAACATAACTAACCCGAGAAACTGTATTACCTTTGGCAAAAGAAATATAAATAACCTGAGAATCATAGAGCATCCTTCTCTTGTTAATATCATTAGGATACTGATACCAAACATTTAGATATGTTCCGTCTGGCTGTTTTTCAACAGAAGGCATTAGAGTTGTAGCATCTAATTCCTTAAATCCTATTATCTCCTTACCCTTGTCATTATATACAATCTCAAAGGCAAGGAATCCATCAACCATCAATTGCCTGAAGTATTGCCAAGCACTTATATCATCAGTAAAGCCGAACATGTCGTACAGCTTTTTAAAGTTTTCGTCGATTCTATCCTTTACTTTGTCCTTTACGTCAGTTAAGTTTAGGAATGCAGGATGTGCGAAGAAGTTTTGGGGATCGAAAGTTATAGCTTCATCACAAACGGTATCCAGGATGTACTCAATTTCAGGATTTAAAGCAAACTTTCTTAGATAATCCCTTTTACCAGCATAATCTTTATCATAATAACTAATAAACTGCCTGGTTGTAGTGTCTTGCCTTCCTAAAGAATAAAGCAAGCTTTCATCGTCAATAGCTTGCTTTTTCATGAACTCAGCTTCTATCGACCCGATAGCTTGCGAGTTCTTAATCACCATATCACCATATCTCATACCAAAGTTACTAAGAGACTTTACAGACTCTCGTATTCTCTGGAATATTGGGCTTCCTTCTTGATTTTCGTTAAATCCGGCCATTTATAGTAATATGATCTAGTTTTTGTATTAGAGACTAAGCATTTAATTTCGATCTATAATCATTATATATCCCACTGGTAGATTGACCCTCTATCCTAAAATCGGAAATATATGGGATTCTGACCCAATCCTCATAATCTACAACGCTCACTTCTGCTATAAAATCCCTCTTAAAGCCCGTTAAAGATGTTTTCCACCCAGTCCCGCTTAGGAGCCTGTCAAAAGATTGAGTAATATTTCTTACCGGAGCTTGAGAGGAGTAAGGAAGCTGGGAATTTTCCTTAAATAGGGGAAAGTACTGTTCCCATAATTTGAATAAAATGTTCCCTCTATAGTCGGGAGGAATAACATTAAGATCTAGAGAAATCAGAATATCAGAACCGTTATGTCTTTCCTTCTTTACAAACATGAATATTGGAGACCTATCTATGAATGGATGTTTTTCAGAAACCATTGTCTTGGTTTTATATGAAGCTGAATAAATTTTCCCAGGTATAAAATTTCCATCAAATTTCATATTACCACCATCACCGCCTGGGCCATACTTACCAAAAAAGTATCTGTTTGAATCGGTCGAAACCTGAGAGACCGAACTAGATCCATCCCTCAAATCCTTTATCTGCTCTTCAAAGGATTTCACTTGCTCTTAAATAAAAAATTCTCATCAACCACGCCGAATTTATAGCCTCTAGCATCTGCCCATCTCTGAGCCGCTTTAAATTTTGCTTGGTTGGTAATCCATATTTGCATCTTGTGATTATAAGACTTAAGCTTTTTGAGTGTGCTATTTCCCTCTAGAATCGGTCTCTTAAAGTGCTTTTCTGGCTTTACCTCTATTATCCAATCCTGTGTTTGTCCATCATCTTTAAGGACCTGCATATAAAAATCCACATTATACTGATGCTCTTTCTTATCTAATGGATTGTAATAAGGAATTGATATAGGTTCAGAACTCCATTTAAGGATTTTTTCATTATTGTCACAATAGCGACAAAATCTAAATTCCCACGAGGATCTACATATTATGTTATGAACGTCGCCGATATATTTGTCTGGGTTTTGAGCTACATATAGTCCAGACTTATAATCCCCGTTGGGTTTTATTTTTTTTATATCCGGCATTTCTACACATTATACGTATTGTCATCTCCGGTTATGTATGAAAAAGGAATAGTTTTTGGAGCTTTTGGTGGATGTATTTTTTTCCATCCTTTAGCAAAACCATTTTTAGCTATCTGTGTAAAGTATGCAAAGGGGTTATTAGATTTTTCTGGATTGAACCTATTCCAATATTTGCAAAGGTCCTCCATAGCAAAAGCCATACAGTCTGCTTTATCATCAGGATCCCGGTAAGCCATCTTCTTAGATATACCTTGAACCATTAGGCCAAACATCTCTATAGTCTCAGGTGTGAGTTCACCTTTTTCCTTTGACTCCAATACTGCAGCCATCAGATCTTTATTCCTTACATAAGCCTTTGCCATAACCTTTATACTTATATTATTTTTAGTTTAAACCTCGAGGTTAGTTTCGACCTAAGCCTTATCCTCTTCGGTACCATCTTCAGAAGAAATGAGCGTGTCCCCAGTAGGTTCCTTTCCATCTGGGGCGACGCTCATTTTATCTTCGATATTATCGACGAAAGGCTCTGGAGATTCAGATTGCTCCTCTCCCGTAGGAGCAAAAGACCAAACTTTACTAAGTATTTTTCTTAGTTTTTTTTTGACTCCTCGCTTTCGTCAATGTTATATCCCATTTCTGGGTTAACTTCTAAATCAGTTTCTGCTTCAGTACCAGCTGCTGGTGCTTCTGCTAATTCCTGGTTAGTTTTCATGATATCGGCTGCTGCTTTTTCTGCCTTGGCAACTTCAACATCATATTCTGCTTTGTGCTCACCACCAGGGGCAACTGATAATTGCTGATCTGTTTTTTCCATATCATCAGCCTCATCAAGGTTATATCCCATCTCATCGCCAACTTCGTGATGTAATTCCTTGTCAGTACCATCTCCAGGAGCAGATGCCATGTCTGAGTCTGTTTTTACCATGTCAGGATTTGACTCTTCAGCTTTAACTGATTTTACCTCATAATCCGCATGAGATCTTCCACCCGGTGCTTCTGCTAATTGCTGATCTGTGTTTTCAACATCTCTTTCAGACAACTCCGAATTTCCTTCGGAAGGAGCTGTAGCCATTTCGTTATCTGATGACTCCACTTCCTCTGTATTTTCATTTACGTTATACCCAATCTTATCAACCAAAGAATCCTTAAGCTTAACGCTATAATCAGTTTCCTTTTCGCTTCCTTCAGGAGCTTCTTCTAAATTAGCGTGGTCTTCTTTCTCGATATCTTTTTTACCAGCTTCATCTTGATCCTTAGCTGCAGGTGCTTCAGAAGTATTTGCCTTTAGTGTAGAAGCTGGAGTTTTATCCTTTTCAGATGCTGTTTTGTTCTCCGGAGCTACTGCCATATCCTGAGAAGACTCTTCCAAAGCATCCTCTGTATTTTCTTCAGCAGTTTCTATCGGTGTTTCGTTCTCTTTAACCTCCTCTTGAGTTTCATCAGCTTCCTGATTTTCTTCACCAGCAGATTTTAGAGCTTCCTCAATGTCAACGATTTCATCCATTCTGAAATCACCGGTTCTTCCGTTATCCATTAGTACAGTGTAAGAACCTGACGTACTATCCATAGAAATAATCTTTCCTGTATTTCCGGACTCCTTTACCTTTACGTAATCACCAACGGTGAATTTTTGATCCTCGTTTAAATCCTCCATTTCAACAGAAGAAGATTCTATTTTTTCGATCTCCTCGTTAACAGCCGACCATTTTTTCCTAAGCGAAGATAGCTCCTGCTCAAGCATATGCTTGGCTCTTGCCATTTCCTTAGAGTTTTCGTAAAGTGGGTTGGTAGCCATTGCTTGTGAGATCTTATTGATCTCATTTTCTACAATAGCGATATTGTCAATAATTTGCTTTCTATCATTAAGCATAATTGACTTAATTCTATTCTCACCGTCCAAGAATTCAGTTAATCCTTCAGAAATATCATATTTCATAAGATCCTTAACCATTGAAGTAGCTTGCGTACCATTTACTTGGAATAAAGAATTCTCGTTCATTCCTTCGTTGATCCTGTTAAGATAAAGGTTTGAGTTCCATTTAATCAAGTTTACTGATACACCTTCGAAAACTTTAGATTCTAACCTTTTAGCAAAATCAAGCTCAACAACATTTGAGAAGTTTTCATAAAGATTAATGATGTCAGAAACTGCTTTCGACTCATTAACTCCCAAGCTTCCAGATATTTCTAATGCTATCTGCTTTGCCAATTGAGTTGTGTCACTAAAGTTAATCTTATTCTCTTTAGAATAGATTGATACAGAGTCAGACTCTTCCACAATCTTGAAGCTGCTGTTTCCAACATAGAAACTTAGTCCACTTTCGTTAATTTTAACCATCGGAGAGTAAAATGACCCTAACAAAGTTTTAAATGACTCTGGCAGAGCAGAGTATTCAACATTCGAGAGTCTCTTGATTCCCTCAGAATTACCTTCAAATACATTACTACCAATAGTAAATACTGTCTTACCACCAGAAACGTGTACTGGAGAATAAACTTTCCTCACAGAAGAATTACCATTGTTAACCGGTATACTTAGCTTAGACTCTGAGGATTCCATTAAAGAAAGCGTATTAACAAGATTTCTTACCGTCGGGTTAAAAGACCATCTCGAGATCTCTTTGGACAAAAGTGAAACGGACTTATTCTCTGATATCAACCACTTATTCAGAGATTCTGTTACTGGAGAATAGAAATCAGCACCAGCGTTCTTTTCAATAGAATATAAAGCCTTTGAAACCTCAATCTCAGGTCTTAGCGAAGCGACGTTTTCCTTAATTGTCTCTACTGCTGATTTTACTTTGTTATCCCAGTTGAAGTTTTGTAGCTCCTGGACAAATGCCTCAGCTAATAAAAATTCAGGGGTATTATTGTTCTTTAAAAGATGAGTAAATTTCTCGCAAAGGATTTTTACATTCGGATGCTCGTAAATGCCAGTGCCTTTCAAAGATAGAATAGACTCGTATACACCAAGATTATTAACTGCCTGTGAATCAATGAATGCTTTAGCTGAAGGATCCTTTTCTGCCACCTCCTTAAGACTCTCAGAAATATTAGTAACTTCAACAGAATCATCTTTCTTACCATCTACATAAGATCCAGAATTTTTAGAGGTATTAGATCCAATACCACCCCAAGATTCCATTAGTTTTTGAGCTGCTGATTTAGATCTTTCTATTTCTTGCTGTCTTAGCATTTCGATAGGATTTGCAGCGGTTTCGCCTTCACTTTCCTTTACTACCTGGTCAACAGATTCAAGGATTGCGGATTCATTTACAGATTCCCCATTTTGTATTTTATTAATGTGGGATTCGCAAATCGATCTAACTTCAGGGTTAGTGGTTGTTTCCCTAAGAGTTTTTAATTGATTAAGTAAGTCCATTCTACTTGTGTTTTTTTGCTTTCTATATATCACACCTGTGATATTGAAACTTTTCCATTATATATTCTTCCAAATCATATTTTTTGGAAAAACTTATCTTGCTATAATAATTTCAAGCTTTACGTCAATGTCAGTGTGAGGGTTGCTGAACGTAATTCCTCCGTCTTCATACGGCAGGAAATCCTCACTGAGGTTCCATCCGGTTTTTTCGGAATCTGTTGACCCTAACTTTCCACCAGTTAGAATCATTAGTTCCCCGACATTATATGTATTTCCTCTATATGTCCAATAGATGTATTTCTTGACTTGAGGGGTACCGTTTGTTGGAGTTGGGACTCCCGGTATAATAGGTGTCTGGGATCCATAAAGAATCGGATTTCTAGGAGCTGGGTACTTTACCTTAACTGCTATCCATTTAACAAATCCGTTAGAGTCCCCAATGTCAGTTTGACTTATCTTTACACTTTTATTCCTTTTAAGGGTTACTTTTAGTCTTGAATAGGAAATTACCTCATCCCGTAAGTCACTAAAGTCAAAAAAATTGGTGATATTGTAATCCTCCTCCAGAACAAACTTATCCTTTCTAAAAAGAAATCCCTCAATAGGCTGAGGTGGACATATAATAGGTCTTGTTGCCATTAGCTTGCTGTTAATATTGTAAGTTTAACCGGATATTCAGTAGGATTTGAAAATACAAATCCACCAGTAGCTGCCCCAGTATATCCAACCTGGTCATCCATATCAGGCAGAGTTTGCCACCCCTTCCAGGAAGCATCAGGTTTAACTTGGCCTGTAAGCATCATCATATCAGACATAATGTATCTTAATCCACTGTTATAATGCCAGTAGAGAAGTCTTTGGTCTTCCTCAGCATCAGCATAATAATGAGCTCTTGCCATAACAAGACTTACTTCACCCAGAGTAGTGTCAAAATCCCCAGGATCCAAATTAATAGAGGTGTCAGGGGAGATCACAAAAGATTGTCTCTGGTATCCTGAAAATGACTGTAAAGGGTGAAAATATTCAGAAAGATCTAATTTTTCATCTATATCTGCTTGATAGGTAACATTCATCGAAGTCTGAAATATCCTTACCTCGTGTGGATCGTTATAGTTTGAGAAGGTAAGATTTACTCTTCTCATAGACCCAGGAGTGTTAGCAATTAACGTATATCTAGTATCAAAAGGACCAGACTGACCTGTCGTTAATGCTGGGTTACTATCGCCATAGCCGAAAGGAGTGCCTGATCCAGTTCCACCTTTACTAGATCCACCCCCGAAGATTTCTAAATTGTCACCTATATTTGCACTCATCTTAAAGTCTTGTAGGGTTTATGTCGGGATTTTCCGGCATTTCTACCACTTTAGGTCTAATACGCGGGTTTATTTTGTTCGCATTTACATTAACTACCTCAACGTTATCCTCCATAATTGAATTTTTAACCTCCGCATGTTCTTCCACAATTTCTTTTTCGATAGCTTGTGCTCCATAGAAATCATCTTGAGGTGCTTCTTCATAGACAGGTGAAGACATAACATCAGGTTTAATCATATCTAAAGAAGAATCATAAATTAGAGGTTCGCTTATATCATCAGCATCATCCAACCCGGTGTCAACTGATGAATTCCAAGAATCATCCGATGCACCACCATCTATTTCAACTTCCTCTGGTTTAATATAGTCAACCAGTGACTTGATAAAGCCAAGTGCTACGATAGGTAAAATAGCACCAGAAACAATTGAAAGCACTCTCTTTTGGAAAACTCTCTCCTCCTCAATCAAGCCAAATAGCTCAGACCATGAACTATAATCACCAAGGTTAACAAATGCATAGTACGTGTTCCCCATAGCCTGCATTGCTGTTAAAAGTATGAATAGGAACCATACAAGGGATTTGTTCATCTTCTCCATTGCAATCAAAGAAGCAAGGGAAGCTGCAGCACCAACCTCAAATGCAATAGCTAACGAAATTGCTAACCAAGTAGGATTGGAAAGCTTAAAGAAGTCGATAACGTGGATAGTGGATATCACAGACACCATAAGGTACAGAGACACAAAAGTAGTTATGATAAACCCGCTTACCAATTTTGATTTACTCTTCACTCTCTTCTATCTTATTTTTAATCTCAGAAAGTGAAATTCTCTTCTTATCAAAATCGTCCTCATAAATAAGGAACTGAAACATTACCTGATTCATCTCATGCCTGATCTCAGCCTTTGTAAGTGTGTTGATCGAGTCAAGTTTGGTATTTAATTCTGTGTTGGATGCTTTGAGCTCCTTTTCAATACGGTCGATGTCTCTGTTTACCCCGCACTGTCTGAAAAAAACCAATACTAGAAATCCTAATACTATGAATTGGAAGTTGTCTTTAATCTTTTGTACCATGATTATTTACAATTTTAGTTTTACTATATATCTAACCCAAATCCATATACACTAAAAAATAGGCCTAGATCACTCAAGGCCTATTTTATATAATGGTTTTGTATAGTGTGCTCTAGGCTAATTCAAGCCCCTGTTGAGCTGCGGCGAGTTCTTTTTCTAAATCCTGAATCTCTCTTGCATCAGCTTTTGCAGATTCCAGGCCTTGTTCAAAAGGCTTCAAAAGGGAAATAAATTCCTTAGCTTCTTTAAGTCCTTTACCACTTTGCTTAGATATAAAATAGTGACTTGCTTCTAAAGGCAAAGCTTGTAAGTAAAGTATATTGTTCTTAATGCCATCAGATTTTAGATTATCCAAAACCTTACAAATTTCAATAACGCCAAGAGACTCCTTTTCTTTCCATTCTGCCTCATTTTCCATAAAACTGATAAATCTATCTATGTGATCCATTGATTCAAACTGGACTGCATAAACTTTGGTAGCTACTCTCTTTTTTGCATTTTCTAGGTTTTCCTCAGCAGCTTTAATCCTTCCCTCATTTAAACGAGAAAGAGCTTCTTCACCCACTGAATCTGCAAGTTGGTCAGCATCTAGTTCTACTACTTTTGGCTGTGTTTGTTTTTTTGACTTTGCCATTTGATTTCTTTTTATTTTTTAGTTATTTAAACAGTAATGTTTCACTCGGAGATATCGAAAACATCGAATTCTTCCCGATTATGTTGCAAATATATCTTAAGTCTTTCTCGTAAGTCTTTTACAGGATATAGTTTAGGTTTGTCTTGAGGCCCAATGTGGCAAAGGAAACCTCCATGGGTTTCTAATCCGGTTTCTTCCTCTATTATTAGCCTATACAGGCTAATTTGTATGGAATATTCATTATGAGAATTCTCATAAAGATCCACGAAAGGATGCAAAAGTTTTTTGAATCTACCCTTTGGATGATTATCGTCCTTAAATTCCTTATTGGTCTTCCAATCACCGATGAGGAACAAAAGCTTATTTTCTTTCTTGTCCCACATAAGAAAGGGTTGATCCACGGTTCCAGCTAATCTCCATTTTTTCGAAAATACCTTTAACTCAGACTCCAGTGGCACAAGGTCTGTAAATCTTTCATCTCTAAGGACTAAGAATTTTTCGACCCTACTCCTAACTTCCGGGTCTTCTGGCATTTCAGGATCCAATCCTGTCCAGTAATCTTCTATCCACTTATGAACCTTGGTTCCAAGAGCATTTGCGACATTCGCTTTTTCTTGCCATTCGGATTTTATAACAGAAACGTCTACACCTCTTTCATCGGCTTTTCTATTAGCCCAATACTCACGATCAAAGGGGACTTTAAACTTTTTAAGAAAGGTAGTAACAGAATCATATTTGACCCCATCAAAATGATATGTATGAACAGACTCGTTAAAAATAAATCTAGAGTCCTTAAAAATATCTAGCTTCTTTTGATAATCCTGTTTTGTCTTCTCTAAATTAAGCAAATCCCAAATAAGTTATAATTAATTCCAATTTCAAAAAAACAAAAGTAATAGCAGTTACCTCTAATAAAAATCTTAAAATCCAAAGCCAAGACAAATGCCTAAAAAAGAAGTAATAAATAACCAAATAGGAATCCCCGTTTGTTTCAGGTAGAGGCTTAAGTACGGGAGTAATAATCTCTTGCAAATTTAGCTTAGTTAAGTAGTCGTTTACCGATTTAATCTCTTCAAAAACGTAGGCAGGTCTTGCATCGACAGGGAAATCCCTAGATTGTGTTACCTCCGGCGGTAAATTTACAACAGTGTAAATTCTACCAAGCCAATCATGTCTCAGCCTCAACCGTGTCCAAAAGGGAGAGTTCATGCTCTCATCCTTTACAGTGGACCTGTATTGGGAGTATACCCTTAACTCCCTAATGATCTTTAATATCCTAAATATAGCTAGTATTCTTCCCATTATTTAAAATCAGATTTTCCCATAGCATCCTCCATTTTCTTTCGGATTTTAGTACGGGCTCTTCTAATTCTTGTAGCAATAGACCTCTTCTTTATTCCATACTTATCGGCTATATCTTTGTATTTCATTCCATTAATCTCACGATCAATCATAATATCCCGATAGATAAGAGGAAGGTCTTTGATCTCATCGATGACTTGTTCATAAACATCGTCAATATCATTTCCTCCACAAAGAAATTCCCAGAGAGGGTCGTCTTCTATATCATAAGAAGGGTTTCTTTCCTCAGCTTTCGCCGAAGTGTACTCCATCTCTTCAGAAGTTTGTGAAATATATCGCTTCCTGCTCTTAAGAAGTAAAAGAGATTCGTTCCTAGCTATATTATAACACCAGGTAGAAAAGTTACCCCTCTCGCGGTCATATTGATCTATCTTCTGCCATACTTTTGACATTGCATTTAAGAAAGCATCCTCGGCCAACTCAAAGTCTTTAAGAATTCCATAACAGTGGTTTAGTACTCCGGGTTTTACCCTTTCATAGAGAGGCCGGAATTCCCTCTCTCCTTTAGTCTGAATGAAGCTTTCAGCTAAAACTTGAATATTCTTTTCTTTTGCCATTTTTGATTCCCCCAGTAATTTCCTTTTTTACCTCCTATTTATTATTTAATCTAACAAGTTCAATTCCAGCGTCGAATAAAAACTTAAGCGATTCAAGTTTTCTATATAACTCCTTAAACACTAATCTTTTTACCCCACTCTGAATAATAAGTTTAGAGCATTCAAAGCAAGGAGATACTGTAACATAAAGTGTCGCACCATCAGAGCTTTGTGTACTCTTAGCCAACTTAGTAATCGCATTAGCCTCTGCATGTAATACATGAGGTAAAGTGACGTGAGATGAATCTTCGCAGACGTTTGGAAAACCTGTGGGTGAACCGTTATAGCCGTCAGATATAATAGATTTATCTTTCACAATAAGACTACCAACTTTCATCCTTTCGCAATAAGAATTAGTAGCCCACACCTTTGCCATTTCTAGATAGACCCTATCCATCTTCCTATCCTTAATGGAATAAAAGGTTTCGTCTATTTCTTTGAAATTATCATCCGAGGTAATAACTCTGCTAAGGCTTGGACTTGCTATCCAATAATCTCCTTTTGCTAGATCTTCTTTGGTGAAAAAATCAGAGGGATCAATAAATGCTTCTTCCATTCTCGGTTCAGGATTAAAAAGTAGTTGAGAAACAAATATAACGTTTTCCCACGTTGGGAAAAAATGAAGTTATAAACAATTGCTAGAAATTGTTTGACGTTGGTCTAAACGGAACGTCGTTAACAATTGTTAGCGGTGATCTAAGTGCTTGGTATATCGAAGCAAGCAAAGATTTCATCTCCTTTACGTCCTTAGAAGTCATTGTGTCGGAAGATGCAGGAGTATTTGATGCAGAAGATTCTTTTGACTTTTTTGCTGGTGTACTGCTTGTTGGAGAAGAGGATTCTTTCAGAGCTGCGGTTGCTTGATTAATTTTTTCCAAAGCATTAGAAGATTTATTAGCACTAGAACCACCACTACCTTCGCTTTCTTTATTAAATGGTTTTGTTACTCTCTCCTTTAGCTCTTGCGAGGTACTTACAACTTGACTCATAGCATCAGATCCTTTTTTCCTTGCATCTTCTATTTTTGATTTAACCAAAGCTGTTATATCATTTACGCCGGATATACCTGACTTAAGTTTAGATTGTTCTGAAACCAAATCTTGTTTAGGCGTCACCTCAGATTTTTGAGGTACAACTGGTGTTGAGGTCTTGAGAACTTCGGTATCCTTTATTGTCTCCACTTTAGGAACGCTTGGGTTTGGAGTCTTGAGAACCTCTGTATCCTTTATCGTCTCTACCTTAGGAGCATTCGAGGCCGAAGATAACTTTTGAAGATCCTCTTGAGTAAAATATTCTCGGTCTCTTTCGCTGAGGAAATAATCAAATTCATCCTTTAGGTAATCAGGATCAGCCAAAAGCTCCTGCTGGTCACTTTCGTCTAGGTCATTTTTAGAATACTCTATAAACTCGCTAATAAGCTTTGAGTCGGATGTAATCTTAGAAAGTGCAGCTTGCAATGGGTTTTGTTGTACAATTCTTCCAAGTTTTATATTTTTTTCTCTCTCTTCCGCAAGCATCATATCCATCATCTGCTGCTCCATAGTCCTAACTTTATTGCCTTTATCTAACTTAACAAGCTCTGGTCCACCCTCACCAACAACCGCAATACCATCACCCTCAACAGTACCACCCTGTTTCAGTCCAGGAATTTTTGGTATAACATCAGAGAAAACATTTTTTACACCACTACTCAGGATACCTTTAAAATCTATTGGCTCTCCGGATTTTACTTGTGCAATTTGACTAGGTAAATTTGAAATAAAATTAGAGGAGGATTCAATAAGAGACTTGGAAATACTATCCTTTAAATCGCTGATGAGCTTATCATTCTCAGAAGTTATCGTTTTAGTAAAAGACTCGGTAAATCCCTTAAAAGCCTTTTCCAAATCTTGCCCGCTGGGCATAGCTCCTTTTTTAATATCACTTGTCAGATTCTTTATACTCTCGGAGGATTCTATATTAGCCTTAGTAGATTCCTTAAGCTCTTGATAAAGTGAATCAAAATTTGAAGAAAGAGTAGTAAGTTCTCTTAGCAATTTGTCAGATCCGTTTACCATTAACAGATTGGGTTATTTTCTGATTATATATCAGACATTAACGATTATCACTTATTGTTAAAGCTAAAGACCTCGGTCTGGCCACTCTCCTGGAGTTTTTTCTTGTTCTCCTCTTCAACAGAGTCGTTTAATTTATCTAGCCAAATCTGATATTCATAAAAAGGAACTGACTCTAGCCAATTAGGATCTATTGTGTGTTCTCTCCAAAGACGGAACTTGAGATCAAAATAATTCTCTAAAGATATCTGAAATAACGAAAAGAGATCTGAACCCGGAGGGAAAGTAAATTGGAGCGGTGACCTCCCCAGCACCGCAAGAATCACATTTTACTCTTACCCTTAGATTTGTTCCTATCTTGATTTTTTCTGCTAATTCAAAATAAGCAGAAAACTCCTCCTTTGTCCATTCTTCCAAAGAAGAAACCATAGTCTCCTTGATTTTAAAATAATCAAGACCTCTCCAATCATTAAAATAAAATGGAGCTATTTTTATAAAACTCTTGTCGACTTCTTCACCCTTTGCAACACAATCAGCAACAAAAGATGATATTGCTTTTGTTACACCAATTGACGGTGGCGACATTTTTATAGTTTTCCCTATTCTTCTAATAGGGAAAACAAAACCTCTTTCGGTAGTGGAATAATATTTAAGCAAATCCCGATCTATATCATAATTGCTCAACACACCAGTTCTAAGCTCAATACCTTCCATCCCAGAGCATCCTTTTGTAGTGCATCCACCTTCAGGGTTTACAATAATCCTGTTTTCCCCCTTAACAAAAGTTAAGTCCCTTATAGCCATGATGATAAAGAACCTATCTTCTTGCTTTAGGTCCCGGTAAGACACAAGACCTCCGTTTTCCTCAAACTTAACTTTACAGCATGCCTCAAGAATGAAATTAAGCTTGTTATCTATATCTAGCATGTCATCCTCATCTATTGTTGAGAATTGTCGTATTTCCCTGACCTCCGCTGGTCTGATAGCTATTCTTGTTGCTTCCGGATAAAATAATCCCTGAGAGGGTAACATCCCCATCGGGAGGTTTTTCCACCCAAGGTCTAATGGTTTAGATTCGGCCTCTTGCACATAAGGTTGACTTTCAACTTTACCTTCATGAATGTTACCAAGAGGGTCTTCTGTATTTTCGGGCTGCTTTTCTGGATAAATATTTTCTTGTAGCTCTGTATCCAGATTCAAGCCATCTGGTTCATCATATTTAATACCACCAGCGATTTCTTTTTCCCTGAGTATTTCTTCTGGAGAAAGGTTATTATCGGACATATTTGACATTTTCTTTATATACCGTTGGTATAAAAAAACCAGAAATTATAGAAAAAAATTGGAGTTAAGTTCCGTATTAAAGGAATAGGTCGTTCCAGTAATCTGACTTCCATGTAGTATCAATGGTATAAAGAGCATCTCCGATATCGTAAGAAAGGTTCATTGGAGTAATTGGCTCTACCAAGAAACAATTGTTCAGTGTTATCCTCCTGAAGACATCACCTTGTTTATTAAAAACAGAAACTACCATAGAACCAACATAATCTCTTTTAAGACCCATTGCTCCAGTTAATGGATTGTAAATTAAATCAGACCATTGTCTTAAAACCTTATAAAGAACCATAGAATTGTCCTCATTAAGGTTCACTTCGAAAGACATATTAAACTGTACATCAGATGTAGATGGTTCACCACCAGCATACCTTCTTTCAGCAAACTTGTAATATTGGGTAACAGCATCAGCTGGCTGTATATCAACTTGTAAGGCAGAAATACTCTTCACTTGCTGAGTAAGTATATTCTCACCCTTAAATGTAGTATTAGCAAGATTGATACCGTTAGGTGGAGTTATAAGAACCTCAAACTGGTTTAAGAAAACCGGCTCGTAGTTATTCCTTGCTGCCTTAGAGTTGTTAAAATGTGGTAAACCTGCCATTTATGCTTTGTTATATTTTATAGGAATAAATCGTCCCAGTAATCAACTGCCCAAGTCATATTAATCTCATAGAGCGTAGTACCATTTACGTATTCTAGCTCCATAGGATCAATTGCTTTTAGTGGGAAGCAATCCTTAAGAGTAATTCTCCTAAATACATCACCATTTTTATTGAAGACAGACACAACGATTGTCCCAGTATAATCTGCTTTAATTCCTTGCGCCCCTGTCAATGGATTGTAAATTAAATCAGTCCACTGTCTCATCGTCTTAAAGACGTACATTGAATTAGCATCGTCAAGGTTGACAGTAAACTTTAAACCAAGATCCAGAGTTGTTGTATCTGGTTTACCTCCAGCATAGTTCCTCTTTGCAAACTTATATTTCTGAGATACAAAGCTAGGGTTTTTATCCACATCCAAACCACTTACAGAAACAACTTGTTCTAGTAGCACTGGACCTCCAGAAACAGCCGCAGGTGGTATAACATTTACCTCAAATTGGTTAAGGTAAACCGGCTCAAATTTATTAACCGAGTTTATGGAATTTTGGTAATGTGGTAAACCAGCCATTTAGTCTTGTCCTTTTTTTATATTTATCCGAATTTTCAATTTTTTGAAATTAAGCGAATTGGATAAATCCTCCAGCAGCGATACCACCAGTTCTTGTAACAGTAATTCTGTTTATGAACTTCTGAATACCTCTAGCAGGTTCGATAATTACATCAATAATACCGATGTTCTGATCGATAATAGAAGGAGGGTTGTTAGAAGAATCCATGATTACTTGGTAAGCATAAATACCACCACCAGCTCTAACTCCATCTAAGTAGTTATCTACAAGGGTTTTGATCTCTAGTCTTATAGAATCTTCATTGAAATCAAATAGGTAGTTAGCCATGATCTCTTCAACGTCATTCTCAACACTGATGAGAAGGTCCCTCACGTGTACTAAATTAAATGCCGAATTAACAGTTTGATAAGCTGTTTGGTTACCAAAGACAACTACACCAAGGCCTCTCTTCTTAATTATAGGGTTAAGACCTACTGGCTCCAACCATCCTCTATCTTCGTCAGTGAAATCATATTCGAGTCCGACAAGGTTTTGTCCTGAGATTACCCCTCTCTTCTGACCTGCTATAATGCTGTAAGGTTCGCCATTAGCAAATTTTCTAACAAAGTTGTTGGAGATATAAGCTGCAGGAGGAACGTTTACATTTCTATTATTTTCCCTTACCGTTAAGTATGGCGTATAGAAAGCAGCGTATTTGGCTCCTTGATCTTCAGTAGGTAAACTGAAAGTGTAAGAAGGATTAAGAGATAAGTTACCACCTTCCGAAATATATTGTGCCTTCAGTGAAGGATACGGGTTAGTTTGTGTTGGTGCATCAGTAAACCTAGGGTCTGTTGACTCCCTAAACTGCTCCATCGAAGGAGCGTTAATTAAAGCAAGAGCCTTCTGTCTCATCATTGCCAACTTACTAAGCTGATATTTAGAGTTAGGCAAAATCTGACCACTGAAGGTATCTACGATGTATCTGAACGAGATCACATCCTTAGCAGCAAGTGTCGCTGCAATGTTTGTGTTGTACATTACATCCAGTAGTTCAGATACTCTAGCATCAGTACCATTTGGCCTGTGGGAATCCCTCATTGTAAACCCATTCAGGTATGTGAAGTCGAAAGACCTAGTAAACTGAGGTATTGACTTAAACTTCTGAACTTGAATCGGACTCCCCGCATAGTAATAAAGAGGCCTTGCAGTTGTTACTTGCACAACGTTTGGTGTTGTTGTTTGAGCAACCGAGGTAACTCTCGTTAACCTATATTGTCTATTACTACCAACGGTTTCACAAATATCCTGGTCAGTAGATACTATAAGATCACCAACAGATATTGGGGATGATGGTGAAGAAGATATAGTGAAATTAGTCGGATCTATTTGTGTTATCACATCGATAAACTGGTTAATAGAGCCTACAGATGAAACTATATCCGTCTTACCCGCAGCTACTGGAAGACCAATATTGTCAGAAGCAAAAGGTTTGCTGCCAGGTAAACCCGTGGAGAATGCAGTATAATCTACCAAATTGTCTGGATTTTGTCTAGCAACGTTATCAAACTGCCTAGCATATGCTACAGCAAATTGGTCTCTATCAATTGTGCTTTCGTATGAAATATAATTAATGGAACTTCCAGTTTCATTTAACCAAATCTGGTCTCCATCCTCAAGTTCACCGTAAAGCAAGTCCTGGTAGAATGCTGTAGACAATTGTCCAGTTAAGGCGTTACTAGCTGTTCCACCGGTTACTGAACTAACTGATGTAATATCTAAATAATCAGAAGATGCAAATTGATAATAGTCAGCAGAAATGTTTCCAGATGTAGCTCCCACCATATTGCTATATGGAGTAACTGAGACACCTTGAGCAGAGTATGATGCAGTATCAAGTGGGTGTGTCCATGTTAGGAGCACTTCTCCACCCGTTTGAATAACACCAGACACTCTTAGTTTTACTAGGTCATTTTCGGAGAATTGGTTTATAACTGAACCAGTTAACCCAGATAAACCAGTAACTCTACCCATAATGTAAGGCGAAGAGGTAGCGCTTGGAGTTGCAAAAGATACCAATTCGTTTTTCTCTGCTGTAGTAAGGGAAGCACCGGTAACTCCGCTGTTAGTTACTACATAATGTAAACCTCCATACTTAAGGGAAGGATCATAACCATCGAAAGCTGTTGCTCCTACACCATATGTAGAGGTAGCTCCAATAGTTAGTAGTGTACCAACATTTATAGAATCCGGTGATGATCCACTAGCACCAGTAGCTGCATCGGTTATTGTCGTAACATTTTGTGAGTATAGGTAATCAGCAGTAAGATTCTGATCATAGCTTAAGAAATTAAGTCTTGCATCAACAATGTCCCTATCTGCCGTAAGCTCGTCAATTAAGTGGTGTCCTACAAGGTCAATCTTATAAGGATTAGTACAGATATCATCCATTGCATCCTCATCAACAGCACAGAATAAACCGGTAGAAGGAGTATTATTGTTAATAAGCGTTTGGATGTATTGGTTATTACCATTCAGGTCAACAAAATCTGGGATTAAACATCCTGTGGTTGAAGTAACAATATTCACATCAGGTTGTGATAAGAAATTGTTGATCTGGCTTTTTATAAATCCATTTCTTGTAAAGTATGAACTCCATTTAGGGTCTAAAGATAGTGTCTCGTAATCAGTCCAATCTCCAGATACTGAGATAACATCTATAAAGTAATCCGAAATGTAATCATATGGGTGCATGAAGCTAGGAACGTTGTCCGCTCCATACCAATCTAAGGCAAAAACATCATATCCTTGTAAAGGTTGAACCGCATCAGTTGATTTCCTAACAATGACACTTATTGCTTCCTTACCAAGGTTAACAAGGTTAAAAAGTCTACCAGTATCTACAGCAGAAAGTGTAGCTAAGAAGTAATCGGTATCAGCAAACCAAAATCTCTCCTTATTATAGAAGGAGGAATATAGCCTGGAGGTAAGAACCCCGTTAGATTGCTCAGTATCAATCGAATAACCAAAATAGTTAACCACATCAGCTGTAGGGCTATCTATATCATTATTCAAATTCAACAAATTCAGAGCAAATACTGGGCCAGTATTTAAACACGCAAATATTGAGCGGTGGAAGTAAGATCCTTTAGCCTCTAAAGTCTTATCTATATCACCAAAAATTGCTACCGCTGTAGTTACATCCGGTAAATACACGGGAGCATTAAAAGGTCCTTTATTCGAAAATCCCACCACCAATCTTATAGTCTGAGACGTAAGAATGACGTTTTCTGAAGCGTCAAACTCAAGCGTATAGACTCCTGATGCTTTAAATTGGGATAAATCCAGTTTGATTTTCTTTGCCATTATTGTACAAGAGATATTTTTGCCTACTATATATCTAAACCAAAACCAGCATTTTTGTATGCTACTCGGTTAGTAATTGTATATATCGGAAAAAGCAAATTATTTAGAGCAACTGACTGAAAGAGCTATAGAACCCTCCCTCTTTGGTTGATGCTCCATCCTCACTATTTTCTTCCATCTTTAGATCTATAAGATCCCGGTAGGTAGATTCACCAAGCTCATCATACAATTCACCAACAAGATCATAAAAATCGGAGGATTCAAACATCCCAGAAAGATTTACAATCGTCATTGCTACATCATCGTGTCCAGATTGACTTGAATAAGTTCCCCTAGTGTTAAGACCGAAAGAGAATAACTCAGGTACAGTCCAAGTAGATTCGTTTATTATTACCCTATTCATCCTCATCTGAGATCTAAGAATCTCACAGTATTTCATCTTGTTTTTCTCGTTGTACTTTATACCAGGCTTTCTCGTCCTAGCAGATTCTGTGTGCTTTGTGTGTACAAAGATTTCGAGAGGAAAGTCGTCATTTAAAATGAGCTTGTCTATAAGCAATTCACCTTTAAAGTTAATCTCTAAAAGTACCCTTACATTTTCTGGATTGAAGAACTTAACAACCAAGGCTTCGAGGATTTTTTTAAAATCCTCAACCTCAATTTCATTATCCCTATAAATGCCAACCTGTAGAAGCCCGAAAAAGTCAGACTCATCTTGGAAATCATCCATGGCCTCTATTACTTTTTTTGGCAGAGGTACCACCTTAAAAATATTAAGAACTGTAAAATCCCCCTTTCCGCCACCAGCTAAGTCAATCGAAATAACAAATCTATTATTGAAAAGAGTATCAGTATTCAAACTGAATTTTGGATGCCATCTAAAATTGTCATACGGAAGTCCAACATCCTCTAGAACATCAATGTCCCTCCATTCATATTCAACCTCGTTTGCTTTAATTTTTTTAAGCTCGTTAGATCCTAGAAGCAATGTAGAGGAACTTAAAAACTGGTTGCCGTATTCCTGATTAAACAATTCTTGAGAACCTAGGTTAGCGATTTCTTGTTTTTTCCATTCTTCGTCCCTTCCGGGAACTTGCCACCAATCAACCCTTATAGGATTAAAGCTATTTTCACCATCAACAGCACCTTTATAAATTTCATAGAATTTATTCATTCCATTTGGGGTTGATGTAATAATAATTCTAGAAACCTTAGAAGAAGATACTGTAGGATATGTTGATCTAAAAAACGATTCTATAAAATTTGGGTGGATATGAGCAAATTCGTCCATATAAAGAAAGTGAATTGTAAAACCAATTGCGGATGTTTTTGTAGTAGTTTTTGCAATTGCTCTACACCCGTTATCAAACTTCATAGACATCACATTGTTTACTACCATACCAGGTTTTAAGAACCACGGCAGACCTCTTACTATTGCTTTGATCTTATCCATCAGTTCTTCTGCAGTAGAACCAACGTTTGCTAAGATCATTGCATTTTTATCGTGATTGAAAAGAAGATACCAAACAAGGACAATAGCTGAAGTAATTGATTTTCCAACCTGTCTAGGTGCTAAAAATATATTAAATCTATTAGCTTGATACTCACGGAGAACTGATTCTTGGTAGTCACGAAGTTTTACATAAAAAAGACCGTCATCAGTCATGACCCTACAGTACTTAGAAAAATAAACAACATCTTTTGCGCATCTTTCCATCTCTAAAATCTCGTCTTGTGTATACTCATACAAAAGATTTGACATCTTAAGCTCTGGGTCACCATCATGAAAGGGGTTATCAACAGACTTGTAATCAAGCCCCTCCTCTTCAACCCTAAATAGAAGTTCCTCTATTCTTTTGGTACTCCAGTAATTGGAATCTTTCTCTTCTTTTTCGGCCATTGTTAATCAAATAAATCATCTTCTACCTCCAAGCCAGTATCTTCTTCATCCAAAGAGATGTTTCTGCTTGCATCGATTTCTGCTTTCTTTTTAGCATTTACTACTGCGTTATCGTCAACATCCTCAACCCTTACATCCTCAATTTCAGCCCCTATAATATCCCTTAAACCCTCCATTAATCCCTTAGTTCCTCTAACCTTAATTCCCCCAGATTCGTTAGTGGATGGGTTATAGACATTCTTTCCGTCTTCTCCAGGTTCAAGTTGAAATGATCCTGAATTGCTTTTTTCCTCCAATTGGGTAGCTATTGATTTGTAACCATCCTCCATCTTTTGCACATATGTTTGGTAGTCTTTAGGCATTTGCATAATTTGAGATTGCAATTGTGCAAGAACCTCAAACATTCTTGGATTGGCGTTTCCAAGATCTATTTCTTCAAGTAGCTTGGTTATAGCGTGCTGTGCAGTTTTAAGTTGAAGCATCATAGAGGCGATGTTCATCGAATCAATCTTCTTCTTGTATTCGATGTAATCGGTTTGGTCTATGAGGTTCTCATCAAGATAAAACTTAACTATGGAATCAAGAACTCCCTTAGCATCAGTACCCGTAGTTTGAGTAGCCTCACTAAAGTTCATAAGTTCCGTGGTTTTTAGCCTAGGAAGCTCATCTGCTGTTACTGCATCAAAATCAAGATTTTCATCTTGCAGTATAGAATCAAGACTTTCTTTTATCTTTTCTTCGACTACCCTTTCTGGTTTCGGTTTTCTTCTTGGCATATCAATTCTGTTAATTACCTATTTCTTGCGAATTTAGGTAGGATCAATTGTGGTTTAGCGTTATCTATAATATATGCTAGTTGTTCATCCCTTACAGTGTTCTGGTTAAGGACAATTGATTGTTTATCAATATCTATCATGTTCTTAAACAGTCTTACATTCGATAAAAGGAGCGGGGATGTGTAAATCTTGTAAGCGTTATTATCCGTCCCATAGAATGGGTTGTTTACGTTTGTCTCAATATCAGAGGGAGCATCAAAAATGTAAGATTTGGTTAACGTCCTATAATCTTCGTGCACTTTAACTAAATCTGATGATTGTTGTGCACCTGGATTTGTTGGATCATACGACATTTTCCAGATGTTAATTCCCATCTGCTTATACTTGTTACTTATATTAACAACCAATCCATACCACTCTCCCTGCTCTGGAGTAAATTGCAATCTGGAATCATACGTAAGATCGTTTAAGATAATCTCAATGCTTCCTTGTTGTACATAATTATTATTTGCAGCATCGTTGGTACCAGAATGCACTAAGTCTATCCTCATGCCTTTTAACAAACCAGAGCCATCGATATAGGTTCCATCAATTAGATTCCTTGCTTGTGCCTTTTGCATTTTCCAATTTGCAGTATTCTTAGCATAAGGAAGATTTGGATTTGCAACAGAAAATTTAAACTCATCAGGAGTAGTTAGAACCTTGAATCCTCCCGAATGGTTAGCATCAGTACTAATTGCAACATACCCTTCCGGGTTATCCGAAAATTGCCTAAATGGGGTTAAATTGTGTTTATATGGGTGAGAGCTGTATAAAATTTGGTTAGCATCCTCTGAGACTTTTGTGATTGGTGCTGGAGAGTATGGTTTTTTAGCCAAGCTATCCTCATTAATATAGTTCTTCAAACTAAACCAACAGGTGTAGGATACCTCACCATCGCTCTCCAATAGAGGTCTGTTTTTATACCTAAGTGCTTCTCGATACTTGTTAGGCTGATATACGAATTCTGAATCAGAAACAAAAGCATCCGACATATCGTAGTAGTTGTTAAACACTATTGTCCAGTTGTTATTGAGATCATACCCAACTATAGGAAGATTCTTATAGATATAAGACCTGGTTGGGTCCTCTTGTCTTCTTTGCGTACTATCGGAGTATTGCTCTGGCTTAGCTATTTTTTGCTCTTCAGCTTCAACCTCTGCACCAAATAGCTTTTCTGTAGTAAGTGCAATTCCATCTAATTCCTCTTTGTAAGCAGGGTCTTTGAAATACGTATTAGACTTAGGACTATATTTTTTAAGCTCTATTTTGTAGTAAACCGGAGAATACATGAAATCCCTGAACAAGTAGGTAGAATTTATTTCATAGATCCTATTGGTTAAAGGGAAGTAAATAATATCTCTCTTCCTTGGTTGTGAGCCTCTTCCAAAAATGTTTTCGAAATAGGTCTTATCTATATGAATCTCGAACGGTTCGTCAAACTGGATTCCGAAGGGATCATAATTTGTTCGGTTATCTGGAAATTGATTTGAAGGAACCATTACCTTCACACATTGTTCATCTACAACATCAAATAAAGTATACTCCTTCAACACTACGTCTTTACCTCTAGCTTGTGGTTGCACTGAATAATAATTTGTCTCAAACCCAAATACCTTGTTTACAACCAAGCTTAAATCCTTATACAGGTTAACAGCCTTGTTTATTGCATAGGGATTAAAAGTGTAGTTGCAATCATCAAAAACAACTGGTCTGTTTGACTTCTCATTAGAGCAATTTGGTACAGGTCTATTAATAACCAAGTTATCTATTGAACCAGAAGGTCCACTAGGTCCAGTAGCATAGGTAAGATCAAGATCGAAATCAAGGATTACTATTGAAGGATCTATAGGTTCATCTGTCTCATAAGCCAGTGTTCCGTCCGTATTTACTACAACGGAAGTAAATCTAAATTCCGGGTAAAATGATTTTGAAGGATCAAGCGGAATTGAGAAGATTGTCGAATCGTTGTTGGAGGTATAACCCTGAGAAAATCCAGTTAATGCAGTTCCAACATTAGCCCAAAGGGACCAACTTTTCCCGTCAACAGAATATCTAAAATCAATTGCAATGTCATTTGGAATAGCTGCTGTTGGATCACCAAGATTTACAGGATCACCCAAAACAGCACCTGCTGTTTCTATTATCCACCCATTGAAGGCTTGTACATAGTTAAATGGGCTATCCCAAGTGAGAACCCTATAATTACCTATGTATGTGAAATTTAATGAGCTTTCGAATTGCTGTATTCTTTCAGCATACCAGGTAGCATCAGAACATGGTAAGTAATAGTAAACCCCATCGTCAGCAAGAGCTGTGTGATAACCATTACAACCAAGTTGCTCAGCACGTGCCATAGCAGCTCCAGTGGTTCCAAAATAGTTATCTGTACTCTGGTGAAAAACCTTGGTAGTATTCTCCAAATTGTCTTGGTATCTAAATCTAGGATCCGAAAGATCCCTCTGATCGCCGTTGCCGTTATAAACGGGGATACCTTTTTTTGGAAATCTATTTTCTGGGTAAAAAGCCATTATCTACAAGATATTATTAACAGACAAAGCTCGGTCTGTATGTTTATATATCCGTAGAAATAAAAGAGGTTAAGATAGGTGATTTTGTATCAGATCGTCGATATAGGTTTGAACAACCTCTGGGGTAATTGTTTTTGTACATTCAAACATCCTTTCGGTATCCTTTAACCTCGGACACCAATTCCAATCCCCCTTATCAAATTTTATTGAGGTATCACTAAAGCAACCATGGCAGACATCGCGGTTTATGATTCTATAGTTTTTAGTAGAAAATTCACACGCGGGATCCGAAAAACCAGATATCATTACAACTGGCTTGTGTAGTGACCAAGCAAGCCAGCTTAGACCAGACCCTATTCCAATAAAGAAATCGGAGTGATAAATGTCAATGGCTCTTTGTAAAATATCAATATCTCCAGTTTTGTCAATCACTCCATTTAAATTTGTTCCCTGCTTTTGTACAACAACAACCTTATAACCTATTGAATTTAAATAATCGGTAATCTTCTGCCAGCCGTCCTCATAGTGCCAATGTTTAGCATTAGCGGTAGAATCCATAGCCAAACACACATACTTTCCGTCAATAGTTGAGTTTGTGTTTTGTATTGTTAGTGGTACACTTTCGTTTAATAGGTCACCTTCAACATCTATTCCTAAAATATCCCCAGCAACCTGCTGTAACGAAATAGCTCTAGGATCCCTCCTATGTCTATCGCGGTCATTCTCGTCATACCACCCCACACCAAATGTAATTTTTGTATTGATCTCTCTTGACCCGGGTGATCTAAACCTTATGGAAGGATAATAGTTAGCAAGAAGCTCATTCCAAAATGTAGTAACATAGAGGTCACAGTCATATTTTCTTCTGAATTTTTCTATGACGGGCATCCAAGCTAGAGTGTCACCAAGTGAGTTGCTATCAACACTAATACAAACTTTTTCCTCACTAATTACGTCTTCCAGATCTCTCTGGTAGATTAATTCATCATTATCGTAAGCCTCTAATCTCCAAGGAGTAAACCATTTTCTATAAAGCCTTGTAAAAAGTCCAGCAGAAATTTCACCTGTATACCCATATGTACCAGTACTTAAATCCATGAACTTTATTGTACAAGGTTTAGCATTATTTGGTCCTATGCAATCAACATTAGCACCATTATCAAAAGTAAGTTCAAAAGTGTAGGGGTGTCTAAACCTTACAAAGTCCGCTTTTTTTAAGCTCTCATAAACTTTTAAGCCTCTATTTTTCATCTTAAATCTAATATGTCCTTAATTTTTTCCGTATCTGCAGGTATATCTAAAAAAGCACCGCTAGGGCTAAGATAGCTTACCAATGGATTCTGATCATAAGAATCCATGTATGGATCAAGTCTTCTCATTAAAATCGGTAGTTTCCATGAAAGAGTCTCCTTTATAACAATGGGATTTAACTCCCAATTAGAGGTAAAAACAAAAAGGTCAGCCGCACTATAGAAAAGATCCGCATCATCTCTTTCACCCCATAATTTGCAATTATCAGGTAGTGTTTCTAAAAGTGGTTCCCAATAGCTTTGAAAATTTGGTGCAGTATTTCCTATAAAGTGAAATTGTATTGGGTAGTCAATGAGATTTCTAGCGTGCTCTATAAGCTCACCTTGGTTTTTACCTGGTGTGAATAAACCGATATTTATTACATGCTTTTTGTTTGGATCTAGACCAAGACTCTCTAAGGCAGATTTTCTATCAGGTCTTTTAAAATCCTCAATTGGGTATTCTAAAATGTCTGTCGGAACACCAAGATCTTTAAATTTGTTACACATCCATTGATTTACCATAACCAGTTTATCCGGACAATATATCTTATCTGATGGGGAAATATTTGAGCTGTGGCAAGTTTCAACTATGCAATATGGTCTATCCAGTGCATATATTTTGTCAATAATCGACGGGTCTACAAAAAATTCAACAAAATCATCAAAATGGATAACGTCAGGGTAAATTCTATCAATTAAATCAAGTATCTCTGTCTTATCTTCCCCCAAACAATGGAATCTAGAACCAATCCTTTCCTTTATCCTATTTCTCTGTACAACATATTCCTCCGATGTATTGTTATATTGTATGCAATAAACTTCAGCTTCTTCGTTAAAAGACTCTATTTTTTTGTACAGGTATTGAGGCATTCCTCCAGTTGAAAGATGTGGAGCAACGAAAAGAATTCTCTTTTTTCCACCGGTTTTTTCATCCAATGTTTTTTGTATAGAATTGATTGTTCTTACCAATTCATATTTGGTTTTTCTTAAAGCCTCAATCTCTTTCATTTATTATTCTTTAGTGTAAATACCAGTTTCAAAATTTAACTGGCCTTCCCCATATTTCTGAATGATCTCATCTATTACATCCTTCTCCTGTGTGTCCAGTTCTTCTGACTTTTGAAGCAATGATATCAGAGTTGCCTCTATTGGCTCGAGTTCTTTTACCAGAAAATGCTTTCTAATATTCAGTCTACCTATCGATTCAACATTTTCTAAAATCTCGGTTCTTAAGGAGTTAATTTTTTCCAACTCCTCAGATGTTATTTTTGTTTGATTGTTTTCCATATGTTTTTATCTAAATTTCACCAGGAAAGTAAGCGTCTTCCATAGTTTTTAAATTATTTTGGTCTGTTCGGGTTTCAATTAGTTCCACAAATTTCATCGATTCTTTGTACAGAAATTCTACATAATCAGAGGTATCCTTGTAACAAGAGGTCCAGAGTAAAAAATGAAATCTAGGAAATGGGCATATCCTATCATCTCTCATGAGCATTGATGTTATTTCATACATCCTATGAAATTTTTGGTCCTCCAAGAGCATCTCTGCCAAAATAACCCAGTGCTCGTTTCTATCCGGACAATACCAGTCAGCTTGTTCAAGCCTTTTATATGCGAGATCTCGATTTCCTATAAATCTATGTGCTTGTCCGATAAGAACTATAGAAAGGTAACACATCTCATCAAACACTGTAGGAGGTGAGTCATTATCATAAACTGGAAATTTCCTTCTCACATAATGTTCAAGGTAATATATAGTCCTTCTAGCGTATTCATCACTATGATTTTTGCCAAACGGGAGATTTCCATTCTGATAAATATCAGCATAACTTTTACCAATATAGAAAAGATGGTAATCATCCTCTTTTATCTTCCCAGAACAAACCTGATCAGCTTCAAGTAAAAGAGCATCATTTAAAAACTTTAAAGGGTCTTCCCAAGTTTTACCGTCATTTGTAATGATATGTCTAAACCCACGGGGTAAGTTAATTACCTGAAAATTACCCTCCCCTTCTTTGTGACCAGAAAGATAAATTGTCTCATGCCTTTTGTCGTGCTTGAAATACCATGGCAATTTTGCATTCCAAAGCCAAGTTCTATAATATATTCCACCCGGGTCCTGAGCGGTAATATTAAAACTTTGAATAGATGTGTCGTTAATCAAAGACCAATCAAAATTATCATCAACAGCCAGTTGTTCATCTGCATCCATCCTTAAAATCCAATCACAACCATGATCAGCTTTTAAACATTCTTGCAAAGTGTGATCCCGATTAAATCCAGGATATTGCCATTCAGTTTCATACAGGTATCCAGGTATCCCCTTTTGAGAAAAGAAATTTCTAATAAGACCTTGGGTACCATCAGTAGAGCCGTTATCTTGTATAACCCAATAATCGATGTATCGATAGCAGGATTCAAGCATTCTCAGAATAACACGGGATTCATTAGCTACCATGGCATTCATGCAAATTTTAGCCCTCTTATTCATCATATACATAATTCAAAACCTGTTCATCCTCCCAGAACTTTATATCACTAAGGTCACTATTCATTATAGCCTCTTGGTGCCTATTAGTTCTCTTTTCTTCGTCCCACTCCCAATCATGGAACCCCAAATCAATTATCCTGTTATGTATTGCTTTGTTATATTTCTCTTTCAAAATTCTAGAAATTCTATTAATTTCGAAAGAGTTATAGCTAACAGTCCCGGAGCCATTACTATATTGAATATATAGCAAATCCTTAATATGGACTATCCTTGTTTCGAGAAAAGTTTTAATGATTAATTCTAGATCATCCGCTATTGGTAGGCTTTCAGCATGCCCTCCGATTTTTTTATAAATATCAGACCTCCAAGCCCTAACATGATTTGGCATTGAAATATTAAATCTAATAGTAATCGGATTTATAGAGGGATAGTGATGTGTTAGATATCTTTTACCCTTTATATTAACCCAAGAGTGTCCAGAATACCCAAAGTTAAAGTTGTTGCCTTCAACACCATAGAAATTACCATCGTATTTTTCATCTTTGCTACCATATCTTCTAAATTTCCCATTCTCAAACATTTCTGTACAGTCACTGTAAATGAATCCAGCGTCAGGGAATTTATCGCTAGCAGATTTAATTTTAGCCAAGCAATTATCCAATAAATAGTCATCATGGTCAAGTTCTACCAACCATTTACCACTAGACAAAGAGCAGGCCCTCTTCTTAGCCATTCCTACAAATCCCCCGGTATTTGGTGTTATTCTATATGGTTTAACCCTTAAATCCCTGGAAGCTATCTTTTGAAGATCATGCCATAAGTCGTTATGGTCTGAAGGCGAATCGTCTACAACAACCCACTCCCAATCTGTTTCACTCTGATCTACTATTCCTTGATAAGTTCTAAATATTCTCTCCCCCGTTTTGAAAGCAGGGGTAAAAATGCTGAAAAGAGGAATGTGTGGGTTTGTACGAACGTCTACTGCCTTAACCACCACATCATTAGCAAGTGTGTCAGGATCTGGGATTTGATCGTATTCTATAACCATTCTATCAAAATGCGAATGTATTTGATCATACTTACTACCAATAAAAACGAAAACATCAGGAGTGTGTTTGATGTTTAAATCCGATAGTACATTATTGTCTACATCAATTATGCCAATAGAAATCAAATTCACCCACTGCATGTTATTTTCTACCGAAGAATAAACTGTGGTAACGAATTCATAATTGCCACTAGGCTTATCCCAACCAAAAACAATAGCAGTCGGTCTTTTAACAATTAGCATTTATTTTTCCGTGTTGAAAAAGAAAACCTGGAATAGCCTACCGTCATTTTTATCCAGTCCGAAATAGTCCAAAGAAACGTGAAATAAATCACCCCGATAAATTACCAGCCTATTATAAATATTTCCAATTTTATCAACCATTTCCCATTTGGTCATATCCTGGGATTCTATATTAACAGGGGCTGCTTTAGCTACCTCATCAGGATGCTCAGAATTTCTCCACCTATTAAGACCAGTTTCTTTATGCCTAAAAAGACCAGTACCTGCAGAAAGTGGTGCATCTGGTGTTAAATAAAGAACTCCTGCCCAATCTGTTGTGTCATCGCTATGGATCCAGGATCTGTCAGCAGCTACTGTATATTGAAAGGACCCAGTTGAATCATCACCCCACCAAGTAACCTCTCCGCCATAAGGTCTAATTATATCCTGAATAGAATTCTTTACGTTATCTGCTAAAAAAGATACCGTTCTTTGTCCGGGGTAATTTCCACGAGCACTAAATTCTTGGGCTAAAGCAAATGATCTTACATCATCGGGATTTTTATAGAAATCGTCTATAATGATTGTTTGGACCTTCATATAGAATTACAATAATGATTTATTCTTATACGCCAAACAATCCAAAGGTTTTCAATTATTTAAAGTAATCCTGGGAATTCATTAACCTTTTGAGTTGTATTGGGGTTACTAACTATCGAATTAGAATTACCTAGAATATCGGACATAGAAAAAATCACACTCGGAATATGATCACCAGTAGATTTGGAATAATCATATGTATTTAAAACAATACCCTCCTTATTGATAATTTCAATTCTCGAAATTTCTTCACCTCCAACAAAATTATTGGCCATTTGTAAAAGTGACATGTCTACCTTAGGTACTTCCTTCATAGCATTAATCTATTACTCACAAGAGTATCCAGGAACGTTATATGTTGTTCCATCACAATCAATTCGGAACCACACATTAGGTTCTGCAAGATAAACGTCAGGATTAGTCCCGTAGTACAATGTTGGGTTACCACCTTCAGTAGATGTACACGTTCCATCACACGGAATTGTTGCTGCTGCTCCTTGTGCTCCTTGTGCTCCTGCTGCTCCTGCTGCTCCCTGTGCTCCGTCAGAACCAGAAGCAGCAGCTGCTCCTGATATCCGAGCAATATTAATAACAGCATCAGTGATCGCTACAGTTCCAGTACCGCTACTATCCATCCGTGCTGCATTTACCTCCATTCTTATAGTATCATTCGTATTTAAATAGAAATAACCAGTGGTTAGCGTATTAATTTCATCATTATAAAGCTGTCCTCTTGAGTAAGTATCAGACTTAGAAGAATCTACAACAGCACCATTAATATAGAGATTTTGCTGCATTGTTGATCTAGAACCACTCCTACTTGCTCCAACAATGTAATTTACATTAGAGCTAATTATATAATATCCATCTTGCAGAATCTCAATAAGAGCAGTATCATTCGTATGATCGTAAATTAAGGCGTTGGTTGAAGGGTCTAAACCATATTGTGTATGCGAAACTTTAATATCTGCTGTGGTACCTTGGGTAGAGAAATTAGTTACATTTAAAGTACCATCATCATACCCATTAAATCTATCTACACTACCTCCAACACCAGAACTTCCTGATGATCCAGAAGAACCAGAACTTCCTGAGGATCCAGAAGAACCAGAACTTCCTGATGATCCAGAAGAACCAGATGTTCCTGAAGAACCACTAGATCCTGAGGAACCACTAGAGCCTGACGATCCTGATGTTCCTGATGAACCAGAAGAACCACTAGAGCCTGATGATCCAGAAGAACCTGAGGATCCTGAGGATCCTGAAGAACCACTAGATCCTGAGGAACCACTAGAGCCTGATGATCCAGAAGAACCTGATGTTCCAGAACTTCCTGGTGCTCCTACTCCTGCAATTTGAATTAATATATCATCACCTGTAGTAGGCGACCATCCTGTACCTGACAAATGATCTAAATCAAATTCCCAATATGATCCGTTATCAACACCAACTGAGATTTGCGTATAATAAAGTACGTTAGATCCACCAACTAATCGCGTTATTTTCCATAGGGTTCCGTTGCCTAAACTATTAAAAATGTTTACATAATTAGGTCCTGATATGGGGTTTTCATTTATCAATAAGACAAAGGGTGATGCAGGTAAATTAGATCCGGAGCTATTTCTAGCTTCTCCACTTGCTGGAGATCCTCCGGATGTTGTCCAATCCCAGGTATTGTCTATTACATATCCTGAAGTACCAGAAATTCCTGATGATCCTGATGATCCCGAAGAACCACTAGAGCCTGATGTTCCCGAAGATCCACTAGAGCCTGAAGAACCACTAGATCCAGAAGAACCACTAGAGCCTGAGGATCCTGAGGTTCCTGAAGAACCTGAAGAACCACTAGAGCCTGACGATCCAGAAGATCCTGATGTTCCTGCATCACCAATTACATTAAGTCCTACCCAATAATCTTCACCATCGGTAAGGGATCCAGATCCACCTCTATCTATATACTCTAAACCTAGTTGAAACCATGTACTATTAGTTGGAGGATTTTTTGTTGCACTGGTTACATAATATGATGCAAATTGAGAATTTCCTGGGGTTAAGAACTGTATAATTCCTCTTCTTGGACCAGGGTTTGCTATCTCATCGAAGATATCTAACGTCTTAGTAACATTTACTGAATTAGTAGAAGTTGTACTAATCGCAGCACCTGTAACACTGTTTAAGCTTGCATTATTTAATACAAATTGTTGGGATGATGGTGCTACTGTAATGTTCGTACTGCTTGAATCGTATTCAGAAAAGAATCCTAAATAATTTGTGCCATCAATACCTGATGTTCCGGAAGAACCACTAGATCCTGAAGAACCTGATGTTCCTGAAGAACCTGATGATCCTGAAGAACCAGAGGAACCTGATGAACCAGAGGAACCTGATGAACCAGAAGAACCAGAAGAACCTGAAGATCCTGATGATCCAGAAGAACCACTAGATCCAGAAGAACCTGATGTTCCTGAAGACCCTGAAGATCCTGAAGATCCACTTGACCCTGAAGATCCAGAAGAACCACTAGATCCTGAAGAACCGCTAGATCCTGAGGTTCCTGAGGAACCTGAAGATCCTGAAGATCCACTTGACCCTGAAGATCCAGAAGAACCACTAGATCCTGAAGAACCTGAAGAACCAGAAGAACCTGACGATCCTGAAGATCCAGAAGATCCACTCGTGCCTGAAGAACCTGAAGAACCTGAAGAACCTGAAGAACCTGAAGAACCTGACGATCCTGATGATCCTGATGATCCAGAGGAACCTGAAGATCCTGAAGATCCACTAGATCCTGATGAACCTGAGGATCCTGAAGTTCCTGAAGATCCAGAAGAACCACTAGAGCCTGAAGAACCTGAAGATCCTGATGATCCAGAAGAACCACTAG
>Ga0255767_1000020_pt1 | contig 156712 bp, 140 predicted proteins | sample 071ome_24_FD_179967 | JGI IMG/M metagenome (GOLD analysis project Ga0255767, IMG submission 179967) | Coastal salt marsh microbial communities from the Groves Creek Marsh, Skidaway Island, Georgia - 071402CT metaG (version 2) | ecosystem: Environmental > Aquatic > Marine > Intertidal zone >...
AATTCGCATGATTTTCCGCATCAACCTTGCCATATTGGGCCATGGCCACAGCACCTCTCGATCCGTCCCCGTCTCTCTCGACACTGATACAACAGCTAACCGATGCCGGACATTCGTTGTCCGATGCGGCTCTGGACAGTCTGCTTCAAGGGGTGGCCGCCGCACCGGGCGCTGATGGCGGCAATGGCCCGGCAGACGCCTGGATAGACCTGGTCGGCGAAAACCTGCCGGTTGCGGTGCGTACCGGCCTGGCACGGCGATTGGAGGCCACGCTGGACGATTGGGAAGATGGCCTCACCCCGCCTTGCCCGAGCGAGGAGCGGACCAACGGCCTTCGCGCAGAACTGGCCACGAGCGAACTCGACGGGTTTATCGTGCCGTTGGCGGACGAGCATCAGGGCGAATATGTCCCCAAACGGGCCCAGCGGCTTACTTGGCTGACCGGATTTACCGGCTCCGCCGGCACCGCCATTGTCCTCAAAGATAAGGCGGCAATTTTCGTTGATGGGCGCTATACCTTGCAGGCGGCGAATCAGGTGGACGCGACAGTATTCGATATTGTGCCCCTGGCGGAGACACCTCCGGTCAAGTGGATTGAGGCAAATTTACCGGATGGGTCCAAATTGGGGTTCGATCCCTGGCTCCACACCACCGATGGGATGCGGCGCTTGTCCGGAGCCTGCGCCAAGACCGGCAGCACATTGACCCCGGTCGAGACCAACCCCATTGATCAATTGTGGCTCGATCAGCCGGCTGCTCCCCTCTCCCCGATGACCCTACAGTCCCCGGATTTGGTCGGCGAATCCTCAACGGACAAACGCGAGCGGCTGGCCCAAGAGCTCAAGAACGCCAAACAGGACGCCGTGGTCCTGACCGCGCCCGACTCCATCGCCTGGCTCGCCAATATCCGGGGCGGGGATGTGCCCTACACGCCATTTTGCCTTATGTTCGGCATCTTGCAGGCCGACGGCAGGATGGAGCTGTTTGTCGACCCGCGCAAAGCGCCAGCCTCTGTCCGGGACGCCTTGGACGACGGCATCAGGCTTTCCCCCCCGGACGCGTTCGAGAACGCCTTACAGGTATTGGGCAAGGCAAAGTCCACGGTGCGTCTGGATACGTCTACCGCCGCCCACGCAATCCACCAGATACTGGAAGACAGCGGCGCCGTGATCGCCAAAGGCGAGGACCCGTGCGCCAGGCCCAAGGCCCGCAAGAACAATACGGAACTGAACGGTGTTCGCGCCGCCCATGTGCGTGATGGCGCGGCGTTGACCCGGTTCCTGTGCTGGCTCGACCGCGAGGCGCCTGGCGGCGGTGTAACCGAAATCTCGGCGGCTGATCAGTTGGAAGTCTTTCGCCGGGAAGGCGAGCATATCCGCGGGCTCAGCTTTCCCACCATCTCCGGCGCGGGCCCTAATGGCGCAATTGTACATTACCGGGTGAGCGAGGAGTCGAACCGGCCTCTGGAAAACGGGTCACTCTACCTGGTGGATTCCGGCGCGCAGTATCTGGACGGCACCACGGATGTCACCCGCACCATCGCCATCGGCAACCCGACCGAGGAAATGTGCGATCGGTTCACCCGGGTGCTGAAGGGGCATATTGCCCTGGCCACGGCTCTTTTTCCCAAAGGCACCAGTGGTTCTCAACTGGATATCCTGGCCCGGTCTGCTCTGTGGCAGGCGGGCATCGACTACGAGCACGGTACCGGGCATGGGGTCGGCGCCTATCTTGGCGTGCATGAGGGACCGCAACGCATATCAAAGATGCCAAGCATGGTCGGCCTGGAACCGGGCATGGTCATATCCAACGAACCCGGATACTACAAAAAGGATAGTTTTGGCATCCGCATCGAAAATCTGGTCACGGTGATCGAGGCAAACGGCATAGAAAAGGCGGAAAAGGACATGCTGGCCTTCGAAACCCTCACTTTGGCGCCGATTGATGTACGCCTGGTAGATCAATCCCTCTTGTCCGAGGCCGAAATCCGCTGGCTGAACGACTATCACCAGCGAGTGCGGGAGACTCTGACACCTCTGGTTGATCCGGAAACCACCGATTGGCTGTTGGAGGCCACCAAACAGCTGTAAACGCCCATTCATCAGGTGCTTAACAATTCAATTTTGTGTTTTGTACCCTGTTGAAATTTCGGCGCATATCCCCATCTAAAATTAGTATTCGCATCGAAAATCATAAATTGGCTCGGTGAAATGACACCAGCCGCTGGATCCGGGTGATCTCAAGTCAATCCGGGCGGGTAGAGGAACAAGTATGGCAACACCATCGCGAAGATTGTTCAGCGCCGAATTGCGCATGCTGAAGGAACGGGGTGTAGATACGGATCTGACCACCGGCAGGACGCAAGTACCGATGCCGATGCAAGGACTGGGCGCGCCGGATGGTGTCAGCAACCGGGAAATTCTGGCCGCCATCAACGAATTGAAGGCCATACTGGCCCCGGAATCGGATGAAACCGATGCCACGCCCGTGGACGCCATCCCTGAGGAAATGGCCACCGAGCTGGAAAAGGCGGAAAACCTGAAGACGGAGATTATGGCGTTGTCGGATTCCATTCAGGAAACCAAAGCCGAACTCCGCGCTATGCGCGCCGGCAACCGAGGCGCCGAGAAATTCATGACCGCTACCACGGAACTGGACGCGGTGGTCGAGGCGACAGAAGGCGCGACCCACACGATCCTGGAAGCAACCGAACGGATTGATCAACTGGCGGAACAGTTGCAGCTGCACGCATCCACGCCGGATGATCGGGCCGCCGCGGACGAAATTTTGGAATGTACGATTAAGGTTCTGGAAGCGTGCAACTTCCAGGACATTACCGGACAACGGATCACAAAGGTTGTTGGCGCTCTCTTGTATGTGGAGGAGAGGGTCAACGCCATGGTCGATATCTGGGGGGCAGATGAAATCGACCAGACGGATCCGTCGGTGGCCGATGAAAGCGACTCCGACCAGGATTTGCTCAACGGTCCGGCCCTGGCCGAAGAAGGCATCAGCCAGGACGATATCGACGCTCTTTTCGATTAACCCTTTACCCGGCCGCTGGATGGGGAGATCCCAGCGCCAACCAGACAGCTAGAAAAGTTGGAAGTCAGAAACGTCCCAGAATAAACCCGATCCGGAAGCCATACCGAATACCGTCCCCCTCTCCCCTGAAAAGCGGAAAATCGTCCTCGCCGGCACGAAGTTTCTCATCGCCCGGTTAAAAAAGGCGGGAAAAATGGATGATAGCCTTAAGTACAAGGATATCATCCGGGACGACAAGGAACTCTATAACTTTATCCGCCTGGTGAAGGAAAACCTGGACATCGGCAAAGACCTGTTTGTCGATGGTGCCGGAAAGCCCGTCACTGACTTGGAAACGCCGCTTGTCTGCGGCGCCAGCCTGTCACAGTTGGAACGGATGTTGGTGCTGACCCACGCGTCTCTAGTGTTCGTGAATCCCGAAGATGGGGTTAAAAAACCAACCACCGCAAAGAAGAGAGGCATCTTTGCCATCTTCGGCGGAAAATCCGACACCGGCGACAAACGGGCGACGACTGACGATCACGAGGGCCAGCGCAAGCTCGACGAGTTCCGGCCCTATCTCGCCTTCGCCTGGCAACTGCCGCTGGTCAGCGGCTACAACGAGCACATGGTGCGCGCCCATGCCCGGGTCTTGGAGTTTGACCTATTTTCCCTGGACACGCCGGCCAAGGTCGAACTGATCGGAAAGATAAACCCAACGGATATCCGTAACGTCCAAAATCTGGCCGGAGAAAAGTTCGAAGAGATCATCGCTAATGATCCCGGTTCGGTAAAAGGCATGTCTCTGATCAAGTCCAAGGCCAAGCTCGAATTGATGCGCAAAGTAGCGGAGAGCCGGTCCATGGATTTGTTCACTCGCGGCCCGGACATTATCCACGAGATCATGTCCATGGATGAAAACCGCGTCTGGGCTTTGGGCCCAAGCGTGGCGGACATTACCTTCCCCGCTCTTGATATCCTGAAACAGTTAAAAATTCCGACCCTGAAACTATTCATGGAAGTATTCCGGGAAACTTATGGCGACAACGCTCCGAGACTGTTGCGGGAAGATCAGTTCGTGCAAAAGTTTTTACGCCAGGTGGTCTCCGATTTTGTCCAGCTGGAGGCGGAAGACGATTTGGATGACAGCCGAAAAGCAGCTCTGGGCGACATTATCGCCATGAAATGGAGGGGTCTGGACACGCGGATCAATGACTGGCTTCGCTCCAGGGACGAGAACGCCGCCAATGCCGCTTAGGCTATGGAAGCACGGAACTCCTTAGCGCGTACAAACCTTAATCAATTTTATGGCGGCGGCGGAATCCCACTCTAAAGGACCAACCACCCGACCCGTCTCTATACCTTCCCGATTAATCAGGATTGTCGTCGGCAGGCCAGGCACTTTGCTGGATCGCGCCAACTTGCCGCCCTCATCCATGAGAACAGGAAACCCCCCAAGCCGGTGGGCTTTGTAGAATTCGACCACCTTGGCCGCGCCATTCACGTCTTCGGAAACCGGCAGCACCTCGACCCCAGCCCCGGCAATTTTATACTTCAGGCGTAGAAGAGACGGCATCTCCCGTACGCAGGGGCCGCACCAAGTCGCCCAAAAATTCAGAACAATTGCTTTGCCCCGATACTGACTAAAATCAATGCGTTTTCCGGATTCATCGGTTATACCATCGGCTTGGACCGGCTTTCCCGCTGATTTTGCATTGAAATTAGCAAATTTTTCAGCGGCAGCGTGGCAGGAATCGGTTGAGACCGGCGCGTTGTCCCGGCCCGCATAGTCGGGGGTTAACGCCAGGAACGTCGCAAAGCCGATAATCAAGGCGGCCAGTCCGAGAAGTATTTTTGGCACTCTTTCGTCTCCGGTGGAGAAAATGACCGATTCGGGGCAAAATTCAAAGCCGTCTCATCAGAGCGGCGGTCCGGCAGAAAATCAAGACGCCAGCACCATGTGGGGCGGGCGCTTCGCCGCTGGCCCTGCCCAAATCATGGAAGAGATCAACGCTTCCATCGGCTTTGATCAGCGGCTCTACGCGCAGGACATTGCCGCGTCGAAGGCCCATTGCGAGATGCTGGTCGCACAAATGATCATCTCCGCAGGGGACGGCGAGGCTATCCTATCCGGCTTGGATCAAGTCTTGGCCGAGATCGAGTCCGGTTCCTTCGACTTCAAACGGTCGCTTGAAGATATCCATATGAATGTGGAGTCCCGGCTGGCCGAACTGATTGGCGACGCCGCCGGCCGGCTACACACCGCACGGTCCCGGAATGATCAGGTGGCCACGGATTTCAAACTTTGGGTGCGGGACGCCCTGGATCAGCTCGACACGGATATCAAGGCGCTGCAGGCGGTGCTTATTGAGCGGGCTGACGAACATGCCGAGACGATCATGCCGGGCTATACCCATCTGCAAACCGCGCAGCCGGTGACCCTCGGCCACCACCTCCTGGCCTATGTGGAAATGCTGGGCCGGGATAGAGGCCGGGTCCGGGACTGCCGGGCGCGCGCCAACCAGAGCCCGTTGGGCTCCGGTGCCTTGGCCGGAACTTCGTTCCCCATCGACCGGGAAATGACGGCGGCGGCGCTTGGGTTCGATGGGCCTATGGCCAATTCCCTGGATGGCGTCTCGGACCGGGATTTTGCCCTGGAATACCTCACGGTGGCCTCTATTCTGGCGGTGCATTTATCCAGATTGTCCGAAGAACTTGTGGTCTGGGCCAATGCGTCGTTTGGCTTTGTCAGCCTGCCCGATTCCTTCTCGACCGGCAGTTCCATGCTGCCGCAAAAGCGCAACCCGGATGCGGCGGAACTGGTGCGCGCAAAATGTGGCCGGGTGATCGGCGCCTTGAACGGTCTACTGATCGTCCTGAAGGGTCTGCCCCTCGCCTACAGTAAGGACATGCAGGAGGACAAAGAGCCGGTGTTCGAAACCGCGGACACTCTGGCGCTCTGCGTCGCCGCCATGACGGGCATGATGGCCGAGATCACGTTTAATGAAGTGGCCATGCGGGACGCCGCCAAAGCTGGAAAATCCAATGCCGTCGATCTGGCGGATTGGCTGGTGCAGAACCTGGGCACGCCATTCCGTCAGGCTCACCACATCACCGGACAGTTGGTCCGGTTGGCCGAAGAAAAGGGCTGTGGCCTGGAAGACCTGTCGATCGACGATATGCAATCGGTGGAAAAGGGAATTACCGACGACGTGTTCCGGGTGCTGGATATCGACAAGTCCATCGCAATGAGGAATAGTTTGGGTGGACCTGCACCTGATCGGGTTCGGAAAGCCGTCATCGCCGCCCGCCGGGCGTACCTGGAGGACTAGACCATCATGTCTCGCAGGATCGTTTTTGTTCTGTTCGCCATCAGCATTCTTCTGCCGGTGCTGGGCGCGTGCGGCAAAAAGAACGCGCCATCGGCGCCGGAAGGGGAGGAATACAAGTATCCCCAGGAATATCCCCGCAAGTAGGCGGCCGGCCAGAACTCATGGATCATTTTCAGTACAAGAACGGCGAATTGGCCGCCGAGGACGTCCCGCTTTCCCGCATCGCGGAAACTGTCGGCACGCCCTTTTACTGCTACTCGACGGCGACCATCGAGCGGCATTTCAACGTCTTTGCGGATGCCCTCAAGGGGCTGCCTGCAACGGTTTGTTATTCCGTGAAGGCCAACGGCAACCTGGCGGTGGTCAGCACCCTGGCCCGGCTCGGCGCCGGTGCGGATGTGGTCTCCGGCGGGGAGCTGACCCGCGCGTTGGCCGCCGGGATTCCCGCGAACAAAATTGTCTTTTCCGGCGTCGGCAAGACCGAGGCCGAAATTTCCCAGGCGCTGACCAGCAATATTCTGCAGATCAATGTGGAATCCGGCCCGGAACTGGAACGCATCAATGAGGTCGCGGCCTCCCTCGGCAAAGTCGCCGACGTGGCATTCCGTATCAATCCCGACGTGGATGCAGAGACCCATCAAAAAATCAGCACCGGCCGTCAGGAAGACAAATTCGGCATCGATTGGGACCGGGTTCACGAGGTTTTTACCGCCGCCGCCAGCTTGGAGAATGTCCGTCCCGTGGGCCTGGCCATGCATATCGGCTCCCAACTCACCAAACTGGATCCATTCCGGAACGCCTTTAACCGGCTTGCCCGAACGACCGCAGATTTAAGGGAGAAAGGATTTGAAATTAAGCGCTTAGACCTTGGCGGCGGACTGGGCATACCCTACGACGGCGGCGATACCCCGACCCCGGCGGACTACGGCAAACTGGTCGCCGAAACGGTGGGTGATTTGGGCTGCGAACTGCTATTCGAACCCGGCCGTCTGATCATGGGGAACGCGGGCGTTTTGGTCACCAAAGTGGTATATGTGAAGGACGGGGCGTCCCGGCGGTTTGTCATCATTGATGCAGCGATGAACGACCTGATCCGGCCGGCCATGTACGATGCCCATCACGATATCGTACCCGTGTCGGAACCCCGTCCGGACGCCGGTCTGCAGCCTGTTGATGTGGTCGGCCCGGTCTGTGAAACCGGCGACACGTTTGCGACCGAATTAGCCCTGCCGCCCGTTGAACAGAGTGAGTTACTGGCGGTCCGTTCCGCCGGCGCTTACGGCGCGGTCATGTCCTCGACATATAACAGCCGCGCCCTCGTGCCGGAGGTCCTGGTCAAGGGCGGCGAATTTGCGGTTGTCCGGCGGCGGGTGGAGATCGAGAGCGTTTTAGCGCACGAATCTCTCCCAAATTGGTTGGAGTCGAGCTAAAATACCGCATAATGAAGACCGCACCCCGTAATGCCGCCAATGCGGATTGGAGTTGGGTAGTTTAATGGTCAAGCGGAACGGCCCGTTTTACAAAGCATGTCTAGGCCTCGCCCGGGCGAGCTTGCTGTGGGAATACCTCTGGCCCGCTTTGTGGCCGGCTGTCGCCACGGCGGGTATCTTTATCGGCGCGGCCCTGTTGGATTTGTTCTCGCTGCTGCCGGTCTGGCTGCATATTGCGGTGGTGATCGGTTTCCTGATCGTCTTTGCCGGCGCGCTGCAACGGGCTTTCACCCGAATTCCCAAAGTTGATTTTGTAGAAGCCCGCCATCGGATCGAAGAAGACAGTGGCTTTGATCACCGACCGCTGACCGCCTTGGATGACGAGCTTGCGTTGGGCGGCAATGACGCCCAGGCCCGGGCATTGTGGGAGGCGCATCGCGCCCGCATGGCGGCGGAGGCGGAACGGCTCTCTCTCAAAGTACCTCGGGCGGGTCTGGCGCGGCGGGATTCGTTTGGCTTTCGCGCCGCCGTCGCGGCCTTTCTGATTGTTGGTGTGGTCGCCGCGGGGACCGATACGGCCACCCGGCTCGGCAAGGCGCTATTGCCGCCGATGGGTAAAACAGGGCTGGCCGCCAGCGCCAAACTGAGCATCTGGGTGACACCGCCCGCCTATACCGGTGTGCCGCCGGTAGTGATCACCATGACCGGCAACAACGCCCCGCAAACAGGCGAACAGCCGGTGACATCTATTTCCGTGCCCGATGGCAGCACCGTTCTCGCGCAGATGAGCGGCGGCGGCAGCGTGCCTGCCCTGCTGATCGGCCAGGACCGCAGCGACTTCAACCGGATCGATGCGGACTCCTATCATGTTGAAACGGAACTCAAGGCCGAGAGCGGCGCAAAACTGGTCGCCATCGAACAGAAGGGACGGACCGTCGCCTCCTGGCCGCTGACCATCATCCCCGATCAGCCTCCGACGGTGGAATTTTCCAACGCGCCCGAGGGCTCGCAACAGCTCCGCCTGCAATTATCTTACGAGGCCAAGGATGACTACCGGCTGACGGGTCTGACCGCCTCGATCCGCCGTCTGGACGGCCTAGCCGTGCCCGGCGGTGAAAGCGAAATCACCCTGCGCTTGCCCTTGCCGGGTTCGGACAAGAAGGACGTCAAAGGGAAATCCAACCATGACCTCGTCTCCCACGTCTGGGCCGGCCTGCCGGTCTTGGTGCACATTCTGGGTACGGACGAAAAAGGCCAGACCGGCCTGAGTAAAGTCGAACCGGTGATCCTGCCGGAGCGGCAGTTCAGCCATCCGGCAGCCAAGGAAATTTATGAAATCCGCAAAGGCCTGACCGCGGAGGCGCGAGACCGGCGGCTGGGCGTCCTGAAACTGGATTTGCTGACCAGCGAACCGGAAATGTTCGACGGCCACACCGGCACCTATCTGGCGCTACGCATCGCCCGGGAACGGCTGGACCGGGATGGGCAACCACAGTCGGTCGCCCAGGTGCAGAAGATGCTCTGGGACGCGGCGCTGCGCCTGGAAGAAGGCCGCACCGCCACCGCCGGCAGCGAACTTGCCGACGCCCAACGCCGCCTGATGGAAGCCCTGGACCGGGGCGCCAGCCAGGAGGAATTGGAACGCCTCATGGCCGAGGTGGAAAAGGCCCTGCAAGAATTCATGTCCGCGCTGATGAAAGAATTGCAGCAGCGGGGTCAGCTGCCGCCGATGGATCCCAACGCACAGACCATGACCAACCAAGACATCCAAAAGATGCTGGACCGGGCGCGGGAACTGTTGCGTCAGGGCTCGCGGGAGGCCGCCCGACAATTGATGGCGGAACTGCAGCGGATGCTACAGAACCTGCGTGGCGCCATGGCCCGTCAGAACAACGGCCAGATGTCGCAACAGCAACAACAGGCGCAAAAGGCCATGCGCGAATTGCGCGGCATTGTCCAACGTCAGCAGAAGCTGTTGGATGAGACCCACAAACGTGCTCAACGTCAGCGGGAAGAAGGCATTCCCGACGGGCCGGAGAACGACCCCCAGTCCCGCGAAGGGCTGGAAGAACAGGAAGCCATCCGCAAGCAGCTGGGAGAGCTGATGGGCAAACTCGGCCAGATGATGGGGCAAATCCCGAAGGGCTTGGGCGATGCCGAGCAGGCCATGCGGGAATCCGAGGGCGCGCTGAAACAAGGCCGCCAGGGTAAATCTATTGATCCCCAAGGCCGGGCTTTGGAAGCCTTACGCAAGGGCGCCCAGAATTCGGCCCGGGCTATGGCGCAGATGATGGGCCGTGGACAGCGGGGACAGATGGGCCGCCAGGGCGGGCGTTTCAGCGCATTTACCGGCCCCCGGCTACGCGGGATGAGGCCCGGCAACCGGGATCCGTTCGGCCGGCGCAATCAGGAAGAAGAAGGCTCCACCGGCCAGAGCACCGGCACGGTGAAAATCCCCAGCGAAAGCGAAATCCGGCGGGCGCGCCGCATCCTTGAAGAGCTGCGCCGCCGGGCCGGCGATCTGTGGCGGCCCGAGTTGGAGCTTGAATATATCGAACGGCTGCTGAAACGGTTTTAGGGCCCCGCCCCCTACTTCACCGCCCGCAGCGTAATCTGAATTTCCTTAAGGATATTGTATTGATGCTGCGCCATCTCGGCGAGGGTGGTTGAGTCGATCTCGCCGGCCTGCAGTCTGGCCAGCCACTTGTCGTCAGGCAGCCACTGCACGTTTTCAATCTCGAAATCCACGTCCAGGTGTTCGGCCAGGGGCGTGTTGGCGAGCCCCTCTTCCTTCCATTGCGCGCAGAGACGCTTTGAATACATTTCAAACTGAGGCGGCAGGATCGGCCGGACATGAGTCGGGTCGATGATAAACTCGTCATGGCGGGGATGGGGCACAGCGATCCGGACGATTCCATCGGGCGCGCACACCCGGTATAGTTCCTTGATGATCCCCAGATAGACTTTGCTGGATTCGCCCAGGTGCTCCAGCACGTGACTGAGCACCACTTCTTCCGCGCTATCTGTGTCCAAGGGCCAGGGAAAGGTTTCCAGATCAACCAGCAAGTCCGGCTCGCACGCCGACTGGCTGTCGACATTCAGGTATCCGGCAAGCTTATGATGTCCGCAACCGAGATTGAGCTTCATGAGGGCGGAACCGCCGAGCCTAGTTCGCGGGCTTGGACTGCCCCGCGCCGTCCGGCAGGCTTCCCCAGCGCGCGATAAACCGCCGGCCCGTGGCGGGCGCATCCAGGAACTCCGCCTTGTACTTGATCGACTTGCCGGGCTCGATCGTCGGCTGGGTCGGCGGAACGGATAACTCCTGCACGGGCAGTCCGTTGCCGTCCAGAAGTGAAGAGATCACGATCGGGATCGGCTGCGTTTCCTCGGAAATGTTTTCGATGATGATGTCGTGTTGGAAGACATCCTTGCCGTCCACCGTATCCCGTGACGGATTGGTGAGACGCAAATCCAACCCGTCGCCCGGCTGCGGCACCCGGAGGCCGATCATGGTGAAGATGCTGTTGGAGCCGCCCCAGAAGCCGACCACCGTTTCCCGCATGACGACCGCGCCGCCGAACAAACCACCCAGCAGAAGAACAATCACCAGCAATATTATGAAATTCTTTAAGTTGCTTTTCTCCGGCTCGGCATCTCCCCCCCCGTAGACCGAGGGGATCGGATCGGGATCGGGTATATCGTCCGGATCAAGGTCGTCGTAATCTTCGTATTCATCGTCATCTTCCGGCGTAAAGGATTCGATCGGATCCGGATCTTCCAGATCATCCAAATCGTCCTCATCCAACTCCGTCAAATCTTCCGCGGAGTCCGGCATAAAGGATGCGCTGCCCACGTCATCTTCATCGTCGTCGCCGAACATGGCCGCCAATTCGTCGTCGGACGGCAGCTCTCCATCGTCTTCCGGTTCGTCTTCGGGTTCCGGCAATGGCAGGTCATCCGGCTCGGGCTCCGGCATGGGCAAGGGTTCCGGGTCCGGCTCGGGCTCGGGCATCGGCGCGGGCTCAGCCACTGGTTCCGGCATCGGCGCACCCGCTTCCAGCGCCGGGGGCATGGGTGGCTGCCCCGGATAGGGCGGCGGCGCGCCATAAGGGGCCGCCGGCTGACCGGGGTAAGGCGGTGGCGCCCCATAGGGCGGTGGCGCGGCGTATTGCGTCGGGGCCCCATAATAAGGCGGCGCGGCATATTGAGGCGGCGGCGGGGCATATTGGGGAACGGGATCGGGATGACGGAGGGGGCGGGCGGCAACGGGTGTCTGATGCCAACTATGGTCACAGTTGTGACACTTCACCGTCCTGCCACTGGTGCCGATAGACGCGCCGTCAACATTGTAAGACGTCGAACAATTCGGACAGGAAATATACATCGGCATCCAGTCTAGTTATAGTATTTAACTTTATAGGTAATTCCCAGAATCAACGCAAGCTAGCCCCTTTATAAGTGTCATCTTCTTGCCAGGAAGTTAATATGGGCAACCGTTCCGTGGGGCTACTGGGGAAATCCGCGCAACTGTTACATACTACCCGCAACGGGGACATGATCGAATCGAACCTATCGGGCCCCGGCAGGAGATCGTTTTAGGAAATATGAGCAACGTCGTCCAATTCGAAAATGTCGGTCTCCGCTACGGGCTGGGGCCCGAGGTCCTGCAGGACATTTCCTTTACCCTGGAGACCGGATCCTTCCATTTTCTGATGGGGCCGTCCGGCGCGGGCAAATCATCGTTATTGCAGCTTATGTACCTCGCGCGCCGGCCGACCCGGGGACTGATTTCCCTGTTCGGCCGGGATGTATCGACCATGCCCCGGAAAGATATGCCCGCCCTGCGCCGGCGCGTTGGCGTGGTTTTCCAGGAATTCAGATTGCTCGACCATCTTACCGCCTTTGACAATGTGGCCCTGCCGCTCAGGGTCGCCGGTGTCCGCGAGTCCGAGATTCGCAAACACGTCGAAGAATTGCTCGCCTGGGTCGGCCTGCAAGACCATATTAGTTCCCGGCCGCCGACCCTCTCCGGTGGGCAGCAACAACGGGTCGCCATCGCCCGCGCGGTGATCGCCCGGCCAAAAATTCTGCTGGCGGACGAACCAACGGGAAATGTAGACGATAAGATCGCCGCCCGCCTGATGCACCTGTTCGAGGAACTAAACCGGCTGGGCACGACGGTGGTCATCGCCACCCACAACGAGGCGATCGTGCGCGCCACAAGCTACGACGTATTGCGTCTGGAGCGCGGCCAGTTAGGCGTGCTGCACCGAAGCCCGTCCGGAAGCCCGCTTGCCGCCAACCGGACCGTGACTGATCAGGATCGGCCGCCCCTGCCCAAAGAACGGGAGAACGGCGGATCGGCAACCCCGGAAGCCACCAGCCGGACTGTGGCCTAACATGTTTCGCCGCTCGGGCATATCCTTCGAAAAGGACGAATCCAGCCGGTTCCTGCCCTGGATCATCACCTTCATGGTGTTCCTGGCCGGTCTGGCCGTGGCGGGGATATTCCTGTTGAACAATATCACCAACCATTTCGGCGCGGGTGTTCAGGATACGATGACCGTTCAAATCCCGGTCACCGAGAAACCGGAAATGGATGATCTTCGGGTCGCCGAAAGCTTGCGCCTGATCCAGCGCATAAACGGAGTCATCGCCGCGGACCCGGTCAAGCCCAGCGAAATTTCGGAACTTCTCCGCCCCTGGCTGGGGCTCGCCGCCCAGAATCAGGAATTACCGCTGCCCCGCGTGATCGATGTACATGTTGACCGGTCCTCCGCCATTACCGACCGGCAAATTTTCGACACATTGGCGCCGGTTATTCCCGGCGTTGTTGTCGATGATCACGGCGCCTGGTTGCAAACCTTGGTCCGGGCGTTGAATTCTACCGAGATAGTTGCCGCAGGAATTATGCTGTTCATCGGCCTGGCGACAATGGGTACGGTGGTGTTTACCACGCGCACTGGCATGGGCCTGCAGCAAGAGACTATCTCTGTCCTGCATTTTGTCGGCGCCAAGGATTCTTATATTGCCAGACAGTTCGCGCTTAGGGCCCTCTGGCTGGGGATCAAGGGCGGTTTTTTCGGCGTGATCTTGACGTTGCCGGTGCTGTTTCTCCTGCGCCTTGCCTTGGGCCGGTTGGGCAGCGGCCTCCTCCCGGAACTTTCGCTGCCTTTAAGCGGCTGGATCAGCCTGGCTGCCTTGATCCCCGCTGTCGCCGTCATTGCCATGGTCACCGCCCGGTTTACCGTCAGCCGGTCTCTGGCCAAGATGCTGTAACCATGGCCGCCAATCCGCGACATCAGCTCAACTGGGGCGCCCGGATGTCCCGTATGGCGCTCCTGGCGATTTTGATCCTGGTTATTTTGGTGCTGGGCCTGATTTCCTTCGTCGACAAAATCCCGACCGAGGTGACCGACCGGAACACCGAAACCGACGCGATTATCGTGCTGACAGGCGGCAGTGAACGGTTGGATGAGGGGCTCCTCCTTCTGACCCAAAAGAAAGCCAAGAAGCTCTTTGTCTCGGGCGTTTATCGGGGCGTCGATGTGCAACGGCTTCTAGAATTGTCCAAGCAAAACCGCGAAGAATTACTCTGCTGCATCGCGCTCGGCTATGACGCGATCAGCACCGAGGGCAACGCCATCGAAACGAAAGCCTGGCTGAAAGGCGAGGGTTATTCTTCGGTCCGGCTGGTGACCGCAAACTACCACCTGCCGCGCAGCATGATGGAATTTCAGCACGTTATGCCGGACGTCCGGATCGTTCCACATGCCGTCTTTCCCGAACAGTTCAAACGTGAAGATTGGTGGCTGTGGCCGGGAACATTGAATTTGATTCTGAGCGAATACATGAAGTTCATCACGTCGGCCTTGCGCCAGACATACCAATCACTCATTCACGCCAGGCCGGGCCGATGAGAGCGATCCGTTCAGCCATCTTCAACGTGTTTTTCATCGGCTGGACCGCCTTTCTGCTTTGTATGCTCTGGCTGCTGATGCCCTTTTCCAGGGACACGTTCCGATCAGGGATCGCCCTCTGGCCCAGGCTGATCTTTCCGATCATGCGGATTTTGCTGGGACTCAACTACAAATTGGAGGGTGAGGAGAATATCCCTGACCGCCCAGTCATTTATGCGGTTAAACACCAGTCCGCTTGGGAAACCATGTTTTTTCTCTACGCCAACAAAAACAACGCCTACATCATGAAGGACGAGCTCCGGAAAATCCCGTTTTGGGGCTGGTATATGGACAAAAGCCAACACGTTGTCGTAGATCGCAAAGGCGCGGCCAGCAGTATGCGCAAAATGATCGCCATGACTTCCGATATCTTGGCGGACGGCCGTTCCGTGGTCATTTTTCCCGAAGGCACGCGCACGCCGGTTGGCGAAACCGGCAGGTATCATCCAGGCGTGTTTGCCCTCTATGACCAAACCAAGGCGCCCGTGGTGCCTGTTGCGATCAACTCGGGCGTCTTTTGGGGCCGGCGCACATTCGTAAAAAATCCCGGCGTGATCACCTTGAAATTCTTGCCGGTCATGCCTGAGGGACTCGACCGCCGCGCTTTCATGGCCGAGTTGCAAGACCGGATAGAAACCGCGACACGTCAGCTCGAAGCGGCGGCGGTGGATACCGGGGAAAACTAGAAAAACATACAAAATACAGTAAGTTATAACTCGATAAGCCGTGATAAATATGTGTCCAAATGGTGGAAACAAAACAAGAACTTTTTATTGACCGAAAAAGCATCCGCGCCTACGATGGTAAAATAAAGAATACCGGAGAGGTGAACCGGCAGTCGCCGTGTTAACGCCGCAAAAAAGAACCGGATTTGACCAGGAAATAGGAATAAACGGTAAAATGGCTTCGATATCCGCCATTTCCCAGCAAATCTGGGACATGAAGTATCGCTATAAATCGCTCGACGGCGAACCGGTGGATAAAACCATCCCCGACACGTTCCGCCGTGTGGCTAGCGCTTTGGCTGCCCCCGAAGAGAATTCTGAGCTTTGGGCCGAGCGGTTTTTCAATGCGATGAATGACTTCAAGTTCCTGCCCGCGGGGCGCATTGTCTCCGGCGCCGGCACCGACCGGGATGTCACCCTGTTTAACTGTTTCGTCATGGGCGACATTCCCGACGATATGGCGGGCATCTTTGATGCGCTCCGTGAAGCAGCCCTGACCATGCAGCAGGGTGGTGGCATCGGCTATGACTTCTCCACCCTCCGCCCCAAAGGCGCGCCGGTGAAAGGCGTCGGCGCGGATGCGTCGGGACCGCTTTCCTTCATGGATGTCTGGGACGCCATGTGCCGCACGATCATGAGCGCCGGGTCGCGGCGAGGCGCAATGATGGCCGTGTTGCGCTGCGACCATCCTGATATCGAAGGCTTTATCGACGCCAAGAGTGAGCCCGGCCGGTTACGGATGTTCAACCTTTCGGTCCTGGTGACGGACGCCTTTATGCAAGCGGTGAAAGAAGATTCGGTCTGGGAGCTGAAGTTCGATGGCACCGTTTACAAAAGCCTGCCCGCCCGTGACTTGTGGGACAAGATCATGCGGGCCACCTACGCCTATGCGGAACCGGGCGTCATCTTCATTGACCGGATTAACCGGCTAAACCCGCTGAATTATTGCGAGACCATTCACGGCACCAACCCTTGCGGTGAACAGCCGCTGCCGCCTTATGGCGCCTGTCTGTTGGGCTCGGTCAATTTGGCCCGGCTTGTCGAAGACCCCTTTTCGGACGGCGCCAGAATGGACATGGCGGCTCTGACCGACATTGTCTCTACAGCCGTCCGCATGATGGACAACACGATTGACGTTTCCCGCTTCCCGCTGGAGACTCAACGCCAAGAAGCCGAAGCCAAGCGGCGGATCGGTCTTGGTGTTACCGGGCTGGCGGATGCGCTGATCATGTGCGGCGCGCGCTACGGATCGGCAGGCGCCGTGCAATTGACCGAAGACTGGATGAAGGCCATCCAACGGTCCGCATATCTGACGTCTGTCGAACTCGCTAAAGAAAAAGGAGCGTTCCCGCTATTCGACAAGGACGCCTACCTGGCCGGCGAAGGCGTCGCCGGATTGGACGAAGACGTTAGACAAGCCATCGCCGCATACGGCATCCGCAATGCGCTGCTGACCTCGATCGCGCCGACCGGCACGATTTCATTGTTCGCCGACAATGTATCTTCCGGGTTGGAACCGGTGTTCAGTTTTTCCTATACCCGCCATGTTCTGATGCCCGACGGCAGCCGCCGGGATGAAGCGGTGTCGGACTATGCCTATCGGTTGTTCCGGCGCATGAGAGGTGAGACCGCTCCCCTGCCCGACGCCTTCATCGACGCCCAGGCCTTAAGCCCCCGGGATCATCTGGTGATGCAGGCGGCCATGCAGAAATACATCGACAGTTCTATCTCCAAGACCATCAATTGTCCGGAAGAGATCGGCTTCGAGGAATTCAAGAACGTCTATCTGCAAGCCTATGACCTGGGCTGCAAGGGCTGCACGACCTACCGTCCCAATGACGTCACCGGCGCGGTGTTGGAGGCCAAGCCCGACAAGGACAGTAAAGACGCGCAGCAGGAATTGCCCCTGGCTTCGCCGGCCACGGCCGCGACCGCCAAACCCAAGGACAGCGGTGATGCCGGCAATCTTCATTACCTGACCCGTCCGCTCGACCGGCCGGAGGCCCTTGATGGCGCGACGTACAAGGTTCAATGGCCGGAAAGCGATCACGCGCTCTATATCACCATCAACGATGTGGTGCAGGATGGCCGCCGCCGCCCATTCGAGGTCTTTATTAATTCCAAGAATACGGAGCACTATGCCTGGACCGTAGCGCTCACCCGGATGATCTCTGCTGTGTTCCGCCGCGGCGGCGATGTTTCTTTTGTGGTGGAAGAGCTCAAGGCCGTTTTCGACCCGCGCGGCGGTCAGTGGGTCAAAGGCAAGTATGTGCCATCACTTTTGGCGGCGATCGGCCAGGTGTTGGAAGACCACATGATTCATATCGGCTTCTTGCCCAATCCGGCAAAATTGACCGGCCCCGAGGCGGAGGAATTGCCCAAGGTTGTCAACCTGAACGACGACCCGGCGACGAATGACGCGCGTCTCGGGCAATGCCCGAAATGCGGCCAGGCCAGCCTGATGCGCCAGGAAGGGTGTGACACCTGTATCAGCTGCACCTATTCCAAATGCGGATAAAAAAAGGCGCCGGGATACGGCGCCTCTTTCGAATTCTGTCGGGACAGGCTATTTGACGAGATCTTCGATGACGGCCTTCGCCTTTTGGCTGCCGCCTTCATGGCCCGTATTTTCCTCGGTCTCGACCCGCACCCATTCCTTAGCGGCGTCCGCGTCGATATCGACTTTCTTGAGGACCTGCACCATGACTGCCTCAAGGGCGATGATGTGCGCAGCGATGTCATCCAGCTGGTCGAAATGAACGTCAACTGCCCCGCCGATATCCTTCAGGTGGTCTCTTAAATCCTTTAAATTTCCGTCGATCTCTTTGATCTGATCAAAGAACATTTCAATCCTCCTGGATTCTCCGTGTCAGACTATAAATTACCCCGCCGAAACATTCATGTCATTGGCGGATCGCGCGTTGTTTCGGATAGATGAAAAATTAACCGGCGGAATTTCCGCCCACCTGTTTTTCTTGTCCGAAGCTATGGACGATAAAGAAAAAAGATTAACATATGGCAAATTGATCGGATTAATATGTGACGCCCAAACTGCAATTTGCAAAGGAAAAGCCATTAACTCGGCGTAAACCTATTCCACCTAAGGATATCAAGGGTTTGAGGTGTATATTCGAGGGAAGTTAGGCAGTCTATCATGATCGCATTCTTTGGCGGCGGCAAAAAAGCGGCGCCGGCGGCGCCGACCAAACCGTCGGATCCCAAGTGGGTCACCACGGCAAAAGGCGGTTTTCACCAGCTCATGCGGATCGATCCCGATGAGTTAAATTTGCGGGATGTCGGCGGCGTCTACGTGATTTGGCACGGCGGCACCAAGCCGGAATGGCTTTATGTGGGCGAATCGCCCAGTATCGCCCGGGCAATTGATCAGGCTCTCGATATGGACGAAATCACTGAATATGAATCCATGGGCCGGGTCTATGTGACCTGGTCGCCTATCCAGCAGGACTTCCGCCGGGGCGTTCTACTCTATCTGGCTCAGAGCATGAAGCCATTGATTCATAATCCGCGGACCCCAAAAGAAGGCAGTGTAGAACTGGTGCCGGTTTTGGCCCCTGGCGCTAAACCAGACGCGTAAATTCCGACCTTGGACTAGAGCCTGAACCCGGTTAGGTTTGCCTCGGGTCCGAACCATGCAGCTTTTTCTCGACTACATTCCGGTGATGATTATCTTCCTGTTGGGAGCGGTGGTCATCGTGTTGCTTGCCGGTGTCATCGGCATGGCCGTGGGCGGAAAGGTGACCCCCCGGGTCAGAAATCACTTCATGAAGGCGCGGGTCGCGATACAAACACTGATTCTTTTGTTGGTGGTCATCTTGGTTGTGGCAACGTGGGTTGGAGACAAACAATAGCATGGTGCGGCTCGATAAAATCTATACCAAAGGCGGTGACGGCGGTAAGACATCGCTGGCCGGCGGCGCCCGTGTCGAGAAACACGATCTCCGGGTCGAGGCTTACGGCACCGTCGATGAAGCGAACGCGATCATCGGGCTGGCAAGGCTGCACACGGACGGGGAGATAGATGATAGCTTAGCTCGCATTCAAAACGATCTTTTTGATTTGGGCGCCGACTTGGCCCGGCCGGAAACCGATGGTGCGACTGATGACGCGTTGAGGATATCTACTGCCCAGGTGACCAGACTAGAGACGGAAATTGACGCCATTAACGAAAAGCTGCAGCCGCTGACCTCGTTTGTGTTGCCCGGCGGATCGCCGGCAGCCGCCCATCTGCATCACGCCCGAACGGTGGTGCGGCGGGCCGAACGACTGGTTTCGGCTTTGTCAGAACGAAACCCCGTTAATCCAGAGGCGTTGGTCTATTTGAACCGGCTGTCGGACCATCTATTTGTCATGGCCCGTCACATGAATGAAGGCGGTGAAACGGACGTTTTGTGGGTGCCGGGCGCCAATCGGGACTAGAGAATGGGGGTTTTGCAATGCACATTCCCCTAAACAGATTGTTTGACAACGTCCCGGCCAGTTTTTAATGTTGAATATTCGGCAGTGCAAAATCCGCCGAAAATGCAAAGAAGTGGACGATAATTGAGATGAAAGTACTAGTCGCAGTTAAGCGGGTCATCGACTACAACGTCAAAATTAGGGTCAAAAGTGACGAAACCGGCGTTGAAACCGCCAACGTGAAAATGTCCATGAACCCATTCGACGAAATCGCCGTCGAAGAAGGTGTTCAGATGCGCGAGGCCGGCACGGCGGATGAGTTGATCGCCCTATCCATCGGACCGCAGCAAGCACAGGAAACCATCCGCACGGCCCTGGCCATGGGCGCGGACAGGGGCATCCACATTCAGACCGATGAGGAAATAGAGCCTCTTGCCGTCGCCAAGCTGATGAAAGCCATCGTCGATAAGGAATCTCCGGACCTGATCATCGTCGGCAAGCAGGCTATTGATGACGATAGCAACCAAACCGGCCAAATGCTGGCTGCGCTGCTGGACTGGCCCCAAGCAACCTTCGCGTCGAAAATCGAGATGGCTGATGGCGGGATGACGGTGGTCCGGGAAATCGATGGCGGTCTCGAGACGATCAACGTCAATTTACCTGCCGTTGTCACCACGGATTTGCGCTTGAACACGCCGCGCTATGCATCCCTGCCCAACATCATGAAAGCCAAGAAGAAACCCATCGACGCCATGTCGCCTGCTGACCTGGGCATCGACGTCAGCCCCCGGCTGACCACCCTTAAGGTGGTTGATCCGCCGAAGCGGGAAGCCGGTGTCATCGTGGAAAGCGTCGAAGAACTTGTCGATAAGCTCCGCAATGAAGCAAAGGTGATCTCATGACCGTTCTTGTTATCGCAGATCACGACAACAGCGCCCTGAAGGGCGCGGTCATGAACACGGTGACCGCCGCTTCCGCCCTGGGCGACGTTCATGTGCTTATCGCCGGCAAAGATTGCAACGCCGCCGCCGAACAAGCCGCCGCGCTGACCGGTGTCGGCAAGGTGCTGATGGCGGATGCGGACATATACGCCCACGCCCTGGCCGAGACCATCACGCCGCTGGTTCTGTCGATTGCCGGCGATTACAGCCATATTTTGTTGCCGGCTACGACCTTCGGGAAGAACGCCGCGCCGCGGATCGCCGCGCTGCTGGACACGCAGCAGCTCTCCGATATTTCGGGTGTCGTCGATGCCGACACGTTTGAACGGCCGATTTATGCCGGCAACGCCATCGCCACGGTTAAGTCGGCTGATCCGGTCAAAGTCATCACCGTCCGAGGAACCGCCTTTGATGCGGCCCAGCCCGGTGAGAGCGCCGAAATCAGCGCCATTAATGATGCCGGCGATCCGGGCCTGTCCCGCTTCATCGGCACCGAGCTGACCAAATCGGACCGGCCGGAACTGACGGCCGCCAAGGTTATCATCTCCGGTGGACGCGGCATGCAAAGCGGTGACAATTTTGTCCTGCTTGAAAAAGTCGCCGATATTCTGGGCGCGGCCGTCGGGGCATCCCGCGCCGCGGTCGATTCCGGATTTGTTTCCAACGACTATCAAGTCGGTCAAACAGGCAAGATCGTCGCCCCCGAACTCTACATCGCTGTCGGTATTTCCGGCGCCATTCAACATCTGGCCGGAATGAAGGACAGCAAGGTCATCGTCGCCATCAATAAAGACGAAGAGGCTCCGATTTTCCAAATCGCGGATTACGGATTGGTCGCCGACCTGTTTACCGCTGTGCCGGCGCTTGAAGCCGAACTCAATAAATAAAAGGATCCGTCGAGACAAATGGATACACACATTCCCAACGACACACTTGGTAAAACTGAAATGACAACAGAAATTTCCAAAGTAGGCGTCATCGGCGCCGGTCAGATGGGCAGCGGCATCGCCCATGTCTGCGCCACTTCCGGTTTTGACGTGACAATGTTGGACGTTTCAGATGACGTCCTGTCGGCATCTCTGGGCACCATCAATAAAAACCTGGAGCGCCTGGCAAAGCGCGGAAAACTATCCGAAGACCAGGTTAAGGAAGCCCTGGCGCATCTCGACACCACGACGGACTACGCCTCGCTTGGCGATTGCGATCTGGTGATCGAGGCAGCTACGGAAAACGAATCCGTCAAGGAAGCGATTTACGAACAAATCTGTCCGGTTCTGAAGCCGGGTGCGATCCTCGCTTCCAACACGTCCTCGATCTCCATCACCCGGCTGGCGGCCAAAACGGATCGTCCCGGCCAGTTTATCGGCGTCCACTTCATGAATCCGGCGCCGTTGATGGAGCTGATCGAATTGATCAGCGGCATTGCAACCGAACAAGGCGTCTACACCGTCATTGAGGAGTTTGTCCGAAAGCTCGGAAAAACACCCGTAAGCTCCGAGGATTTCCCGGCATTTATTGTTAACCGTATCCTGCTGCCGATGATCAACGAAGCCGTCTATACCCTGTATGAAGGCGTGGGCAGCGTCGAAGCCATCGACACTTCCATGAAGCTGGGCGCGCACCATCCAATGGGTCCGTTGGAACTTGCTGACTTTATCGGACTCGATACGTGTCTGTCGGTGATGCAGGTGCTGCACGACGGTTTGGCGGACACCAAGTACCGCCCCTGCCCGCTGCTGGTGAAGTACGTTGAAGCCGGTTGGCTGGGCCGCAAGACGGGCCGCGGCTTTTACGACTATTCCGGCGACGAGCCAAAACCCACGCGATAAGCTGTACCCCTCTTGCGCGTAGCGCCATTATGTGCGGCGAGGGGTGCTGCGGTCGGATCACACTCGCCGACCCGGAACCAGAATTGATCTAATATTCGCGGGGCGTACTCTAGTGCAGTTCGGCGCGGAGCTGCTGGCGCAGCATATCGATCGGGACCAACTTGCCCTCAACGTCGAGATGCCAGAACTGCCAGCCGTTGCACGCTGGCGCTTCCTGCACAGCCGCGCCCACTTGGTGGATCGACCCCCTATGGTCCGAGCTGATGATCGAGCCGTCGGCCCGCACTTTCGCCGAATGCCGTTTGCGATGGTCAAACAGAACCGTGCCGGGTTCCAACAACCCTCGCTCAACCAGCCAACCGAACGGGATACGCGGCTCGCTTTTCTTCGAAGGCGTGGTCAGAAGTTCCGTTTCCGCCGACCTGTTGATCTTCTCCAGCCGCTTGCGGGCGATCTCGATATAGTCCCGGTCCTGCTCGATACCGATATAGCCCCGGCCCAGTTTTTTGGCCACGGCGCCGGTGGTGCCGCTGCCGAAGAACGGATCCAGGATCACATCGCCGGGGTCGGTGGACGACAGCACGACCCGATACAATAGGGATTCAGGTTTCTGTGTCGGATGGGCCTTTTTGCCGTTTTTCTTTAACCGTTCCCCGCCGCTGCAGATTGGCAGCAGCCAATCGGAACGCATCTGCAGATCCTCGTTCAACGCCTTCATGGCCTCGTAATTGAACTTGTACTTGGCCTTCGGGCCTTTTGAGCACCAGATCAGGGTTTCGTGCGCATTGGTGAAGCGTTTGCCCCGGAAGTTGGGCATGGGATTGGTCTTTCGCCAGATCACGTCGTTGAGGATCCAAAAGCCCAAATCCTGCAACTGCGCGCCGATCCGAAAAATATTGTGATAGGAACCGATGACCCACAAGGTCCCGTCATCCTTCAGCAACCTGTAGGCTTCTTCTAGCCAGGCCTTGGAAAAGGAATCGTACTCCGCAAAGCTGTCGAACTGATCCCAATCGTTATCGACCCCGTCGACACGGGAATTGTTGGGCCGCAACAACTCCCCATCCAGTTGAAGGTTATACGGCGGATCGGCAAAGATGACATCAATGGACCCGTCCGGGAGAGACTGCATCGCTTCGATACAGTTCCCTTCAAGGATTCGATTGGCCTTGATTTTTGAATGCTTCCCAGGCATGGCGGGCATCCTGAGTCGTCAAGGAGTCCCCGTCAAGAACTATTTGGAATCAATGACTTAGGAAGAATTTCCGCCGCAAGATATGGCGGTTGAATGGGCAGCGGACTCAAGATGTAGGGTCCAGCATCTTGCGGATCGGCGCAAAACTTTTCCGGTGATGGGGCGTAACGCCTAACTGGGCGAGCCCCGCCTGGTGCTCCGCCGTGCCGTAGCCGGCATTGCTGGCCCAGCCGTATCCCGGATGAGTCCTGTCCAAGTCCACCATGATCCGGTCCCGGGTCACCTTGGCGACGATGGATGCGGCGGCGATGGAAAACGACCGGCCGTCCCCTTTCACCACCGTTTCACCATCCACGGAAAGACCCGGCCATTTGTTGCCGTCGATCAGCGCATAGTCCACCGGCGCCGGCAACCCGTCCACCGCCCGGCGCATTGCCAGCAAGCTGGCCTGAAGAATATTCAGCTCGTCGATTTCCTCGACCGTGGCGATGCCGACACTGGTGACAGCGGTCTCACCCAATATCGAAAACAACTCTTCCAGTCTTTTGGCAGAAAGCTTTTTGGAATCATCAAGCCCGGACAAAAGCTCCGGCGGCATTTGAGCTGGCTCCAACACGGCAGCGCCAGCGACCACGGGCCCGGCCCAGGGACCGCGGCCCGCTTCATCCACGCCGGTAACGCGGATGAATCCCCGACCACGCGCCGCATCCTCCAAGGAAAAATCAGGCAACGTTTCCGGAATCCTTGCTTCTGTCTTCGATCAGTTTCTTTGACGTTTCCTCCGACGGCGTCTCGTTACCGCCATCCGTTCCGTCGGGCGGCAGGACACCATCGTCATCCGGATTATCATTTGCCGCGGCGACCGGCTTTTTGAGCTTAAGTTTAATAGCGGCAGTCTCAACGGAGCGCCGCGCCTTGCCGGGCAGGTCCGCCTCTTTCACTCGCTTTCCCGCATCATTCATCCGACGGAGCGCCAGCGCCGCTTGAGGCCGCACCTTGTTAATGCCACTGGCGACCAGCGCCGTTTCATGAGCGTAGACCGATTTCATTAGCTCGCCAAAGGTGCTGATTCTACTGCTGGTCAGATAGTGTAGACGCCGGGCCGTCACCACCCAGATCGGACTTATGGCAAGACTGAGCACGGTGACCGCGACCACCAATTTTAACACATCCTGACCGATCAGGCCGGTGCTCAGACCTGTGGTCGATAATAGAAAGGAAAACTCTCCAATCTGGGCAAGCATGACGCTAACCAAAAAGGCTTGCGGCCAGGATTGCCCCAAAATTCGCAGGATCGCCGTGTTCATCGCCGTCTTGAAGATCGCCACCAGGAACAACAACAACAGCACCGTGCCCACATTGTCCCAGATGAACTGCAGATCGATCAGCAACCCAACAGATAGAAAAAACACCATCATCAGCACGCTTTGGATCGGTCGGGTGACCTCGACGAACGTGTGCCCCTCGCCGCTGTTGCCGAGAACCAGTCCGGCCAGAAACGCCCCGTACGCCGGTGATAGCCCCAGCAGGCCCGAGACGGCGGCCGCGCCGAAGCAGAGCGCGATGGCGCTCAGCGGCGTCAGGTCCATATTTCGGACGGCATTCTGCAGGAACGGCACCTGAATACGCCCACCCTTGGCCAGATACCACATGAGCCAGGCCAGAACTAAAATCGAGCCGGCCAAAGCGAGAACGCCGCTGTAATCCGTCTCCCCCACCGAGATGATGCCGAGGATCAGGATCATCGGCACGAAGGCCAGGTCCTGGGCGATCAGGATGCCGATGGCGATCAGCCCGGTGCGGGTTTTCAGCTCCCCGGCGTTTTCCAAAATTTTGATGGCGACCGCCGTGCTGGAAAGCGCAATGACGAAGCCCAGCAGGATCGCCATGCCGAAACTCCAATCGAAGAAGAACGACAGGAGGAACGTCACCGCCAGGGCCGTGCCGATCTGGAAACAGGTGGCCAGCAGCACAAACCGCCAGAGCCTGAGGAATAAGCGTAAGGAGAGTTCCATGCCGATGACGAATAACAGCATCAACACGCCGAGCTCGGCAATGGTGCTGATCTGGGCTTCGTTTTCCACAAAACCGAGAGCTGTCGGGCCCAGAAGCGTACCGGCCACGATATAGCCGACAAACGCCGGCTGGCGGAAGCGCTCCATCAACATACCGCAGACCATCGCCGCCAAAACGACTATAGCGATGCCTGTCAGGTTCGATGAATGATGAGCGACTTCTTCCATTGCCGTAGTCTAGAGCACTTCCGACCAATATTGAATCAATTCTGTTTCCCGGCTGGGGAGTATGATCCGGTCGCCGGTCCCCGCGCGGCACGTAGTGGCGCTACGGGCAAGAGGGGGCCGGCATCGGGCGTCCGCTAGCCGGATACCCGAAGGGACGGGCGCTTTTTCGCCCATATCGGCGCAAGCCTCCTTGACCGTATGTCCCCATACGCTCTGCGGAGCCTCGCTTGATCTGATCACAAAATCTCGCCGTCAGAATGGTTCAATATTGGTCGGAAGTGCTCTGGCGCAGCAATGCGGCAAGATCATGATAACTGCGGAGCGCGGACTAGAAATCCGGAAACACATGCACTCCGTCCGGCCCGAGCGGCAGATCGTCAGCCTTCATCACCACGCTGACCGGTAGCTCTCCGTACAGATGGGGAAATAATAACCCGCCCCGCGACGGTTCCCACTTGAGCGCATCGCCCAAAACCTTGTCGTCGACGGTCAGCAGCACCAGTCCGTCCTGGCCGGCGCGATGCTTGGCGACACTTTCGACCACTGTATCCCGGCCGGAAAAATGAATGAATCCGTCTTGCTTGTCTTGGGAAGAACCGCCATACGCGCCGGCGTCTTGGGCCGCCGCCCATTCGTCCTTGCGGCAGACATGGTAGATCAAGGTCACGGGACACCTAGTTGCCGAGGCGTTTTTGCAGGGCGCGAAGATACTTCAGATCCATGGCGACCAATTCGTCTTCCTTCAGGTCTTCGCGATACCCGTCGAGCTCTTCCTTGGTATCTTCAGACACGCCTTTGGCAATGAGCTGATCGATCAGACTTTCGGCCTCTTTTTTCTCTTCTGCGTTGAGGGCCGTCTCGTCTACATCGGCGAAAAGTTCCTCGACCGAGGTCGGCCCTTCCGGTGAAGCGTCATCACCGTCTTCCGGTTCCTCGGTTTCCTCTTCTTCCTCGGGCTCGGGTTCATCGGCCTGGTCCGGCACCAATAGGTCATCCCAGCTCATGCCCGACACCGTCAGCCGGGCGTGCAGGTCTCTTGCGGCGGTGACAACCTCTTCGTTGTCATCGTCTCCCAGCTTGTTCAACAGCTCAATAAACTTATCTCGATCAAGATCGGCAAACATATGTCTCTCTCCCTCGCCGGCGCTTGGCCAGCCAGGGTGCAGCCTATAGTCGGTTTGACAAAACCTGTCCAGACTCCGGCCCGGCTCGGTTATTGGCACACGGGCCTCACTTCTGTAAACAAATTGAGCCGTCGAGTATTTTGTTTGCAGCATCCGGATCACCTCGCCATGTCCCAGACCATCGCCCAGCTTGCCGTCGACTCCCTGATCAGCAACGGTATTGAAAACCTGTACTGCCTGCCGGGGGTTCAGAACGACGATTTCTTTAATACGTTGTACGACAGGCAGGACGAACTGCGGCCCATCCAGTCCAGGCACGAGCAAGGCGCCGCCTATATGGCGTTGGGCGCGGCGCTTGCGACGGGCAAGCCGCAAGCCTTTTGCATCGTGCCGGGCCCGGGATTTTTGAACGGTTGCGCCGCCCTGTGCACAGCCTATTCCCTGAATGCGCCGTTGTTTGCCTTGATCGGACAAATCCCGTCCCGCGCAATTGGCAAAGGCCTTGGCCTGTTACACGAGATCGAAGGTCAGTTGGAGATCATGGGCACCATGACCAAATGGTGCGACCGGGTCGTTGACGGATCCAAGGCGGTTGATCAGTTCCGCACCGCCTGGACCGAAATGCAATCCGGCCGGCCCGGCCCCGTTGGGCTGGAAATACCCGTCGATATCTGGACGGCGGAAACCTCTTTCGAGCCATCCGCGCTGACCATTGCGCCACCAGCCAATCGTGCCCCGGACGCCACTGAAATTGCCGCCGCGGCGGATTTGATCCGTCAGGCCAAACGCCCCCTGATTGTGGTCGGGCGGGGGGCACAGGATGTCAGCCAAGACGTACGCAGCTTCGCCAAGGAGATTTCGGCCGGCGTCGTACATTTCCGGTCGGGCCAAGGTGTGATGCGGGCGGATGATGATCAATGCATCGGGATTCCGGTAGCCCATGCCCTGTGGCCGGACTGCGATCTGGTCATCGGTCTGGGCAGCCGTCTGATGGCACAGAAAGTCCAATGGGGCATGGATGACGCACTTAAAATACTCCATATCGATTTGGATCCGGATGTGTTGACCCGGATGCGGCCCGCGGATGTGGGGATTGAGGCAGATCTTATTCACGCCATGCCGCTGCTCAACGCGGCCGTAAAGGGGCAACAACCTGACCGCAATGACTGGCTGGATGAGGTCCGCCGCGCCAAGGAACGCAAAACCCAGGAATATGTGGAAAACCTCGCGCCGCAGATCGGCTGGCTCTCCGCCATCCGTGATGTGCTGCCGGAAAATGGCATTCTGGTCGATGAACTGACCCAGATCGGCTATGTCTCCCGGTTCGCACATCAGGCGTTTGAACCCCGCACCTTCCTGTCATCAGGGTTTCAGGGAACATTGGGTTGGGGGATTGCCGCGGCGCTGGGGGCCGCCCATGCCCGCCAGGATGTGCCCGTGGTCTCCATTTGCGGGGACGGCGGGGCGATGTTCACCATCGCGGAACTGTCGACCGCCCGGCATCACAAAATACCCCTGACTGTGATCGTGATGAACGACAATGCGTACGGCAATGTCCGCTCCATCCAGCGGGACAATTACCAGGAGCGGTATATCGCCTCTGACCTGATCAGCCCCGATTTCGTCAAACTGGCGGAAAGCTGCGGCGTCAAAGGGGAACGGGCCGCAACGCCCGATGAACTCCGCTCGGTCTTGGCCGACGCCATCGCCACCGATGAGCCCACGGTGATTGAAGTCCCGCAGGGGCAGGTGCCGTCGCCTTGGGACTATGTTCTGCTCCCGAAAGTCAGAGGGTAAGCGGCTATTCCGTCAGCGCGGCCTTCTGCTCGTCCTTAAAGCCGACCACAACACCCGAGCCGATCTCGAACACCGGGCGCTTGATCAGCGCCGGATACGCCGCCATCAAATCAGCGGCCTTCGCCTCGGTCACGCCGTCCTTGTCCGCGTCATCCAACCCCCGCCACGTGGTGCCGCGCCGGTTCAGCAATGTCTCCCATCCGGCAGCGGCGACCCAGGCGTCTAGCTGGGCGCGTTCGAAACCGTCCTTGCGCAAATCCTTGAATTCATGATCCACGCCCTGATCCGTCAGCCATTTCAGCGCCTTCTTGCAGGTGTCGCAGTTTTTCAGTCCATAGACGGTGATCATCGCATATTTCTCCTAAACCAAGTTTCTTGCTTAGGGTCTCGGTCAAAGCGGGTCAATCACCGGATGGACTAGCCCCGGCCAAATCCCTCGTGTACTCTCGCAACCTAATAAATATCAACGGGCTAACAGGGTAATGTCTATTAGAACCATCGTCAGTGGCAGCCGGTTCCTGGCCAACGCGACCGCCTTCGGCCTGGCGTGTTTCGCCATCTACGTGTCCGGATTCGGCGTGTTCGACGAAGTCTGGGTGCGTGCCGGCACGGTCGGACTTTCCATGATCGTTTCGATCCTGATGTTCTCCGAACCTAATTTGGAACAGATGAAGGAAACCGTGAGCGTTCGCGACCTCTTGGAAAACGGGGTGCTGATGGCGTTGCTGGCGGTCAGTTTCTATCTCTGGATCACCCTGATGCTAGAACAGGACGAGGCCTTCGTCGATTTTTCCCTCGCTGACTATGTCTGGGGCTATGTAGGGTTTGCCTTGGCGTTCTGGCTAACCCTGAGACACTTCGGCCTGTCGCTTTTCATCGTTTGCCTGATCGCCTTTGTCTTTATCGTCTTCGGTTACATGATCCCCGGCGGACTCGCTATCCCTGATTTTGGCTGGACCCGGCTCTCGGAGAACATCTGGTACAGTTTCGACGGGATATTCGGCCGGCCCGTCGCGGTGGTGGGGCAGATTGTTCTGATCTTTATCATTTTCGGCGCAATCCTCGAGACCAGCGGCGCCGGCGCCACCATGCTCAAGTTCGCTTTCGCCATTACTGGCCGGATGCGCGGTGGCCCGGCGCACGCCGCGATCATCGGCAGCGCCATGTTTGGCACCATGAACGGCGCAGCGGTGGCCAACGTGGTATCCACCGGTGTCTTCACCATCCCCATGATCAAGCGAACCGGCTTCCAGCCCAAGTTCGCGGGCGCGGTCGAGGCCACCGCATCGACGGGCGGCCAGATCATGCCGCCGGTGATGGGCGCGGTCGCTTTCCTGATGGCCGACATCACCGGCATTTCATACCTGAAGATTATCGTCGCCGCAGCGATCCCCGCGCTCTTGTATTACCTCAGTCTGTTTTCCGTGGTCTGGCTGGAAGCCCGCAAACAGGGCATCGCACCGGTACCGCCCAAAGAGCGGGAACATCTAACAGGCGCGGACTGGGTGAAGTCCCTGTCTTTCTTTGTCCCCTTGGGCGTCATCGTCTACGTGCTGCTGACCGGGCGCACGGCTCAGGCGGCTGGGTTTTTCGGCATGCTGACGGCGTTTGTGCTGTCACTGATTTTTTATCCCGAGTTCCGCTCTATCAAAGCAATCATCAACAGCCTGGTCCGGGCGGGTCGCACCTGCGCCACCATCATGATCGTGGTCGCCGCCATCGGCTTTGTGGTCGGCGCCATCAACATGTCGGGCCTGGGGATCAAATTCGCCGCCGCCATCCTCAGCGTCGCCGGGGAAAGCCTATTCTTGTCGCTATTGATGGTGATGGCCGGTTGTCTGGTCCTGGGAATGGGCGTGCCCACGGGCGCGGCCTATCTGATCATTGTGCTGGTGATCGGTCCGGCGCTGGGCAAGTTGGGCCTGTCGATACTCCTGACCCATTTATTCGTCGTCTACTACGGCGTTCTATCGGCGATCACCCCGCCTGTAGCCATCGCCGCTTTTGCCGCCGCGCCCATTGCCGGCTCCAAACCGATTGAGACAGGCATGGTCGCCGTACGCCTGGCGGCGGCCGGCTTCCTGATTCCGTTCGTGTTTATCTATCACCCGGCGCTGGTGCTGATCGAAGGGTGGGATGTCGCAAATCTGGCTTGGGGTTTGGCCGCCTTTGCTCTGTCCACCGCCGCGCTGGCCACCGCGTTCGCAAATTTCTCACTTGCCAAAATCAATCGCGTGCAACAGATCATCCGAATCATTGCCGGTCTCGCCGTCCTGGTGCCCGATGTTACTGTCTCCGGTGTTTCGGCGCTTGTCATCATCGCCGCGCTAGGCTGGGAGGCAATGACCTACCGGCGGACCTCCGGCCCAACCCCCGTGGGCTAGCAAGGAAATCGAATACCGGGTAACATTTGTTCAACTATTATACAGAGGAGGACTCCATGACACGTAAAACACTCTCACTTTTGGGCGTCGCGGCGCTGAGCGCCGGCCTGATGATCAACGGACCGGCAGCGGCCCAAAAAACCCAATTGAAAATGTCGACCATCGCACCGGGTTCATCCATGTATTTGGTGATGACCACCATGGCCAACCTGGTAAACCAAAACCTCAAGGACGTTGAAATCAACGTCGATGCGACGGGTGCGGCAACTAAGCACATGGTCGATGTGGGCCGCGAAAAAATCGACATGTCGATGACCTCGCCAACGGTCTACAACTTCATGGCCAAGGGCGTCGCCATGTACAAGAAGCTGAAAGACGCGCCCAAGCTCGCCAAGAATTTGCGTGTGCTGTTTTGGTTCCCGTTGGGCGCCTATCACTATGTCACGTATGCGGATTCCGGCATCACCAAGCTGGAGGACATCAAAGGCAAGCGCGTCTTTTTGGGCCCTCCGGGCGGCGGCCAGTGGAACACAGCGCGCGTTTTCCTGCAGGGCGTCACCGGTCTAAAAGTGAATGCCGATTATTCGAACGTGAAGGCGAGCTTTGCCGCCGCACAACAGTCGTTTCAGGATCGCCAGATTGATGTCTGGACGGTCGCTTGCATCGATCCGTGCGCCGTACTCCAACAAGTGACCGCCACCTCGAAAATTCGCTTTCTGGGCACCAGCGATCCAAACGGCAACAAACATCCGGGCCTGTCCAAGTTCTTCGTGGCGGGACGCACCTGGGACAAGATCAAAAACGGAATCTATGGTCCAAACCAGGAGCCCAAGGCCGACGTCTATTCCAACGGGGCCGTGCTGGGCGTGACCGCGCGCTCCACGCTCTCCAACGATCTGGTCTACAGAATGATGAAGACCTATTGGACTGAGTTGGACAAAATTCGGGCCAACGCACCATGGACGGAAACGGTTACCCTGGACTATGCGACCCAGAAGCACACCCTGCCGTTCCACCCCGGCGCGGAAAAGTTCTATAAGGAAATCGGCAAAATGTAGTGCTGCCGATTGGATGACGACTATAAGAGACCGGGCCTCGTCGAAGGCCCGGTTTTCTTTTGGCGCTTAGAGAAGAGAGAGCTGATCGCCGGGCGCCGGCGGCGGGGCGAACAGATCGCAATTCAATTCGGGCGTTTCCTTGCGCTGATTGAGGTCCAGCTTTCTCGCCGCCGCCTTAAACCTTTTGGACAGCATCTGTGCATAGGCCCCGGTGCCGGACATGCGCACCCCAAATCCGGCGGCGTTCAACTGCCCGTCCCGGGATTGACGGATCAGGCTCAGCACCTTGTCCGCCCGGTCGGGGAAATGCGCCCGGAGCCAGTCGCTGAACATCTCCTTCAGCTCCCGCGGCAGACGTAGAAAGATATAGCCCGCATCCTTCGCGCCGGCTTCGGCACAAGTCTCCAAAATTTGCTCCAGCTCCATATCGTTGATCGCCGGAATCATCGGCGACGCCAACACGCCCGCCGGGATGCCCGCCGCGTTTAACTCCCGAATGGCGCGGAGGCGCTGGATCGGCGTGCCGGCACGAGGCTCCATATGCCGGGCCAGGTTGGCGTCCAACGTGGTGACCGAGACCATGACGTGAACCAGATCGTCCGCCGCCATTTCGGACAAAATATCGACGTCGCGCAAAACCCGCGACGACTTGGTGATGATAGAGACCGGATGGCGGAAATCGCACAGCACCTCCAAAACCCCGCGAGTGATCTCCAGCTCTTTTTCCAATGGCTGATAAGCATCCGTGTTTACACCGATGGCCATCGGCCTCGCGATATAGCCTGGTTTCCGCAACTCGTCAGCCAACAGTGTAGGCGCGTTGCGTTTGGCGAAGATTTTGGTCTCGAAATCCAGACCGGGAGAGAGACTGAGATACGCGTGGGTCGGCCGGGCGAAACAATAAATGCATCCATGCTCGCATCCCCGGTACGGATTGACCGACCGATCAAAGGGGACATCTGGGGATGAATTGCGGGCGATCACCGAGCGGGATGCGTCATCGAACCACTGGGTCGCCAGCTTGGGCGCCAGCTCGTCATCCTCTTGCCACCAGCCGTCATCGGTACGGATGCGGGACTGCGGATCGAACCGGTTAGCCGGGTTGCCCACCGCCCCGCGCCCCTTTCGGGCCCTGTCGGGAAGCGTATCAATCATCTCTCGAGGCTAGATCAAGGAATAGAACATTTCAAGAACATTTGCCGGCGTTTTGCCCCCCGTTCCTCATGCTATAGTCCGGGCCATGTTGAGTGTCGTCATCCCCACCCTGAACGCCGCAGAGAGCCTGCCCGCCACATTGGAGAACATCAGAGCGGCCGCGGCGGAAATCATTATTGCCGACGGGGGCTCCGCCGACGGGACGCAAGCGCTGGCCGATGGTCTGGGCGCAACGGTGATAGATGCGCCTCCCGGCCGGGGATCACAATTGGCCACCGGGGCAGAGCCGGCGAAGGGCGAGTGGCTGATGTTCCTGCATGCCGACACGATCCTGGAAACCGGCTGGGCGGAGGCCGCGCACACCTTCATGGCCGACCCGAACAATGAGAATCGCGCCGCTGTCTTTACTTTTGCCCTCGACGATCCTCACCCCAAAGCCCGGCGGATCGAGCGCTGGGTCGCCTGGCGCTGCCGCAAATGGGCGCTGCCCTATGGGGATCAGGGGCTGCTGATCTCCCGCGCGTTTTACGACTCAATCGGCGGGTTCAAACCCATCCCCCTCTATGAAGACGTGGACATCATCCTCCGCATCGGGCGGGCGCGGCTGGATGTTCTTGCCCCCAAAGCCATCACTTCCGCCATCCGTTATCAACGGGGCGGCTATACGTTGAGACCGTTGCGCAACCTGACCTGTCTTTCATTGTATTTCGCCGGCGTGGCGCCCCGCGTGATCGGGAGGCTGTACAAGTGACCCCCACCCTCGTCATTTTCGCCAAGGCGCCCCAGGCCGGTCAGGTTAAACGCCGGCTCGCCGCCGCCATCGGCGATGTGAGTGCGGCGCAGTTCTACCGGCACACGTTGTCCACGATGGTCCGACGGCTCGGCAATGATCCCCGCTGGAAAACCATTCTCGCCGTGACGCCCGACCGGGCGGCGCGGCCGCTTGCGGTTCACTATAACATCCCGGCGGCCCCACAAGCGGGTGGCGACTTGGGTGACCGCATGAACCGGGCAATGCAAGCGTTGCCACCGGGGCCGGTGGTGATCATTGGGTCGGACATTCCGGATATTCGCCCGGCCCATATTCAACAGGCGTTCAAGGCCCTCGGCGATCATGACGCCGTGTTCGGACCGGGCGAAGACGGCGGTTACTGGCTGGTGGGATTGCGCCGCCGGCCCATGATCCCGTCCATCTTCGGCGATGTGCGCTGGTCCACAGAACATGCTCTCAATGATACGTTGGCGAACTTCAGCGATGGCGCAAAGATCGCCACGCTGGAGACGCTCAACGATATCGATACGGGGGGAGACTATTTCGCCTGGCGGCGGCGGACCTTCGGGATGGCGGGCTGAGGCCGGGCCCCCAGCTATTTCTCCATCAGCCGTGGCATCAGTTCCACGAAGTTGCACGGCTTGAACCGGTAGTCCAACTGATGCACCAGGATGTCGTCCCAGGCGTCGCGGCAGGCGCTCGGGCTTCCCGGCAGCGCAAACAGATAGGTGCCGCCGGAAACGCCAGCAGTGGCCCGGGACTGAATGGTCGAGGTGCCGATTTTTTCGAAGCTCATCATGCGGAACAACTCGCCGAAGCCCGGAACATCCTTGTCATAGACCGATTGAAAGGCTTCAGGCGTGACGTCCCGGCCGGTAACCCCGGTGCCCCCGGTGGCCAGCACCACATCGATCTTCTTGTCTTTGATCCACGCATTAAGCTGCTTAACGATTCTGGCCTGATCGTCCGGTACGATAGCCCGCGCCGCCAGTTCATGCCCAGCCGCCTGCAACCGATCGGCAAGCAGATCACCGGACTTGTCGTCTCTCTTGGTCCGCGTATCGGATACGGTCATCACCGCGATATTGACGGGAAGAAATTTGCGCGGTTGGGACGCTGCGGTGACGCGACGCTTGGCGGCGGATTTCTTTTTTGCAGCCGCCTTACTTTTCCTTGCCATCTTCGGCCACCTCTACGCCATTAAGCCGCTCCGAATGATAGACCGGCCATTTGCCGGCCGCCACCGCAACGAGGGAATTCATGGGCTGGCGGAACCTCGCCCGGTAAATCCAATAATTGGTCAGCACCTTTTCAACAAAGATGCGGGTTTCTCGCGCCGGGATGCTCTCGATGAACAGCAGGGCGTCATCATCGTGTTTCACCTTGCGGGTCCATTTATTAAGATTGCCCGGTCCTGCGTTCCAGGCGATCACCATGCGGAACAGATCGCCGCTGATGCGTTTGTCCGACAACAGGATATCAATATAGCGCTGACCCAGGGCAATGTTGGTTTCCGGATCAAATAGCTCGGAGCGTTTGGACCCCCGGAAGCGACGATCCCGGGCGACGAAGCTCGCCGTGCCGGGCATCAACTGCATGAGACCGCGCGCTCCCCGGTGGGATTTGGCCTTGGGATTAAATCCCGATTCCTGACGGACGATGGCCAGGATCAGTTCCCGGTCGATGACCTCCTCGCCTTCGGTCTTCAAGTTGGGCGCCGGATAGGCCGTGCTGTCGTGGAGTTCTGATCCGGACTGCACCAGCATATTGCCCAGCCGCATGGCCAGCGACGGCATATTTGCCCGGTCTGCCAGCGCCAGCATGGCCCGCGCCAGTTCCGGCTTGGCTGATGAAAACACCAGACGCAGTTCCCGCTCGGCACGCCGGTCCTCGCCGATCTGCAACAGCGTCACTGCCCGGCGTCCGCCGGGTTCGGTGGACAATTCCGCCACGGCCTCCTGGGCCAAAGGCGGCGGGGTCCAATCGTAATCCAAATCCCGGTCCAACAGTTTTGCGGCGAGAATGCCGTAGAACGTGCGGGGATGCTCGGCCGCCTGCTTCATATATTTGTTAAAGTCCTGCGGCCGCCTGATCTTGATGCTGGCCCGGCCCGCCCAGAACGCCCCGGCCGTGGTCAACCAAGCAGACGTATAATCCGACCGCGAAACGGCATGGAAATGATCCCGGGCCCGGCGATACTGTTTCAGCCGCCAGGACGCCAGCGCCGCCGTCCAATGAGCTTCCGGCAGGTACTTCCCCGAATTCTTGGCGGCTTTCTCTGCCCAGTCCAAGGCCCATTTGTCCCGGCCGGCGGCATAATACCCGGCGGCAAGCTTAGCCATGAGTCGGTCTTTTTGTACCGGATGAAGGAGCTGATTGACCCGTTTCTTGGCGATCAGTTTTTTGAACGCCAGGGTCCAGCCCTTGCGGGAATAGTACCGGAGCCGGCGCTCATAGCCGCGCATCTCCTTGTATTCGGCCTTGGTCAGTTTTTTGCGCGGGTTGTAGACAAGATAACCGATACGCCGGCCGTCATGGCCTGATCCGCCAAGAGCGATGCCCGACGGCTCTTTCGGCAGTTTCCAGTTCTTGGGCCGGCGCTTCAGCGCCAGACGGTAAACACGGCTGGCTTCCGGATGGTCGGCATACTTGTCCATCCAGTCTTTCAGCTCGGTATACTTTGAACGATATTTCTTCGGATGGAGATAACGCTGCGCCAGCACATGCCCCATCAGGATACGATCTTCGAGAGAACGGATTATCTTGTCGGCGGTTTTCCACTCCCCCTCTTTTTGTAGGCGGAAAATCACCCGGTAACGGCTGACGTCAGCTGCCGACAAAATCGCCGGCAATTCCTCTGAGGTCCAGCGCTGCACCTTGTCGCCGGGCTGCAGGTATTTATCGAGATCAATCTTTTCCCTGTAGATCGGCTTGATGCCGGGAGACACAAACAGATGTGGCGGCGCCTTGGCGACAGATTTGGCGGCCGAAACAGGATCTAACCCGATCAGCAACAGGGATACGGCAAGGACAGAGCCAAGTAGAATTCGATAAATCATGGGATCTATGCGGGGAATTAAGTCCTCAAAAGCCCAAAGTGTAAATTATTTCACGCCACCCAGGTTTCCCAAAGCATACGGGAACCGCCGAATCCAGGCAATAGGCGCGTCGAAAATCCAGGTTCCAGGTTTCCAGGATCATTTTGACCTGGTTTCGCCGAAAATCAGTTCGAAATCAGGCGGCTAGATATCGGGCGGCTGTAGGAACCAGCCGGTCAGAATGTACTTTTGGCCGGAGATCGTTGGGCAGCCGCGATGAGCATGGGTCCATTCCGCCGGCCAGATGATGGTTTTTCCGGCTTCTGGCTTAATCTTTAGACCGAAATGGGGAAATTCGGTTTCTCCACCCTCTTCCACATCATTGAGATATGTCATCCAAACCAGGATACGGTTGAGAACCGAATACTCCATCCGTTCGGAGTGGATGCGGGAAAAATGCCCGCCCACTTCGTACTTTTGAAAATTAAAGGCGCCGACAAGAGTCCGGGTCAAATACGACTTCAAAAACGGCCATTGATCACAATAGTCCCGATAGCACTCGTGTAGTGCCGCCAAATAGTCATTGAACGGCTCATAGCCCGGTTTTTCCAGATCGACCGGCTCTATTGTCACATCTGTACTTTTCTTGTGTCTTTCATCGATTGCGCCGGTACCGATGGCGCCGGCCCTGTGCAAATTACTGTGCGTTTTGTGAAATTCGATCAGGTCTTCGCATAGTTCGGGGGGCAGGGCTGACCAAACGCTGATAAAGTTAGCGTTTTCCGGTGCGCTAAATTCTATACGATTCTCTTTCATCCGCTCGGCTCCTTACGCCCATACCTTTAACGCCAGCTCTTATCCACTCGCCGAGGAACATCAGCGTCGGTAGGGAATTCAACGGCGCCCTTATTATGCCCCACAAGAACAAAATCTGCTTCCCCCTCGGCATACATTTCAATGAACTGGGAGGCGAGGCCCATATAATGTATGGCCTCTTCATTGCGTCCGACGATGCTTAATGCGACGGACAATTCCCGGGCGATCGAGAGATCATCCGGGTTTAGCTTGTAGGCCTCTTCCAGACTGCTCAAGGCCTGCTCATGAAAATAATTTTTCTTCAACAAACTTCCCAGGTGATGGTGAGCCTTAGCGTGGAAAGGATCGAGCATAAGAGAGCGCTTATAGGCGATGATCGCCTCTTCCTCGCGTTCCAATTCTTTCAAACACTCTCCCATCTCGAAATGCGCGTCCGGCAGTTCGCCTTCAAGCGCCAGCGCCCGTTCGAGATAGCTGAGCGCCAGTTCCCATTGCTTGCCGTCATTGAAAAGTTTACCGAGATTGACCAAAGCATCCAGAGAATTCGGATCGAGTGACAGAGCCCTTTCAAAACTCGCTTGAGCCGCGCCTCTTTGGACGTTGGCCTGAAACACCTGGCCCAGAGCAATATGCCCCTCGATGAAATCGGGTTTCGCTTCAATTGCCGTCTCGAGACAAGATTTGGCTTGTTGGTACTCGCCCCGCCCCAAATGATTCTGGCCCAATATATAATTGCCGTAAATGTTTTGGGGATCGGCGCCAACGATCTTTTCCGCTGCTGCCGCGGCGTCCGGCATCCGACCGTCATTGAAATAACCTACGGCTTCCGCCGTCAACGCCTGGATGTTTACCGTTTCATTTGGCATAGGCATAAACTAGCCATAGAGCACGTGGAACACCAGCCCTGTCAGCCGGCATTCAGCTTGTCCTTGACAGCCAGAAGATCGCGCCAGGCGTCTTTTTTGGCCGCCGGTGACCGAAGCAAATAAGCGGGATGCAGAAACGGCATGACATCCACCGGCGCGGCCAAATTCTTGGACTGGTAAGTCCGCCATTTCCCCCTCAGCCGGGTGATGCCCTGTTGCTCGCCCAACAGAGTTTTTGTCGCCGGGCCGCCCAGCGGAATAAGAATATCGGGATCAATCAATTCGATGTGCCGTTCGACAAAGGGCAGACACAGGGCGATCTCGTTGGTGGTCGGATTGCGGTTTCCGGGTGGCCGCCAAAAGACAATATTGGTGATGTAGAAACCAGTCCGGTCCAAGCCGATAGACGCCGCCATCTTGTCCAAGAGCTGGCCGCTGGGGCCGATAAACGGCTTCCCCTGCCGATCTTCGTCGGCACCCGGCGCTTCTCCTACAAACATCACCTTGGCCGCCGGGTTGCCGTCCGAGAACACGGTGTTGGTTGCCGTTTTCTTGAGGGAGCACTCCTCGAATCCTCTGACAGCGGCCTCCAGTTCCTCGACAGTTGCGCAGGCCGCCGCCTGTTCCCAGGCGCTTTGCACGCCAGGGATCTCCACCTGGGCCGCCGGTGCTGGAGCCTGCTCGGGGCGCGCCTCTATCCGCCTGACAGTTCGGCTTGCGTTTCGACTGACGTGCTGGCTCTCCACTGATGCCTCTGCCTCGAGTGCCTCATTGGCGCCCGGCTCGATAAACCGGTTTACCGGAGCTTCGCCGATGCATTCATCGATGCCGGCTTCCAGTTGCCAAACCAGGGCTTCGCGGGCATTGTGGATTGCTGTCATGGGTCCAGTTTAGCAGCCGGGCCAAGGGAACGCACCTAGAGAACGAAGTGGGGGAATTGTCGGTGAGTGAGCGGGAATCGATGGAGTTCGACGTGGTGATTGTCGGGGCGGGGCCGTCCGGGCTTTCTGCCGCGATTCGGCTGAAACAGTTGTCGGAAGAATCCGGAACCGAATTAAATGTGTGCGTCGTCGAGAAAGGCTCCGAGGTTGGCGCTCATATTTTATCCGGCGCCGTGTTGGAACCGCGCACGCTGAACGAACTTATCCCTGATTGGCGGGATCGCGGCGCGCCACTCAATACGCCGGCGGGGGAAGACCGGTTCCTGTATCTGACGAAAAGCGGCTCCATCAAGCTGCCCACGCCGCCGCAGATGAAAAACCACGGCAATTACATTATCAGTCTCGGGAATTTCTGCCGCTGGCTGGCCGAACAGGCGGAAGCCATGGGAGTGGAAATCTATCCCGGTTTCGCTGCCGCCGAAGTGCTGTATCATGACGATGGCCGGGTGAAGGGCATCGCCACCGGCGATATGGGGATCGGTAAAGACGGCCAGCCAACCGACATGCATGAGCCGGGAGTAGAATTGCACGCCGCCTATACGTTGTTTGGCGAAGGCTGCCGAGGCTCGCTGTCCAAGGGACTTATCGAGAAGTTCAATTTGAACGCAGATGCGGATCCGCAGACCTATGCCATCGGCATCAAGGAACTGTGGGAGGTGAAGCCTGAAAACCACAAACAAGGCTCTATCGTACACACCGTCGGCTGGCCCTTAAACGCCGACACTTACGGCGGTTCATTCCTGTATCACCTGGAGGAAAACCAGGTCGCCTTGGGTTTCGTGATCGGGCTCGACTACAAGAACCCCTACTTAAGTCCTTTCGACGAAATGCAGCGTTATAAAACCCACCCGGCGATCCGCCCGGTGCTGGAAGGCGGTCGGCGTATTTCCTATGGCGCCAGGGCATTGGTGGAGGGCGGGTTTCAGTCTCTGCCCAAGCTGACCTTCCCCGGCGGCGTGCTGATCGGCGATTCCGCCGGATTCCTCAACGTGCCCAAAATCAAGGGCACCCATACCGCCATGAAGTCCGGGATGACGGCGGCCGAAGCCGCCTTCGAGGCGCTGAAGTCGGACGAACGAGCGCCAGAGCTCACCAGTTATCCGTCAACACTGAAGACCTCTTGGCTATGGGCGGAACTACGCAAAGTCCGAAACATTCGGCCGTCATTCCGTTGGGGACTCTGGGGCGGAATCCTCTATTCCGGCATCGACACCTATCTGTTCGGCGGCAATGCGCCTTGGACCCTTCGCCACCATGCCGATCATGAACAACTCCAGAAAGCTTCACAGGCCAAACCCATCGCCTATCCGAAACCGGACGGGGAGATCAGCTTCGACAAACTGTCATCGGTCTTTCTCTCCAACACCAACCACGAGGAAAACCAGCCGGCGCATCTCACTCTGAAAAACGAAAACGTGCCGCTCTCGGTCAATCTGGCCGAGTATGCGGGACCGGAAGCCCGGTTCTGCCCGGCTGGCGTCTATGAATTTCTCGAGGAAGGCGGAGAGACCAAGTTCCAGATCAACGCGCAGAACTGTGTCCACTGCAAAACCTGCGACATCAAAGACCCCACCCAGAACATCAACTGGGTGGTGCCTGAGGGCGGCGGCGGCCCGAACTACCCCAACATGTGAGCCACCGGGACGAAGACCTTGTCTATCATGGGGAGTCTGATGGACGGGATCTCTGAATGGCGCCCTACACCAGCAACGAGCACTCCCGTGACGAAAGAGTGACCGCGCGCGCGTATTGACGTTTGTGGAAAACCGCCGCTGCGGCTAGAATTACCGGAAATAGTGGTTAACCAATGCCGCCGGAATTTTAGACCAAATGCCGCAAAAATCATTCCTCAAGTTGGTTCCTGGCCTGGGGCTTGCCACCGGAGTTCTGCTGGCGACATTTCAACCGGGTTTTGCCGCCAATCAAAAAACCGCCGAAACACCGTTAAAATTTGGCGAGTATCTGGCCGGTCGGCACGCGCAGATCATTCAGGATCCTGCTGCCGCCGTTAAATATTATCGGGAAAATCTGCGCGCCAATCCCAATAATTCGGTAGTGCAGATTCAGCTCTTCACCATCCTTCTGGCCGAAGGCCGGATGAAAGAGGCGTTGAGCCTGGCGGTAGCACTCGACAAGACCGATGCCCCTGTTCGGGACATCGTGCAGACGGCTCTGATCGTCCAAAACGTTCGGATCGGCAACTTTACCGCGGCGGCAAACCGCGTCGCCGGCTTCCCGGAAGAAGGGTTGGGAGCATTGTCCCTTCCGCTGATCAAAGCCTGGGTCCTGGCCGGCGAAAAGAAATATGATGACGCCATCACAGCGCTGGAAGAGCGCAACAGCAATCCGGGCATGGCAGTTCTGCTTGGGCCCCATATCGCTCTCATTCACGAGATATCCGGCGACCGCCAGAAAGCTGAAGAGGCCTATCAAAACGCCATTAAAGCACGCGGTCGGGCGGGATTGCGCATGTCCCAGCTTCTCGGAGAATTTTATGAACGGACCGGCGAAAAAGAAAAGGCCAAGAAGGTTTATCAGGACTACCTGAAGGGCAGCCCGCAGTCTGTTCTGATGGACTCTGCGCTCAATCGTCTTGCCGGCAGGAAATCGGCGCCATTGCCGAAACTTGACGCCAAATTCGGCATGGCCGAGGCCATGTTCAGTCTGTCCCGTTCGATCCAGCGGCAAAGCCCCTTCGAGGCGCTGATCTTTTCCAATCTGGCCCTCTATCTACAGCCGAATTTCGGCCTGGTGAAATTCCTGGTCGCCGACAATTATTATGGAGAAGGGCGCTACAAGGAGGCCCTCGGTGTTCAGCAATCACTGGCCAAGGACCCCACCTATGGATGGTCGGCCCGGCTCCGGCAGGCGCGGACACTGTACGCCCTCGACCGGCTGGATGACGCGGTGAAGTTGTTGCGGTCCATGGCAAAGGAGGAGACATCCCGGATTGATGCGCTGATCCAAATGGGAGAGCTCTATCGGTCCAAGCAAAGCTACAAAGACGCCGCCGCGGCGTTTGAAGAGGCCAAAAAGCGGATCACCAAGTACGAGCCCCATCACTGGCAGCTTTTGTTCTGGAATGCCGCCGCCCATGAACGGCTGAAAAAATGGCCCCAGGCGGAGAAAGATTTCCTGAAGGCGCTGGAACTCAATCCTAACGAGCCGCGGGTTCTGAACTACCTCGGCTATTCCTGGGTGGAACAGGGCAAAAACATCGAACGCGCCCGCAAGATGATCGAATCTGCTGTCAAGCAACAGCCGCGCGCCGGCTACATCGTCGATAGTTTGGGCTGGGTGCTGTACCGGATGGGCGACATGGAGGGCGCGGTAAAGAATCTGGAACGTGCGGTTCTGCTGACCCCCCATGATCCGACCATCAACGACCACTTGGGCGATGCCTATTGGCGGGTCAACCGCAAGATCGAGGCCCGCTTTCAGTGGCAACGAGCGTTGACCTTGGACCCGGAAAAAGATCAGATTCCCATTATTAAGAAAAAACTGAAGGAAGGGCTGCCGAACTCGTAATCGGCCCCGTCGGTATTGGACCGTGTCCGCCCCCCTTCGCCTCGACGCCCCCGCCAAGATCAATTTGTACCTCCACGTCTTGGGCAAACGGCCTGACGGCTATCACGAGTTGGATTCTCTGATCGTTTTCGCTGGCGTTGGCGATGCCCTGATGTTTGAGCCAGGCGGCTTTCTAGAACTGGACATCGATGGCCCCTTCGCCGGCGAGCTGCGCGCCGATGACGACAATCTGGTGATGAAAGCGGCCAGGATGCTGGCGGACGAGGCGGAAATCGAGCCCCGCGCCCGCATCACGCTGACCAAGAACCTGCCGGTGGCGTCGGGCATCGGCGGCGGCTCGGCCGACGCAGCGGCCACGTTAAAAGGTTTGTGCGAATTATGGCGCTTGTCCCCGCCGCCAGCCCTCTTGAATGCTATGGCGAAGACCCTGGGCGCGGACGTGCCCGTGTGCCTGGAAAGCCGGTCCGCCTATATCGGCGGCGTGGGCGAGGTCGTTGAACCCGCGCCCGGCCTGCCGGCGGCCCATCTGGTCCTGGTCAATCCGCTGGTCGCTGTGCCGACGCCACAGGTGTTTGCCGCCCGGCAAGGGACGTTTTCCAAGGCCGACAGGTTGGACGGAATGCCGGACACAGTGGAGACGCTGGCCCAGGCGCTTCAATCCCGGCGCAACGATCTGACCGGCGCCGCGATCAAAACCGCGCGGGTTATCGGCGACGTGCTGTCGGCGCTGGAAGCATTGGACGACGTTTTGTTCACTCGGCTATCCGGCAGCGGGGCCACGTGCTTCGCGTTGTTTGCTGAGGAAGCGCAGGCAACAAAGGCGGCGGACACCCTTCGCCAGGACCATCCCGATTGGTGGATCGCCGCTGCACCGATCTTGGCCTAGACATTTCGGTTAAGAGGTTGCCGATCCCGGCAAATCTGAATACATTGCGCGCCATCCCGGCAACGGGAGATCACGGCAATGGGGCGTAGCCAAGTGGTCTAAGGCACCGGTTTTTGGTACCGGCATTCGGAGGTTCGAATCCTCCCGCCCCAGCCAACAATCAACCCGCCATCTGGCGGGTTTTTTGGTGGCTTGCGGTATGAAGAGACGAACCCTGTTCGAACCCATGGTCGGTGACACTCCACCATCCACGACCTTGTCAGTGACGCTAAACCACATCCTATCCCTCCACCTCCAGCCAACCGGCAAATTCGATACTGACACAGGACGAATGCTATATTAAATTGTCATAATTTTTATTATTACATACATAAATAGATCGCACGTGATGGCCGTTTGCGCCGTAGCCACAGCTATTTTGATGGCTCAGCCGGCCGTGGCTGATCCGTTGCGGGACGCCATTCGGCAAAATAGCGTCAGCGGCGTGGAGAGGGCCTTACGGTCAAAACCGCCACTGGAACCGGCCTGCCCTGCCAACCTCAACTGCAAGCCTTTGGGGTATGCGGCGTTTCTCGGCAATATCGAAATAGTCCGATTGCTTCTCGACGCGGGAGCCGACCCGGATGGACTGGGACCATACGGCGATGTCCCGATCTTTAAGGCTTATAATGCCAAGAAATTGAGTGGAAAGAGCGATCAAGAGATCAGTGAAATTCATACGCTCCTGTTGCAGCGTGGCGCCAACCCAAACATCCCCAATGTTTTTGCCTTCACGCCTTTCATGGCGTTTTGCATGTCGGGCGATCGTAAAAATATGGAACTGGCGCGTCAACTTGGCGGCGAGGTAAATGGCGCCTACAGTTCCAATCTCAACAATCAACGCCAATTTACGCGTACTGTCCTGATTGAAACAATCAGGCAGAAGCGGGTCGACTCGGTCGAATGGCTGTTGAAGCACGGGGCAGACCCTAATTTTCAGACGCCGGAGGGCGATACGGCCCTAAAAATGGCGGTAAAAATGGGGCTCACGGAGATCGAAGCTATCCTGAGATCGGCGGGCGCGACCCGGTAGAGTCGCCGGATCGGCGGGAACACTCCCCCGACCCAGCAATAAATCTAGTGGCATATTTGGCGGACGACAGGTGTCGTTCGTTCCGTGACTCACCCGGCCTCTCCCGCTAGTTTAAACCCAATAAACAACAAATACCGGGGAGGACATCCATGTCCGACGAATTACTCTTAGTGGGCAGCATTCCGCTGGACACGCCCGAGGAAGTGTTTACCGCGTTCGGGCCGGGTCTCGGCGAATGGCTGGCCTATCTACCCGACGGCGAAATCGGCGACCGGCGCTATTGGATCGATGGCATCGCGCATCGGGTATTGAACGGTCACCGTGAGATGGAGACCATTCGCTATCCCGACGCCGACGCGAACGGGGTCGAGACTTGGCGGCCCCAGGGCAACCACGATCAGTATCAGTTCACCGTAAAGGCCGGGATCGATAAGGTCCGGTTCGGCGATCCAGGCTGGCGGCTCGGCTACACCCGCGACGCCATCAACTCTTATTACGTCTTCCGGCATTTAAAAGAGCAGGGCAAGATACCGGCCCACGTACGTTTCCAAGTCTGCATCCCCCTCACCTATTCCTGTCTGGCAAGTTTTATCCCCGATCCGGACGATCTGGAAAAAGTTGCGCCCGGATTTACAGAGGCCCTGACCGCCGAGGTGACCGAGATGATCCGTCATATTCCAGCCTCCGAACTCGCCATTCAATGGGACATGGCCATCGAAAACCGGCTGATCGAAAACAAGCTGAAAGACGGCGACCAGACGGGCGCCGAGGCGGAAGCCGCACGCGTGGCGAAACCGGCCGCCGACATTTGTGCGGCGATCCCGGCGGACGTCGCGCTCGGCTATCATTCCTGTTACGGCACCCTCGACGGCTGGCCCAGCCGGCAGCCACCCGACGCCATGGGCACGGTGTTGTTGCTGAATGCCGTAGTGGCGGCCAGCGGACGGCAGGTGGATTTCGTCCACTTCCCCACCCTGGATGCAGCGGATGAAACCTTTTTCAAACCGTTTGAACGGTTTGAACTGGCCGGCGCCAGGGCCTATGTGGGCGCGATCCATCACCTGCACGGCGAAGGGGGCCTTCGCGATCAAATCACCAGCATCAAAAAGCACCTGCCAGAATTTGGTCTGGCCGCGCCTTGCGGCTTTGGGCGCGCGCCGGAACGGCCAGGCCGGCTGCTCACCGACAGCGGCAATGATGCGCCACCCGACTATATCCAAGTGATCCTGGACGACCACGCGGCAGCGGTTGATGTCCTCCGGGACGTGATGGCAGGCTAGCGATGGCCACAGGAGACAAATGATGGAAGTCATTCCCCTGACCAAGCATATCGGTGCGGAGATCAAGGACCTGGATCTTTCCCAGCCGCTCTCTGATGAGACCGTGGAACAACTCAATCAGGCATGGCTGGATCATCTGGTCCTGCTGTTCCGGGGTCAGAAGCTCAGCCAGGAAGATCAACTTCGCGTCACGGCCGCGTTCGGCGAGGTGGGCGAACTGGGCCGTCCGGCGGAGTTTTTTCCAAAAGGCTATGAAAAGCTGCTGCCCAACATCATGTTGATCAGCAATATCCGGGAGAACGGAGAGCCCATCGGCGCCCTGCCGGACGGGGAAATGATGTTCCATCACGACATGCTGCACCGGGAACTGCCGCACAAGGGGACATTCCTCTACGCCCACGAAATCCCCAGTCATGGGGGCAACACACTCTTCGCCAGCGGCTATGCGGCGTACGAGTCCCTGCCAGACGATATCCGTGAACCTTTGGAAGGCCGGAAGGCGCACCACCATTATCACTATGGCTCCACCCAAAAGGGCGACGGCAAAGGCACGCCGGCCTCGGCGGCCTCCGTGCATCCGGTGTTCCGCACCCACGAAGACACCGGCCGCAAGGCGATCTACGTGAACCGGCTGATGACCGAGGGCATCGTGGACATGGATACGGATGAATCCGGCCGGCTGCTGAACGCGGTCTATGACCACGCCGAAAAGCCGGAATTCGTCTACGAGCATGTCTGGCAGGTGGGCGACCTGATCCTGTGGGACAATCGCTGTTCCATGCATGCGCGGACAGATTTTCCAGAGACCGAGCGCCGTCTGATGCACCGGACTACCGTGCGCGGTACATCGATTCCGTTCTAGACGGTGAAAATTTGGGACGTCGGGCTATTCGCTTGGCTAACAAAACTAATAAATTTCTATCAAAAGGAGGCACACCATGGCCTTTAAGAAAACCAAAGTGGAAGTGAACAATGCGGTCTTTTCTCTGCCCTACTATGTGGCGCGGGACGAAGGCTATTTCGCAGAGGAAGGCATCGAAGTGGAATTGGTGCGCGCCGGCTCCGGCCGCGACCGGGACTTGGATGTGCCGGACAAACCGATCGAAGATCACACGATGGTGGAATCCTATGGCTGGCACCGGGGCATCGAGGAAGGCGAGTTCTCTCTGTATCGCGCTTGTGAATGGGGCCAAATCCGCCGCACCCAAGACAGCGTCAAGGACGCCAGGGTGATTTCCAAGCGCGCCGCCGTCGCCACCCAAGCGATCATCGTGACGCCGGATTCGCCGGTGAACATCCCGGCCGATCTAAAGAACAAGACCGTCGCGGTGAACTTCCACGCCGGCTCCCACTATGTGACTTTGGGCCTCTTGGGCGGCTATCTGAAGCGGGATGAAATCCGCGCAGTACATGTGGGCGGACCGAAGCAACGCTTTGACGCCATCACCAACGGCACCGTCGATGCTGCGGCCGTCATGGAGCCCTGGGTCACCGTCGCCGAAAAGCTCGGCTACAAGGTGATCGCCGAGGCCTATTACGACGGCGCCGAAGTGGGTACTCCGTCGCTCGATCCGGAGGCCTATGCGGCCATCGACCGGGCGATCAAGAAGGCGGTCAAGAAAATCAACGAGGATAAGACGCCGTATCTGCACTATCTCTGTGAGGAAGTGCCGGCCGAGATCTGCACAATCACGCCGGAAGACCTGCACACGCCGCGTCTTCGCTATATCGAGCCGCGCCCGTATACGGAAGAGGAATACCAGTACATCTATGACTGGATGACTGAGTGGAACCTTCTTGATACGGAAAGCGTCTACGACAAGATCATCGACGCGAAGATCGCTTAGGTCTCAATTTTCATAGTCATGCGCGGACCTGCCTGCGCGGAGCTGGAGCTTCGCTTCGGCGTAGGCAGGCCGGCGCGGGTATCACCCACGTCGTGATCCGCGTACCCACCTTACTCTGCGTCATCCCCGACTCGCGAAGCGATTGTCGGGGAACCATACTGAGCAAGCCATGGACCCCCGAGACTTGACCTCAATTCTCATTGAGCCCAAATCGGGGGCGACGCATCAAAAAAATTAAAAAATGGATACGCGGGACAAGCCCGCACATGACGCTGCAGTAAGGTTACCCTCCACCACCCCTCTGCATTGCCTGCCAAATATGGTGCGGCGTGGCCGGCATATTGATGTGGGTCACGCCGTAGTCTTTTAGGGCATCCACAATGGCGCTGATGAACGCCGCCGGAGAGCCGGTGGTGCCGCCTTCCCCGCCGGCCTTGACGCCCAGGGGATTGGTCGGCGACGGCACTTCGTTGAGCGCCACTTTGAAATCCGGCACATCGCCGGCCCGCAGCATCCCGTAATCCATCAACGAGCCCGACAGCGTCTGGCCGGTGTGATCATCGATCACGCACGCCTCCACCATGGCTTGGCCCAATCCCTGGACCACTGCGCCATGGGTCTGGCCATGGACGATCAGCGGATTAATCGCCCGGCCCACATCATCCACCGCGGCGTAGCGGACCAGCTCCACCCCACCGGTTTCCGGGTCCACCTCCACTTCGCAGATATGCGCGCCATTGGGAAACACCGGCGTGTGCATTTCGTTGGCGCGCTTCACGTAAAGCCCGTCCGAGAGTGCTTCGGGCAAGTCCACCCCCTCCAACTCCTTCGCCAATTGGAACCAGCCGATTGATTTATCTGTGCCCTTCACCGTGAAGCTCCCGTCGGCGAACTCGATGTCGCCGGCCGACGCCTCCAGCACATGCCCCGCCAGTTGCCGGCCTTTCTCGATCAGTTCATCGGCCGCGAGCACAATCACCGTCCCCGCCATGCGCATGGACCGGCCGGAGTGAGAGCCGCCGCCAACCTTCACCACATCCGTGTCGCCGAGCACGATCTGCACTTGATCCAAAGGCAGGCCCAACCACTCCGCTGCAACCTGGGCGAAGCTGGTTTCGTGGCCTTGGCCCGATGGCTGGGTGCCGATCACCACATCCACCCGGTCGTCCGGAGTCACGGTGATTTCTGTCTGTTCGATGGGACTGCCGATGGACGATTCCACATAGGTGATAAAGCCGACGCCCAGCAGCTTGCCCCGCGCCTTGGCCTCGGCCCGGCGGGCCTCCACATCCCCCCAGCCGGCAAGCTTCTTGGCGATGTCGAGGTTCTCCGCATAATGGCCGCTGTCGTAATCCATGCCGATGGGATTGCGGTAGGGCATCTCGGCCTCGGTCACTAGGTTTTGCCGGCGTAACTCCTGCGGATCGCGGCCCAGTTCCCGGGCCGCCTGTTCCACCAGCCGTTCGATGGCGAAGGTGACCTCGGGCCGGCCCGAACTGCGATAGGCCTGGGTGGGCACCGTGTTGGTAAACACCGCGCGGGATCGGATCATGCCGGCGGATATCCGGTAGTTGCCGCTGATCAACTGTGAGCCCTTGGCGATGGGCGAGAACGACACCGCGCGCGCGCCCACGTTGGAGATATTGTCGGCGCGGACGGCGAGGAAATTGCCCTCGGCGTCCAACGCGAGTTCCAACGTCGAATGCAGATCCCGGCCCTGGTAATCACTGATGAAGGCTTCCGACCGGTCACAGGTGTATTTCACCGGCCGGCCGATTTTCTTCGAGGCCCAGGCGGCCAAGGGAAATTCCACATAGACCCGGTTGCGGGTGCCGAAGTTGCCGCCCACGTCATAAGAGAATATCCGCACATCCTCGGGTTCCATGCCCAAGACCTCGGCAATTTCCCGCTTTTGCCGGACAGAACCGCCGCTGCCGGCGTACAGGGTATAGCGCCCCGACTCCGCATCATAATTGGCCAGCACCGCGCGAGGCTCCATGGGTACGCCGGTGACCCGGCCGATATGCACCGTCGACTTAACGACGTGCGTGGCGGCGGCGAAGGCAGCTTCGGTTCCGGCAATATCGCCGAAAGTGCTGTCGATACAGACATTCCCCGGCAGTTCGTCCCACACCGGCGGCTGTTCGGTCTCGGCGGCCGCAAAGGTATCGGTGTTGTAGGGCAGCACCTCGTACTCGACGGAGATGGCTTCCGCCGCGTCCAAGGCCTGCCCCCGGTTTTCGGCAATGACGCAGGCCACCGCCTCGCCCACATGGCGCACCTTGTCCGCCGGGAGAGGCATATGGGGTCCGATAAATACGTCACTGTCGCCGGGACCCCGCAATTTTAGATCATGATCGGTCTTGGGCAGCGGGCTATGGGGGATCGGTCTCAGCCCGTCCGCCGCGCAGTCTGCGCCGGTGAACACACCCAGTACACCAGGTAGGGCAGCCGCACCCGCCGTCTCGATTTTGACGATCCGAGCATGAGGATGAGGGGAGCGGATCATCGCCATATAGGCCTGACCGGGGGCGGAAAAATCATCAGTGAACCGGCCCTTGCCGGTCAGCAGGCGCTGATCCTCCTTGCGGCGGAGAGGCTGTCCAATCGGCTTATTCACGGGGTCTATTTGATCACGTTGCGGACCGGGGTGTTGGGCTTGATCCCCTTGTGCCGCATCTGTTCAGAGCGTTTGCCGTTCTCCAGATAGTCGCCGGCCACGGCGCGGGCCGCCAAGTTGTCCCACTCGTCGGTCCAGTCGCCTAGGGAATAGCCGTGCCACGGGCTTTCCGGCGTCAGCGTGCCGAGGCCCAGTTTCTCCCAGAGGTCCTTGGCGTGCTCCATGAATTCTTTCTTGGGCAGGGCCAGGGGTGCGGTCTCGTGCTTCAGGGTCGCGTCCACCAGCATGGTGCCGTCGGTGCTTTTATCGCCGCCCTTGGGCCCGTGCCCGCCGTCCCGGTTTGGCAGGATGACGATATCCGTGCTCGGGTTGGCCCGGTAGGCCATGGACCAAAACACCGCGTCGCCGTTGTTGGGATCGATATCCTCGTTCACCGCCATCACATACTTGCCGCAATCGGCCCGGAGCGTGGAGGCACCGTAAAGCGCCCGCCATACCTCGGTCTTTGGCACGCCGGGCTCCATCACGATAAAGATCACCCGGCGGATATTGGTCAGCGGCTCGTGCATCACAACGTTTTTGACGCCCTTGATGCCCAGGGTCTGCTGCAGGTGGGCCAGGAACATCTGCTCATACGCATCCCGCTTGATGGAGCTGGATTCCGACGGGGTCACTTGAGAGATGATGGAAGCGAACATGGCTTTTTGCTTCCGGGTGATCGCGGTGACATCGAAAATCATATTGAAGTCTTCGAGCGATATATGTCCGTGGGATTCCCCAAACGGCGCTTCCGGCTCCAGATATTCCGTGTCGATCAGGCCTTCGATGATGATCTCCGAATCCGCCGGCACCATCAGGTCATTGGTCACACATTTGACCATGCGGATCGGCTCCCCGGCCAGACCGCCAGCCACCCCCATCTCATCAACGCCCAGGGGCACTTTCTGCGGGCCCGTATAGGCCACGGTGGGGGGACAGCCGAGAACGCAGACGCAGGGCATCTTCTCCCCCCGCGCCTGATACTTAAGCCAATGGGGATAGCCACCGGCGCCGCCGGCCCTTGTCGCCATTCGAACGCCCAACCGATTTGAAGCTTTGAGCCCACCCCGGTAGGTGCCGAAGTTCTGCACCCCCGTGTCCGGATCGCGCGTAACAAAATTGCCGGCCGTAATATAAGGCGCGACATCAAAGCCCGGCGTGGAGATCGGCACCGGCAGGGCATCCAATCCCTTGCCGTCGCCGATTAAATCGTCGCCCTGCAGGATCACTTCCTGACAGGCCGCCTCGGTCACTTCCACCGGATCAATGGGCTGGGACATGGCGCGCCGCCAAATCTCCCCAACGCCCGCCGCATCCACATTAAGCCCGGTGCGGTAAATTTCCCGGCTGCCGGCCAACGCGCCGACCACCACCGGCATGTCATACTTTCTGCCCTTGGAATCGACCACATTCGTGAAAACAAAGGCTCGGCGGTTCTCTTCCGGCACACCGCCCCGGTATTGCCAGCGCACCAGGGGATGCATCTCGGTATCTTTATTGATTTCGGAATCGATGCGCTGAACCAGCCCGGCCTTTTCCAGATTGGCGAGGTGATCCTGAAAATCCGCGTAACCGCGTTTGGTGGGGGCCTTGGCGTCCATAAGAAATATGGTATCCGGGAAAATGGACCGGATAAAGGCCGCCGGAGCGGTTTCAATGGCCGGCCAGATAGGTATTTCGAGGCGCCGGGGAATATGGTTCTATCGGGGAAAATATCCGGCGCAGACCAGACCATAGGGAGCCTTCACAAATGTCCGATCCGATCAGCTACGGCAGCATGAGATATCCGGAAACCCCGGTGAACCTGCCGGCCAATCAGTCCAAGGCGGAATATGGATCCGACGTCATGGCCGACACGCTGCGCAATATGGGTTTCAAGCATGTGTTTGTGCTGCCCGGCTCCAGTTTTCGCGGGCTGCATGACTCGCTAGTGAACCATAATAGAAACCAAGGTCCGGAAATGATCATGGGCAGCCACGAGGCGGTGGTCGTTTCCATGGCCCATGGTTATGCAAAGGCGGCGGGCGAAACCTCCCTGGCGCTCATTCATGATCTGGTTGGGCTGATGACCGGCACGGTCAGCGTCTATAATATCTGGTGCGACCGGACGCCGGTGCTGATCCTGGGCGGCAGCGGTCCGTTTGATCCAGCACAGCGCCGCCCCATCGATTGGACCCACACCGCCAGCATGCAGAGCGATCTGGTCAAACCGTTCTGCAAGTGGACGGACGAACCGTTAACCCTACAGTCGTCGGTGGATTCCCTGCTGAAAGCCAATAAGATTGCCGGCACGGCGCCGAAAGGCCCGGCCTACATCTGTCTGGATCAGGTCATCCAAGAAGGCGGCATCCCGGATGATCTGGTGCAGCCCGATGCCGGCGTTGCCCGGTATCAACCCGCCCCGCCCATGGCGCCCAACCCGGATGCTCTCAACGAAGCTGTCGAATTACTGGTAAACGCAGAGATGCCGCTGATCACCGCCGGCCGGTTGGGCCGGGAACGGCGCTCCCGCGAACCGCTGATCGAGCTTGCCGAATTAACCGGCGCGGCCTGTAACGATGACCGTCATCTGGTCGCCTTCCCCACTGCCCATCCGCAGAACCTCAATAGCGATCATGACATAAAGGCCGAGGCCGACGTGATCCTGGCGCTGGATTGCGTCGATCCCACCAACGCCTATGACGGGCACGTAAAAGGGGTGCGCGGCAAAGATGGCCAGACCGTGATCGAAATGAGCCTGGAGCACACGGTCAATGACAGCTGGTCCCATTTCGGCGGACCGGTGGCGGCGGTTGATCTGCAGATCGATTGCGACCCGAACCTGGGCCTGGACCATTTGAACGCCGCGCTGAAAACACGGATCGACGGCGACGACGCCTTGCAACAGAAAATTGCGGCGCGTAAGGACGCATTGGGCGAGCGGCACGCCAAGCTGCGGGAGGCGCAACATGAGCGTTGGCAGGAAAGCTGGGACTCGTCCCCCATCGCCACTGGCCGCATGGTGCATGAACTGTATCAAGCAGTGAAGGACAAGCCCTGGACCATGGTGCTGCGCAACAACCGGAGCTTCCCGGAAGGCTGTTGGGATTTTGCCGGCGCGGGAGATTTCCTGGGCGGCGACGGCGGCGGCGGCGTGGGCTACGGTCCAGGAGGCTCCATCGGTGCGGCTCTGGCGCTCCGGGAACAAGGGCGTTTCCCGGTCAGCATCACTGGCGACGGTGATTTCCTGATGGGTGCGGGCGCGCTCTGGACGGCCGCTCACTATCAAATTCCGCTGTTGCTGGTGATCAATAACAACAATAGCTGGGGCAATGACGAGCACCACCAAATCCGCGTCGCCAACAAACGCAACCGGCCACCGGAAAACGCCTGGATCGGCCAGCGCATGGCCGAGCCCACCATCGACTACGCGACCGTCGCACGGGGCTACGGCGCCTGGGCGGAAGGCCCGGTGGATCATCCGGCGGAGCTGGCGGGCGTGTTCAAGCGCGCCGTCGCCGAAGTGGATAAGGGCAACGTCGCCATCGTCGATGTCAGGACGGTGCTCTAGTCCCATGGCCAGGAAATCCTCAAAGAAGCGAAGCTACAATAATCTGCCCGAACATCTGGCGGCGTTGCGCAAAGCCGGCCTGTTGATGGAGGTCGATCGGGAGATCAACAAAGACACAGAGATGCATCCCTTGGTCCGCTGGCAGTACCGGGGCGGCATGTCGGAAGCCGAACGCAAGGCCTGGCTGTTCACCAACGTGGTCGATAGCAAGGGCCGTAAATTCGATATGCCGGTGGTGCTGTGTGCGCTGGCCGGCAGCCCGTCCATCTATGAGGTCGGGTTCGGCTCATCGCTGGACCAGATTACCGACCGCTGGATCAAGGCGATCAAAGACCCGCTCGAACCCAACGAGATCGCGCCTGATGACGCGCCGTGTCAGGAAGTCGTCTATCAGGGCAAGGACCTTACGACGGGCCACGGGCTGGATGACCTGCCGATCCCCATCTCCACACCCGGATGGGATAACGCACCCTATACGTCCGCATCACACTTCATCACCAAAGACCCGGAGACCGGCGTTCAAAATGTCGGCACCTATCGCGGTCAGGTAAAAGCGCCGGACCGGCTGGGCATGAACACCTCGACCGAACTTCGCACCGGTGGCTACATCAACTGGCTCGCCTGGAAAGAACGGGGCGAGCGCATGCCCTGCGCCGTTGTCATCGGCTGCCCGCCAGTCGTATCGTACGCTTCTGTCCAAAAAGTGCCCGAGGGCATCGACGAGATCGCCGTCGCGGGTGCGCTGGTGGGCGAACCCATCGATGTTGTTCCGGCCAAAACCGTGGACCTGATGGTCCCGGCGGAAGCAGAAGTGGTGATCGAAGGCTATGTGGACACCGAGTTTCTGGAACCGGAAGCACCCTTCGGCGAATCCCATGGGCACGTAAACCTACAGGAGTATAACGGGTTCATGGACGTCACTGCCATTACCCGGAAGGAAAAGGCCATCATCACGTCGTGGGTGAGCCAGGTCGCGCCCAGCGAATCCAGCGTGATCCGCCGTTTTGCCTACGAGGCCCGCAATCTGGCGTACCTCCGAGACACGATGGGCATCAAACAGGTGATCACGGTGAAGGCCCACGAGCCGCTGACATCGCTGCATCGGGTGCACGCTATCGTGTTCGAGCACGGCGCCACCCAAACCGAGGTTTGGCGGGCGCTGTATGGATTATCGGGCTATCGGCAGTCGGAAGGCAAATGGATCATCGCGGTGAACGAGGATATCGACGGCTCGAACGCGGACGCGCTGTTCTGGGCCATGGCCTACCGCTGCAAGCCTCAGCATGATGTGCAGATCCTGAAACATCAGGACGCCGGCCACGGCCCTCGCAGCATGGTCGATCCCGAAGACGCATCGGTACTGGTGGATGCTACATTGAAAGAGACCTATCCGCCGATTTCCCTGCCGAAGCGGGAGTTCATGGAGCGGGCCGCCGAAATTTGGAAAGAATTAGGCCTGCCCGAACTTTCACCCCAAGCGCCCTGGTACGGCTATGACCTGGGCGAATGGACCGAAGAGTTTGAACAGATGGCCGAGCGGGCGGTGAACAGCGACTATTGGCAGACCGGCAAGATCATCGCGCAACGGCGGCGCAGCGACGTTCCCATGAACACCGAGGTGCGCACGGTCGACGGTAAAGACGACGAGTAGGCTTACTCGGCGGCGGCCGGCTCGACCTTCCACTTGGAGGAAAAAACCGCGACCGGATCGGGAAAGCCCTTCATTTCCCGGGCGCCCCGATTTTCGAACTTCATGGCCTTGCCGCGGCAGATTGACGCAACAACTTCGGACACCATGACCTCGCCGGTAGAGGCGATGGCGCAGATGCGGGCCGCCATCTGAACGGCGGAACCAAAGATATCATCTTCTTCCCGGACGGGTTCACCGGCGTTGATGCCGATCCTGACCCCCATCGGGTCTTCCTTGCGGGCCAGATTAAAATTTTCGACGCCGCGCTGGATCGCGTTGGCCGCCTCGACCGAGTTAGTCACCCCATCGAAGGACGCCATGATGCCGTAGCCGAGATGTTTGATTTCCTTGCCGCTGAACCGGGTAATGGCGGCGCGAACGATCCGATTGTGGGCGCGGAGAATTTCCTGCGCCTCTGCATCGCCAGCCTTCTGGGTTAGCTCCGTATAGCCCATGATTTCCGTAAACATGATGGCGATGGTTTCAGCCTCACTGGCGCCCGAGGCTTTTTCCTCTTTCTTGTTCCACTCCTTCAATGCTTCAATCAGCATACCCGGCGCGGAGCTATCGCCATTGAGTTGAGCCTGCATGGCGTCCCGGCCCTTTTCGATCATCGACATGTATTTGGGCACGCGAAAATAATCGTCGTAATCTTCGACAAACTTTTCTGCCTGCGGCGGTTTGGCGCCGACGATTTCCATGGAGGCCCGGATAATCTGCTTGATCTCGCCTTCTTCCAGATCTTCATCCGTGCCGATCACATCGCTGGCGCCTGTGGCGAACAATACCGAACCGAACTTGTTGAACATGTCCATTTTCACGTTCGCTCCATGCACCGAAGAGACGCAATCCTGCATGAAGTCGAGAACCGTCTGCTGAACTTTCACCGCCGCAGGTGAAAGCGGAAATTTTTCTCCCGACGGGATATCTTCCGAGGAATCCGTCTCGTCGGGCGCTTCCTGCTCCTCCTGTTGCTGGCGCAGGCGCTCTTGCTGGCGCTTGTATGCCGCCATTTGATGGGGGGTCAGCATTGGACCGTCGAGCGTTTGTTTCCAACGCTCTTTCTCTTCGGACTCGAAATCTTCGGCCCGGAGCTGCCCAGTCAGCAGCTTCAACAGACCCACGAACAGCCCACCGCTGGAAACAACGGTCGGTCTACTTGGTCGCTGTGAGGATCCATTACTCATCACACGGCTATTCCCTAGTGCACCCCGGTTCGGATCGAGAAAATTCCAATACCCCACCACTGCACAAATGCCGGTCTTTGCGACCGATTATTCTTGTCTTGCCGTCAAAATTGTCTGTGACATCACAGTCACTTGCGGCATTTCTAGCGCCTTTAAGGTTGGAAATCAACAACATGTCTACGTACTTCCCACAGGGTCATTACGATGCAATGGCTCCAGATTGCAGATATACGCCTGTATTTCAGTGATTTTTGTCACTTCTTGGGTAGATATTCAACGTCCGGTTCCTCGTGGGAAAAACGTAAAAACCCGCGTTTTCAGTCATTGAAATCGGGCGCTTTGCCTTGGATAACGACATTGCCCGGCCGGATTGTGACCTGTACCATCTTATTCTGAATCGAGGCTGACCCCACAGCCAGCAGGGAGAGACAGATGTTTTTCAGGTCCAAGAATAAAGACCGGCCGTTCCATTGGGGGCCCTATCCCCTGGAGCGCTTGCCGCACGACGCCAACATCACCGATATCGAGTCGAACAAGCCGCCGGTGGCGAAACCGGCCGTTCCGCCGGTCCCGGCAGATAACCCTTTTGCCATGGCGGTCGACAAATACGCTAAAATTTTCCGTGAACAGGGCAAGGTCGATCCCTTGCCGCCGAAAGCGCCGGTGCCGGACGATCTTGCGCGCCGGACCCAGGACATCAAGGGCGCCGGCTATTTCCTGGACGCTTCCCAGATGGGAATCTGTAAACTGCCCGCGAACGCCTGGTATGCCGGAGAAACCGCGACAGACCATGACCACGCCATCGTCATCATGGTGGCCCATGGCCGGACCCCTGAAGACGACAACCTGGCCCACAAGTGGGTAAAGGGGCAGGAAGGGATCGGCGGACGGCTCCGCGCTCTGGAAATCGCCATTGCCATCGGCGAACATATTCAGTGGATGGGATATTCCGCCCGAGCCCACGATCCGGAAACCGGTCAGGTGGATATGGATCGGCTATCTGTGCTGGCTGGTCTCGGCATCCGGTCGGGCGACAAAATCGTGAACCCTTATTTGGACGACAAATTTGAACTGGCCGTGGTCACCACGAACTATGCGTTGGCGATTGACACTCCGCTTTCGAATCGCGCCCGCAACGCCAAGGGTTTCGGCTATATGATCGGCGCCGGTGGCGCGGTGCCGGGTCTGGAGTGGAGCCGCCGCGCCGGCCGCAAAACCCATATGAGCAACTACCCGCTGGAACAGGTGAAAAGAGTCGATGAACCAACGACCCTAATCTTCGAAGACGAAGTGCCCAAGGTTTCCAAACGGGCCGAGTTTTTCGAGCGAGCCGCCCGGGGCGATATGGGTCAAAAATCCCAGTTGGAGCGTTCCCGGTTTTCCTTCAAACACCCGTTCGCCCAGGCCATGGTCAGCCTGATCAAGTGCATGGTTCCGGAACAGGGTGGAGACACAGCCCCCGTGGCGCCAGGTTACGACGACGCCGAGGCCAATACCAAAGCGATCAAATCGTTATCCTACTATCTCGGCTCGGAGATGACCGGCATTTGCGAAATACCCGGCTACGCCTGGTATTCGCATCGCAAGGACGGCTCCGAGATTAAGCCTTACAACAAATACGCAATCGTCATGTTGATCGACCAGGGCTATGAGACCATGGAAGGCGCATCCGGGGATGACTATATTTCCGGCGCCCAGTCCATGCGGGCCTATATGCGCGGTGCAGAGATCGCCGGCATCATGGGCGAATTGTTCCGTTCCCTCGGATACTATTCCCGGTCACAGACCAATGCGGATTCCGAGGTCCTGCACCCGCCGCTTGCCCTGGTCGCCGGGTTGGGAGAGCTAAGCCGGATTGGCGAGGTGATTCTGAACCCGTTTATCGGCCCACGGTTGAAAACCGTGGTGCTCACCACCGACATCCCTCTGGTGCCGGACAAACCGATGGACTTCGGCCTCCAATATTTCTGCTCCAACTGCTGGAAATGCGCCCGGGAATGCCCGTGTGACGCCATATCCTGGGGCGATAAGGTGATCTTCAACGGTTACGAAATGTGGAAACCGGATGTGGAACGGTGCACTCGCTACCGGCTGACCAATCCCAAGGGACTGGCTTGCGGCCGCTGCATGAAAACCTGTCCTCTGAACAAGGTGGTCACTTGGGAAGGGCCGATTGCGACGCGGGTCGCCTCTTGGTTCGGGGTGAATGTCCGCTGGCTTAAACCGCTTTTGGTGCCCATTGCCGTCAAACTGGATGATGCCCTCGGCCACGGGGTGCGCAATCCGGTTAAGAAATGGTGGCTGGACATGGAAATTGTCGATGGCAAGTGCATTGATCCGCCCAAAGGCGTCAATCAGCGCGACCTCAACCTTGATCACAAACTCGATCCGGCGGATCAAAAAATGGCCTATTACCATGCGGACGTTATGCCGCCGCCTGATGCGGGCGATCCTGTGCCAGTGGACCGAAAGGCGGCCTTGAAGGCGAAGGAATTGCTGGAATCTCCTGCCGAAGCGCTGGCCCGCCGTGCGGCTGGTAAACCCAAGCCGGGACATTATAATCCGACGCCGGCTCTGGGCACCGGGATGGATGTGGAACATGCGTCCGCCAACGCCATCTGGGACAAACCTCGGGGCCGGGAAAACTAAACGTCACAGCCTACGAGTAACCGAAAATGAACGACGTTGTTGCACCCGCCCCCCTGGTGGAGGTCACGCGAAACGGCGTAGTGGAAAGCATCCACTACGGCCATGTGGCCGTCGCCAATTATAAGGGCGAGATTCTTAAGGGTGCGGGAGACATCAACACCATCACCTATCCCCGCTCCGCGATGAAGCCCATCCAGGCCCTGGCCCTGATTGAATCCGGCGCGGCAAAAGCCTTTGATCTAGAACCCAACCACATTTGCCTGGCCTGTGCCTCCCATTGGGGGGAGCCCTATCACATCGATACGGTCCGGCACTGGCTGGATATGATCGACTGTACGGAAGAACATCTGACCTGCGGCCACGACTTTCCTATCAATGTGGAGGAGATGGAAAAAATCCTAGCCGCCGGCGGTAAACGGGAACGGATTTATCACAATTGCTCGGGCAAGCATGCAGGGCTTCTGACGCTTGCCCGCCACCTGGGTCACGATTTGGACTACGGCAATTTCGATCATCCCGTTCAAAAGGCCTACCGGGAAAACCTATCGATCTTGATCGACCGCGATGCGGACGGCTTGGACTGGGGCATTGATGGATGCACCTTGCCCGCGCCCGCTTTGCCACTGGGCCTGATGGCGACAGCCTTTGCCCGGCTGTCCGCGCCGAGCGTGTTGGAGAACGCCAAGAAAATGGCGGCGCTTACCATTTTTGACGCCATTGCCCAGGAACCCAATTACCTGTGGGGCACGAACGGACCCGGCAGCGACATTGTCCGGCTTACACGAGGCCGAATCATCGCCAAGATCGGCGCCGAAGGATATATGGCCGCGGCTGACCGTCAAAGCGGGCTGGGAATTGCCCTCAAAATTAGTGATGGCGCCCGGCGGCCCGTCTGCGTCGCGCTGATCGGCGTGCTAATAGAGCTGGGCATGCTGCACGACAGCGAGATCGAGGCGTTGCAAATGCACCATCGCCCGCCTGTCGCGAATTCCGGCGGAGAGATTGTGGGCGAACTCCGCGCCACAGAGAAAATCCTGAATTAGATTGGACTAGCTCGTCAATTCCGGATCGGAGAGAATTTTGTCCAACTCTTCACGGCTTTCCTCGACGCATTTCTGGTGGAAGGCAACCGCGTCCGGATCCAACTTATTGGTAATTTCCTGCACAAAGCTCGGTCTTTCCCGCATACGTTCCAGCCACGCCGTATAGGCGGGCCGGTCCGCATGCAGCGTGCCAAACCCTATCACATCCAACCGATGCAAGTACGGCACCAGCCCAGTGTCGGCGAGGCTGAACTCTTCACCGGCCAGCCACGGGCCGGACTCTTGCAGTGACGCGTCCAGTTCCTTGATCAGACGCCGGTAGCGTTTCAACGCGATCGGGATCAGCGGCGACTTCACCCCTTCCGCAACTAGCGACTTCTGCCGGCGCATGGCGATCGGGTTCGGGTTGGCGTCAAAAAAGGCCTGCATCTCCTCCGGCGTCTTGGACCGGTAGATGATCCGAAACACCAAACCGACATTGAGACTGTTAATGGAATGGCTGATCCAGCTCACGGTTTGTTCGGTTTGCCAGCGCATCCGCGCCCGGCCACGCGCGGTCGATGGCTTCAACGGCGGCTCCGGAAACTTATCGTCCAGATACTCACAGATCACCGTGGATTCAACGAAGGTTTCCCCGTCATCCACCAATGCCGGAACTTGGGCGTTTGGATTTACTTTTTTGTACTCGGGATCGAACTGCTCCCCTTTCTGCAGGTCCAAAATCCGGCTTTCGAATTCGAGACCTTTTTCCGCCAGAACCAAACGGACTTTTTGCGCGTTCGTTGAAAACGGGTTGTCGAAAAGGATCAGCATGGCTGTCATTCCCTATAAGAAAATCATGACCGGAGAGTGCATCGCCTAGAAACGTCTGGCAATGCCATTTCCGTTGCCGGTTTCAGCCGTCCCGGCCACCGAGACCATCGGGAAATATGTCATCCAGGATCGCCGCCATTACTTCGTCCAACGGCCGTTTACGGGGCTGCTCGCCGAAGCAAAATGTCGGCACATCCTCGTGCCCGGCGAACGGGTCGCAATGTTTTAGATCATCCTGGTTCAATAACTTAACCCCGGCCTTGTAGGCGGCCGCCACCGGCGCGCGGGCGATCATCAGTTTGCCTGCGCCTGTCTCCACCGGACCGTTCGCCGTGGAAAAGGCGACAGGGACAAGATCGCCCCGCTGCACTGTGTAAGCGTCATTCAGAAAAAACTCGTACACCGCCTCTGTCACCGTCGGATACCAGGGATTAAACAGATCGTCAGCGATAATGACCCCGTCCGGAGCGAGCACCCCTGCGGCCAGGGCGAGCTCACTCAAGACCGCGTCCTTACCATGGTCGCCATCGACACTGAACAGACGAACGTCGTTGCCGCCGCACAAACCCGCCATGTCGGCCGGGCTCATAGACAAGCTATCCCCCACCTCCAATCGGTAACGGTCCCGTCCGAAACCGTACTTCGCCATGTTGGCGTGGAATATGTCTAGGTCATCCGTATGGCTGCCCATGGGATCGCCGAACACATCCACGCCGATGCCGATCTCATCATTGCGGAGCCCGTGGCAGAGCAGCAGAAACGTCTTTCCCCGGAATACGCCGATCTCGGCCACCGGTCCCCGCACATCCCAATGGTCCTGCAATTCGATTAACGACCAGATGATGGCCAAGGAACCTGATTGCAGCATACCGTGAATGTCATTCACACCGACCGTGGCATAGTGATGGAGCGCCTGTTTGTTCATGGACCCACTATACGCCGGAACAAATAAACAAAAAGCTGACAGCAGGCCGGCGGCGGCCTAGGATTTTCGCTCGTCAGCTTGCATCGCAAAGGAACACATTATGACCGGCGATCTTAAACCTCCCGCTATCAATCCCATGTCCATCGAAGCCGGCACAGGCACCTTGTACCCGGCGCATCTGGACTGCCCGGCGGAACCGCGGATCAAACGCCGTTTGGGCGACGCCTTGGGTCTGACTAAATTCGGGGTGAATCTCAGTATCCTGCCGCCTGGCGCCTGGTCGGCCTTCCGTCACTGGCACGAACAGGAAGATGAATTCGTCTACATCCTGGAAGGCGAGGCCACCTTGGTTACCGATCACAGTGAGCAGATTCTTGGCCCCGGGGCGGCCGCAGGATTCCCCGGCGGCAAGGCCGACGGCCACGTGCTTAAGAACAATACCGAAAACGATCTGGTCTATCTGGAGGTCGGCAACCGGTTCGACGACGAGGATGTCCACTATCCGGACGTCGATCTGCACCTGGAGAAACGACCGGGCAAACGTCAGTACTATGACAAGAAAGGAAACCCTCTGGAGGGGAAGGTCACCGCTTGATCGACCTTGGCCCTAGCGCCGGCCGGTAAACTGCTGCACGAACGCCTGCTTGTCTTCTTCGTCGTCAAACATGACCTTGTAGCTGCGGGCGTTCAGGCTGTCGTCCATATCTTCAAGGGTCAGCCCCCACTGGAACTTGCAATTGTCTTCCAGCCAGTTTTCGATTAGCCGGAAGGATTCATTTGTCCGGAATATGAGTCCGAACTTCCAGCCCCGCCGCTCAGCCGACTTCCGACCATATTGGACATCGGATGAATCGCCATCCTGCGAACGCCGGTCATAAATTTCGTTGTCGCTCATTCTAGAACTGATCCGTCACTCGATCCCAGGAATTATCCATAGCATGACGCTTCGCTAGATCTCTTTTCAGTCTATGATATAGGCACAAATTGAGAAAAACCAACTCGGGTAGTGCCGTCCTTGTCAGGGAAAACCCGGAATCCCGCGCTGGGAGTCGCTTTTCTTGAACTAATCTGCTATGATTCCTGCTTGATCGGGAGGTTTAGGCCGGATCGGGATAGAATGTCCCTGGGCCGAAGCTCCCGGAGAAAGACAGATTGAGATGCGACAGGAGGTCGCGATCCAATGACCGTCGAAGCGTTCAGTTCGACAGCGACGATCGTGGGTGCCATCACAGGCGGTGTAGAAGCCGTTGACCGCGCCCTATTGCGAAGTCGCGGCACGGCCCAGTCCAGTGTGGCCAAAAGTCTGCAGGAGCAGTTCGGCTCTCGCATCGATGCGGCTTTGGCCAATCTCAACGCCGGCGTCTCCAACGCCAAGACCGAGGCCCTGGCCAGCGAACAGGCGGTCCTGATCGGCCGTAAATCCCGCATCACCGAAGCGGTGGAGGTGATCAGCCAGGCGCTCAGCCAATTCGATTACCTGAAGAACCACATCACCTATCTGGAGGAGCAGATTACCAGTCTTGAGAACGGCGACATTACGGCCGCGACACTGGCCGCCGACTGGGACAATAAACTCCGCAAGATCAACCAATTATCCGACGCCGGTGATGAGCAATATTTCGACGGCGGGCTCTATTATCAAAAGAACCTGATTGGCTCTTTGTCGCGGGAAACTTTCCTCACACAAAATCTATACGCGCCGTTCAATTCAGAGGGCGATCTCTATCAGGTTGCGGGCGTTTATCTGGGCACCGACTACCACCTGACCGAAACCAGTCCCGGTTCCGAGGTCTGGTATTCGGACGTAGGCTTTTTGGGCTCAGAAGAGGCCACCGGCACGCTGACCGAATATACCAGTTTCCCCGATACGCCGACGGGCAACACCGAAGATGTCACCACCATCAATTTCACCGGCTTTACCGATAACGCGGGCAGTGACGACGTGGTGGCCTTCACAATGACAGACGCTACCCCGGTCACGGCAACGGTCAACCGGGGCGGGCTCGGCATCCTGGATGCATGGCTGTATGACGATTTTTCCACCGCCGTCGACGCCAACGCCATCGAACGCGCCAAGGCGGATTTGAACGCCGCCGAGGGAAAAATCCTGACCGCCGAGGCGGAGTTCCGCGCAGACCTGCAGGCATTGCAATCCCGCTCCAGCATCTTCGACAGTTTGATCGACGGAATCGAAAAAGAGATTCAGGCGAACATCCAGGACGTCCGCGACGACCAGGAGGCCGACCTGCTGGCCCTGCAGCTTGAGTTCGAAGTGGCGAAGTTCGGTCTGTCGCTGTTGGCGGCCAGAGGCAGCACCTTGGTCTTCAGTTTGATCATCGCCCAGGATGCCGGCACCGGCGATGTGCCGGCCAGCACCAAACAATCGGGCGAGGCCGTGCTGGGCGCGACCCTTAACGTCAGGGCATAGATTTCCTTAAAGATGCGCGAGAGCGTGCTTGGCGACTTTCTTCATGACCGTCGGCAATGCGTGATCACCGAGCTGATCTATGGGCGCCCACACCCCTTCGGGCGCCATGTCGTCGCCCGCCTCTCCCGCGAACACGGTGAGTTCCAGGTGAAAATGGGTGAAGGTGTGGCGCACCCGGCCTTCCAATAATTTCCAGTCGGCCCGAACCGGCGCAGCCGCCTCGAGATCATCCGAGTTCCACGCCCCTTCCCGCCAGTCGCCCGTCGGAAACTCCATCATGCCGCCAAGCAGCCCCTGTTCCGGGCGGCGGCGCAACAGAACGCGGCCCTGCCGGTCGACCAGCCAGAAGATGATGCCCGACCGAGTCGGACGTTCCGCCTTCTTCTCCCGGACCGGATAGTCGGCGGCATCCCCACGGGCCGCGCCTTTGCAAATCTCCCGCCAGGGACAGAGCGCGCACATGGGATTACGAGGCGTGCAGATGGTCGCTCCCAGATCCATTACGGCCTGGGCGAAGTCGCCGTACCGCGCCGGCGGCAACATGCCCTTGGCCAGTTCGATGAGTTCCGGCTTAGCCTTGGGCATGGGGGTCTTTACCCGGTGCAGTCTTGCCATCACCCGTTCGATATTGCCGTCCACCGGCATGGCCGCCCGGTCAAAGGCGATGGCCGCAATCGCCGCCGCCGTGTAGGGACCGATCCCCGGCAGCGCCAAAAACCCCTCTTCCGTGTCGGGAAACACGCCGCCCAGCTCATCCGCCACCATGCGGGCGCATTTGTGCAAATTGCGGGCGCGGGCGTAATAGCCGAGCCCCTGCCAGGCGTGCAGCACCTCGTCCAGTTCGGCCCGCGCCAGATCGAGAACCGTGGGCCAGCGGGCCAGGAAATCCTCGAAATAGCCTTTAACCGACGCCACTGTCGTCTGCTGCAGCATGATCTCCGACAACCAAACGTGATACGGGTCGGGGACCACGCCGTCCCGCGCCCGCCACGGCAGGTTTCGGGCATGGCGGTCATACCAGTCGAGAAGGCGCGCCGCGGGATGATCTGACATTTTGGCCATGGGAAAAGACTAGCACGGACGGCGGGGCATGCTAAATTGCCTCTCAACAAAGGATCGAGACCATGACCACGCAAAATATCATCGAACAGAAAATTTTGGACGCGCTCACGCCCAGCTATCTGGACGTGATCAACGAGAGCCATATGCACAATGTGCCGCCGGGCTCCGAATCACATTTCAAGGTGGTGGTGGTGTCAGAAGCGTTTGACGGCCAGCGGCTGGTCCAGCGCCATCAGCAGATCAACGCGCTGCTGGCCGACGAGCTGGCGGGTGGCGTGCACGCGCTCACCATGCAGACCCTCACCGAAGAGGAATGGGTGAAGAAAAACGGCGTGGTACCGGATTCTCCCAACTGTCACGGTGGCTCGAAGGCGGACCGCTAGACCCAAGCCCAGGACCGTATCCGGGTTAACGCCGGTGACAAAGCAGCACGCCTGCCGTAGCATCGCGTATGACCATCAGACGCCGCCAGTTCCGCGCCATCGGCTCCACCGTGGAAAAGCTGACCAAGCCGGTGTTCGGCCGCCGGGGTTTTGGCTCGCCGGCCATCGTCAATGACTGGCCGGAGATCATCGGCGGCATCCTGGCCGAGCACACGTTTCCGGAGCGTATCGCCTATCCCGCCGGCAAGCGGTCCGAAGGCACGTTGCATCTAAAGATCGACAGCGCCGCGCTGGCGCTGGAGCTGCAACACTTGGCGCCGCAGGTCATGGAACGGGTGAACACCTATTTCGGCTTTAAGGCGGTGGCGGACATCCGCATCCTGCAGGGACCGCTGCCGGAAAAGCCGGAAAAGAAACCGCCGCCCGCGCCGTTGGACGAGGCCAAAAAACAGGAACTGAATCAAAAGCTGACCCTGGTCACCGACCCGGAGTTGAAAGCCGCGTTGGAGTCCTTGGGGACCGAGGTGATCCGCGACCGCTAGGCCGCCTCCGCCCGATACAGATTAAGCTTTCGCATAATCTCCCGGTCGGAGATCTGGATCATCAGCGCGCGGTTGGACGCCGCCGTGTGGGAGAACCAAGTCCAATGGGGTACGGTGAAGACATCCTTGGCGGACCAGGAAACCTCTTCCTCGCCGATGCGGCTGGTCCCTTCCCCTTCCAAGACAATACACACCATGTTGGCCATTTCCCGGGTCTGCCGGGACGCTGCCCCACCACTTAAACTAAGCGCACGAGAATCAAGTGTGGGCAGCATCGGCCCGCCATCGACCGGGTTGAGGTAATTGAGGGTTTTCGTGCCGTCATCGGCTTCCGGCGTAGCCTCCACGGCGGCGACCACATCTTCCCAGGCATAGCGGAGCCGAGGCGAATGACGCACTTCCCCCGCCTCTACCTGCGGCAGGATGCCGCCCGCGCCGAACAACTTGTCCGGCAGGGTCGAGATATTCTCCGGGAAGGCATCGACCGGACCCATATCGCCGAACACCGCATCGAAACCGCCGACCAGCGGGATATCCAAGATATCGAGCCAGACCGCTCGCTTCCCGCTGTCGTTATCGTGATTGTGCCAGGTCCAGTTCGGCGTGATGATCAGATCGCCGTCGAACATATCGCAGCGCTTGCCGTCCACGAACGTGCCGCCCCCCGCCCCTTCCAGGATCACCCGGGTCGCCGCCGGCGTGTGGCGGTGGGGGGAGGTTCTTTCACCCGGCATCACACACTGATAAGCCGCCAGGATATTGGTCGTCGTGGCCATTCGGGGCGCGAGATGGGGGTTCTTCATGATCAGCACCCGGTGATCCGCCTCCTTGCCCTGCACCAATTCGGCGGATTTTTCCACCAGCGCGGCCATTTCCGACCAGCGCCAAATCATCGGCGGTTCGGCCCGGTTGGGCTCGTCCATCACCAGGTTCTCATAAATCTCCCACAAGGGCGCCAGGTCATGCCCGGCGATCTCCTCCAGGTAGGCCTGCTTCTCCGGGCTTTTAATTGCTGCTGCGTCCGACATTCCTGTCTCCTTACGCTCCGCCTTGGCTGAAATGGGGGATGACCTTTTCCCCGAACAGCCGGACCGAAGCCTCCGCTGTTTCCACATCCATATTGTCGAAATTGACCTGAAGCGACAATTCATCGATGCCACCCGCCGCCTCATTAAAAGCTTCTACCTGATCAATGATCTCCGCCGGCGTGCCGACAAAGGCGGCGTGGCTTTCGAGCTGATCCTCCAACGTCTGCTGCGCGATCTTATCACGAAGCTTGTCGTAATTTTGATACGCGGCCGACGGGGTCCCGTCCTTGTATTCCGCCATCGCGTCAACAATGGCGGCAAAATGCCCCTCGACCCTTGGCTTGGCGACGCGGAACGCTTCCGCGCCGTCTTCGTGGCAATACATAAAGACCGCCATCATGATCCGGGGCTTGCCCGGATGGCCGGCCTCCCTCCAGGCATTGCGGTACCCGTCCATCAGCGCAATCGGGTCGGAACCTACGCCGGGGATAGCCATGATCCAGTGGCCCATCTTGCCCGCCCGTTCGAACGAGGCGGGCGTACCGACGGCGGCCACATAAAAATTGGGCCGGGGCCGTTGGATCGGCCGGGGATAGGTGGTCACGCCGGAGAAGCTGTGGAACTTGCCCAGCGAGGTGACGTTTTCTTCTTCCATCAATTTTTGCACCTGGGCGATGCCTTCCTCAAACCGCTCCACGCTTTCATCGATATCGACGTCGAAGTGGCGGAACTCCTGCGGCAGAAAGGCGCGGGCGAATCCGATATCCAATCGACCGCCGCAAATTCCGTCCAACATGGCCAGATCGGACGCCAGTTTAAGGGGGTGATTGAACGCCGGCAGTACGGCGCCGGTGACCATCCGCGCGGTCTTGGTATGTTGGGACGCCATGGTCAGGAAAACAATCGGGTTCGGGCTGTTGCCGCCCCAATGATGGAAATAGTGTTCGACCGTCCGAACATGGGAATAACCATATTCGTCACAGAGCGAGATCAGCCGTATCGCGTCGGCGTAATAGTCTGTGGGCGACTTCAGGTTTTCCGGCGTGTCCGGAAAGAATTGCATACCAAACTGCACTATGACCTCCTGCTTCGAATCCCGATCCTAACACACTGAAGCATAGCCCGCGGGCGCGCGCTTCACCAGACACGGAAACCCAGACTCGGAACCATATGCCCTTAAACGGGTGATTCGCCCACGGCGGTGCCAAATTCGGCCTCACAATCGCCATGATCCGTCCAGAAGGTAGGTTCAACCGATTGTCATTGGGAAAAAGGGCCAGAAATTCGCATACTTATCCCCAATTTTAGCTCTGGATGCCTCTTTTCGACGCTTGTCGGCTCGCCCAGAGGCATTTATATTCGTCAACATGTTGTGGTATGGAGGCTTTATTGCCCAAACATTTAGTTAAAATCGTCGCGATCCTGGGAATTGTCACGACTACCACCCTGTCGGCTGGCCCTGCGCGCGCGCAAACCCTGCCGCCGGAAGCGGAAATGACGGCCGAGCGGGTTCTGGGCAGCAAGGACGCGCCGCTGACGCTGATCGAATACGCTTCGATGACCTGCCCGCACTGCGCCGCCTTCCATAACGGCCCCTATCAGGTCATCAAGAAGGAATACATCGATACCGGAAAACTGAAACTGATTTACCGGGATTTCCCGCTGAACAATACGGATTTGGCCGCCATGATGATGGCCCGCTGTGTGCCGGCGGACCGCTATTTCGGCGTGGTGGAGATCGTCTTTAAGACCCAATCGACCTGGCTGAAGGCGCAAAATCAGACACAAGCCCTGGGCAATCTGGCCCGATTTGCCCAAATCAGCCCGGCGACATTCAATGCCTGCGTCTCCAACGAAACCCTGTTGAAAAAGATCGTGGTGTCGCGGGAAGAAGGCATTGCCAAACATCAAGTCAGCGGCACGCCCACATTGATCCTCAATGGCAATAAAATTAATTCCGAAATGTCGGACGCGCAGGTGCGCGAGGTGATGGATGCGGCGCTGGCGAAAGTGAAGAAATAAAAGAGACGGGCGGCGCGAATTTGCCGCCTGACGTGGTGTGACAATAAGAATGGGGGCCGTGAAAGCCCGTGCAATTTACGAAGCTGAGACTGAGCGGATTTAAGTCGTTCGTCGATCCGACCGAGTTGGATATCCAGCCCGGCGTCAGCGGGGTCGTGGGCCCCAACGGCTGCGGCAAATCCAATCTGGTGGAAGCGCTCAAATGGGTGATGGGCGAGACATCGGCCAAGCAGATGCGCGGCGGCGAGATGGATGACGTTATCTTTTCCGGCACCGCCAACCGTCCGTCCCGCAACGTGGCTGAGGTGGCGCTGGCGCTCGACAATACCGACCGCACGGCGCCGGCCCAATTTAACGACTTCGATGATTTGGAAGTCAGCCGCAAGATCGAGCGGGAGAAAGGCTCCACCTACAAGGTCAACGCCAAGGAAGTGCGCGCCCGTGACGTGCATCTGCTGTTTGCCGACCAGGCCTCCGGCGCGCGGTCTACGGCGCTGGTCAGCCAGGGCAAGATCGGCGAGGTGGTCTCCGCCAAGCCGACCGACCGACGAAAGCTTTTGGAAGAAGCCGCCGGCATCACCGGTCTTCATTCCCGCCGCCATGAAGCCGAATTGCGGCTGCGCGGCGCAGAGACAAACCTGGAACGGCTGGACGACGTCATGGTCACCCTGGAGGCGCAGATGCAGAGTCTCCGCAAGCAGGTGCGCCAGGCGACTCGCTACCGCAATCTCAACGATCATATCCGCAAGGCAGAGGCGACGTTTTTCCTGATCCGCTGGAAAGCGGCGGCGGAAGAGCTCGAGAACGCACGGCAGAAACTGAACGAATCAGAGCGCGTGGTCGGCGAGTTGACCGGCGCGGCGTCCTCGGCCGCTGCGGAACGAGCGAGAATTGCCGAGACCCTGCCGCAGTTGCGCAACGCCGAGGCCGAAGCGGCCGCCGGCCTGCAACGGTTGAGTCTCGCCCGGGAAAGCCTGGAAGAGGAAGAGGGCCGGCTGGAGTCGGCCAAACAGCAGGCCCAAGCGCAGTTGGAACAAATCACCCGGGACATTGAACGGGAAACCACGCTTGCGGCTGACGCCAATGCGGCGCTGACCCGTCTCGAAGGAGAGAAGGAAGAGATCGCCGGCACCGGTGACGACCTGGAAAGCGCGCTGAACGAGGCCGGTGAGAAACTGGAAAGCGTGCGCAGCGGCTACCAAGACGCCGAAGCCAAGTCCGCCGCCGCCACGGAAACCTTGGCCAATGCTGAAGCTCGGCGCGCCGATCTGTCCCGGCGTTGTAAGGAATTGACGGCGCGGGTCCAGCGCCTTAGTGAGCAGCAAAGCGCACTGGGCGAACAGATAACGACCCTGGAAGCCAACGCCGAGGATATCCAGGCGCTGCGGGACGCAGAGAGTAATCTGACCGCCGCCGGAGAAACCCTGGAGACCGCCCGCATCGAAGGCGAAGCCGCGGTGCAGGCGCGCATTGCCGCCGGCGAAGCCCAGTCCGAGGCCCAGGACGCCGCACAACAGGCCAGCCGGGAAGCGACGAAGCTAGAGGCCGAGGAAAACGCGCTCGCCAAATTGCTGGAGAACGGCGATCCGGATCTGTGGCCGCCCCTGGTGGACGCCCTGCAGGTCGAAGTCGGATATGAAACGGCGCTGGGGACGGCGCTGGGCGATGATCTATCCGCTGCCACCGACGAAGCTGCGCCCGTCCATTGGCGCAGCCTGCCGCCGCTGGGAAATCAGGCGTCCCTGCCCTCGGGTGCGACACCGCTGTCGAATTTTGTCACCGGCTCCCCCGCCACTCAGCGCCGCCTGTCCCAGGTCGGCGTGGTCGAGGATGCGGAAACCGGCTGGCGGCTCTTATCCCAACTGCAACAGGGCCAACGGCTTGTCACCAAGGACGGGGCGTTCTGGCGCTGGGACGGCTACACGGCGGCCTCCGATTCGCCGGGCGCGCAGGCCGTCCGCCTGGAGCAGCGCAATCGGCTCAAGGAAATTCGCCAAGCCCTGACCGAAGCCCGCCGTCTGGCCAACGAGGCCGAAGCGAAAGCCCACACCGCCAAACAAGCAGCGGAAGAAGCAGGCCGCCGGGAAAACCGGGCCCGCGATGCGGTCCGTGAGGCCGAAGCCATTCATGCCGCCGCACAAGTCCGTCATGGTGATCTGCGGCAAAAAACGGCGGAAACCGACACTAAACTCTCGGCGCAGAAAGAGAACGCGGTTCGCATTGCCGGCGAGTTAGAAGAAAACAAAGTTGCGCTAAACGCTGCGCAAGAAGAACAGGCCGGGCTCCGTAACGCCGAAGAAGCCCGCCGGGAAGCGGACTCTTTGAAGGCTGCGGCTGAAGAGAAACGCGGACACTTTATCGAGGCCCAAAGCGCCTTTGACACGCTCCGCAATCAGGCTGAGACGCGCCAGCGCCGGTTGGAGACCATATCCCAGGAACTGACCTCTTGGGCGGAACGTAAGACCGGCGCGGAACAACGCCAGGAACAATTGCAGGAGCGCAAAGCCTCCCTGGAGGAAGAACGGGAACGGCTGAATTCTCAACCAGATGCGATCAAGACCCGCCGCCAGGAACTGATGGACCGGGTCGAAGGCGCGGAACAGAAACGCAAACAAGCCGCCGATAATCTGGCCGAGCAGGAAACCAAACTGGCGGAGGCCGATAAAATTTCCCGGGAAGCCGAGACGCACCTGTCGTCCATGCGGGAACAACGGGTCCGCGCGGAATCTTCCGTGGAGCAAGCAAAGCAAGGTTCCGAAGCGCTGGTGGAACGCATGCAGGATCGCCTGAGCTGCGGTCCCGATGCGCTCCGGGAACTCTCGGGCCTGGCCGAGGATGCCGAACTGCCCGAACTGGAAGCGTCGGAAAAGCGGGTGGAACGGCTGCTGAGGGAGCGAGAGAATATGGGCCCGGTCAACCTGCGCGCCGAAGCCGAATCCCAGGAACTTTCGGAACAAATCGAAGCACTGACCACGGAACGGGATGAATTGCTGGCCGCCATCGACAAACTGCGGCGCGGGATCAATCAGATTAACCGGGAGGGCCGGCAGCGGCTGTTGGACTCCTTCGAACAAGTGGACAAACACTTCCAGGAATTGTTCGTTCGGCTGTTTGGCGGCGGCCGGGCGCACCTGACCCTGACCGAATCGGATGATCCTTTGGAGGCCGGTATCGAGATTATGGCCAGCCCGCCCGGCAAACGGCTGCAGGTTCTGTCCCTGCTGTCCGGCGGCGAACAGGCCCTGACCGCGCTTGCGCTGCTGTTCGGCGTGTTCATGACCAACCCCGCGCCCATCTGTGTGCTGGACGAGGTGGATGCCCCGCTGGACGACGCCAATGTGGACCGGTTCTGCACCATGGTCAGTGAAATCGCGCATTCCCTATCGACCCGTTTCGTCGTCATCACCCACCACCGAATGACCATGGCCCGCGTGGACCGGCTTTTCGGCGTCACCATGGGTGAGCAAGGGGTATCTCAACTGGTCTCCGTGGACCTGGGACAAGCTCTGGAACTGCGCGACATCGCCTGAACCAGGCGGCAATTTTTACCTAAATATTTCAATAACTTATCGTCTTTTTATTGTTCCTTGACACTCTCGGGGACGGCCTATATGTTCCCTCGCGAATCCATTGGCGCGACTTCGTCCGGAAGGAGTTTTCTGCCGACAGCCCATTAGCGTTCATGACGGTTCTGTAACCCGATTATTTGAATGGGCGCTTCAGCGATGACCGAGGAAAAAAAACCACTGTCCCGACAGGACTTTGATGAACGCCTGCGGCGTGCCCGCGGCGAAGGTGGTGATCCGAAGCATCGTATGCGGTCGGCGGAAGATGACAGCGGCAAAGCCATCGCCTTTCGCATCGGCACCGAACTGGTGGTGGCCGTGGCGGTTGGCGGCGGGATCGGTTATCTGCTGGATAACTGGCTGGGCACCGGGCCTTGGTTGCTGATGGTATTCTTGTTATTGGGAAACGTTGCCGGCTTATGGAACATTTTCCGAATGACAAACAAACAGGGGTATGCCGCCGGGTTCAAACACGATCAGGCCAACTCCGATGCGATTGAAATAGAAGACGCGTACAGAGACAAAGACGACTGAGTGAAGGACTGGAAGATTGGCTGAAGCCCATAACCCGCTGGAACAGTTTGAAATCAAGGCGCTGGTGCCGATTCAGATCGGCGATTTAAATGCGTCGTTCACCAATTCATCGCTGTTCATGGTTCTGGCCGTTATCTGCGCCACGGCGCTGATGGTCTTCGCCGTCCGCCCGCGCAACACCATCCCGGGCCGCTGGCAGCTTATCGCGGAGCTCTGTTATCAATTCATCGCCAATATGGTCAGCGACAATATCGGCAAAGAGGGCAAGACCTATTTCCCCTTTGTGTTTTCGATTTTCGTCTTTGTCCTGTTTGGCAATTTCCTGGGCATGCTGCCCTACAGCTTTACCTTCACCAGCCACATCGCGGTCACCCTGACCATGGCGCTGGTGATCTTTATCATGGTGACCGTGATCGCCTTCATTAAGCACGGGATGCACTTTTTCTCGTTCTTTCTGCCGAAGGGCGTACCGATTTTCCTGTCGCCGCTGCTGATTGTGATTGAGGTGATCTCTTATTTCACCCGGCCGTTCAGTCTGTCGATCCGGCTGTTCGCCAATATGATGGCGGGCCATACGCTACTTAAAGTGGTCGGCGGTTTCGTATTCCCGCTGGGCGCCATCAGCGCCGCTTTCGGCATTGTGCCGGTCGCCGGACTGGTCGCCATTACGGGGCTGGAATTCCTGATTGCCTTCCTGCAGGCCTATATCTTTACGATTCTGACCTGCATTTACATTAACGATGCGGTGCACCTGCACTGATTAACCAATTTGAACGTTTACTATCCGAATTAAGGAAAGGACTTAGAAAATGGACGTAGAAGCTGCAAAACTGATTGGCGCCGGTCTCGCCACCCTCGGCTTTATCGGACCGGGCGTCGGTATCGGCCTGATCTGGGCCGCCCTGATCAACGCTGTCGGCCGCAACCCGGCTGCCGCGGGTTCGGTCACCACCACAGCGTGGGTGTCCTTCGCCCTGGTGGAAGCCTTGGCGATTTTCGCCCTGGCGATCGCGCTTCTGATCTTGTTCGGTTAACAGGGTTTGGGCCGGTTCGCCGGCCCGCAACCCCGGACACGGGATCGGCTGACAGATGCCTCAACTAGACCTTACCGGCTTTGCGCCGCAAATAATCTGGCTGGTCATCACGTTTATCGCGCTTTGGCTGCTGATGGCGCGCGTCGCCTTGCCGCGTATCAGCAATGTGCTCGAAGAACGGCAGGCCAGGATTGATGACAATCTGGACGCCGCGCAGAACCTGCGCAACGAGGCGGAAGCGGAGTTGGAGGCCTATGAAAAAACCCTGGCTGACGCTCGGGAACAGGCCCGTCAGGCGATCCAACAGGCTCATGGCGAAGCAACCGCCGATGCGGCGGCGCGTCAGGAAGAGCTGGGCCAGCGCCTCGCCAACGACGTCAAGGACGCCGAAGCGCGGATTGCCAAGGCCAAGGACGACGCCATTGGCAGCATCCGTGATGTGGCTGCCGACACCGCCTCGGCGATAACGGAACGGCTGATCGGCGCGACCGCGTCGTCTGAGGCTGTCGCCGCCGCCGTTGACGCGGCGATGAAAGACAAGTGAGGACCGGGTCATGATCTCCACCGCCTATGCTCAAAGCGCCGACGCGGCCCACAGTGGAGGGTTCATGAGCGATCCCACGTTCTGGGTCGCCATCTCGTTCGTGATTTTCGTTCTACTGGCGGCAAAGCCGGCCTGGAAATTTATTACCTCGGCCTTGGACGCCAAGATCGAGGAAATTCGCGAGAAGATCGAGGAGGCCACGAAGCTCCGAGAAGAAGCGCAGGAGATGTTGGCCGAATATAAACGCAAGCTGGCCGACGCAGAGAAAGAAGCCGGCGACATCATCACCCAGGCTCGGGAAGAGGCCCAACTGATGAAGACCCGGATGACGGAGGATCTGCAAGCCTCCCTCCAACGCCGGGAGAAAATGGCTATGGATCGGATCGCCCAAGCAGAATCCGATGCGGCCGCCGAAGTGCGTTCCTTGACCGCGGAGATCGCCCTGGATGCGGCACGCCAGGTGATCCAAGACAACGTGACCGGCGATAAGGCGTCGTCCATGATCGACGACGCCATCAAGGACCTGCCCGAAAAACTGAACTAGGGGCGGGGCTCACCCCACAAACTGATGTTCGTCTTCCGCGGGCCGCCGCAGCCGTGATCCGTGGACCCATGCTTAATCAAGGTGGTGCGCGGCTCCGTCGTTGTCCGCGCATGGCTAGAAAAGAGGAACCCGATCATCACAAGCAGGGCTGAAAATCCTTAAAAGTCGAACTCACACACAGAAAAATGGAATTGTGAACGCGTTTACAGAGGGAACTGCCGAACTCCGCTAAACAACGCCTCATAAACACGTCTCACAAGGTCCCAAAACGAGACATCCCGATAATCCGGGGTCCTTGCGAGAAGGCGAGAGTCTGGTGCATGATATGCACCGGTTGACCTCAGACGGAGCAACTTGAAAGAGGCATACCCCTATGAAAAACCGATCTTTAGCCCTGGCGTTTTCCACCTTGATCCTATTCAGCAGCGCCCCCGCTCTCGCCGGTCCCGCTGCAATCGTTGAGGAAATCTCGGGCAGCAACTCCAAGATTCAGTTCATGGACTTCCTCTCTCCCGGCAAATCATTTGATCTGGGCAGCAAGGGAACCGCTGTTCTCGGCTATATGCAATCCTGTCTCAAGGAAACCATTACGGGCGGAAAGGTCACTGTCGGTGCGCAACAAAGTAAAGTCAGCGGCGGCACGGTTAAACGCCTGCGGGTCGAATGCGACGGGGGACAGATGCTCTTGACCTCTGAACAGGCCGGAAAAAGCGCCGTCACCGTATTCCGCAAAGCGCCCAACAACCGCAAAGCAAAATTGCCGAAAGCCAAACTGACCCTTTACTCCACCGCACCGATCCTATCGTTGAGCGAGAAAGCCTCTTCCGTTCAACTGGTTCGTCTGGACAAGAAATCCCAGCCGCAGTCAATTTCCATCAGCGGTAATGTCACCGACCTTGCCGGCAGGAGTATAGACCTGGCGCCCGGCGGTCTGTATCGGCTTTCCGCTGGCAAGAAAGAATTGGTCTTCAAGGTCGATCCGTTAGCGGACTCCAATGCGGCCTCTATCCTGCAGCGGCTCATCCGTCTTTAAGTTGCGTGCCGGGGGATGAAGCCAAGAGATGTTCTAGCAACCGTGATGATCGCCGGTGCGACGACGCTGGCCACGGCGATCCCGGCTTTGAATTATATCGACCACCTCGGCCTGGATAGCCTCCATTGGCTGCGCCACACTGTCTTCGGCGTCCCGCATAAACCGGAAGATTCGCCCAGCGTTGTCGTCGCCATCGACGAGGAAACCTACCAAACCCCGCCTTATAAGGGGCTGCCAAAGATAATGTGGGCCAAGCAACTGGCCTCAATCTTAGACGGGGTCATGAACGGCGGGGCGAAAGTCATCGGCTTCGACGTAATTTATCCGACATCGGTGGAGCCCCTCCTCCCCAACTTCGAGAAAGATTTGCGGCGCACCCTCTTCAAGGGCGGGCGAAGTGGCCGGATCGTACTCGGCAAGGTGCAACACAGCGCCAAGCCCCTGGCCCCCCATGCCGGTCAGGTATTCGCCGTGGGTGGCCAGCGCAATTTGCGGGCGGTCAACGCTTTCGAAGACGAGGATGGGATCATCCGCCGCATGCCGCTCACCTTAAAGGCACTCAACCGGGACGGATCGGTCCGAACCGAATCATCAATGTCGTTGGAGCTGACGGCCCGCGCCCTCAAGCAAAAATGGGCCATGGAAGATGATGGCCGTTTGCGACTGGGCGACTGGATTGTTCCCGGGTCCGAAAGCGGCAACGTTGTGCTGAATTTTGACGGGGGCTGGGGGGATATACCGTATTACTCGTTCGCCGATCTGGCCGCCTGCGCCGAAAAAGGCCGGACCGGCTATTTCGAAAAGAACTTCAAGGACAAGGTGGTGCTGGTCGGCACAGTGCTGGACGTTGGCGACCGCAAGCTGACCTCCAAGCGCTTCATCACCGGAGAGGAAGGCGTCGTGCCGGTTGAGCGGTGTGAATTGCAGCCGCCGAATGACCTGTACAAGGCAGGCATTGTGCGGGATGCAATTCCCGGTGTTTTTGTCCATGCCACGGCCGTTAACAATCTGATCCGCCGCGACATGACCGTCCAGGCGAGCGCCTTCACCAATTTTTGGATCACCCTGATCTTCGCATTTCTGGCGGCGGGGGCCACCTTTTTCCTGAAACCCGTACAGAGTGGTTTGGCCGTAATCGGTGGCATGGTGGTCTGGGCCGGCATTGCAACAAGCTTATTTAAAGGCGGATTTGCGCCGTCTCTGTTCGATCCGATGATCGCTGCGCCGCTGACTTTTGCGCTGATGCTGGGGTATCAGTTCACCGTCACCGACAAGGACAAACGCTATATCCGTAAAGTCTTTTCCTTTTATCTGCCACCGACGGTTATCGAGAAAATGACCTCCGACGACCAACTGCCAACCTTGGGCGGCGAATCCAAGGAAGTGACCATCTTTTTCTCCGATATTGCCAAGTTCTCGACTCTGTCCGAGGCTTTAACCGCCGGCGAAGTGGCGACTTTCCTGAACGAATACCTGACGGAAATGTCTGATTTAATTGAAGAACGGGGCGGATTTATTGAGAAGTTCGTCGCCGATGAAATCACCGGCGTCTTCGGCGCACCCGTGGACGATCCGGATCACGCCTTCAACGCCGTCGATGCTGCGTTGGCCTGCCGGGCGCGGCTGGCGGAAATGAAGGGCGCCTTTGGTCTTCCCGCCGACAGCGTGCTCACAGCGCGAATCGGCATCAACACCGGCGAGATGCTCGTCGGCAATATCGGCTCCTACCGCCGCTTCAATTATGCGGCCATGGGCGACGCCGCCAACCTGGGTTCCCGGCTGGAAGGCGCGAACAAGTACTATGATTCTCTGATGATGGTTGGGGAACGCACCCATGAGCTCTGTGGCGACCGGGCGGTCTTCCGGGAGATCGACACCATACTGGTCATGGGCCGGGAGACCCCGGTCCGCTGCTTCGAACCGTTGGGCCATGGAGGCCAGGTGCCGGTGGAGATGCTGGAGATCAAGGAAAAGTACGAAACCGCCCTCGCGGTCTACCGGGATCGCCGTTTCGGGGAGGCCGCGGCGTTGTTCGAGACCATCGCCGAGAACGATCCGGTGGCAAGAATTATGAGCGACAGAAGCCGCGCCTATGTAAACACGCCGCCGCCCGAAGATTGGCGACAGGCCTATATTTTGGGCGGGAAGTAGCGGACAAAGCACCAAAGATTGTTGCTTAGTACTCCATTCATCTTAGCGGCGCCTCTATACACTCATTAATAGATAAAAATATGGTTCAACTGTAAAATACCAATCATTAGTATCAGGTGATCTGTGTTCAATGGTGAGGAAACGATAATGGCTACTGCGATACATAAAGCGGAATTGGTTAATTGGGTCCATTCAGCTCTGGTCGAGCGAGGAGGCCAAGCCACAATTGTCCAGATTGCAAAACACATTTGGGAGAACCATGAAGCCGAACTTCGGGGTGCTGGTAACTTGTTCTATACGTGGCAATACGACATGCGTTGGGCGGCAACCGAACTCAGAAAAAGGGGTAAGATCGTCCCCTACCAATCATCCAACCGGGGTATTTGGCAGCTTAAATAGGCTTGTTGGACGCCTTCCGCCGCTCAGATCATCCGGGCAATTTCGTCCAATTTTTCGAAATGACGATAGATCTGACCGTGGAATTTTTCCGGCCAATGGCGGGGGAAGATGCCGGTGGCGTCTTTCAATGAAAGTTTTTCGAACCCGTCACCCGATTTTCGCATGGCCCAAAAGCCCCGGAAGGTAGAGACCTCGCCCAAACATTCACCGACAGCCAGTGAAACACCGGGGTGAAACCAGACGCCCGACCGGGGGTCCTGCACCAGATCGCTTTCCTTGTGTTCCATCACGAACCTGCGATCACAGGCTCCCACTTGCAGCTCCAGATCATCGCCACAAATGATGCCGCCGGTTTTCAGCAACGGCGTGCAGGCGGTGATGTCGAAGCGTACATCGGCATAATGGTGACTGCCGTCAATATAGATCATATCGAAACGGCGCTCCTGCAGCGACGGCAGGATCGTCCGGCTGGTCCCGCGATGAGCGGTGACCTCCAGTCGTTCATGACACCGGCTCATATTGTGGCGAAAGACCTGGAAGGCGCGGTTGTTCTCCAACGCCACGGTCATGGTGTCGGGGTAGAAATCCGCGCCAAAGTCACCCCAGGGATCGATGCAATCGACCCGGCAATCGACATTCAGGAGCTTTTCCACAGTGTTGGGCCAGGTGATCAGGGACGCTCCGGCAAATGAACCGATCTCCAGCAATTCGAACGTCTCACCCGGCGAGTGCGCGGCATGCATGGCCGCCGACATATACACCTGCCGCTCAGGCGCATGGGCGCCCTGAAAAAAGGCGGGCATGTGGGTGTGCCAGTCGCCCATCAACTTGGCCTTGAGTTCAAGAATGGAGGATGGATCGTCGGCCTGGGTGATCGCCGTGTCCAGATGCGCCATCGCGCGGGCGATTTCGCCGAACCGGAATAGATAGTAAGCAAGTACAATCCGGTAGCTGCCGTTCTCCGGGGCCAGGGCGACCGCTTCTTCCAAGACAGGAAGGGCGGCCTCATGCTTCTGATCCTTGATAAGGTCCTGCGCGCGTTGAAAAACCTCATCCGGATTGCTCGCCCGGACCGGTTCAAGAACCGCTTGATCCATAGCCGTCACCACCATTTTTGTTTTCGGTAGGATAGCGGCGCCGGCTTAACAAACACTGAAGTGCAAGGCCAAAGCGGTTTAAGGCTACGAATCCCCAATCATCGCTAGCCAGTCTTCCTCCGATAGCATGGCGACCCCTAGATCAGCGGCTTTCTTGGCCTTGGAGCCGGCATCGGCGCCGACCACCACGAAATCCGTCTTCTTGGAGACCGAACCGGCCACCTTGGCGCCGAGGGATTCCACCCGCGCTTTGGCCTCTGATCGGGAAACGGTCGCCAGTGACCCCGTAAACACCACAGTCTTGCCGGCCACCGGAGAGTTGTTGTCGTCGGGTGCTTCAAACGGTTCAATGGTCAGTTCCGCAGCCAGTGCGTCCAGGACCTCACCGTTATGGGCTTCGGCAAAGAAGGCAACGAGATCATCCGCCATAGACGGGCCAATACCGTCGATGTCAATGAGTTCGGCGTAGGCTTCGGACTCCGGATCGCCCGCAGCGAGCATAGAGGCGCGCCAGGCGTCGAACGTGCCGTATTGCTTTGCCAGCAACCTGCCGGTCGCCTCGCCTACTTGGCGGATACCCAGCGCATAAATAAACCGGGCCAAGGGAATGTTGCGCCGTTCCTCGATGGCGTCGATCAGATTCTGTGCGGATTTTTCACCCCAGCCTTCCCGGCTTTGAATATCTTCCAGCTTACCGCCCAATTTAAAGATATCCGCCGGGGTTGAAATCAGGCCATCTTCCCGGAAGGCGACGATATGCTTTTCGCCGAATCCTTCGATATCAAATGCACCGCGGGATACGAAATGTTTCAGCCGTTCCACCGCCTGGGCGGAACAAATAAGCCCGCCCGTGCAGCGGATCGCCGCCTCCCCCTCGACCCGGACGGCATCACTACCGCACACTGGGCAAGTTTTGGGCATGGTGAAGGGCTCGGATGTCTTGGGCCTCTTGTCGAGCACGACTTCCACCACTTGCGGGATGACATCGCCGGCGCGCTGGATGATCACCGTATCTCCGATCCGCACATCCTTGCGGGTTATTTCATCTTCGTTATGCAGTGTCGCGTTGGAGACCACCACACCGCCCACCGTGACCGGTTCCAGTTTGGCGACCGGCGTCAGGGTGCCAGTGCGGCCGACCTGGATGTCGATATCGTTGAGAACAGTCTGCGCCCTTTCTGCCGGGAACTTGTGGGCGATGGCCCAACGCGGCGCCCGGCTGACAAAACCCAACCGTTCCTGCCAATCAAGACGGTTCACCTTGTAGACCATGCCGTCGATATCATAGTCGAGCCCGGCGCGCTGTTCGCCGACATCAGTATAAACATCCAATAATTCCTGCACCCCGCCACAGAGCCGGGTCAATGGATTCACGTCAAAGCCCCAGCCCTTGAGCCGGTCCAGGAATTCCCATTGAGTCTCCGCCACGGGTTCAGAACACTCTCCCCAGGCATAGGCGAACATTTTTAAAGGCCGGGTGGCGGTGATGGACGTATCGAGCTGACGCAGGGAGCCGGCTGCCGCATTCCGGGGGTTGGCAAAAACTTTACTGCCGCTGTCTTCCTGGCGTTGATTTAAGGCCTGGAAATCAGATTTGGTGAGATAGACCTCCCCCCGCACATCAATCACATCCGGCGCTTCGCCTCTAAGAATGAATGGCAGGTCCTTAAATGTCCGCACATTTTCGGTGACGTCTTCCCCGACGGCCCCGTCGCCCCGGGTTGCCGCATGGACAAGATTCCCCTTTTCGTACCGGAGGGAAATCGACAATCCATCGATCTTGGGCTCAGCCACCATGTCCAGGCCAATACTTTCGTCGTCCTGAAGTTCACGCAGGAACCGCCGGACGCCGGCGACAAAATCCGTTAGTTCCTCGTCCGAGAACACGTTGCCCAGAGATAGCATGGGCTTGGCGTGCGTGATCTTGGCGAACCCCCGCGCCGCCGCCGCACCGACCTTCTGCGACGGACTGTCCTTGCGCACCAAATGAGGGAAACGGGCCTCGATCTCCTCGTTGCGCCGCCGAAGAGCGTCGTAGCCGCCGTCTGAAATTTTCGGCGCGTCCTCCTGGTGGTAGGCCTTGTCGTGCCGCGCGATTTCCTCGGCCAGGTCTTTGAGCTCGGCGACGGCCTCCAGATCATTAAGATCGTCAACCGGGATGTCCCTGAAACCACTCACGAGGCCAACCCGTGCGGGCTTTGGCTTAACAATTGATCGGCCGCCGCCCGCGCCTCGTCGGTGACACTGGAACCTGCCAGCATGCGGGCAATTTCCTCAGTCCGCTCCCCGCCGTTCAGTTCATCCACACTGGTCACATTGCCCGCCTTGTCGCCAATCTTAGTGATTTGCCAATGGCAGTCGCCGCGCGCGGCCACTTGTGGCGAGTGGGTCACCACAAGCACCTGCAGCCCGCCGCTAAGCCGCGACAGGCGATCTCCCACGGCTGCCGCCGCCGCACCGCCAATGCCGGCGTCCACCTCATCAAAAATAATCGTCGGGACTGAATCCGCGTCCGCCAGAACAACCTTCAACGCAAGCATCAGCCGGGCAAGTTCACCACCGGAGGCGATCTTGTGAATTGGGCCTTGGGCGGTATTGGGATTGGTCTGCACCTCGAATACAATCCTGTCCTTACCGGTTTCGGACCACTCCTGTTCGGGCAGCTCGGCAACAACGGTGACAAATTTCGCCGCCTCCAACTTCAGCGGCGGCAATTCCTTGGCCACGGACGTATCGATACCCTTGCCCGCCTTAACCCGCGCCGCCGAAAGCTTGCCGGCCAAATCGACATACGCCGCCCGCGACTTGGCCACCTCCGCCCTCAGCGCCTCGATATTCCCGGCGCCGTCATCAAGATCGGCGAGCCGGCGTTCAAACGCCGACAACAGGGTCGGCAAGCCTTCCACATCCGTATCATGTTTGCGAGCCAGGGCGCGAAGCGCAAAAAGGCGTTCCTCTACCTGTTCCAACTCGGCTGGATCCCAATTGAGCTCACCAGACGCGCGCTCCAATTCGCCGGTGGCTTCGCCCAATTCCATCAGGCTACGCTCCAAGGCGGACACGGCATTGTCCAGACGGCCGCCGGCCTTTTCCGCCACCTGCTCAACCTTCTGCAATGCCCGACGGACAGCGGCATCGGCCCCATCCCCCTGGTTCAGCGCATCAAAGGTTTCCTTCAAAGCCTGAACCAGTTGCTCGCCGTTCATCATCATCGTCCGCAGCTGGGCCAACTGTTCTTCCTCGCCTTCCACAGGTTGCAGGCGGCGTAACTCCTCCACCGCGTGACGCAGGAACTCTTCGTCCCGCTTGGCGGCTTCCATGGCTGCTTCAGCGTCTTCAAGCTGTTTGCCGGCAGCCCGCCATATCTGAAACGCTTCGCGTACCTTGTTGATCTGTCCGCCTAAACGTCCGAACGCATCCACAAACCGTCCATGGGTGGAAGGATCCAAAAGTCCATGGGTTTCATGCTGACCATGTACTTCAACCAGCTTCCCGCCGATCTGGCGCAGCAGTGACACGCTGACAGCCTGGTCATTTACAAACGCCCGGGACCGGCCATCGGCGTTGACCACCCGGCGCAAGATCAGCCCGCCCCCACCATCTTCAATCCCCGCTTCTTCCAGAATGGCCGTAAAACCCTTATCCAAATCGACTTCGAACTCGGCGGTAACGGCGCATTGGTCGCTCCCCTGACGGATCAGATCGGTATCCGCGCGTGCCCCCGTGGCAAGCCCCAGCGCATCAAGAAGGATGGATTTACCAGAGCCCGTTTCCCCGGTCAGAACACCAAGACCGTCCCGAAATTCCAGGTCCAAACGTTCGATCAACACGATATTGCGGATGGATAGGGTTCTCAGCATGACCGGATAACTGCCATCAAGACCGAGCGCGCCGTAGACTTAGTCGAAGGGCCAGTACCAGGGGGCCTCTTTCTTCTCTTCCTGGGGCCTGACCGGTTTTTGTTCCACGATTTCGTAAGAATCCACATACCATTCGCTGCCGGGAAAATTATGACCCAGGATGGCCGCCGTTTTGCTCGCCTGCTCACTAAGACCTAAGGACAGATACGCCTCGGTCAGGCGGTGGAGAGCCTCGGGCACATGGGTTGTGGTCTGATACTTATCGACAACCACTTTGAAACGGTTGATCGCCGCAAGAAACTGTCCCTGATTGTGGTAATACCGGCCGATCTCCATCTCCTTGCCGGCCAAGTGATCTCGGGTCAGATCGATCTTGAGCCTGGCGTCCCGCGCGTACTGAGTGGTCGGAAACCTGGTGACCACTTCACTCAGGAATTTTAGCGCCAGCTCGGTCATTTTTTGATCACGGCCTACATCGGAAATTTGTTCGTAATAGGACAAGGCCTTGAGATAGTGGGCATAGGCGACCGAGGAATTGCTGGGATGCAATTGGATAAACCGGTCTAAACCAATAATCGCGTCGTCATACTTGTTGTCCAGGTAATAAGAATAGGCGGACATGAGCTGCGCTTTGGTCGCCCAAACCGAATACGGGTGTTGTCGATCCACTTCGTCGAACGTTTCAGCCGCCGCCTTGTATTCACCGGCATCGAGCTGATTCTTGGCGTCGTTGTAAAGAAGCTCAACCGGACGTTCGACATATTGTTTTTCATCTTCGGCACAAGCGGCCAGTGTCACCGCCATTGCGGCAAAGGCGGCGATCCTAAAATGCGCAAAGAATCGTTGTTTTCTCATAACCTGATTATATCCCTGGATGGTGCGCCCTTTATAGCTCAAATGAGGACACAAAAAAACCGTCCGGTTTGCCCGAACGGTTAATTTCAGGAATGGAAAGACCTGTCCTAGCCGACGGCGGCGATAGGCGCATCCTCTTCGGCGTCAACCGGTGTATATCCCCGGCCGACCGCCGCCTCAGCGCCGCTCAGCTCGACATAACGCCATGCCGACGGATCGGCGAACAGCTTGCGCAACAGGAGGTTGGTCACCCGATGACCGGCGCGAACACCACGATAGTGGCCACGGATAGCCCCACCGGCGAGATACAGATCGCCAACCGCATCCAAGACCTTATGACGGACAAATTCGTCGTCATAGCGCAATCCGCCGTCATTCAAAATCTTATCGCCGTCCACGATCACCGCATTGTCCAGCGAACCACCGAGGCCGAGGCCAGCGGCGCGAAGCTGCTCTACCTCGTGGGCAAAGCCAAAGGTACGGGCGCGGGCGATTTCCTTCTTGAAAGTGCCATTGACCAGCGTGATGGAAATTTCCTGGCGGGCGACCGCGCTGTTGGCGAACTCAATCTCGAACCCGACGGAAAAACTGTTAGAGGGTAGAAGTTCCGCCGACCAGTCATCCTCTGTCACCATGATAGGCTTCAAAATCTCAATCACGCGGCGCGGCGCATCAAGTTCGGTCACACCGGCGCATTCGATCAGGAAAATAAAGGGCTGAGAGCTGCCGTCCATGACCGGCACTTCCGGGCCGTCCAATTCAATAATCAAATTGTCCACATGGCTGCCGGAGATCGCCGCCATGAGGTGTTCCACGGTAGAGATGGTGACTTGACCACCATCACCGAGAGTCGTGCACATCCGCGTGTCCACCACATTATCCCAACGGGCCGCTACTTCGGGCTTGCCGGGCAGGTCGGTGCGGCGAAAAACGATACCCGAATTTGCGGGCGCCGGTTTGAGCGTCAGGGAAACCTTTTTGCCGGAATGCAACGCGACGCCGGCGCAATCAATGGCGCGGTTCAGCGTGGTCTGGTTTGGAGAAAGCTTTAATTCCTCGGCCAACGATACGGCATCCGAGGTTCCGGCAGGTATGATGGGAGTCCCAAGCTTATTCATTCGTACAACGTTCCACGGGGGCGCTTATCATTTGCAAATTCCGGCTTCGCCCATTGGCGCGCACCGGCATCGTCTTGCTTTGATCGGCCCCGAATTGTCCCCCTTTTGACCCGAGGCTTCCAGGATGGTGTACCAACCATCCCGAAAGCACTCAAATCAACAAATGTTGCAGAATGTTACGCTGCCAAAGGTTAACGCTTAGTTTGCTTGGCGGCGTAAAAACGCTGGAATATCAAGGAGATCTTCTTCTTCCTGCGGCCCCATGATCGGCGAGCCGGGTTCCTCGTCTTCCAAGAGGCTTTGCGGTGCAGATTCGACCTCCTCCACCACCTCTGGCACTGAGTCGGCGACCGGTTCGACAGCCGTCTCGGCCACCGTCTCCGAGGCCGGTTCTGGCATGGCCGATGGTGTCTCCGCCACGGCTTCCGGAGCAGATACGACAGCAGCCGCCACGGGTTCAACCGGCTTTATCTCGGGTTCCGGCGCCGTTTCCATGGCCGGGACGGGTTCAGGCGCTGGTTCCGCAACCGGTTTGGGCGCGGGCGGCGGGGCAACGGCGGCAATCTGCGGCTCTTCCCGGCGTTCGGGCGGGGCCGGCGTCACTGGCGGGGGCAAAATGCGTTCCTTCCGCTCAGGCTTCTTGTCGCCCCGGGTAATGCCGGTCACCCGTTCGAACAGGTTCAAGCCGGTCTTCTTCACCGGTTTTTCCTCTTCGCGCTTGCTGCCGGCATTGATCATATCGGCTTCGGCAAACGGATCGGCGGTTTTCACCAAATCGCTCTTGGCCTCGACCTCTGCCGGCGCCGACGGGATAAATACGTCCTCGTTGGCCTTCGCTTCCATCGGTTCGGGTGCGGCAGCGGGCTGGACCTCTTCCGCAGCCACCGCGTCGGCTACGGCCTCCTCAAGATCGACCTGTGGGTCGTCATCTGTCTGGGTAACCGGTTCCGGCTTGGGAGCCGGCGTCGCCGGCATAAACAAGCTTGCCGGTTTGGCGGCGGACGCGACTTCTGCGGCCGTCATCTGTTGGATCGGATCCGGCAGTTTCGGCGCCGGGATGGCCGCGGGTTTCTCGGTGGCATCCGTTACCTGACGCACCACGGGGCGCGGCTGTACACCGGCCACGCTCTCGATACCGGTAGCGACCACGGAGACCCGGACCCTGCCTTCCAGGCTTTCCTCGAAGGTGGAACCAAAGATGATGTTGGCGTCCTCCGCCACTTCGTCGCGGATACGATTGGCGGCTTCGTCCACCTCGAACAAGGTGATGTCCGAGCCGGCCGTAATATTGATGAGGACCCCGCGCGCGCCGCTCATGGACGTATCGTCGAGCAGCGGATTGGCGATAGCTGCCTCGGCGGCTTCGATCGCCCGGCGTTCGCCTTCGGCCTCGCCGGTGCCCATCATGGCCTTACCCATCTCGCTCATCACCGCCTTGATGTCGGCAAAGTCGAGGTTGATCAGGCCCGGCATCACCATCAGGTCAGTGACCCCGCGAACGCCGGAATAAAGAACGTCATCCGCCATCTTAAAGGCGTCGGCAAACGTGGTTTTCTCGTTGGCCACTCGGAACAGGTTCTGGTTCGGGATGATCAACAGAGTGTCCACATACTGCTGCAATTCCTCGAGGCCCGCTTCGGCAATCTTCATTCGGTTGGCGCCTTCGAACTGGAACGGCTTGGTGACCACACCAACCGTCAGAATCCCATATTCCCGTGCCGCCCTGGCGATTACCGGGGCTGCACCGGTGCCCGTGCCACCGCCCAGGCCGGCGGTGACAAACACCATGTTCGAATCCCGCATATGGGCGAGGATTTCCTCAAGCGACTCTTCCGCCGCCGCCCGGCCGATATCCGGGTTTGATCCGGCGCCGAGACCTTTGGTCACCTCGGTCCCCATCTGAATGCGGCGCTCGCAGGCTGAATGGCCGAGCGCCTGTGCGTCCGAATTGGCGACGATGAACTCGACACCCTCCAAACCGCTATGGATCATGTTATTGACCGCATTTCCGCCGGCGCCCCCGACGCCAATAACCGAAATGCGTGGCTTCAACTCCGCCGAGTTGCTCACCGTAGGTACTGTGAGATTAATCGTCATTTGGACCTCCAAACCTCATTGTAACGCCGCCTGAAATCCGGCCGGGTTCTCCCGCCGGCAGACGCATACATCCCCCCGATTGAGGATAGATAACGTGTCGCCCCTCGTGCCGGGGCGGATGAAAAGTGCGATCAGATATGATCACGTAACCATTGCCCGAGACGGCCGAACCGGCTTGCGGGCACCTCTATTGTTCCGAAGGACGGCATCGCCTCTTCAGAGCGCTCCTTAATCGCGTATTGAACCAGCCCGGCGCAGACCGAGAACGCGGGTCCGTTTGCGGATTCCGCCAAACCGGGAATGTTCACCGGACGGCCGATCCGCACTTGTTTGTTCAGCATGGTGCCGGCCAGTTCGGCCACACCCGTCAGCTGGCTACCGCCGCCGGTCAGCACCACCCGCCGCCCGGCGACCTGGTCAAAGCCGGTCTCGTCGAGCCGCTGCTTGGCCATTTCAAAGATTTCCTCCAGCCGCGGCTGGACGATTCCGACAAGCATGGATCGGGGGATTTGATTGGATTCCTCCTCGCCTTCGCCCACCAACGGAATCTTGATGAGTTCCTGATCATCAGACGGTGAGGCGACGGCGCTGCCGTACAGCGTCTTCATCCGTTCCGCATAGGCCAGCGGCGCGGAGAGCCCCCGGGCGATATCGTTGGTCACATGTGCGCCGCCGACGGGAATACTGTCGACAAACAGAACCTCGCCATCGAAGAACACGGAGATGGTCGTCGTCCCGCCACCCATATCAAGGCAAATGGCGCCGAGTTCTTTCTCGTCCTCCACCAGGCAGGCGAGACCCGCAGCATAGGGCGCGATCACAACATCACTGACGTCCAAGTGGCAGCGGTTAACGCAGGCTTCCAAATTGCGGATGGCCCCGGAAGCCGCGGTCATAATGTGCATATTGACGCCCAACTTCTCGCCGTACATGCCACGCGGATCACGCACACCCCGGTTACCATCGATACTGTACCCGACAGGCAGGGTATGGATAACCTGACGGTCCGATTTCTGCTGGGCATAGAGCCACGTGGGATCCAAGGCGCGCTTTAGGTCCGCATCCCCGATTTCATGACCGGAGATGGCGACATCAAAGGAAATCAGCTTCGAATCGGGGACGCCACCGGCAATACCGACCATGACTTCCCGAACATTTTCTCCAGCCATTTGCTCAGCGGCCTCGACGGCGCTGCGAATCGAGCCTTCGACCCGGTCCATATCGACGATGTTGCCGTTGCGGAGCCCGTTGGACACTTGATGGCCGATGCCGATCACTTCGGCCGAACCGTCGCTTTTCTCGCGCGCTATAAAGCAAGCGACCTTTGTCGATCCGATATCGATCGCCGTTATCAGCCCGTTTCTTGTCCCGTTCTTGATTTTCCGCTTCTCACTCATTCCTTCAGACCTTAGGTTTCATGACCGGGTTTCGCGCGCTCGGGGACTTTCGGCAAAACCGGAATCACAGCCTTCTCGCCGCCCGGCACCCGCCGGATGATCAGGCGATCAGGCAGCCGCAGGTCAACGCCCGCGATGTCATTGTCCAAAACTTTGTGCTTCCGCTGCATATCAGCCAGCTGCACCCACGCTTGTACGGCATCCCTCTCCGGTAATTTTGCACTGACATTGTTATCGAAATGTAAATTCCAGCGGCGATTACCGATCCACACGGCCGCCTTCACCCGCTTGGCCAATTGCGGCTCCGTCGCCAAAATGTCCAAAAGCGCCGAAGCGTGGCGCGGCGCCTGCTGTCCAACCACGATGATAAGGTTGCTGAACCGGCCAATATGGCGGATGGGAATAGACTTCCCCTCGGTATCAATCAGCATGAACCGGCTGTTGTTTTGCCAAATAGCGAGCGGACGGCGCTCAACGATTCGCATATGGATCACGTCGGGAAGCTGACGCTCGATGACAGCGGTCTGGATCCACGGCAGAGATTCCACCCGACGGCGCGCCGCATGAGGATCGAACGTCAAAATCGGCGCGCCACGCTTGAGCCGCAACGCCTGCAAAAGTTGGTCCTTGTCGGTTTCCACCCGGCCCTCGACAAAAATTTCCCGGACAGACAGGCCGGATTTCCCGCTGCCGGCGATCATCGCCCACTTGGCCCGGAGCGCCGCGTCCTGAATCCAGCCTTGATTCCAGACCCACCATGACCCGCTACCGGCGCCGACGGAAAGCAACATCATTACGCCCATGATCGCCGCAGGCTGACGCCAGACGGGTTTGACCCGCGGACGCCGCTTGCCGCGTTTGGCGGCTTTACCGGTGATGAAGGCGATCAATTGTCGCATGACGCCGCCTCCACCATCCATACGACCAGGTCTTCGAAAGAGATGTCCACATACGCCGCCTGCTCCGGTACCAGGGACGTAGGCGTCATACCGGGCTGCGTATTCACTTCCAGCATAAAAAGGTCTGTTCCGTCATAGCGGATATCGGCGCGGGACACCCCCCGGCAGCCCAACACCTGGTGCGCCAGGACGGAAATGCGCTTGGCCTCTTCCGCGACGTCTTGGGGCACGTCCGCCGGTATCGTGTGCTGGGACCCGCCGGGCGCATACTTGGCTTCGTAGTCATAGAACGTGCGTGACGTGTCGATCTCGGTCACTGCCAAAGGCCGGTCGCCCATCACCGCCACGGTCAGTTCCCGGCCGGGAATAAACCGCTCGACCATGACCCTTTCGCCGGCGGCGACCACATCATCCGCCGGGGTGAAATTCTCTCCTTCCCGAACGAGAACCACGCCGACGCTTGAGCCTTCGTTGAAAGGCTTAATCACATAGGGCGGCTCCATGATATCGCCTGCCAATATCTCTTCACGGGTGACCAGTTGGTGTTCCGGCACCTTGATGCCGGCAGCGGCCAGTTGCGCCTTGGCCGTCGGCTTGTCCATCGCAAGCGCCGAGGCCAGCACACCGGAATGGGTGTAAGGGATGTTAAGAATATTCAAGAGACCCTGCATGCAGCCGTCTTCGCCGTAGCGGCCATGCAGCGCGTTAAACACCGCGTCAGGTTTGGGATAGAGCCGGGTCAAAAGCGCGCCCACGTCCCGCTGCACATCGATAGAGGTCACTCGGTAGCCGGCATTGCCCAGCGCCTTGGCCACGGCTGCGCCGCTGACCAAAGACACTTCTCGTTCGGCTGACCAGCCGCCCATCAGAACCGCCACATGCCCGCTCATGACGCCACCCCTTCGGGGCCGTCCCCGGCATGCACACCGATGCGCCGGATTTCCCATTCCAAGGTCACGCCGGTTTCCTCGAACACCCGGCGGCGTACTTCCTCGCCGAGGCCTTCCAGATCGGCGGCCGTCGCGTCACCCGTGTTGATCAGGAAGTTGGTGTGTTTCTCGGAAACCATTGCCCCGCCACGGGTGAGCCCCCGGCAACCGGCCTGATCGATCAGTTCCCAGGCCTTTTTACCGTCGGGGTTCACGAAAGTGCTGCCGCCCGTCGCCGATTTGACAGGTTGCGAGGTTTCCCGCTCGGACTGAATTTTGGCCATGGCGGCGGCAATTTCTACCATGTCTCCTGCCCGACCCTCAAATACGCCTTCGATGACGATATGATCGTCGGGCAGGCCCGAGTGGCGGTAAGAGTATCCCATCTCTGTCGCACCGAGTTCGACCCGGTCGCCGGCAGCGTTAAGCGCGGTGAGCGATTTCATAATGCCGGCGACTTCCGCCCCGTACGCGCCAGCGTTCATCCGTAGCGAGCCCCCAACAGAGCCGGGAATGCCGCAGAGGAACTCGAAACCGGTTAGACCGGCATCCTTGGCGGCATTCGCCACCTTGAGGTTAGACGCCCCGCCGCCCGCGATAACCGTTGTGCCATTTACGGCCACGTCCGAAAAACCATCGCCCAGGCGAATGGTCACACCGGGGATGCCGCCATCCCGCACCATGAGATTGGAACCTACACCAATCACCGTCACCGAGATGTCAGCCGGCTTTCCGACGAGGAAAGTCTGAAGGTCGTCCTCATCCGCCGGGCGGAACAACACCTCCGCCGGACCGCCGACCCGGAACCAGGTCAACTTGGATAGCGGCGCATCCTCGATCAACCGGCCGCGCACCTTTCGCAAGCGATCGATTAGACGTTGCGTGTGTTTCGAGGCCGCCATCATCCCGCCGCCTCCTGAGTGCCGGGACGAAGCGCCGCCAGCTCGTCGGGCAAAGCATTGGCCCAAGCTGTGACATTTCCCGCGCCCAGACAAATCACCATGTCGCCGGGCCCGGCGGTGCGATCCACCATGCCGGCCAGGTCCGCCGGGTCCTCCAACGCCTCCACCTTTCGGTGGCCGTGGCTGCGAAGGCCATCAATAAGGGCCTGACGATCGACCCCTTCGATGGGCTGTTCGCCGGCCGGATAAACATCAGAAACGATGACCGTGTCGGCGTCGTTGAAACAGGTGCAAAACTCTTCGAATAAATCGCGGAGCCGTGTATAGCGGTGCGGTTGCACCACCGCGATTAGATGACCGTCCGGGGCGGCGGCGCGAGCCGCACTCATGACAGCCGCAATCTCGACCGGATGATGACCGTAATCGTCGATAATGGTGATGCCATCGACGATACCAGTCTTGGTAAAACGGCGCTTGACCCCTTCGAACGAGGCAAGCGCCCTGCGGACCACTTCGCCGTCCACATTCATTTCATTGGCGACCGCGATGGCTGCCAGGGCATTCAGCATATTGTGCGCGCCGTGCATGGGTAGCCGGAGATCCTTCAGGACTGTTTCCTCACCGGACGCTCTGTCGGCGATCACCACGTCAAAGACGGACCCGGCAGCGTCGCTTCGTAGATCGACCGCGCGGACATCGGCTTGCGGGCTGGTGCCGTAAGTCACAATCCGCCGGTCGGAAACCCGGGGAATCATCGCCTGCACTTCCGCGTCATCGATGCAGAGCGCGGCAAATCCGTAGAATGGAATATTCTCGACGAAGGTGTCGAAGGCGGCGCGCAACGCATCGAAGGAGCCATAGTGATCCATATGTTCGGAATCGATATTGGTCACAACGGCGATGGTCGCCGGCAGTTTTATAAACGTGCCGTCGGATTCGTCGGCCTCCACCACCATCCATTCTCCCTCGCCCAGCCGGGCGTTGGAACCAATGGCGTTGATAATGCCGCCGTTGATCACCGTAGGATCGAGATCCGCCGCATCCAGCATGGCCGCCACCATGGACGTGGTGGTGGTTTTGCCATGGGTGCCGCCCACCGCCACCGACCATTTGAGCCGCATCAGTTCGGCCAGCATCTCGGCTCGGCGTACGACCGGTATCAGCCGCTGGCGGGCGGCCTCTACCTCTGGATTACCCTGTTTAACAGCAGAGGAGATCACCACAACACGGGCCTCGCCCAGATTGTCTTCCGCATGGCCGACCGACACGTTGATCCCCATAGCGCGAAGACGCTGCACGTTCGCCCCTTCGGCGATGTCGCTGCCCTGTACTGAATAGCCGAGATTGTGAAGCACTTCGGCGATGCCGCTCATGCCGATCCCGCCGATACCAACGAAATGAATGGTGCCCAGGTCAAGTGGAAGGGTTCTCATGCGGCCTCCCGTTCCATCTCGGGTTCGCCGTTGGTTGGCAACAAACCGGTCACCATATCGGCGAGATTGCTGGCGGCGTCGGGACTGCCCACCCGCTTGGCCCCGGCGGCCGCATTCTCCAGAGCGCGAGGCATGTCGATTAAGGAATGCAGTCGGGCGGCGAGTTTGTCAGGCGTGAACGCATGGTCAGGCATCAACCAGCCGCCCCCGGCCTCATCCACCGCGTAGGCGTTCGCGGTCTGATGATCATCAATCGCGTGGGGGTACGGCACCAAAATAGCCGGCCTGCCGATGGTGGTCAGCTCACCCACGGACGAAGCGCCGGAGCGGCAGATCACCAGGTGGGATGCGGCCAGACGCTCGGGCAAGTCATTAAAGAAAGTGCCGATTTCCGCCGGAACGCCCATCCGGTCATAGGCGTCTTTAAGCCCGGCATAGTCCTCGGCGCGGCACTGCTGAATAATAAACAGCCGTTCGCGAAAATCCTGACCAAGCTGGGCCAGCGCATCGGGCAGAACCCGGGAAAAAATGGTCGCGCCTTGAGATCCGCCAAACACCAGCATTCTTATCGGCGCATCCGGACTGATTGGAGGATACGGCGTTTCCCGTAAGCTAACGACCTTTGGGCGTACCGGCATGCCCGTATAGACGACATTGTCTCGCGCCTTCTCAGGAATGGCGCTGACTTTCTCGAACGAGGTAGCGATCCGACCGACTTTGCCGGCGAGTAGTCTATTCGCCCGGCCCAACACGGCGTTCTGTTCATGCAGCGCGGTCTTAAGGTTGAGATTCACCGCCGCCAGCATCGTGGGCACTGACGCATAGCCGCCGAACCCGACAACAGCGGCCGGTGACAATCTCGATAAGAGCTGTCGTGCTTGCAGTGTACCGACTGCGAGCTCGCCGGCGCTCATGACTTTGGCCAAGGGGCCTTTGCCAGCCACCCCGCCGGCGCGCACCCGATGGGTTTCCAGCTCGCCCAAGCGTCCGCCCAGTTCGCCGCCGCGCCGGTCCGTGATCAGCGCCAGCCGGCACCCTCGGTTTGAAAGCTCCGCCGCGAGGGCCTCCGCCGGGAAGACGTGACCGCCGGTCCCGCCGGCGGCGAGAACAATCAAAGGTCCCGCGGAATGAGAGGAGCCGTTCATGTCTGCCCCCGCCATGCACCTGTGCCGCCCGGCCGCTCCCGCGTCAGCGCCAACACCATGCCCATGCCGATGGCCAAGGCCATCATGGATGACCCGCCATAGGAAATGAACGGCAGTGTCATGCCTTTGGTGGGCATCAAGTTAAGGCTCGACGCCATGTTAATAATGGCCTGCAGGCCGAACTGAACCAGCAGCCCAGCCACCGCCAATTGAACGAACAAGTCCGTTTCCTTGAACGCCTTGGTGAAGCCGCGCAACACCACGAAGGCAAACAGCGCGACGATCAACAACCCGGCGATCAGGCCGAACTCCTCCCCGGCGACGGCAAAAATAAAGTCCGCATGGGCGTCGGGGAGCACCTCTTTCACATGCCCTTCGCCGGGCCCGCGGCCGAACAAACCGCCGTTCTGAAAGGCTTCCAACGAGCGGGAAACCTGATAGGCCTCGCTGCCCGCCGGATCAAAGAATTGGTTGATCCGGATGTGGACATGATCAAAGTTGAAATAGGCCGCGAAGCCTCCGGCGATAAACATGACTCCGATGGCCATCACCAGGAACATGGGCAACCCGGCGAGGAAGAACTGTACGCCCCAAACCAGGGAAACCAGGATCGCCATGCCCACATCCGGCTGCATGAGCAGCAAGGCCATCACGGACGCATAGAGCCCCACCGACACGAGGTAACCGGGGAAACCTTCCTTCAGCCGCCACTCGGCGAACATCCAGGCGGCGATCACGGCGAAACCCGGCTTTACGAACTCACTCGGCTGGAGCGAAAACCCGCCGAGGCTGATCCAGCGGGTGGCGCCCTTGATCTCGGCGCCGCTGACGATCGTCACCGCCGTCAGCAACATCCCACCGGCAAAGACGACCACGGCCAGCCGCTTGATTCCTTGCCGATCCAAAAGCGAAATTGTCAGCATGGCGACCAGGGCAACGGGCATGACGACGAACTGGCGGCGGGCAAAGTAGAACGTGTCCAGGTTAAGCCGTTCAGCCACTGGCGGACTGGCGGCCAACGCCAGGATGGCGCCGGCGGCAATGATCGCTATCAGCGCGGCAATCATCCAACGGTCTACGGTCCACCACCAACGGCCCAGAACACTGATATCGGTGCGGGAGAAGGCGGTCATGACAACACCTCCACCATCTGCCGGAAGGCGTCGCCCCGCGCCTCGAAGTTCTCAAACTGATCGAATGACGCACAAGCCGGCGACAGTAAAACCGTGGCCCGGACGCCTGACGCTTGCGCATTTTCATGAGCCTTCTCCAGCGCCGTCGCCAGGTCGCCACAAATTTCCAAATCGGCCTCTCCTTGAAGAAGCCCAGCGAAGGTGTCCGCCGCCTCGCCGATCAGATAGGCCCGGTCGATCCGGCTCAACTGTTCCGCCAAGGCATCAAGATTGTCTTCCTTGAATTCGCCGCCGGCGATCCAATGGATGTGTTCATAACAAGCCAGCGCACGGGACGCGGCTTCGGTGTTGGTGCCCTTGCTGTCATTGACGTAGCTCACCCGGCCAATGGTGCGGATCAACTCCTGACGATGGGCCAACCCGGCGAAGCTTTGGAGGGCGGCGGCAATCGTCCCGGCGTCAATGCCGGCGAACTTGGCCGCGGCATATGCGGCCGCCGCGTTCTGCCAGTTGTGACCGCCGGGCAAAGTGGCGAGTCCGCTCACGTCCATGATCTTGGTCTGGCCATAATCCAGATCGTCAATCAGGGTGCCGTTTTCCACATAGACCCCGCCCGGGACCCGGGCGCTGCCGGAAATGGGCGTCAGGTTCTTACCGCCCTGGAACGCGCCGGAGACCATCATCTCCAAACTCAGTCCGCGGCAATTGGCGTCTTCCATACCGATGATCGCATGGCCGTCATCCTTGGCGCGATCGAAGATGATCTTCTTGGCCGCCACATAGCCGTCCATGCCGCCATGCCGGTTTAGATGATCCGGTGTAATGTTCAGGAGGATCGCCACATCAAGGGCGATGGAGGGCACCCGCTCTAATTGGTACGAGGAGAGCTCCAGCACATAGGCGCCGTCGCTGGTGAGCGGTTCCAACTCGAGGGCCGGGATGCCGTAGTTGCCGCCAATTTCCACCGGCCGCCCGGCGGTCTTAAGGATATGACCGATCAGCGCGGTAGTGGTGGACTTCCCGTTTGTGCCGCTTATGCCGACATAGCGCGCATCCAGCATGGTGCGGGCCAGCAGGTCCACATCACAGATGATCTCTGCGCCGTTTTCCGAAGCCTTGGCCGCGATAGCGTGAGGTTCCGGAAAGGTGTGTGGAATGCCGGGGCTGAGGACTAATGTTTCAATCTTCGACCAATCGGCTTCATAAAGATCGGCCAAGTTCACACCGGCACCTTGAGCTTCTTTCCGCCTCGCTTCGCCGTCGTCCCAGGCCCACACGTTCGCCCCGCCCGCGGATAGCGCGCGCGCCGCCGACAGGCCGGACTTGCCAAGCCCCATCACAGCGACGGTCTGATCCTTGAAGGCGGTGACGTCGATCATCAATCCCCCTACCGCAGCTTCAACGTCGCCAGCCCGAACAGAGCCAGGATAGAAGCGATGATCCAGAAACGAATGACAATGGTGGGCTCGGCCCAGCCCTTCTTTTCAAAATGGTGGTGCAGGGGCGCCATTTGGAACACCCGCTTACCGGTCAGCTTGAAGGACGCCACCTGGACGATCACCGAAACGGTTTCGAGCACAAACAAACCGCCGACGATGGCCAGCACCAATTCGTGCTTCGTGATCACGCTGACCGCGCCCAAGGCCCCGCCCATTGAAAGCGAACCCGTATCGCCCATGAACACCATAGCGGGCGGCGCGTTAAACCAGAGGAAGCCCAGGCCCGCGCCGACCAGTGCGCCGCAGAAGACGGACAGTTCGCCCGCGCCAGGCACATAGTGGACTTGCAGATAATTGGAGAAAACCGAGTTGCCGATCAGGTAGGCGATGATGGCAAACACGCCGGCGGCGATCATGACCGGCCCAATGGCCAGACCGTCGAGACCATCGGTCAGGTTCACGGCATTGGAGGCGCCAACCATAACAAAGGCGGCGAAAGCCACAAAGAACCAACTCAGATCAATCAAAACGGTTTTAAAGAACGGCACGGCCAGCGAAGTCGCCAGCGGTTCCCGCGTGAGACTCATAATCCACAAGGTTGCCACCACAGCGATCATCACCTGGAGGAGGAGTTTAAGCTTGCCGGGCAAGCCGTGGCTGTCCCGCCGGCTAACCTTAATATAATCGTCGATAAAGCCGATCAGGCCATAGCCCACGGTCACGCCGAGAGCCGCCCAGACATAGCCGTTGCGCAAGTCCGCCCAGAGAAGGGTCGAAACGACGAGCGCCAACAGGATCATGAACCCGCCCATGGTTGGCGTGCCAGCTTTGGTAATCAAATGGCTTTCAGGCCCGTCTTCCCGGATGGGTTGGCCGCCTTTCTGCCGGTTGCGCAGTATGCGGATAATGATTGGGCCGCAGATAAAGCTGACAATCAGGGCCGTGAACATGGCCCCGCCCGTGCGGAACGTGATGTACCGGAACACGTTAAATGCGGCGATCTGATCGGCATATTGGGCGAGCGTGTTAAAGAACATGATTTGCCTATTAAGACCCCGCGTCTTCTTGATCGGCCAACAGCGCATCGACGATGAGTCCCATCCGTGCCCCGGCCGAGCCTTTGACCAGCACCACGTCTCCGTCGCATAGGTCGCTCTCCAGTTGAGGAAGCAGATCAGTAGATGTGGCGGCCCAAGCGCCTTGAACCTGAGGGGGCAACACGTCGAACAGCGCCTTCATCCGGTCCCCGGACGCATAAACGAGATCAATGAAGTTGGCCGCGATAGGTTCGGCGAGACCCTTATGTAGGGCCGCAGAATCGTCGCCGAGTTCCAGCATGTCGCCGAGGACCGCAATCCGGCGGCCAGCAGCCCCCTGCCCGAAACGGGAGAGGACTGCCAGCGCCGCCGCGATGGAAACCGGACTTGCATTGTAACTGTCGTCGAGAAGCGTGAATTGAATACCGCCGCGCGTTATCTGATGGGAAAGACCCCGACCCTTCGGTGGAGCGACATCGGCAAAATCCTTGGTCGCCTGATCCAAATCCGCACCCAAGGCCTGAACGGCCGCCAGGACCGCCAGACTGTTCTGCACCCAATGACGGCCCGGTAGATTAAGACGGTAATCCAAAGCCTGACCGGCAATCAAGACGCTGACATCCGCGCCCGCGGCATCGAGTTTATAGCGTGTCAGCCTGACCTCTGCGTCTGGCGCTTCACCGAAACCGATGATGACCGCCCCGGCTTTCTCGGCCTCGGCTTCCAGAATGGCGTAGTAGGCATTGTCCTTGTTCAGGATCGCCGTGCCACCCGCCTGTAGACCGGCGAATATCTCCGCCTTGGCCCGGGCGATGTCTTCGACCGAATCGAAGAACTCCAGATGCGCCGGTTCCACGGTCGTGACAATTGCCACCAAAGGCCGCACAAATTGTGAGAGTGGCGTCAGCTCACCGGCATGATTCATGCCCAGCTCGAACACGCCATAGGCCGCATCCGCCGGCAGACGCGCCAAGCTTAGGGGCACGCCCCAATGATTGTTGAGACTGCCCAGGCTGTGAGACGTTTTGCCCTGGCGGCCCAACAGGAACGCCAGCGCCTCTTTTACGCCGGTCTTGCCGACGCTGCCGGTCACCGCCGCAACCTTGGCCGCCGTCCGCACCCGTCCCGCAATGCCCAGCTGTTCAAGCCCGGTCATCGTGTCGGCGACTTCCAACAGCGCCGCGTCAGCCGGGATACCCTCGGGACGCTTTGACACCATGGCCGCCGTCGCGCCATTGGCGAGCGCATCCGCAACATAGGTATGACCATCAAAGTTCGGTCCGTTGAGCGCCACGAACAGATCACCAGGCTGGAGGGTCCGGCTGTCGATTGAGACGCCCATTGCATTCCAATCGACAGCCGAGATGCCCCCGGTGGCCTGTGCCGCATCAGCGGCGCTCCATAAACTGGTTGATGCCGTCATGCGCCCGCCTCCTTGGCCGCGCGCCGCGACACGTCCGCATCGTCAAACGGCAGAACATCCGATCCGACGATCTGCCCCTGTTCATGACCCTTGCCGGCCACGACCAAAAGATCGCCCGCCCTGAGCTGTGAGACCGCCTCAAAGATGGCGGTTTCCCGGTCGGCTATTTCCCTGGCGCCAGTACAGGCATCCAAGATCTGGCGGCGAATCTCCGCCGCGGCTTCGGTCCGGGGGTTGTCGTCCGTGACAATCACCTGATCGGCAAGCCGCGCCGCGATTTCTCCCATCTGGGGGCGCTTGCCGGCATCCCGGTCGCCGCCGCAACCAAACACCAAAGCGAGCCGCCCACTTGCATGAGGCCGGAGCGAGGTCAGCACGGTCTGCAACGCATCCGGCGTATGGGCGTAGTCCACATAGACAGCCGCACCATTGGCGAGCTGAGCCGCCCGCTCCAGCCGGCCCGGAGCGCCGGTCAGTTTTTCCAGCGCCGCCAATCCGTCGGCAATGGAAACGTCACTGATAGCGCGGGCGAGACCCAAGGCGCAGAGCGCGTTAGCTGCCTGGAAATCACCAATGAGCGGCAAGCTGATCTCGGCGTCGTCTCCATCAAATGAGAGGCTCAGCGTTTGCCCATGAGCCGCCGGGTGGGCGAGACCAAGGCGGATATCTTCGCCTTTCCAGCCGTAACTGATCACGGCCAACTCTTGCCCCCGGCAGGTTTCAATCAGCGCTTGGCCGTGGGCATCGTCGGCGTTCAACACCGCCGTGCCACCGCTTGCCAACAGCTCCGTAAACAGCCGGGCCTTGGCGGCAAAATAAGCCTCCATGTCCGGGTGGTAATCCAGATGATCCCGGCTCAAGTTAGTGAACGCCGCCGCCGATATTCTGCCGCCGTCCAGGCGGAATTGATCCAAGCCATGGCTGGAGGCTTCCAGCGCCACGTGGCTGATACCGTCCCCGGCCAATCGGCATAGCGTCTTGTGCAGGTCCACCGGATCGGGCGTGGTCAGGCTGACGCCACCCCCGCCATCCGGTCCGATCACACCCAGGGTGCCCAGGCTGGCGGCCTTCAATCCGACATGCGCCAGGATTTGACGGGTGAATTCGGCGACGGAAGATTTGCCGTTGGTGCCGGTCACCGCCGCGATATTCTCCGGTTGAGGCGCATATAACCGGGCCGCCAATTGTGCATAAGCCCGGCGCGGCTGATCGTGGGTCAACCAGATGGCGGACGCGCCGTCGCGCGGCGTGCCCGTATGGGTCAGCACGCCCGCTGCACCCTTGGCCAGGGCATCGGGAATGAAAGCACGGCCATCCGCCGCCGCCCCCTCAAAAGCGGCAAAGAGATAGCCCGGCTCGACTTTGCGTGAATCCGCTGTCAGCCCCGCAATATCGGCGTCAGCAGAGTCCGCTATCTCCATCTCGTTCCATTCAACTCCCACCACTAAGTCAGTTGACCGCAACAGATCTCCCTCGCGGCCTTGAGTTATCTTTCACGCGTTTATCTGTTTCGTTTCCGGCGACGCTGGTCCTGTTCTTGACCGCCCGCTTCGAGACTTTCTTGCCGGGGATATAGAAAGGATCACCCGGTTTCGGCATGACTTCATCGGCGACCGACGGCTCCAGGCCGACCAGAGGCACCATCCGGCGCACGACTTTTTGGATCACCGGTGCGGCCACCCAGCCGCCCGTGGCATAGCCAAAGGTTTTCTTGTTGCCCTTGGGCTCATCCACCAGCACCAGCACCACATAACGGGGATCACTGACCGGGAAGGCCGCAACAAAGGAGGAAATCACCTTGCGCCCGCCATAGCCCCGGCGCGATACGTCAGGCTTGTCCGCCGTGCCCGTCTTGCCACCGATCAGGTAGCCCGGAACCTCCGCCTTGCGGCCGGTGCCGTGCTGGACCACAAGGCGCATCAACCCGCGCATGGTCTTGGAGGTCTTCTGGCTGATCACCCGGATACCGGTCGTGCGCACATCGCCTTCAGGCTGGATCACTGTCGGCTTGAAGAGAATGCCGCCGTTGACCAGAGACGAAATACCGGCCGACAGTTGCAGCGGGCTCACGGCTATGCCGTGACCATAGGAGATGGTCATGGTGTTGATCTCACGCCAACGATCAGGAGTGAGCGGCGAACCAACCTCCGGCAACTCGATGGCCGCCGGCGACAGCAGGCCCAGGCGTTTCAGATACTTTTTCTGGGTCGGGGTGCCTACATCCAAAGCCATCTTGGCCGCGCCGATATTGGAAGAATGAACGATGATCTCGGGAACGGTCATCCACTTGTTCTTGGCGTGATAGTCGGAAATGGTGAAACGGGAGATTTTGATCGGCTTGGTCGCATCGAACCGGTCACGGAGCCGCACCCGGCCGGTGTCCAGCGCCATGGCGGCGGTGAACAGCTTAAAAGTCGAGCCCATTTCGTAGACGCCCTTGGTCGCCCGGTTGAACCCGGCGATTCCGGCCGCGCTGACCGGCTCGTTGGGATTGAAGTCAGGCAGTGAAACCATGGAGATGACGGATCCGTCGTGGACATTCATCACAATGCCCGCCGCGCCGATGGCGTCGAACTCTTCCATTGCCGCCGCCAGTTCCTCGCGGACGATGGACTGAATGCGGATGTCCACGCTTAGCCGGAGGGGCTTCTTGGCGTTCTTCAGATAACTATCGAAATAGCGCTCGACCCCGGACAGTCCTTCACCGTCGATATTCGTCATGCCAAGAACGTGGGACACGAGGGGACCGTGCGGATAAACCCGTCGCTCGGTCCGCTGAAAATAGAGTCCCGGCACACCCAGGGCGTTGACGGCAAACTGAAGTTTGGGCGTCAAGTTTCGGTGTAGCCAGACGAATGTCTTGTCACTGGCCAACCGGGTGCGAAGTTTGTCCTGGTCATAGCCCGGAAGGACCTTGGCCAGCTTGGCCGCCGCTTCATCGGCATCCAAAACATGCTGCGGATTGGCGTACAGTGCAGCGGTGGGCAGACTGGTCGCCAGCAGGATACCGTTACGATCCACGATATCGGCGCGGACCTCCAAGGTTTTTTGATTGTTGGCGAGGCGGGGCGGTTTGGGCGCACCGGCGGGGCTCAGCACCGCTAGATCAATGAGCCGGCCGCCAATCACGGCAAAAGCCATGGTGAACAGAACACCTGTCACCAAAAGCCGGTTCCGGCCTGTTTCCAGGGCCTGTTTGCGCACGCCATCCAGGTTCACCCGGTCGGGAATAACCACAGGCGCCTCACCCTCTTCAACCGGACCGGCAGAGGGGGAGAAGGGATGGCGGATGCGCTGGAAGATCACCGGGGCAGCCCTCCTTCCACATCGGGATCGACAATAATCTTGACCTCGGTCAGATCGACGGCCCGCTTCATCTGTTCCGGATCGGTGGGCTGCATATCCAGATAGCGCTGCGCCAGATCCTTCAGCCGGTCCACGTCATTCAGGTGGCTCCACTCCGCCTTCAGTACGTGGATCGATTCCCGGTCATCGACGATCGACTGGTTCAACGCCTCCAGTTCGCCCTCAAGGTTGGTCACCTCGTACTTGAGGTAGAAGAGCGCCACGCTCATAACCGCAGCGACCAATATGGTGAAGATGGTGGTCTGTCTCATCATCGTTCCCCTATGCTGCCTTGGAAGCCGGCCAAGGCGGGGACTCGGTGCGCTCCGCCACACGCAGGCGGGCCGACCGGGACCTCGGATTGACCTTGGTTTCGCTGTCCTGGGGTTTGATGGCGCCGCGCTTGACCAGCCGGAAACTCGGGGCAGGCTGGTCGGCGGGACGTTCGGGCAGATGGCGGGAACCTCTGCCCGTTTGTCCGCTACGCTGACGCAGGAAGTCCTTCACCACCCGATCTTCGAGCGAATGAAAAGACACGATCGCAAGCCTGCCGCCGGGGGACAGCAGGTGCTCCGCGGCCGCGAGGCCACGTTCCAGTTCGCCGATTTCGTCATTCACCCGGATGCGCAACGCCATGAAGGTGCGCGTCGCGGGATCGATGCCATCGCGGGATTTTCGGACGATCCGGCGGATGATATCGGCGAGTTGTAGGGTCGTCGAAATGGGTGTCTCGCGCCGCGCCTCGACGATGGCGCGGGCGATCCGGCGGGCATGATGTTCTTCGCCCAAGTGATGAATGATGTCAGCCAGCTCTTTCTCCGGCGCCTCGTTGACCAGATCGGCGGCGGTCGGCCCGTCCGCGCCCATGCGCATATCCAGCGGCCCGTCGAAGCGGAAGGAGAAACCGCGCGCGGCTTCATCCAGCTGGATTGAGGAAACGCCGAGGTCAAGCGTCACCCCATCCACCTGATCAACGCCGGCCTCGCGCATCAGACGCTCCATATCGCCGAAACAGCCTTCGAGCACCGTCAACCGGCCCGGATAGTCGGCCGTCAACTCGGCCCCGACGGTAATCGCGGCGGGATCCCGATCAATGCCGAACACCTTGGTGGTGGCGGCATCCAGGATGGCGCAGGAATAGCCGCCCCGGCCGAAAGTACCGTCAACATAAATGCCGTCATCCCGGGGTGTTAGACCGGCAATCACTTCGTTCAGCATGACGGGGATATGGCCGGTCATCCGCCCTCTCCTTCTCCGCCGGACCGGGGCGATCTCAGCGGCAAGGTGGCGCCCCTTGTACGGGCGCGGGCGACAGCGGCGACATTGTGTACCTGATAGGCGCCAGGCTCCCACATCTGGAATCGGGTGCCCCGGCCAACGAAGGCAATCTCAGCGGAGAGATTGGCGTGATCCAATAACGCTTTGGGCAGGCTCACCCGGCCTTCGGGGTCGTATGCCAGGGGATGGGAATTTTCCAGGATGGTCGAGGCGAGATCATCCTGTTCATCAGAGAAAAGATCGAGATCGTCGAGGCTGTCGATGATGCGTTGGATGAAGTCCTCGCCACAGGCCTCCAAGGCAGGGAACTTGAAAGACGGAAAGACAAAGATGCCGGCGAAGTCCTGCAGGGCGAAGGCGTCACGGAAGGGCTTGGGCACGGAAACCCGGCCCTTCTTATCCAACTTGTTGATATGCCTGCCGATCAGCGCAGCCATTTCCCGCCTCAACACGTTATGGGAAGCCTCTCACCGCACAGAGCCCCGATTCCGTGCAAGCGGCTTCCCGACACCCAACTCCCATGGGCACCAAATTGGGATATCATGGGAAATAATGGGGGTCAATGGGACATAATGGTCGTGTTTGGGTTAAGAAACCCTTTCCGGACAAGGACATGCAGCGCGTCGCCACCACCCATAGAGACCCTTAAACAGGCTTGCAGCAGACGCCTGATGACCGGAAGCGCTATACAGCACCCGGATTTCGGCGGTAAGTTGTTGATATTGTGGTCTTAAAATGGTCAACGGCGGATTAACCGCCGGACTTGGACATTGCAGTCAGAGCGTCTCGTCGAAATACGCGATGGTTTTCGCCAGTCCGTCTTTCAGCTTGATCGTCGGCGCCCAGTCGAGCTGGCTCCTGGCGCGGCTGATATCCGGGCAGCGCTGCATCGGGTCATCCTGAGGTAACGGTTTGTATTCAATGGCGGATTTTGACCCCGTCTGCTCCACGACCAATTCGGCTAATTGCAAGATGGTGAACTCATCCGGATTGCCCAGATTAATCGGTCCGGTCACTTCGTCCGGCGCATCCATCAAGGCAAACAAACCATCGACCAAATCATCCACATAGCAGAAGGACCGGGTCTGCTGGCCATCGCCGTAAACTGTCACCGGCTCGCCTTTGAGCGCCTGCACGATAAAATTGGACACCACCCGGCCATCATTCGGCAGCATGCGCGGACCATAGGTATTGAAGATACGGGCGACCCGAATATTCAATTTGTGCTGACGATAATAGTCGAAAAATAGGGTCTCGGCACAGCGCTTGCCTTCGTCGTAGCAGCCGCGTGGACCGATGGGATTCACGTTGCCCAAATAATCCTCGGTCTGCGGATGTACGTTCGGATCACCATAAACCTCGCTGGTCGAGGCCTGCAGAATTTTTGCATGGGTCCGCTTGGCGAGCCCCAGCATATTGATCGCTCCGTGAACGCTGGTCTTGGTGGTCTGCACCGGATCGCTTTGGTAGTGGATCGGCGAAGCCGGACAGGCAAGATTGAAGATTTCATCGACTTCCACATAGAGTGGGAAAGTCACATCGTGGCGCATCAGCTCAAAATTCTTCGCACCCAAAAGCTCTGCCACATTGTTCTTGGCCCCGGTATAGTAATTGTCGAGGCAGATCACATCGTGCCCATCTGCGACCAGCCGCTCGCAGACATGCGAACCGATAAAGCCGGCCCCGCCGGTCACCAGAATGCGTTTTGTCGAAGTCATTGAATTCAAGGCCCGATTGATGCTCCTGAAGCGGGTGGTAGGGCCAATTTGCGCCGCCGTCAAGTTTACTGGCCCCGTCGCCGCGAGATTGCCTGGCCGCCAGGGAACCAAAATCAGTCCCAAACCACTTCTCTCGCTTTACCAAAGGAGCAAAAGGGAGTTTATACTTACCTTAACGGTTTGAGATTAGAAGATTCTTCGTCAAAACAAGGCACAGGCGGCAGCGATGGCCGACGAACGGTCGATGATAGGCGGCGTTTCCGATAAACGATCCCCCGAGAGTTCTCTCCGGGATCATGTCGAACGCGTGCAGCACTCGCGAAGCGGCCGCTTTGCAGTGCAAGTACACCTGTCCCGGCTGCGGCCTCAAAACCAACAGGATCATCATATCCGGATCGCCAGCCGCACGTTTGACACGTTGCTGGCGGCCCATGATTGCCAGCTTTACACACTAAGTTCGGGCGATCTGATACTGATGTGCAAGGACGTACGGATCGAAGACGTAGACTACGTCATCGATAAGGTCCGCCGGTTGTTCCAGAATGACCCCGCCGCAAAACCGGGGAGTGCCGCGGGCCAGGACAAGTTCACCAGCTGGTACGAATTCGAGGTTGACTACGATAAGTTCGCCATCCTGGTAAAGGAAATGACCGCCGCTGCGGATAAAGGCATTGGGACGCCGGAGGATGCGTCGGCGGGCGTCGGTCAAGGCGCACATTTTGCCGGACAAGCCCTGGACCCGTTCAGTTTGGCAAAGGCCGTGGATTCTCTGAAGGGGTTGCGGATCACCGATATGATCAACCGCCAGGCGGCGGTCATTATCGGCGGCGACGGGATGGAACGCATACTCTTCCAGGAATACTTTATTTCCATGGGTGCGCTGCAGCGTCAGATCGCGCCAGGCTTTAATCTGGCCTCCAACACTTGGCTGTTCCAACATCTCACCGAAGAAATCGACAAGCGACTTTTGACCGCGCTGTCGACGCGGGATTTCGGATCGCTCCCCAATACGATGAGCATCAACCTCAATATCAGCACGGTCATGTCCCGGGACTTCCGGCCCTTCGAAGAGGCGGTGGCGGAACACACCAACAAAGTGGTGATCGAATTCCAGCAGATCGATGTTTTCTCCGACATTCATCAGTATCGGTCGGCCCGCAATTACCTCTATGACCGGGGCTACGGCGTTCTCATCGACGGCATGAATCCGATCTCGTTGCGCCTGTTTAACCCCGGCGATCTGGACGCCAATTTCTTCAAAGTGGCTTGGGGCGAAGGCTTTACCGAGAGCGAATCCATCGAAGACCGGGCGGAAACCGCCGACCTGGTAGAGTCCGTCGGCGCCGAGCGCTTCATTCTCGCCCGAACGGATTCCGAAGACGCCATCAAGTGGGCGCTGGGTCTCGGCATCCGCCGGTTCCAAGGGTATTTCGTTGATAATCTGGTGCAGCGCCAGATGAAAAAGGACGGCGGGGCTGCGGCGGACAAGAAACCGGCCACCAAAGCCGGGGCGGCGTAGGAGGACGAGATGGCGACACCTCCCACCCCTCGTGGCGCAAGTCAGGAAAGCCTGCTCCTCGATTACCTGCACCGGCTTGATGAACACAAAGCCGGCCGGCGTGCTGTTCATGTGCACGTTTCCCGTCTGGAGGCACAAAACCGCCGGGAGCACCACGTGCGCATGGCCGCCGACACGTTTGACTACTTGGTCAAAATGCAGCTCGGTCAAATCTTCATTTTGAAGAACTCGGATATCTATTTCGTCTACAAAGGCGAGGCCCAGGAAGACGTCGAGACCGCGATCCTTAAATTGAGATTTTTGTTCTTCGACGACCCGATGCTGGTCAAGGAGAACGAGGAATCGAACCAAAAGTTCCGCACCTTCTTCAACGTGGAGCGGGACTACGACAAAATGTTGGGCCAGGTCCGGGCCATGGTCCATGCCGAAGAAGAGCGCGAAGAAAAAGAGTTGTCGAAAAAGAGCGGCGGCGCGACGGACGCGCTGAAACCCAAAGGCGAGGCTTTGTCGCCAAGGGTGCTGGGCCGGGTCATCCAGGCGTTGCAAAGTGCGGACATGACCAACATGGTCCGCCGACAGTTCACCTGCGGGCTGATTGGCAAGGCGACACCCCAGCCGCTGTTCAGCGAGCTGTTCATCTCCATCCGAGATCTTCGCGAGACCCTAATGCCGGGCGTTGATCTGGGGGTGAGTAAATGGCTGTTCAACTACCTAACCGAAACCCTGGACCGGCGAATGCTGGCCATGCTTGGCCGGTCGTCTGACCAATCCATCACCGGCGAGATCAGCGTCAATCTGAATGTCTCAACCTTGTTGTCGCCCGAGTTCATGGTGTTCGACGACAGCATCACCGCCGCCATGCGCGGCTCTGTCGTGGTGGAACTGCAGAAGGTCGATATCTTTTCCGACGTAAACGCTTTTTTCTTTGCCCGCGAGTTTGCCAAGGATAGAGGCTATCGTATTTGCATCGACGGCCTGACCCACGAGACCACTCATTTTATAAATCGGGAAAAGCTGGGCGCCGATTTGATCAAGCTGGTTTGGCAGAAGGAACTGGTGAAAGAAGTGGGCGAACGTAAGGTCAAACGCATGCTCAAGAAACTGGGCCCCTCCCGGGTCATTCTCTGCCGCTGTGATGATGAGGAATCTGTCGACTTCGGCCACGAGGTCGGCATCAGCATGTTCCAGGGCCGCCACATCGAAAACCTGATCGCCGAGGAAAACCGCCGGCGCGAGCTGGAAATGGCCCGCCGCCGCTCCCAGAATGCCGCCGACCTGATCGACGACTGATGCCGAGTTTACCGGGCGAAGACGCTGGTCCTCAGAATGTGCCGGCCATTGAAGTCTCCAATCTCCGCAAGTCCTATGACGGCAAGCCGGCCGTTCGTAATCTCAATTTTTCCGTCGCCCGTGGCGACATCGTGGCGCTTCTGGGCGGCAACGGCGCCGGCAAGACAACAACCATCGCGATGTTGTTGGGGGTGCTGATCCCCACCGCCGGGGAAATCAGGGTACTGGGCACGGACATGCGCCGGAACCGCCACGCTGTCCTGCCGCGTATGAATTTTTCCTCTCCCTATGTAGGCATGCCGGCCCGGCTCAGCGTGGAAGAAAACCTGATCGTCTATGCCAATCTTTACGGCCTCCGCAAAGTCAAAGACCGGGTCCGGGCCATGGCGGAAGAGCTGAATTTGCAGGATCTGCTGAAAACGCCCCTCGGCAAATTATCGGCCGGGCAAAAGACCCGGGCGTCGTTGGCCAAGTCACTGATCAACGAACCGGAATTGCTACTGCTGGATGAACCGACGGCATCGCTCGACCCGGATACGGCGGACTGGGTGCGCAGCTATTTTAAGGCCTATCGGGACCGGACCGGCGCCACCATCCTCTTGGCGTCCCACAATATGACCGAGGTAGAGCGCATTTGTTCTGACGTCATGATGATGAAGGACGGCCGCATCGCCGACCAAGGGACGCCAGCGGAATTGATCACCCGGTTCGGCCGTCAGAACCTGGAAGAAGTGTTCCTCGACATCGCCCGATCCCCGACAGCGGCCTTTCCGAACGTGGAGGCGGTCCCATGACCGGCGGCGTCGCTCAACGCATCTGGGGCATGGTGCTGCGCAATGCATTTGTCCTGCGCAAATCCTGGCCCCGTCTGCTGGACCTGGCCTATTGGCCGACCTTCCAGCTGTTGCTGTGGGGATTCCTCAGCACGTTCCTGCTGACCAACAGCTCGTGGATCGCCCAGGCCTCGGGCGTGCTGATCAGCGCAGTCCTTTTGTGGGATGTGTTGTTCCGCTCCAACCTGGGCCTATCGCTTACTTTCCTGGAAGAGATGTGGGCGCGGAATCTCGGCCAATTGTTCATCAGCCCCTTACGCCCGATCGAGATGATCGCCGCGTTGATGGTCATCAGTTTTATCCGCACCCTCATCAGCGTGACCCCTGCGGCGTTCCTGGCCATGCCGTTTTTCGGCGTCTGGGTGTTCGATCTGGGCATCGGCCTGGCAGCGTTCTTCTTTAACCTGCTGGCGATGGGGTGGGCGGTCGGTCTCCTGGTGTCCGGCCTGATCCTCCGTCTTGGCCTTGGCGCGGAGAACTTGTGCTGGTTTGTCATCTTTCTGATCGCCCCGATTACCGGCATTTACTATCCGGTGTCGGTTTTGCCGGAGTGGCTTCAACCCCTGTCGTGGGTTCTGCCGTCGACCTATGTCTTTGAGGGCATGCGTGCGGTCCTGTTCGAGAAAGTGTTCCATTGGGACCTGTTTTTCGGCGCGGTCGGGCTGAATATTGTCTACTTGGCGGTCTGCGGCGGCGTGTTCCTCTATATGTTCCGGGTGGCGCGGGAAAAGGGCTTGCTGCTGCAACAGGGCGAGTAACCACCCGTTAACCAAAATCTGGCACACAGATGCCCATGAAAAAGCGCTATTCTTTCCTGGGCCTTGTGCTCATATTGGCGTTGCTGGCCGGTTGCGTTTCCGCGCCCAAGGCACCCACGTCGCAACAGTTGGTGATGGACTCTCTGAAGACCTTGGAGGTCCTCAAAAAACGTGGCGATTTCCCGAAGTTCGAGGAGATGCTGAAAGACTCGGCGGGCGTCGCCATTTTCCCGGCGGTTTATAAGGCCGGCTTTTTCGTCGGCGCCGAGGGTGGCAATGGCGTATTGTTATCCCGCGACACCAAAGGCACCTGGGGTTATCCAGCGTTCTACACCATGGGCGCCGGCAGTTGGGGTCTGCAGTTCGGCGGTCAACGGGCAAGCGTGGTGCTGATCCTGCGTCACAAGGGTGCGGTGGAAGCCATCCTGAAACACCAAGGCAAAGTGGGCGCAGACGTTGAATTCGCGGTCGGTCCCAAAGGTTCTGGCGTGGGTGGCGGCATCACCACCAACCTGGCGGCCGACATTGTCGCTTATTCTGACGCCAAAGGCCTGTTCGGCGGTATGTCCGTGGAAGGTGCGGCGATCGTCCGCCGTAATGATCTGAACAAGGAATATTACGGCCAGGAAACCTCGCCCTCCGCCATCATTGTGGATCACGCCATGCGCAATCCGCAGGCCGACGACCTGCGCCGCTGGCTGACCTATCTCTAGGAATAATTTTCAGCTAAGAAATTGTTCGAGTTTGTTGAGTCCCGAGTCCGGGACTCAGAAACCGAAAGCGCGTTTGCGCCATCCACCCGCGCGCCGACAGCCGATCCCTGCCCCCGATATCTTGGTTTTGCTTCTCGGTGAAAGCTGAATATAGTGATTCATGCTCTCCGTAGCCTTTCCAAAAGCCAATGATGCATAGATCACCTCAACCCAACTCACCTGAAGCTCGCGATTCCGCATCTGTCATCCATCCCCTGACCAATCTTAAGACCCACCTGGAGAAGGGGGCCCTAGTGATCGAGAAGGGCGAAGGTGTCTGGGTGACGGACATCCATGGCAATAAGTATATCGAGGGCATGTCCGGCCTCTGGTGCCTGTCGTTGGGATATGGCCAGGATCGATTGGTTGAGGCCGCCACCGAGCAGTTGCAGCGTTTGCCGTACTATCATTTAACCAATCATAAGAGCCACCAACCGGTGATCGACCTGGCTGAGAAACTGCTCGAGATCGCGCCGGTGCCCATGTCCAAGGTCTGGTTCGCCAACTCCGGATCGGAAGGAAATGACAGCGCGGCACGAATTGTCTGGTACTACTGGCACGCCATAGGAAAACCCGAAAAGCGCAAGATCATCTCTCACCAGCGCGCCTATCACGGCAACACAATCGCCTCGGCAAGCCTTTCCGGCATGTATTACAACCACGCCTCGTTTGGTTTACCCCTCGAAGGCTTCCTGCATGTCACCCCGCCTCATCACTATCGCTATGCCAATCCGGATGAGACTGAAGAAGAATTTGCGAACCGCCTGGCCGATGAACTCGAAAACTTGATAGTGGCGGAGGGCCCGGAAACGGTGGCCGCCTTCTTCACCGAGCCGATCATGGGGTCCGGCGGTGTGATCGTGCCGCCACCTACGTATTATGAGAAGATCCAGGCGGTCCTGGAAAAACATGACATCCTTCTAATCGCGGACGAGGTGATCACGGCATTCGGGCGCACCGGAAATATGTTTGGCACAACCACCATGGGACTAAATCCGGATATGCTGGTTTGCGCCAAGGGATTGTCCAGCGCCTATCTACCGATTTCCGCCTTGATGATGAATGAACGCGTGTTTGACGTGATTTCGGAGGAAAGTAACCGGATCGGCGTTTTCGGCTTGAGCTTTACCTATTCGGGTCATCCGGTGTCTGCCGCCGTGGCCCGGGAAGCTTTGCAGATATACGAAGACGAAAACATCATCGATCATGTGCGGTCGATGGAGCCCCATTTTATGGGCGGTTTAAACCAACTTCTGGACCACCCCCTTGTCGGCGAGGTGCGCGGCAAGGGGCTGTTGGCCGGCGTGGAATTGGTTCAAGACAAAACCACCGGCGAGGCCTTCGACCCGAGTTGGTGCGTCGGGCCGTCATGCGTCGAGTTTGCCGAAGCGCACGGACTGATTGTTCGCGCCATCGGAGATACGATTTCCTTCTGCCCACCTCTGGTCATTGACCGGTCAGAAATCGACGAGCTTGTTTCAAGATTTAAGCACGCGCTGGATGACACCTATACGATTGTAAAGGAACGCGGGTGGCTCGCAACATGACCGTCCGCCGGATGGTTCGTACGTTGACGTGCATCGAATGCTGCTGATAGAGAACCGGACGACTGTCCGTGAAGGGAGACTGCAATGTCAGGGATGAAACCGGGAGAACGAGTCGCCTTTTCAACCATTGAGACTCGGCCACGTCTGTCTCTACCGGATGGCGGGCGGATCATCGTTTGGCCGATTCTGGCCTTGGAGGTCTGGAATATCGAAAGAGCCATGGCGCGAATGGTGATTTCACCGCCCCAGGGGGTCCCCCAAACCCCAGATCATCCAAATTGGTCCTGGCATGAGTACGGGATGCGGGTGGGCTTCTGGCGAATTAAGAAGATGCTCGATTCACTGTCAATTCGGCCGACAGTTACCCTCAACGCGAGGGTCTGTGAAGATTACCCCGAAGTCGCTTCGGCCTGCCTTGATGCAGGATGGGAGTTTAATGCTCATTCTTATGAGCAGCTACCCATGCACAAACTGGATGACGAAAGGGAGGTCATTGACCATTCCCTGAATGTGATTGAAACGTTTTGCGGCAAACGGCCGCGCGGTTGGTTTGGGCCAGGCCTGACCCAAACGTTCGAAACGCTGGACCACTTATCCGCGGCGGGAATTGAGTATATCGGCGACTGGGTCCTTGATGACCAACCGGTTTGGGTGCGCACCGCCCATAAGCCGGTTGTCGCCCTTCCCTATAATTACGAACTCCATGACATCGTCATGATGAATATCCAAAACAATGAATCCCAGATCTATCGAGACCGCGCGCTGGATTACTTCAATACACTGTGCGAAGAAAGTCAGGATGGACATCCAAGAGTGATCGCCCTAGCCATGCATTGCTATTTGTCCGGTTCACCCCATCGCATTTCGTATGTGCGCGAAGCCTTCGAGTACATTCTGTCCAAACCCGGCGTTGTCTGCTGGGACGGAGAACAGATGCTCGACTGGTTCACGGATCAACTTGAGGCGCCGGCCGGCTAGAGAGGAAAATGATGGACGATCCCGTAAACTGCCTGGTTCCTGAAAACCTCCCGTCGCACATCGAGGGGGCATCGGATGGCCCTTTGTCGGGTCGAACTTTCGTCGCCAAGGACCTTTTCAACGTTGCCGGGCATCGGACATCCAACGGCAGTCCGGACTTTCATAACCACGCGGTTCCATCCCCGTCCAATGCAGCGGTTATTGATAAATTGCTATCAGCTGGCGCGACGTTGCTGGGCATGACAATTTGTGATGAGTTTTTCTACAGCCTGACCGGCGCCAATGCCCATTACGGCACGCCAGTGAATCAAAGAGCGCCCGGGAGGTTGCCGGGCGGATCGTCGTCGGGCTCGGCCGCGGCGTTGACGGCGAACATGGCGGATTTTGCCTTGGGTTCCGATACCGGCGGATCGGTTCGCATCCCAGCCTCCTTTTGCGGCTTGTGGGGTATCCGTCCGACCCTGGGACGGGTATCGCTCGACGGCGGAAGGGCAATGGCGCCAAGCTTCGACACTGCCGGCTGGTTTACCAATGATGCAGCCCTTCTATCGCTGGTAGGCTCTATCGTCCTCGAAGGCGACGCCAACCGGGATGAGATCACCCGCCTCATCATCGCGGATGATATTCTCGCCAGAACTGACACGTCGGTGGCCGAGGCCTTCAATACCTGGATAAGAGGCGCCGACCTTGAAATAACCGAAACTGTAACAATGTCGGACGAGGGCCTGGACACCTGGTGGAATGTATTTCGCGTCATCCAAGCGGGTGAAGTTAAGACAACGAACCTTCCTTGGGTGCGGGACCACCAAGCCAATTTGGGACCCGGCATCAGCGAACGGTTTAAAATGGCCGAGGGGATCAGCGATGAAGAGCTGGCCGCCGCCCGCGGCGCAAAAAGTAACATCGTCAGAAAAATTAACGCTGTGGTGACGCCGGGAACAATTCTGGTCATGCCGACAGCGCCGTGCATTGCACCAAGGATTGACGCCGAAGAGTCATCACTTGAATCCTTTCGCTCCAATACGATGGCATTGACGTGCATTGCGGGTCTTGCGGGATTGCCCCAGGTTTCCATGCCTATGTTGACGGTCGAAGGCTGCCCGGCAGGTGTCTCTCTTGTCGGCGCGCGTGGGTCGGATGAACAAATCTTGGAACTCGCACTGCGCTTCACTGACGCCGGCTGAGATTTTTGAATGCTGGCGCTGACGGCCCGGTCTAGTACTCCACGAACTCCAGGACCTTGTCGATTTTCTCGAACAGCTTATCCAGCTCATAGAGCGCTACCGCCCCTTTGCGTTTTTCCAGCGCGATGCGATCATCGGTGTCTCCCAAGGTTGTCCGCAGGGGCAGGAACATTTCCGCGACCAGATTGTAAAAGCCTGGCTCGGAGAGTTCCCAATCCACGTCGGCGGCGACGGCCCCGTTCACCAAGGGCACGAACCAATCCATGCGTTTCACCAAGTCCTCGAAATAGGGCAAGAACGCGATTAACGCGTCCAGGCAAATCATCTGCGCTTCTTTATCGGCGTAGAGCATTTCCCAATTGAAGTCGTTTTCGTTGCCCTTACTCAGCCGGCCGACGACTGTCCGGCACTTGGCTTGAAACTCCTCAATCACTTCCGGGCCCAGCATCTTGTCCATGGCAATGAAGAAGCCCGGCAAGACCGCCCGGGTCACACAAGCCTCGCCATCATCCTCGACCCTGTCCGGTGCAAACAGGCCGGCAAAGCTGTTCACGATCAGCCGGTCAAACGGATATTGCCGGGCGTGATCAAAGGCCGCCCGTTCCCGCGCCCGCACATATTGATCGAACGACATCTCGAAGATTTTTTCGAGATCCGCCCGCTTGCTTTCAAACTCATGGGTCAGACGGTTGATATCATCGACAGTCAGATAGCCGCCCCGCTTTCGCGCTTCGGTTTTTAGCCGGTCGGTAAACGTGGTCACAACAGTTTCAGCCAGAATCCGGCTTTGATCCTGCACCGAGCCCGGCGCACTAGGGGCAACGGGCTGTGCCGGCGCGGGCTGTGCCACGGCGGGCTGCGAGGGGGCCGCTTGCGGCGCCGCCCGAGGTGCGGGTTGCGGCATCGGCTGGGGCGGAGACGGCGGCGGCGGGGGAGCTGCCTGAGTTTGATAACTCTGTGGCTGAGGCAGCGGTTTCGCCGGTGGGGGCGTCGCGGCCTTGGCCACTTCCGGCCGATGCGCCACGCGCTCATCCGGCGTATCTCCCCAGACCACCTGCTCTACCAGATATTCGTTGGTCGCTTTTGTATCGGCCATGGAACATTCTTACCGATTTCAAACACCAATATCCAGGCGGGATTTCCCACACGGCGATGGTGCGCCGGGCACGGCGTTGACACTGGCGCGGGCAGTCTCTAATGCTTAGCGATCGAAGGTTCCGGCGCCGGAGACACAGCCGCCATACCGCTGAAATTTCATCGAATCGGACGATCTTTATGACCTCAGAGCTTGCCATAGCGCTGGCCCAAATCAATCCCACCGTCGGCGATGTCGTGGGCAATATCGAGCGTATCCGTCAGGCGCGAAAAGATGCCGCAGGCAAGGCCGACTTGGTGGTCACGGGAGAACTCGCCGTGTCCGGTTATCCGCCTGAGGATCTGGTGCTGAAACCGGCTTTTTTGCGGATGATCGAAGAACATGTTGAAACCCTGGCCAAGGAAACCGCCGACGGCGGTCCGGCCATCCTGACCGGTGCGCCTTGGCGGGAGGAAGACAAGCTCTATAACGCCGTGCTGCTGTTGGAAGATGGTAAGATTTCGACCAAACGGTACAAACACTTGCTCCCCACTTATGGCGTATTCGACGAGGATCGGGTGTTTGACCAAGGTCCTGTCCCCGGCCCGATTCCGTTCAAGGATGTACGCCTGGGCGTCATGATCTGCGAAGACATGTGGGAGCCCGACGTGGCCGAAGGGCTTCAGGAATCCGGCGCGGAACTGCTGCTGGTGATTAACGGCTCCCCGTTCGAGGCGGATAAGCCTGACATGCGGCTCAATCTGGCGGTCGCCCGGATCGGCGAGTGCGATCTGCCGCTGGCCTATGTCAATTTGGTCGGCGGCCAGGATGAGCTGGTCTTCGACGGCCGCTCCTTCGTGCTTAACCGTGATCGGGAACTCAAGGCCCTGGCCATGCCCTGGGAAGAAGAGATCATGTTCACCAAATGGCAAAATAGCGGGGACGGCTGGGCCTGCGTCGAGGGGGAGATCAACACCGTGGGCGGCGCGCCGGAAGACGAGACCTTGGCGCGCATCTACCGGGCCATGGTGCTGGGCTTGCGCGACTATGTCCGCAAGAACCGCTTCCCAGGGGTGATCCTGGGCCTGTCCGGCGGTATCGACTCCGCGCTCTCCGCGGCGGTGGCGGTGGACGCGATCGGGCCGGACAAGGTGCAGTGCGTGATGATGCCGTCGCCCTACACTTCGCAGGAAAGCCTGGACGACGCGGCGGAAGCGGCGCAGCTTCTCGGCCTTAAATACGACACCGTACCGATTGAGGCCGCCATGCAGGCGTTCGACGGCATGCTGGCGCCCCTGTTCGAGGGACTGGACGCCGACACCACGGAAGAGAATATCCAGGCGCGGGTTCGGGGCATGTTGGTCATGGCGCTTTCCAACAAGCTGGGCTACATGCCGCTGACCACCGGCAACAAATCGGAAATGTCGGTCGGCTACGCGACTCTCTATGGGGATATGTGCGGCGGCTATTCAGTGTTGAAAGATGTCTACAAGACGACCGTGTTTGCCGTCTCCCATTGGCGGAACCGGGTCCACCCACGGGACTCGCTTGGACCCGAAGGCCGGGTCATCCCGGAGCGGATCATCACCAAAAAGCCATCGGCCGAACTTAAGCCCGATCAGTTCGATGAAGACACTCTGCCGCCTTACGACGTGCTGGACGATATCCTCCAATGCCTGATTGAAGGGGAGCGCGCCGTCTCGGAGATTATCGAGCGCGGCCATGACCCGGACGTGGTGCGCCGGGTCTGGCGCATGCTGGACCGCGCCGAATACAAGCGCCGCCAGGCGCCACCGGGGGTAAAGATCACGTCCCGCGCCTTCGGCCGCGACCGCCGCTATCCGATCACCAACGGTTTCACGAACCTGGTGTGAGTTACAAAGATCAAACACCTCGTTGGAGTTTGTTAACCACAGAGATCACAGAGAGATTAGAAGAGGAAGTGAATTCCGTTGTATACTTATAATTCGTCATGCCCGGACTTGATCCGGGCATCCATGTTTAATGAAAAGGTGGACCCGCGGATCAAGTCCGCGGGTGACGGAAGAGAGTGGCGTGTTCATTGTGCTCTGTGGTTTAAATTTTTTGAGTAATAATTCTATTCTTTAGATGTCATGACCTTACAACTCTACAACACGCTGACGCGGCAGAAAGAGGCGTTCCAGCCGATCAGCAATGACACGATCGGCATGTATGTCTGCGGGCCGACGGTCTACGACTATGCCCATATCGGCAATGCGCGGCCGGTCATCGTGTTCGACGTGTTGGCCAGGCTGTTGCGCCACGCCTATCCCGACGCGGGAGTGACGTATGTCCGGAACATCACCGATGTGGACGACAAGATTATCGCCGCCCATCAGGAGACCGGCCAGCCCATCGAAGAGATCACCAAGCGCACCACCGATGCATTCCACGCCGATATGGCGGCGCTCGGCAATCTGCCGCCGGATGTAGAGCCGCGCGCCACCGGCCACATTGCAGAGATGATTGCTCTTATCGAAGACCTCATCGCCAAGGGCCATGCGTACGAGAACGACGGACATGTCTTGTTCAACGTGCCGTCCATGGACGACTACGGGAAACTGTCGCGCCGCAACCGCGATGAACTAATCGCCGGCGCACGGGTCGAAATTGCACCCTATAAGAAAGACGCGGCGGATTTTGTCCTATGGAAACCGTCCACCGAGGATCAACCCGGCTGGGACAGCCCGTGGGGAAATGGGCGGCCAGGCTGGCACATCGAATGCTCCGCCATGTCGGAAAAATACCTGGGCAAGACGTTCGACATCCATGGCGGCGGCGTGGATCTAGTCTTCCCTCACCATGAGAACGAGATCGCCCAGAGCCGTTGCGCCCACGGCCCGGAGACCTTCGCCCAAGTGTGGATGCACAACGGCTACCTGATGGTCGAGGGCGAGAAAATGTCCAAAAGCCTGGGCAACTTCATCACCGTGCATGACCTGTTAAAAGAGCATCATGGCGAAACCATCCGGCTCTGCATGCTGATGACCCACTACCGCCAGCCGATCAACTGGACCAAGGCCGGGCTGGCGCAAGCGAAGGATGCGCTGGACCGGTGGTATGGAGCCTTGCGCGCCTCACCACCCACAGAGCAATCCGCGAGCGTGACAACAGGACTGATTGACGCCCTTTCCGACGACCTTAATACGCCGCAGGCAATTGCCGTGCTCCACGAGTTGGCCAACGACGTGAACAGGTCTGAAGACGGATCAGTCAGTGCCAATTTGCTAGCCGCCGCCAACCTGTTGGGTCTCCTGCAACTCGATCCCGAAAACTGGTTTAAGTGGCAGCCGGAGGGGGCGGCAGGTCTCAGCGACGCCGACATCGATGCGCTGATCGAGGAACGCACGGCGGCGCGCGCCAACAAGGATTTCGCGACCTCCGACCGCATCCGCGACGAACTCGCCGGGCAAGGCATCATCCTGGAAGACGGGCCGGGCGGCACCACCTGGAAACGGGGTTAAGACTTAATCTCGACCGGTTCGGGATCGGCCTCGATCCCCGCCGCATTCGCCAACAGTTTCCCACCGATCAACAGCAAGACCAACAGCACCAGCGCGGCAGCAATGCCCATCGCCACCTGCAACCCGGTGAATTCCGCCAGGGCGCCGATGGCCAGCGTGCCAAAGGCGGGCCCGCCGACCGAAGCGGCCAGATTAACGCTGATCACCCGCGCCCGGTATTCGTCTTCCACCACGTTCTGCACCAGGGTCGTTCCGCAGGTGCCTACATTGCCGATGAACGCGCCGGCGAAGAAACAGGCGACGAAGGCGACCGCCACCACGCTGTTGGACACGAATACTAATAAAGACACAGACGCACCCACGGCGCAGAGAAGAAGTATCCTAGTGGTGCCCTGGGTGCGTCCCCGGATCGACAAGAGAACCGCCCCGATCAGCGCGCCGACGCCGGCGGAGGCCAACATGTTGCCGAGACCTTGTTCATCCAGATGAAACACGGTCTCGGAAAACCCGGCCATCAGATTGTAGAACGGCCGGAGCATCATCGCCGCGGCCACAGCCAGCGCCAAGATCAGTTTCAAATGCCGGTTCGCCATAATGTAGGCGATGCCTGCCCGGATGTCGGCGGCCAGCGCCGGAATCATGGCCCCTTCCCGCTTCCGGCCCGGCATCGGGTTGACGATCTGCACCCGGATCAACGCGGTCAGCAGACACGCCATACCGATGGCGCTGGCAAAATAGGCGACGGCGGCCCCTCCCGGTTCCCCGAAATAAGTGTTTCCGGTGGCTAGCACGAACCCACCGAGCGCCGGGCCGGTAAAGCTCGCGGTGTAGTAGGTCGCGCCGTTCATGCTGATCGCAGCGGCCAAGTTCTTGCGTTCCAATAGCTGAGGGATCAGCGCCTGACGGGAGGGAAAATCAAAAGACATAAAAATCCCCTGCACCGCTGTCAGCGTGAGCAGGAGTATCGGCGTCATCAGCCCGGACAGCGTCAGGATGCCGACTGCGGTCGACATGCTGACACCCAACACCATGGCGATCATGGCGGTCCGCCGGTGCCCGTATCGGTCCGCAACGGCGCCGGCGACCGGCCCCAAAATGAACAAAGGCGCCAAATAGGCAAAACCCACAGCCCCCAGCCAGCCAAACGAATGCGTCAGGTGGAACATCAACCATTGGGCAGTGACGTGGAATATCCAGACCCCGTGGGCGGAAAACACGTGGCCATACCAATAACGCCGGTAGTTGGTGCTGGAGAGCGCCCGCCCGATGCCACCAAAATAAGAGGAGAAGTCCCGCTGTCCCGCCATCCGCCACATCTACCCCTTGGCGGGGTAGAGGTAAAACACAATGGAGGCGGTTTCGAGTCGGTAACCTATGATTCTTAGAATGTTAAGCAGTTAACATTATAATTGTAATAATATGATTCAATTTTTAGGTTATGATTGTGGCTGCCGTTAAACACTTATAATAAGCCGGAGAACAGCCGCATCAGCCCCCGATTGGATCCCAAATGATAACAACAACACTTCGGGAGAGGCTCTGTGTTTGGGAAAACGTATTGGGCGACTCTATTCACGCCGGAAACTTGGGCTGAGTTCGTCGCATCAGGTGAGAAAATAGCCGGTTTTCCAAAAAACCGGTGGAACACGGTGAAACAAATGGCGCCCGGAGATGTGCTGATTTGCTATCTGACCGGCGTGTCTCAATTGATCGGCGTGTTGGACGTCACCGGCGAGCCTTTCTGGGGACAGGAAGCCATCTGGTCGAGCAAGGCTTTTCGTTCCCGCGTCCCGGTCACGCCCCGGATCATGCTGGATCAGCGCCACGGGGTGCCCATCTCCTCCCTGAAGAACGAGTTGAGCATCTTCACGGCGGGCAAGTCGCCGCGATCCTGGACCACCCATGTCCGCCGCTCCCCGACCAAATGGCCGATTAAAGATGGCGAGAGAGTGGTTCAACGCCTGGAGAAGGCCGCTCCCGTTCCGGAGCCTGTCGAACTCTCCCCGGAACCCGAAAACCCTGAACCGAAACCGCCCGGTCTGTTATTGCGTACACCAAAGAATGAAGCGTCGGCGCACCTGCATATTCAATGGCAATTGGCCAAGCTGGGAAACGATCTGGGGCTGGAGGTCTGGGTCGCCCGCAATGACCGTTCGCGGGAAATCGATGGCCGCCAATTCAGTGACCTGGAAGGCCTATTGGTGGAGCTTCCGGTGCTGTTTGAGCCCCAGACCCGCGCCATCATCGAGATGATCGATGTGATCTGGTTGAAGGGTCCAACTATTGTCGCCGCTTTCGAAATCGAAAACAGCACGTCCGTCTATTCCGGCCTCCTCCGCATGTCGGACCTGGTGACCCTACAGCCCAATCTCAGCATTCCATTGTTTCTGGTCGCACCCGATGCGCGGCGGAAAAAGGTGATGCGGGAAATCAACCGCCCGACGTTCTCGGGCCAAATACCCTGCTTGTCCCATATCTGCCGCTTCATCTCGTTTGAACGGCTGCGCAACAAGCTGGTGGAAACAGAGGCTTATATCCACCACCTAAACCCATCCATCATTTTCGAATTTTCGGAAAGCTGCCACCATCGAAACGATCCGCCGCCTAAATATCCTTTTTCCAATCCGGCCATGTATAGAAAATAACTTGGCGGACCTGTCCTGATATGGACAAATGTTTCCCGGTTTCCGGGGAGGACAATCCGTGCAGAAGATTAATGACATTTCCACCAGTGTTCTGGAGATCCCCTTTGATAAACCGATCCGCAGCGCCCTCGGCACCTATGTTGGGGCGGATTGGGTTGTCGTGCGGGTACGGAGCGAAGACGGGATCGACGGCTACGGCTATTCCATGTCCCTGGACCGGCGCGGCACAAAAGCCGTGGTCTCCTATGTCGATGAAGACTTAAAGCCACTAGCCATGGGCCAGGATGCAAGCGGGCCTGAAACGCTTTGGAAACGCATGTGGGCGCCCAACAAGGCGCGGATGCGGGGCGGCGTCGGCGTGCATGCGCTTTCCGCCGTGGACACCGCCATCTGGGACATTGCGGCCAAGGCCGCCGGTCAAAGCCTGTTCGACATGTTGGGCGGCACGGATCGGGATGTGCCGGTCTACGGGTCCGGTGGCTGGCTCTCCCTCAGCGATGAGGAACTGATCGCCGAAGCACAGGAGCACGCTGAACGGGGCATCAATTCTTATAAGCTGAAAATCGGCGGTGATCGGGATAGGGCGCGGATCGAACTGTTGCGCCGCGAAATGGGCGACGGCTTTATCCTCTACACCGACGCAAACCAAACCTATTCCGCAGAACAAGCGATCGAGACGGCAACGTGGCTAGCCGATTATGACGTCGGCTGGCTAGAGGAGCCGGTGCTGGCCGATTGCCCCTGGGATTTGCAAACCGTGGCCGAGAACAGCCCCATTCCCATCGCCGCGGGGGAGAACGTGTACTTCGACTGGGGCTTCCGGGATATCTGTGATCGCAAGGCCGCCGCTTTTCTGCAGCCGGATATCGGCCGCTGCGGTGGCGTCACCGAATGGGACAAGATCGCCAAAAGGGCGGACGCCGGCGGTGTGAAGCTCACCAGCCATCTGCTGCACGAACTGAGCACCACCATGATCGGCGCGTATGACAGTGGCTTCGCCGTCGAGTATATGAATTTCTTCAAGGTCAATCCCTTCACCGAGGATTACACGGTCACCAACGGATGCCTCCGGGCGCCCGACACCCCCGGCCACGGGGTGACGTTTACGGACGAGGCTTTTGCCGCCTTCCGGGTCTCGTAGGTTTGCAAAATTGAGTAAAATGGGCATTTGTCCGGCCGAACTGAAATCACGTGTTGCCGCGCTGGCGGCGCGCCGACCGGATTAAAGTATCTTGCAGCTATCGGCCAAGGAGTAAATGAAATGGCTTTTTGGATCACCGTTGAAGACCGGGAACCGGTGCTGGATCAGCAAAATGCCGGCGAGATTTCACTGGGCGACGGCAGCCGCGAGGCGAATAACCGGCTCAACCGGGGGGATTTTGTCATCGTCTATAGCCCCATGGAGGGCGATCCGGACGATGATGAGCCGGTCGAAAACTTTGTCGCCATCGGCCGCGTGGCCGACGATGTCTCCCATGGCGCCCCCGGCGGTAATGACGATAGGTTTTGCCGGAAGCTGGCTTATCTGGCTTGCGTTGAAACCCCGGCCGAGCCGCTCATGGGCGAACTCACGTTCATTCGTGATCCCGACGACTGGCGGGGGACATTCGCCAACCAGCTGCGGCGGATCGATAACAACGACTTCCTGGTCATCGCGGAAGCGATGCTTCCCCCACCTATTTTCCAGAAGGTTCAGAAAATGGCGGGTAGCGGGTTCTAGGGCAGAGAGCTTCAGACCTGTAGCAACGCGTCGATCTCTGCCTGATCCATGGTTTTAGAACTGCCGTGGATGATGCCGCCTGCTACATCCATCAACCGTTCGATGGAGCGCACGGATTCCGTGGCAACCAGCCGGAGGTGATCTTGGTTATCCTTCTCAATCTGACTCTCCAATCGGTCGATGACCACCTCTACCAACCTATTCAATTGATCTATCGTCTGTTCAAAAGCCCGCTTAAAATTGGCGGGAACATGGGGATAGACCTCAATCGCCAACTCCCTATCGGCGACCGTACTTTCGCGGAAATGGTCTTCGTAGGATTTCGGCGCCCAGGCCCTGGCCTCGTTCAAAATCTCCGGCATATCAGACACCATCTGCAGGAGCATCACCACTTCATTGAAATGGTTGAGATAGTCGGTCGCCAATAGGGTTTGCTCATTGATATTGGAGCCGCGAACCCGCTCCTTCAGGCCGGCAATTTCGGCATCCATTTCGACATTCTGGCCGTCCATGGCGGCGTCCAACATGCTCGTTTCCGGGTCAGTCATCCGTCATTTCGATCCCTTGCAGCCGTCCGGCGGCAAGACATCATTTTTAACATGGTGATCCGATCGAGGAATCCAAGCAAATAACTGCATCGGAAATACGGGTATTTCCATCCCAGTTTCCTCTAACCCATTTAAAAAACATGATAAATCTGTTGACTTTCAACCTTCACGCCTCTTTATAACCGTGCTTATTGACGCTTTTTGCAGGTAAACAGGCCGAATATGACTGCCAATCGGCACATTTCGCATCTTAACCGGCCCCGGACGGCGCATCGTCCGGTGACCAATGACGCCTGTATGATTTCCGCGATTATTTTAGGCGGTGGGGCCCGTCGAATTAGGCGCCCCTGAACGGCACAGCCCAGGCTGCGGGCGTTCAGGGGATGATTTCTGCCCATTCGACACAAAAATTCATCATTTGAAAGGCCCGGTCCGATGACCAACCAAGCAAGTTCCAACCGCGTATATCTGTTCGACAGCACGCTTCGCGACGGCGCGCAAACCCAAGGCATTGACTTCAGCGCCGAAGACAAGGCCGCGATTGCCTGCGATCTGGATGCGCTGGGGATTGATTACGTCGAAGGCGGCTGGCCCGGCGCCAACCCGACCGACGACACGTTTTTCGCCGCTCCGCCGCAGCTCAAAACCGCCAAACTGACGGCCTTCGGCATGACCCGCCGTTCGGGCCGCAGCACCGACAATGATCCGGGGCTGAAGGCCCTGCTCGACCCCAGGACGCCGGTGGTCTGCATCGTCGGCAAAACCTGGGATTTCCAGGCGGAGGTCGCATTGGGCGTCGAGCTCGACGAGAACGTCCAAATGATCGCCGACTCCATTGCCCATGCGGACAAGAACGCCAAAGAGGTGGTCTTCGATGCAGAGCATTTCTTTGACGGCTACAAGGCCAACTCCGAATACTCGGTCCGCTGCCTGAAAGCGGCCTTGGATGCCGGCGCCCGCTGGATCGTGCTGTGCGACACCAACGGCGGCACCCTGCCCCACGAGGTTGAGGAAATTGTCACCGAGGTAGCTAAGACCATCCCCGGCGAGAAGCTCGGCATCCACTGCCATGACGATACGGGCAATGCGGTGGCCAACAGCTTGGCCGCCGTGCGTGCCGGTGTGCGGCAAGTGCAGGGAACACTGAACGGACTTGGGGAACGCTGTGGCAACGCCAATCTGATTACCCTACTGCCCACACTCACCCTCAAGATGGGGTTCGAGACCGGGGTCACGCCGGACGGATTAAAACAACTTTCCCATATCTCCCACTCTCTGGACGAGCGGCTCAACCGGGCGCCGGACAGGGGGGCGCCCTATGTGGGCGAACGTGCCTTTACCCACAAGGGCGGGCTGCACGTTTCGGCAGTGGAGAAAGATCCCAAATGCTATGAACATGTCGAACCCGAGCTGGTCGGCAATCGGCGGCACATTGTGGTGTCGGATCAGGCGGGCCGGTCGAATATATTGGCTATGTTCCGGGATGTGGGGATCGACGTGGACGCCAACGATCCAAAGGTCATGCGCCTGGTGGAAACGGTGAAGGAGCGGGAGTTCGGCGGCTATGCCTATGACGGCGCGGAAGCCAGCTTCGAGCTTTTGGCGCGCCGGACGCTCGAAAATGTGCCGAACTATTTCAAGCTGAATAGTTTCCGCGTCATCGACGAACGCCGCTGGAACGCCCGGGGCGAGATTGTCACCTTGTCGGAAGCCACCATCAAAGCCAACGTGGGTGGCGAAGATTTCATGACCGTGGCCGAAGGCAACGGCCCAGTGAACGCCCTGGATTCGGCGCTGCGGGAAGTGCTGGTGCCGCGCTATGCGGAACTCGCCGATCTGCGTCTGGTCGATTATAAGGTGCGTATCCTGACACCGAATGACGCCACGGGGGCCATCACCCGGGTCATGATCGAAAGCGCGGACTCAAACGGCGAACGCTGGTCGACGGTTGGCGTGTCCGCAAATATCATTGACGCCTCCTACGAGGCGCTTCGGGACTCCATCATCTATAAGCTCTATCGGGATGGCGCCGCCGCCGCTCCCGCGGGCGAACGCACCGCGGCTCAATAGTCTCGGCGCATGAGCGGGCCCGCCGTCATTCTGGTAGACCCCCAGTTGGGGGAAAATATAGGGATGGTCGCGCGCGCCATGCTGAATTGCGGTCTGACCGATTTGCGGCTGGTCCGCCCCCGGGACGGCTGGCCCAACGAAAAAGCGGTGAGCGCATCTAGCGGTGCCGACATGGTGGTCTACCGGGCCAAACTGTTCGACACCACATCCGAGGCGATTGCCGATCTGAATCGAGTTTATGCCGCCACCGCAAGGGACCGGGACATGACCAAGGCGGTGGTGACCCCGGCCGGCGCGGCATCTGAAATTCGGGCCCACGGCACGGCAGGAACCGGTGTGATCTTCGGCGGCGAGGCCAAGGGACTCAAAAACGATGATGTGGCCCTGGCGGACAAGATTCTTACCGTACCCTTGAACCCGGATTTTAAGTCCCTCAATCTGGCGCAATCGGTGCTGCTGGTGGCTTACGAGTGGTTCAAGCTGGGCGACGACACGCCGGATAGCCACACCATGACGCCCGGCACCCGCCCGGCCAACAAGGAGGAACTCCTTGGCCTGTTCGAGCATCTGGAAGGCGCGCTGGATGACAGCGGTTTTATGCATGTGCGGGAAAAACGGCCCATCATGGTGCGCAATCTGCGCAACATGCTACAGCGGGCCGGTCTCACCGAACAGGAAGTCCGCACACTGCGCGGTGTGATCAAAAGCCTGACGTATCGCAGGGAGACTTAGCGGACCTCGTCCACGCCCCGCCGCGCCAGTTCATCGGCCCGTTCGTTTTCAGGATGCCCGGCATGACCCTTCACCCAGCGCCAATCGATCTCGTGGCTGGCAGCCAGTTCATCCAGTTCCCGCCAAAGATCGTGATTGGCGCGATAGCCGCCACCCTTCACCTTGAAGTCCTTCGCCTTCCAGCCGGCCAGCCACTCGGTCATCCCTTTCTGCACATATTGGCTGTCGGTATAGATTGTAACCCGGCAGGGTTTCTTCAGCGCCCGCAACCCCTCTATCACGGCCTGAAGCTCCATACGGTTGTTGGTGGTGTCAGGTACACCGCCGAATACCTCTTTCTCTTCGCCTTTCCAGCGCAGGATCAATCCCCAGCCACCGGGACCGGGATTGCCGCTACATGCGCCATCGGTGAAGAGTTCGACTTGTGTGTTCGAAGCCATGGCGCCTTTTAGCGGATTTGCCGGCCTATTTCGAACCCTTTGCGCAGCCATTTCATCTGTGATGACCCCCACAGCGCCCACAATCGAAATCGACTAGACTCTTAAGTATTACTGCTAGTTGGGATGAAAACCGGAATTTGGTATCATCTACAACAGCTTAGCCTATATTTTAATGATTGATTTAACGCGGGACTCCCGGTGAACAATTCCAGGTCAAAACCTCTGAGAATGTGCGGGCTGGCGGCCATCATGGTTGCGGCCTCCGTCGTCCAGCAGGCGCCCCCCCTTCGGGCCGCCATTCTTGATGATTTGCCGGAGGTCATGAGCGAAGAACTTCTGGGCGGCGATGAATTGACCCAGCGGGTGCAGAGGCACCTGCAGAGCATGGGACTCTACCAGGGCCCGGCCGACGGCAAGATGAGCAAAGACCTGGGAGAAGCCATCAAAAGGTACCAGAGTATGCTGGGTCACAAAGTGGACGGCACTGTTACTGACAAGCTGTTGGAACACCTGGACACCCAGTCCAAAGTCGGGGCCATGCTGAATCGTCTCGACTCGGTCCGCGAAACCAACATCGAATCCGCCCGGGCCGCGCTTTTGAAAAACGAAGAGACCCGTGCGCTGCTGGAGCAGAACCGCAATCAGGAAATCGCTGATCCAACACGGGACTCCACCCCCTGTTTCCGCAAACCCGATGAAAAATGCCTGCTGGAAGAGGCCATTGAAAGCGCCAAGGCCATTCACCGGTCCGAACTGCGGGACTGGGCCTTTGGCGAAATTCTGGTGGCCCAAACCAAAGCGGGGCTGACCGACGACGCCATTGGCACGGTGCGCCGCATCGGTGATGCCCGCCTGATCATCGTTGCGCTGAGAGACATCGCCCGCGCCCATGCGCAAGCCGGCCGGATCGAACAAGCCCTAGAGGCAGTGCAGATCATTCCTGATCGCTTCAAGCAGATGGAAGCGCTCGCCGCAATCGCCGATATCCAGCTTAAACGGGATGACGGCGACGGCGCCCATGAAACCGCGACACAGGCGATCGCATTCGCCACAACCCTGCGAAACCCGCTGCACCAGGTATCGGTGCTGGCCCAAATGGGCGTGATCCTCAACAAGGTCGGCGATCCTGAGAGCGCCCAATCCGCGCTGGAAGAAGCGCAGTCCTTGATCCGGAGCTCCGAGGTGCAGGACCAATTGAACAAGCTGGAAAAAGGCGCCGCGCTTCGCCATATCGCCGCCGCCTTCTCTGAAATTGGTCAGCAGACTCGCGCCCTAAAGCTTATCGAGGAGGTCTCCGGGCAGTTCGACCGCACTGCCGTTCTGATGAGCGCCGCCACCTCGCTCGCCAATGCCGGCGAAACGGAAAGCGCCATGGAAACCGCCATGAAGATCAAATCCGGCCGGTACCGTTCGGTGGTGCTTGGACGTATTGCCGTCGCGTACGCCCGCCAAAAGAACCTGGATAAGGCCATGGATGTCATTGACGAGGCGATGGACACCACCAACGACGTAGAACTTCCATACGCCCGGTCGTACGCCATCAGCCAGTTGACTCACGCCCTGATCGAGATCGGCACCACGATTGACAAAGGTCTATTGCCTATGGCGGTGGATACCGCCCAGGAAATTGAGAATGACCGGCTCCGCGCCTTCATGCTGTGGTCGGTTTCCGGCGTGCTCGCCGACAATGGTCTGAAAGAGGCCCATGACAAAGCAGAGAAACTGGCCCGCGATGCGACAGATGCGATCGGCAGCAGCCTGAGCCAGGTCTGGATGCTAAGTGACCTCGCGAGCGAAGATCTCCGACGCGGTCGCAAGGACCGGGCCGCTAACGCCTTCAATCAAGGAATTGTCATCGCCGAGTCCATTCACAATGCCTGGGGGCGCGCCCGGGCCCTGGCCAAAATGGCCTCCACTCTCAGCGACATTTCGAACTAGGGCGCTTTCGGCGCGGTTTAACGGCGTGTAAGCTTGCCCGCGGCAGACGGCTTGTCTAAAGTCGAGGCCGTTCTCGAATTATCAACATCACCTTCCGGGAGGCCCAAAATGACTGATCCTGTCGTTGCCCAAGAAACCCCTTATCGCGTCGAACTGAAGGCGGGCGAACGCTATGCCTGGTGTTCTTGCGGATTGAGCCAAAAACAGCCGTTCTGCGACGGCGCTCATAAGCAGACGGATGACCTAAAGCCCAATGTGTTCACGGCGGAGAAGGACGAAACCGTCTCCTTGTGCGGCTGTAAGCATACGGGTAATGCGCCCCGCTGCGACGGCAGTCACAACCGGCTCTAAATCTCACCGGTAAGACGGCGCTAGACCGTGTTCCTGCACTCGCGGCCATCAAAATTCCGCATCACCGGCGCCGCCTGTTTTTTGGCGGTGTTGCTGAGCGGCTGCGAGACCGACGTCGACGTCGCCAAGCTTAATCCCTTCGGCGGCAAGAAGTCCGAGATTCCGGCCTGTCCCAAGGTGCGCATGTTGAAGGATGCGGACAAGCTCACCCAATACCGCCCGGGGCCGGGACGGGACATCACCGATATTATGTTCGAGGCGGATCTGGTGGGATTCAACGGCGACTGCGAATATATCGGGGAAGAGGGCAAATATACAAGCGTCGTGGTGACCTTGAAGGTCGGTTTTAAGGTAGCGCGCGGCCCCTCTGTGTCCGGGGACAGCGCCAAAGTGCCCTATTTTCTGGCCATCCCAGAATTCTTCCCGGACGCGAACGCCAAACAATCTTTTGTCCGCGACGTGAAATTTCCCAAGAACAGGACCAGCGTCACCATCATTGATAGCGAGGTGGAAGTCAGCATTCCCCTGGATACCTCCCGCAAGGGCCCGGACACCCAGGTGATCATCGGCTTTAGCCTCAGCCCGGAACAGCTTGAGTTCAACCGACGGCGAGGCCGGGCCACCATTTTGGGGGAATAGCCGGTGAGCGAAGAGAGCACAAATCTGAAAAAAACCGCGCTGTATGACTGGCACGAATCCGCCGGTGGCAAAATGGTGCCTTTTGCCGGCTATAGCATGCCGGTGCAGTATTCGGATGGCATCCTTGCCGAACATCATCAAACAAGGGCGAACGCCTCTCTGTTTGATGTGGGGCATATGGGCCAGGCGCTCCTTCACGGCAACGACCCGGCGGCACTGATGGAGGAACTGGCGCCCGGCGATATTCTGGGCCTGGACAAAGACCAAATCCGCTACACACAATTGACCAACGAACAGGGTGGCATCATCGACGACCTAATGGTGACCCAAACAGGTTCCGCCCTCTATCTCGTGGTCAACGCGGGCTGCAAGGACAAAGATTACACCCGCATCAGGGAGGTTTTGGGTGGTCGGGCAGAGCTGGAAGTTCTGGACGATCAGGCGCTGTTGGCCCTACAGGGACCGGCGGCGGCAGAGGTTCTATCCGGATTTGCACCGGAAGCGGAAACCATGAAGTTCATGACATCGGCCGAGATAGGGGTGGCCGGCATCCCGTGCAGGGTTTCCCGGTCCGGCTACACCGGCGAAGACGGATACGAGATATCCGTCCCCAATAACCGGGCGGAGGAATTGGCCGCTCTCCTGTGCGGTAATGAACATGTAAAGCCTGCGGGCCTCGGCGCACGGGATACGTTGCGCCTGGAAGCCGGGCTCTGCCTCTACGGTAATGATATTGATGAAACCACCACGCCGGTCGAAGCGGCGCTCACCTGGTCCATCGGCAAACGTCGGCGGGAGGAAGGCGGTTTTCCCGGCGCGGATGTCATTCAAAGCCAACTTCGCGACGGTGCGCCCCGCAAGCGGGTTGGCATCAAGCCCGCCGGAAAGGCCCCGGCCAGGGCGCATACGGAGATTGTGGATGAGTCCGGCGCCCGAATCGGGGAGGTTACCAGCGGCGGATTCGGCCCGACGTCTGAAGGTCCGGTGGCAATGGGATACGTCGAAACCGCCCACGCCGCGCCGGATACAAAACTGGGGTTGCTTGTCCGTGGAAAGGCATTAGAAGCAAATGTGGTCAGGCTGCCATTTGTTAAACACCAATACGTAAAGGGTTAACTCTTCAAAGGAGAAGCAAGTGGCTGAAGTGAAATTTACGGATCAGCACGAATGGCTGCTGATCGACGGCGACGTGGCGAAGGTGGGAATCACCGACTACGCGCAGGAACAACTGGGCGATGTGGTGTTTGTCGAACTGCCGCAACCGGGAACCGAGTTTAATCAAGGGGACGAGGCGGCCGTGGTCGAATCCGTGAAAGCGGCTGCGGAAGTTTATGCCCCGGTCACCGGCGAAATTGTCGAAGCCAATAACGGCCTGGAAGATGACCCCGCCGTCATCAACAGCGACGCCCAGGGTGAAGGGTGGTTTTTCACTATTAAAATGTCCGACGCCGGGGAGCTTGAAACCCTGATGGACGAAGCCGGATATAAAGACTTTATCGCGGGCCTGGATTAATGCGCTACCTGCCGCTAACCGATGCCGACCGCCAGGCCATGCTGGCGGAGATCGGCGTCGCGGCAATCGAAGACCTCTACAAAGATGTCCCGGCGGACGCGCTTCTGGATGCGCCGGTTGACTTGCCATCGCATAAAGGCGAGTGGGAGGTGGAGCGCATCATCGGCGACCTGGCCGCCAAGAACCTGGGCGCATCGTCGGTGCCGTCGTTCATTGGCGCCGGTAACTACCGCCACCACATTCCGGCCAGCGCCGATCATTTGATCCAGCGTAGCGAGTTTCTCACCTCCTACACGCCATATCAGCCGGAAGTGTCACAAGGCACGCTCCAGGCCCTGTTCGAGTTTCAGACCCAAGTGTCGTTAATCACCGGCATGGAGGTGGCCAACGCGTCGTTATACGACGGGGCAACGGCTTGCGCGGAGGCAGCCATGATGGCCTGCCGGGTAACCAAACGGTCCAAGATGATACTCTCCGGTGGCTTGCATCCCCACTACATCGATGTCACCGCCACCAACGCTAAATACCTGGACCTGAACGTGATCAATGCAGGCGTTGATCCGAACCGGGACGAGCCGGCCCATCTCGCCGGTCTCGTCGATGAAGAGACAGCGTGTGTCATCATCCAGAACCCGGACCTGTTTGGACGGGTGCGCGATCTTTCCGCGCTGGCGGACGCCTGTCACGAGGCGGGCGCGCTTTTGGTGGTGATCGTCAATGAGATCGTCTCCTTGGGCGCGTTGAAATCACCAGGCGAGATGGGTGCGGATATCGTCGCAGCCGAGGGCCAGTCCCTCGGTAACGGTCTCAGCTTCGGTGGACCTCATCTGGGCCTATTGGCCACCAAGGAAAAATTCCTGCGTCAAATGCCTGGACGGCTGGCTGGTGAAACCACGGACGTGGACGGCAAACGGGGTTGGGTGCTGACGCTCTCAACTCGGGAACAGCATATCCGCCGGGAGAAAGCGACCAGCAACATTTGCACCAATTCCGGCCTCTGCGCCCTGGCATTCTCCATTCACTTGGCGCTCTTGGGCGAGACCGGGTTTACCAAGCTCGCCCGGTTAAACAATGCGAACGCCGTGCTGCTGGCGGACAAGTTAGACGCCATCAGCGGCGTCGAGGTGATCAACGACACCTTCTTTAACGAATTTACAGTGCGGCTTTCTAAGCCCGCCGAACCGGTGATCGAGACATTGGCCGCCAATCGAATCCTGGGCGGGGTGCCTTTGTCGCGCTTCTATCCTAAGAACGATGCCGTAACCGATCTTTGTCTGGTGACCGCCACCGAGCTCACTCGCGAAGAAGATATGGACGCGCTTTCTTCTGCATTGTCGGAGGCGCTGGCATGAGCGGGACGTTCACCGGCAACCAAGGCCTTCGTATCGAAGAGCCCCTGATTTTCGAGTTGGACTCGCCGGGCCAAAGCGCCGTCGATCTGCCGGAGCCCCCGGCCGTCGAGAACCGGCTGGGCGCGGCGGAACGAACAGAACCCATTGGCCTGCCCGGCCTGACCGAGCCCGAAGTTGTCCGTCACTATCTGCGTATCAGCCAGAAAAACTACGCCATCGATGCCGGGCTGTATCCGCTGGGCTCCTGCACCATGAAACATAATCCCCGGCTCAACGAAAAGATGGCCCGGCACGCCGGCCTTGCCGATCTGCATCCGCTCCAGCCGCAAAGCACCGTGCAGGGTGCGCTCGAACTTATGGACTTCTGCGCTGAATGGCTGACCACGCTGACCGGCATGCCGGGCATCGCGCTGTCGCCTGCCGCCGGCGCGCATGGAGAGTTGTGTGGACTGATGACCATCCGGGCGGCGCTGGAAGACCGGGGTGATGCGCGGGAACGGGTGTTGGTCCCGGAAAGCGCCCATGGCACCAACCCGGCCAGCGCGCACATGTGTGGCTATAAAGTCGAATCCATTCCCGCCGACGACCGGGGCCGGGTGGATGTCGCAGCAATGATCGACAGGCTGGACGACAAGGTCGCCGCCATCATGATTACCAATCCCAATACCTGCGGCCTGTTCGAAAATTACATTGTCCGTATCGCCGACGCGGTACACGACGCCGGCGGGTTCGTCTATTGCGACGGGGCCAACTTCAACGCCATTGTGGGACGGGTCCGCCCGGGTGATCTGGGCATCGACAGTATGCACCTCAATCTGCACAAGACATTTTCCACGCCCCATGGCGGCGGTGGTCCGGGTAGCGGCCCGGTAGTCCTATCCGAGGCGCTCGCGCCTTTTGCGCCGGTGCCCTATGTGGTGCGGGATGGGGATGGATTCCGGTTGGTCGAACATATCGGCGATTCCGACAACAAGCCTTACGGCCGGATGAAAGGCTTCCACGGCCAGTTTGGGGTGTTCGTCCGCGCGCTATCCTACATGCTGAGCATGGGATCGGACGGACTGCGCCAAGCATCGTCGGATGCCGTGCTCAACGCCAATTATCTGAAGAGCCGTCTCGAAGACCTGCTCAGCGTGTCCTTTGACGGGCCCTGTATGCACGAAGTGCTGTTCGATGACCGGTTCCTCAAAGACACAGACGTGACCACCTTGGACTTCGCCAAAGCCATGATCGACGAAGGCTTTCATCCGATGACCATGTATTTCCCGCTGGTGGTGCACGGTGCGCTGCTGATGGAACCGACGGAGACGGAAAGCAAGGCGGCGCTGGATCAGTATGCGGACATGGTGCGCTCCCTGGCGGAACGGGCCAAAGCGGGCGAGGCCGAAATGTTCAAAGAAGCGCCGAAGCTGACGCCCCGCCGGCGGCTGGATGAAACCTCCGCCGCCCGGAACCCGGTGCTCAGATGGGCGGACCGATCCGAAGGATCGTGATCCGCGTACCTAAGTTGATGTTTCCTACAATCTAAGGCGTCACCCCCGAGTTGGATCCAAGGTTGTTTGGGGCCAAGTCTCGGGGGACCATGGACATCAACCTTAAAAATTCAAACGCCGGATGGACCCCCGACAACCGCTGTGCGGGTCGGGGGCGACGCAATAGAGAGAGATAATAAGCCACCACAGTCGCAAAGAATCATAAGCGTCACCCAAAACGGTCCTCTAGGCCCTCCATAGCTCCCCTAACAGCGTCGTGCCCGAGTGCGCGGGGCAACCGCACTTGACGGAACGGAGACAGAGTTTGCCTGTATATCCACCCCCACCCTCGGAACGCGTTGCGTTCCTCGTCCTCCCCCGCCATAGGGGGAGGTTGGAAATTGTGCCACTGTCATTGACCGAAAATGCCTTCCCCCCCCATGCGGGGGAAGGTGGCCCGGAGGGCCGGGTGGGGGGATTAAAGCAGCCCCTCGTCGTCGCCGAGGTAGTTCTCCTCGTCGCTGCCGAACAGAGATTCCACGTAGGACATTTCGCTCCGTAGACCCTGGCGCTTGATCAGCTTCATCTGCGCGCCTTCCGGCAGGTCGGTAAAAGAAAAGGTGCCGTTTTCAATCAGGATATCAATCAAGTCTTCCGTCACACGCGCGAGCGACAAGTCAGCCTGAATCCATTCGTCGTTGTTGATGATGTTCATGACATCAACCTTCAAGAACTCGAGGAGCTCCTCGCTGCCGGCGGGCACTTCTTCATTGGCGCCTTCCTCTGGACCGTGAAACACGGCGTTGATCTTTCCTTCGGCGTCGCGTCGGACAAACGGCATCGGCTTACTCCTCTCCCAACGGCGGATGGGTCTCATAGCTATATACGGGCACTATATAGAAATTTCAAAAACCGTAAACGGTTCCAGGATGTTAGGGATTCTCCGAGGGCCTGTCTGTGATCCGGCGCACGCCGGATTTCAGGCGGATTACTGGCGGATTATTGACCCTCCCGCCACCAGGAGAACATGATCGCACCACATACCAGAAGCAGAAACGCCAGCGCCGGCATGAGCGAGGTCTGACGCACGCCGGTCACCACATAGGCGCCGTTACGCTGCATCCCGAGCCAGCCGCGGCCCGCGCCGCTGCGGCCCGGTTTGGTGCGGCGGAAATCGGGAAGCCCGTCCGCAATCCAAGCGACGCCGCCATCGCTGACTTTCACCAGGCCCGCCAGTTTGTCCGGCGAGGCCCGGAGGTCGGCCAGCTCCGGCGGGTTCAACCGGCCCACAGCCGCCATAGTGCGCCGGCGGCCATCTTCGATCCGGTAAAGCCCGGTCTCGGTGGTCTTGATGGTTGCCGTCGCCGCCCCATCCTTGGTTTCGGTAAGACGGACGATCTCCTGACGGCCCGACGGCGGGGTCACCGTGATGGGCGGCACGGCCGGATCGAGACTGCGCCGTAGGATGGTCAACTGGTCGCCGTTCACCACGGCGCGCAGATCTTCTTCCTCTAGGTCGGGTTCTTTCATCAGCCAATGGGACAGGCGGCGTAACAGTTCGGCATGGGGACCGCCGCCGTCATAACCCTTGGCCCACAGCCAGATATGGTCGCTCATAAACTGGGCGATGCGGCCCTTGCCGACCCGGTCCAGGATCAACAACGGCTTGCCTTCCGCGCCGTTTAACAGTGTGTGGCCGCTTTTGGAGATGGCGTCAATTTGGCGGAACCAATGGCCCCAGGTCGGGTCCTTGTCGCCACCGTCGCCGGGCAGACCGGCGGTGACCGGATGCCGCCGGCCCTTGTCGGTCAGCGTCGCCTTGAACGCGCCTTCCAGAATTGGCCCATTGGGATCGCCCGGCAGAATTTCACCCAGCGGCGTATGGATCATGGAGCGCACGCCGGCGAAGTCGGGCCCCACCGCAGCCAGGACCGCGCCCCCTTCCCGCACATAATTCTGGATATTCCGGAAATAGGCTTGGGGTAGGACAAAGCGCACCACATAGCGATCAAACACGATAAGGTCGAATTCCTTGAGTTTAATTTCGAACAGTTCCCGGATGGGGAAGGAGATCAGCGCCAGCTCATTAAGCGGCGTGAAGTCGTTCTTTTCCGGGGGCCGCAGGATAGTGAAATGCACCAGATCCACCGACGGGTCGGATTTCAACAAGTTACGCCACGTGCGTTCACCCAGATGCGGCTGACCCGACACCAACAGCACCCGCAAACGATCACGCACGCCGTTCACGGTGACCACGGCCCGGTTGTTGATCAGCGACATCTCGTTGGGCATGGCGGCGGCTTCCAGCTCGATAATCGTGGCGCCACCGTGTTCCAGAGGCACCTCGATCTCCTTGGACTCGCCGATCGGAAGGTTGAACCGGCGGGCATTGTCGCCATCAATGCGCACTGTCACCGGTGCGGAACCGGCGGAGGTGTCCGGCCGATCCTCGATCTTTAATTGAAGCTTGATGGTCTTGCCGACAATGCCGAAAGCCGGGGACTTTTCGACGATCAGACGCCGATCCCGTTCGCCCTTGTCACCGGTCAGCAGCACATGCATCGGCGCGTCCAGTTCCGGCGCCTTGGCGGCGTTTGGGTTGGACTCGTCGGTCTCGCCGTCGGCCAACGGCGCATCGTGCACCTGACCGTCGGTGATCATGATCGCGCCGGCAAACCGGCCCTTGGGCAGATCGGCCAGCGCCCGATTAAACTCTTCAAACAGGAAGGTGCCGTCCTTGGTCTCCTTTCCTTGGATCACACGGACGTCCAGATCCTTGAACTTGCCCAGTTCTTCCAGCACCTCTTCGCGGGCGTTTTGCAATTGTTCGCGCCTGTTGCCGGCGTTCTGGCTGGACGACTCATCCATCACCACCAGGGCGATATCGTTCTGCCCTTCCCGTGATTCGCTCTGCAGGTGCGGGTTCAAAAGCGCCAGCGCCAGGATCGCCAGCGCCGCCATTCTGAGGAGCGAGCCGCGTGCGCCCCGGAACAGCGCATAGATCAACAACACCAGTCCAACGCCGGACAGGATAGCAACCGCCTCCCACGGAATCAGCGGCGCGAAGTTGATGCCGGTGATCCCGCTCATTGGCCGAGCCTTTCCATGATCGCCGGCACGTGCACCTGATCGGCCTTGTAATTGCCGGTCAGCACATACATCAGAAGATTAATGCCGAACCGGTAGGACATTTCCCGTTGGCGTTCGCCGCCCGGCACCACCGGATAGAGCGGCTTGCGGGCGTCGTCCAGCGCCCAGGCGGCGGCCCAGTCGTGGCCACCGACAATCACCGAGGACACGCCGTCGTTGATCCGGGAACCGTCCCGTTCCACCCAGACCCGGCTGCCGGTCCAGCGGCCCGGAAATTCCCGCAGCAGATAATACGCCTTGGTCAGCACATGATCGGAGGGCACCGCGCGCATGGGCGGCACATCAAGATTGCGGGCGATTTCTTCCAACCGGTCGGCGCCGAAATTGCTGCCGCCGCTGTCCCGCGTATCAAACAGGATGGTCCCGCCGGATTTCAGATAGCGGTTGATCTTCGCCGCCGTGTCGACGGAGATGACTTCCGCCTGCTCGGTGATCGGCCAGTAGATCAGCGGAAAATACGACAGCTCATCGGCGCCCGGATCAATGGCAATCGGATCGCCGAGCTCCGCCGCGGTCCGGCTGTTGGCGATATACGCCAAACCGACAAGCCCGGCGTGACTGGTTTCATCGATCTGCCGGTTGCCGGTCCGCACATAGGCGACCCGTACTTTCAAGGTGGCGGCAAACTCCCGGTCATCGTTGACAGGAGCCGGACTCCGTTGCGGTATTGACTGCGCCATCGCAACCGCCGGCATCATCAAGGCAATCACCAGAACCTGCGGCGCAACCTTGGCCATCACGAAGAATCCCCTCAACGCCAGGCTGGCGACGATATCGGCCAGCAATAAGAGCATCGCCGCCGTCAGCACCCAGGCGCGAAGATCGGTTTCCTTGGCTTCCTGATAGGCCTCCCGGCTGACGCCCTGACCCAGATCGCCGAGCGCCAGATAATTTGTCACCGAGGGCGACAAATTAAAGGCGCGCCGCGCCGTGCCGTCGCCATAGAAGCCCGGCGGATGGCGGGGGTCGGGCTTGCGGGCGGCAAACTCGGTCGCCTTTAGGCCCAGCGCGCCGTCCCTGGGGGAGCCCAGCCGGCCGAACCCGTCAATACTCTGCACCGGCTTCAACAGCCGTTCATCGCTTTCCCCGGCCACGCCCCTGCTCAACTGAACCAGGTTTTGCAGCATGCCGACGAACAGGCCGGACAGGGGCAAATTGGACCAGGTGGGATTGGCTGTGGTGTGCACAAAAACCAGCCAGCCGGCGCCATGTTTCTCGGCGGTGACGAGGGGCGTACCGTCGGTAAGCTGCGCCCAGGTCTTTTCCGGCAAGTCAACCGAAGGCTGGGCCAACACCTGGCGGTTAATCCGGACATCCTTGGGGATGGTCAGACCGGCAAACGGGCTTTTCTCACCAAAGGCCGCAAGCCGGGCGGGTTTGCTCCATGACAGCGCGCCGCCCAACTCCCGGTCGCCCTTGCGCAGACGGACCGGCAACAGCGGATCGGTGTTGTTGGCGAGCCGGGGCCCGGCAAAGCGCAGCACCACGCCGCCATCGCCCATCCACTTTGTCAGGCGATTACGGTCGGCGCGGGACATTTTGCCCGGATCGGCCAGAACCAAGAGCGCCAATTCCCGTTTCAAAAGATCCTCGACGCTGCCACGGCGGATTTCCGTAAACGGCTCCAAGGCGCGGTCGAGATAATGCATCTCATCCAGGAGCGGCCGGTCGCCCTTCGGGTCAGCGCTGGTGACCAAGCCCACGGGCCGGCGCCGCCAGCGTTCATCCACCAGCACCACACCGCCGGCGGAGGCTTCGCCTTCTAACTCGATCAAGGTGATGCGGTTACGGATTTCACCCGGCAGTTCGAGATCCAGCGTGGCTTCTTTTTCACCGGCGTCAAAGGTCAGCGCTTTTCGCGCCAGCACACCGCCGTCTTGCCCGCGCGCCCGGACGGTCAGGGTTTCAGCCCCGCCCTCTTCCGCACGGGTGGCTTTCAAGGTGAGGCCCGCCTGATTGGAAACCGGTGGCTGCAGCAATTTGGCCAAATCGGTCCCACCGTCGGCAAACACCGCCACATTGCCTTTCTGCGCCAGCGCATCGGCAAAAGCCCGAGCCGAGCCATGATCGAGTCCATCACTGAGCCAGAAGATATCCGCCTTGCCGGAAACCGCGATGTCATTCAGCACCGCAAGGGACGCCATCCGGTCCACACCCCAAGGCTTGGGCTGGATGGCCTGAACCACTTCCCGCGCGGCATCGCCGCTCAGCAGGGAATTCATCGCCCGGGCCTGTGCCGCCGAACCGGGCGCGGTGGTGATGACCGCCACGGAACGGTTCTCTCGCTCCGCCTGATTCAAAAGATTGTTGAACGCGGTGCGACGTTTGTTCCAGGTCTTGGCGGAGGCCCAGCCGTCATCAACCACGAGCACCATCGGCCCGTCGCCGGCCAATTTATTGCCGGCGTTGAGCACCGGATGGGCCGCTGCCAGGATCGCCGCAGTGACTAGGCTGAGGCGTAAGAGAGTAAGCCACCAAGGTGTTTTGGCGGAGCTTTCCTCCGGGTTGACCAGCTTCATGATCAGGCGGATCGCCGGGAACGGCACCCGGCGGCTCGCCGGCGGAATGACCCGCAGCAGCCACCAAACAACCGGCAACGCGATCAGTCCCAACAGGGCGACCGGGGCGACGAACGACAAAGCGCCTAGTCCGAACATCCGGGTCTAATTCCTCCGATGCCGGTCCTGGGGCGCAGCCAGGGACGTATAAAGAGACAGAAGCGCCGATTCTGGCGTTTGATCGGTGACGTGCAACCCGTAGCTCCAACCCGCCAGCCGGGCGATAGATTGCAGCCCGGCGCGGTGATCTTCCAGGGTCTGGCGGTAACTGTCGCGCACCCCTTCGACCCGGCCGATCAAGGCCGAGCCTTCGTTTTCCATCCCCTCAAAACGGGTGCGCCCGCTGAACGGCAGGCTGGTCTCCGCCGGATCGATGATCTGCAGAATATGGCCGTCGACGCCTTGGTCCGCATAGACGCCCACGGCCTGATGGATATCTTCCAATGGCTCGAACAGGTCGCTCATCAGAACTAGCCGGCCATACTTCGGCAGTTTCTCCACGGGCGGCAGACTTTTCACTTTTTGGCCCGGCACCGGCACGTCCCGTTCGCTCAACGCCTGGGCCAAGAGACTGACCGCCATATTCCCCATCGACGGCGTCGCACCGCGGCCCAGCGGCGCGATATGCTCACCGCCCCGCACCAGAAGCGAGCCTAGGGCCAGGGTCAGCAGTTCGGCCCGGTCCGCCTTGGTCGGTAAATTTTTGCCGGAACTGTACCGCATGGACGGCGACGAATCCGCCCACAACCAGACACTCTGCGCTGCTTCCCACTCGTTTTCCCGCAGATAGACGGTGTCGGACCGCGCCGACCGCCGCCAGTCGATCTGTTGGACCGCGTCGCCCGGCTCGTAATGGCGGTACTGCCAGAAGGATTCGCCCTGCCCGACCCGGCGGCGGCCATGCACTCCCTGAGCCACAGTCGCGGCCACCCGCTCCGCCGCCACCATCAGGGGCGGCAGCTTGCTGCCGAGGAGTTCGGCTCGGCCGTGGAGTTCGGTTATGGGCGCATTCATGAGCGGTTCCAGCGTCCTATAGCTAGCCGATTCGCGCCGCCAGCGTGTCGATAATCTTGGCCATGGTGACGCCTTCGGCCCGCGCCGCGAAGTTCAAGGCCATGCGGTGTCTGAGGGTCGGATGCGCCAGCGCCAGCACGTCGTCTACGGATGGCGCCAGACGGCCCTGAATCACCGCACGGGCGCGCACCGCCAGCATCAACGCCTGGCTGGCGCGGGGACCGGGCCCCCAAGCTACATGTTCGTTAACGTCGGCGACATCGGATTCGCCGGGCCGGCCGGAGCGCACCAGCTCCAATATCGCGTTCATCACACTGTCGCCAACCGGGATATGGCGGACCTGGCGCTGGGCTTCCATCAGATCATCCGCTTCGATCACCTTTTTCGGACGGGCCTCGTTGGCGCCGGTGGTCGCCAGCAGCACGTCACGTTCCGCCGCCAAATGCGGATAATCAATGTTAATCTGCATAAGGAAACGATCGAGCTGAGCTTCCGGCAGGGGATAGGTGCCCTCTTGTTCCAGCGGGTTCTGAGTCGCCAACACATGGAACGGCTGCGGCAGTTGGTGGTAATGGCCGGCCACCGACACGCGGCGTTCCTGCATCGCCTGCAACAGCGCGGACTGGGTTCGCGGGCTGGCCCGGTTGATTTCGTCGGCCATCAACAGCTGGCTGAACACCGGCCCCTCGATAAAGCGGAACGACCGGCGGCCGCTTTCGCCTTCTTCCAGGACTTCGGAGCCCAGAATATCGGCAGGCATCAGATCCGGCGTAAACTGAACCCGGCGTTCTTCCATGCCGAGAACCGTGCCCAGCGTCTCAACCAGTTTGGTCTTGCCCAGCCCCGGTACACCGATGAGCAGGACGTGACCGCCGGCCAACAGCGTGATAAGGGTTTCGTCAACGACTTGGTCTTGCCCAAATATGATTTTGCCGACGCTATCCTTGACCTTCTGGAAACTTTCGCCGATGGATTCCAGTTCGGCGACGAGTTTTGAAGAGTCTGATTCCTGGCCGGCTTCGAGGCTCTGGCCGTTTACTGCTTCTGTCAATGTCTGTACTCCCCTTGGTGCAGCGGGAATGAAAAGTGAGTAATAACATAAAAGATATTACGTCCCTTTTACCCTCAGTAAAAACGGAGAATTCGGGCAGTTCCGTCGAAAAGATCGACCCTGAAACCGGACGTTTCCTGTGCGGTGATCTGGACATCAGGATCGACCGCGACGGCACTTGGTTTTACCACGGCAGCCCCATAGGCCGTAAAGAGCTGGTGAGGCTATGTTCCAGCGTTCTCCAACGGGATGACGAGGGTCGTTATTGGTTGATTACGCCCGTCGAACAAGGTGAAATCCTGGTCGAAGACGTGCCTTTTCAAGCGGTTGAGATGGATGTTGCCGGAAAAGGCCGTGATCAGGTCCTGGAATTCCGCACCAACGTTGACGAAATTGTGAAGGCCGACGCGGCCCATCCGCTGCGAATCTCCTATAACAAGGTGACCGGGGAGCCAGCTCCTTACGTGCTGGTCCGCGACAATCTGGAGGCCCGGCTAACCCGGTCTGTCTATTATCAGCTGGTCGAACTGGGCGAGGAACGGGAGGTGGCGGGCGACGCCGTCTACGGTGTGTGGAGCAGCGGGGAATTCTACGAGATCGGCAGGCTGACCGAATGACCTGGCGCTTGGAAAATGTGTTGGACCGGCTGTCGGCCTTTGACGGAGAGGCCGAGCGTCGCTCAAATGAAGAAGCCGAGGTGAAAGGTGATCTCGACCCCAAGGATCGCAATCCCTTTGTGCGGGGGGACAAGCCTCTGCGTCCCGCCGCGGTGCTGGTGCCGTTGGTCAACCGCCCCCAAGGCGCAACTGTGCTGCTGACCAAACGCACGGACCATCTGAAAAATCACGCCGGCCAAATCAGCTTTCCCGGCGGCCGGGTCGATGACACAGACCGGGATGCCATTCACACCGCGCTCCGCGAAACCGAGGAAGAGATCGGTCTGGCGGAGACTCACATCAACGTGGTCGGTCATTTGGACGAATACGTTGTCGGCACGGGGTTTCTGGTCAATCCGGTCATTGGCGTGATCGAGCCGCCGTTTGATCTCAATCTTCATGAACAAGAGGTGGCGGAAGCTTTTGAAGTGCCGCTGTCTTACGCTCTTGATCCACAGAACATTGAACGGCACGCACGGGATTTTAACGGCACAAAACGACATTTTTTCGCCATTACCTGGAATGACTATTATATTTGGGGCGCGACAGCGGGTATGCTGCGTAACCTGTCGCAGCGTGTCTGGATTTCAACAGACACATAGGCTCCGGACCCCAAGCCCCAAGGAACGTTCTGCATGAGAATATTCGTTCAGATCATTTTGCCCCTGATCACCCCGATCGTGATTTACACCATCTGGAGCTATTGGGACGCCAAACGAAACAACACCAAGATGCCCGGCTGGGAAGAAGGCCACTGGTTCTGGGTTCTGGTCTTAGGCTTTGTTTTGGCGGTGGCGTCTCTGATCATCATAGCGACGCTGGGGGCGGAACCGGGCGCGGAATATATGCCGCCGGTCCTCAAGGACGGCAACGTTGTTCCGGGCCAGTATAAATAATCCGGCCTGACGGCCATGTCCCTCGACGCACTCCTCGATATTGGCTCGGTCCAAGGCAAATGGATCATCGGTATTATCGGCGTCATCGTCTTCCTGTTTTTGATTGCACGGCGGCGCAGCTATGCCAAGAACCGGTCCGGCGAGCCGCGCCGGCAGACGAAAGACCTGGTTGTCGAATGGGAATCCGGGGCGGGTGGTCAGATTCCGGTTCAGCCTTGGATGGAAAGCAGCAATATGCAGGCACTGCTGGCGGCGCTCTCTGCCGGCGGCAAAGAAGTTCGATTCGTCGGGGGTTGTGTGCGGGACGCGCTGTTGCACCGCGACGTGGGCGACATCGATCTAGCCACACAGGAAACGCCTGTACGGGTCATGGAGCTTTTGGAAGAAGCCGGCATCCAGGCGATCCCCACCGGCATCGAACACGGTACGGTTACGGCCGCTTTCGGCAGCGAGACCTATCAGATCACCACGCTCCGAAAGGATGTCAAAACCGATGGCCGCCATGCAGAGGTCGCTTTCACCGACGACTGGAAGGAAGACGCATTGCGCCGGGACTTCACCTTCAACACCCTCAGCGCCACACCGGACGGTACGGTCTATGACTATTGCAACGGCATTCAGGATTTGGCGGAGCGGCGCATCCACTTTGTCGGCAAGGCCGAAAAACGCATTCAGGAAGACTATCTGCGGATTTTGCGGTTCTTCCGTTTCATCGCGACCATCGGCATGCGCATCGACGACAAGTTCGCCTACCAGCAATGTATCCGCTATGCGCCCGAGCTCGCCAATCTGTCCGGCGAGCGCATCCGGGTCGAGCTGTTTAAAATCCTCGCCTCGGAGATCAAGTACGACGCCCTCAAGTTGATGATGGACGGCGGCATCACCAAACATTTCCTGCCAGAGCTCGCCCACCTGGATAGATTGAAGCGGCTGATCTGGCTGGAGACCACGGCCATCAAGTTTGATCACGTCGCCCCCGACCCGGTGCGCCGGCTGGCTGCCGCGATCGAGACCGACGCGGACGGCGTCCGTGCGATCACCAGCCGGCTGAAACTGTCGAACGCGGATCGGGATCACCTATTGGCATTGGTCGAGCCCGGATGGACCCCGGACCCGGAGGCCGGGGAGGACGCGGTTCGCGGTGCACTTTACCGGCTGGGACCGGCGGTGGTGATTGATCTTGGCCTACTGGAATGGGCGCGGCGGCTGACCATCATGCCGCGCCTGCCTCGCGAGCAAACCGACGCCTGGCTCAACCTGATGGAGACGGCCGACAAATGGGAGCCGGTCGTGTTTCCGATCCGAGGCCAGGACGTGTTGGATCTGAACATCAAGCCCGGCAAATACGTGTCCGAACTCTTGACGCAAGTGGAGGACTGGTGGATCGACGGCGGCTGCCGCGCCGATCGGGATGAATGCCTGGCCGAGTTGAAGCGGGTTGTTGAGTGAATTTTTCCAAACAGCGTCCTCCCTGTGTCGTCCCCCCATCCGGCCCTTCGGGCCACCTTCCCCCGCAAGGGGGGGGGAAGGCTGTCCTGTTTGCAGTTCCGCAGCTAAATGCCCTCCCCCTTTACGGGGGAGGGTGCGGAGTCCGGGGCAAACCGGACAACGCGGGTGGGGGTGGAGAGAGAATAATTCACCACAAAGCACGAAGTTCACGAAGGCAGATCAATCTAAGATAGCCTCGTGTCCTTTGTGTCCTTCTGTGTCCTTCGTGGTTTTAAACATGGGTACACGGATCACGGCCTGCCGGCCGGTCCGCGCCTGACGGTTTTTTTTAGAAGACCCCCTAAGGCCAGGCGGCCATGGGCGGGAGCGACATCAGGATCGCATCGGTATTGCCGCCGGTCATCAGCCCGAACTTGGTGCCCCGGTCGATGGCCAGGTTGAATTCCGCATAGCGGCCGCGCTTGATGAGCTGCGCCTGTTTCTGCTCCTCGGTCCAGGGCTCGTTCATGTGACGCCGGACGATCTCCGGATAGATATCCCGGAACGCCTTCCCCACATCCTGGGTAAAGGCAAAGTCCGCGTCCCAGTCGCCGCTGTTGAGATTGTCATAAAATATGCCGCCGACTCCGCGGATTTCCTTGCGATGGGCGATGTAGAAATATTCGTCGCACCACTCCTTGAATATCGGATAGTAGGCCGGATCGTGTTTGTCACAGGCGGCCTGGAAGGCGCTGTGAAAATCAGCCGTATCCTTGTCCACCGGAAAGACAGGCGTGAGGTCGCCGCCGCCGCCAAACCATTGCTGGGTGGTGACAATCATCCGCGTATTCATATGTGCGATGGGCACCACCGGCGATCTTGGGTGCGCCACCAGCGATATGCCGGACGCCCAGAAACGTGGGTCCTCCGACGCGCCCGGAATTTGGGCCCGGAACTGTTCGGAAAACTCGCCGTAGACGGTAGACACATTGACGCCGACCTTTTCGAAGACCCGGCCCCGCATCACCGACATCACCCCGCCGCCGGCATCTTCGCCGTTGTCGGCCGGGCGTTCCCAGGAAGACCGTTCGAATGCGCCCGCAGGCATGTCTTCGATGCCGTTCGGGCCGGCCACGTCCTGTTCGATGGCCTCATACGAGGCGCAAATCTCGTCCCGCAATTGGGTAAACCAAGCGGTCGCCATCTGTTTTTGTTTATCTATTGTGTCACTCATCTGAAATGTCTCTTCCTGGCTATACGATCTTAGGCCCTTTATCTCGCATGGCGATCACGCCCCCGCCTTGATCTGCCTCAAGGCCTCGCCAGTCACCATGGCGGCGGCGAGCGCCACATTAAGGGAGCGCGCGTCCTTGGCCAAGGGAATGACGACCCTAGCGTGAACGGCGTCGTGGACCTCGTCCGGTACGCCGGCGCTTTCCCGGCCCAAAATCAGGGTATCCTCGGGTGAATAGTCAAAGCCGGTGTAATCTTCGCTCCCCCTGGTCGTCAGGAGCACCAACCGCCGATTCGCCTTTGAGTCGGCCAAAAAAGCGTCCCATGACGCGTGGCGCACCAAATCCACCATATCGACGTAATCCATACCGGCCCGCCTCATTCGCCGGTCGCTGAAGACAAAGCCGCAGGGTTCGATCACATCCACGCCCAAGCCGAGACAGGCGGCCAAGCGGAGAATGGTCCCGGTATTTTGCGGAATGTCCGGCTGGTAAAGGGCCAAACGGGGCCGCATATCCATGAAATCCTTTATATTTTTGTGGATTTTAACTTTCCTAGCCTGAGAATCTGGACTATACCTTGCGCGCCTACAAGTACACAGATTCAGGAGAAATCCTCTGCGAAGAAGCGGGATGATCAGAACCGGAGAGACGCCGGTGATTTGACCGGTGAAAATTCTTCGACAATCCCCCATTTACGACAATTGAAATAGTTTGCTACCAGTATCCGGCCGGTTTATGGCCGACGATTAAGACGATGAAAGAGGAATAAGGCATGTCTGACGCAGCAACTACCCATCAGGGGCACGCGGACGATGAAACCAAGCGGGATTTCCTGCTGGTCTCGACCGTAACGGTCAGCGCTGTTGGCGCGGCTTTAGCCGCCTGGCCGTTCATCGACACGATGAACCCGTCCAAGGATGTTTTGGCGCTCGCCTCGACGGAATTGAACCTCTCGGCGATTGAAGAGGGGCAAGCCATTACCGCCGTCTGGCGCGGCAAGCCAATCTATATCCGGCACCGCACCGCCGCCGAGATCGACGCGGCGAAAGACGTCAAACTTGCCGATCTGAAGGATCCCGAAACCGATGCCGACCGGGTACAAAAAGCCCCATGGCTGGTGATGATCGGTATTTGCACCCATCTGGGCTGCCTGCCCCAGGGACAAAGATCCGGAGAGCCGAAAGGCGAGTTCAATGGCTGGTTCTGCCCGTGCCATGGTTCGCACTACGATACGTCGGGCCGCATCCGTAAGGGTCCGGCGCCGAAGAATCTCGCGGTGCCGCCGTATACATTCCTCTCCGATACAACAATTCGCATAGGCTAAGGGGCGAGACTATGAGCGACGCAGCTTGGAAAAACCCCGTGGTGAAGTGGATCGACTATCGTCTGCCGATCTTCACCATGATGAAACACAGCGCGATCGATTATCCGACCCCGCGCAATTTGAACTACTGGTGGAACTTCGGTTCCCTGGCCGGAATCGTCCTGGTGATCATGATCGCCACAGGCATTTTCCTGGCGATGAACTACACCCCCCATGTAAATTTGGCCTTTGACAGTGTCGAGCGCATCATGCGCGACGTGAATTACGGCTGGCTGTTGCGCTATGCCCATATGAACGGCGCCTCGATGTTCTTTATTCTCGTTTATATCCATATTTTCCGGGGCATGTATTACGGCTCTTACAAGGCGCCCCGGGAACTGCTGTGGATCATCGGCGTGATGATCCTCCTAGCCATGATGGCGACCGCGTTTGTCGGCTATGTGCTGCCCTGGGGTCAAATGAGCTTCTGGGGGGCGACGGTGATTACCAACCTGTTCTCGGTGGTGCCGTTCTTCGGCGATGCCATCGTACAGTGGCTGTGGGGCGGCTTCTCCGTCGATAACCCGACCCTGAACCGGTTCTTCTCGCTGCACTATCTACTGCCGTTTGTGATCTTCGGACTGGTGTTTCTGCACCTCTGGGCGCTGCACACCCACAAGTCCAACAACCCGACCGGCGTGGATATCCAGGGCGACAAGGACACGATCCCGTTCCATCCCTACTACACGATCAAGGACCTGTTCGGTCTCGGCGTGTTCTTTATCTTCTATCTGGGCTTTACCTTCTTCGCCCCGAACTTCTTCGGCGAGCCGGAGAACTATATCCAGGCCGATCCGCTGGTGACCCCGGCGGCCATCGTCCCGGAATGGTATTTCCTGCCCTTCTACGCGATTTTGCGGGCGGTCCCGGACAACTTTGTCGATGTGTATGGCTGGCTGCCGGTGCTGATCGAAGCTAAGACCGCGGGCGTCATCCTGATGTTCGCCTCGATCATCCTCTTGTGCTTCCTGCCCTGGCTGGACGGATCGAAAGTCCGCAGCGCCAAGTACCGTCCGACCACGATGTTCCTGTTCTGGATATTCCTGGCGGACTGTTTCGTCCTCGGCTATGTGGGCGCCCAACCGGCTGAAGGCACCATGCTGACGGTCGGACGGATTGCCACATTCTGGTATTTCTTCCACCTGCTGATCCTGGTGCCCTGGGTAAGCAGACGGGAGACGACAAAACCCGTGCCCGAGAGCATCAGCGCGTCCGTGACGGGCTCTTAGGCAAAGGAGGCTTAGAGATGAAAAAGACTTTAATCACAGCGCTCGCGGCCGCCCTTCTGGTGTCTTTCGGCGTAAGCAATGTTATGGCCGCCGGCGCGGGCAAGGAACCGCCGAAGCGAACCTGGACCACCCAAGGCCCATTCGGCAAATTTGACCGGGCCCAGCTGAAACGCGGCTGGCAGGTCTACAGCGAAGTGTGCGCGGCCTGCCATTCGATCAATCAGATCTACTACCGGAACCTGGTGGAGATCGGCTTCTCCGATGCGGAGATGAAGGAAATCGCCGCCGCCGCTGAAATCCCGGCGGAACCCAATGAAGACGGAGAAACCCACAAAGACGGCGAACGGATCATGCGTCCGGGCAAACCCTTCGACAAAGTCAAGACGCCGTTCCCGAACGATAACGCGGCCCGCGCTGCCAATGGCGGCGCCCTGCCCCCGGACCTTACCCTGATGGTCAAGGCCCGGCATGGCGGTGCGGATTATGTCCATGCGTTGCTGGCGGGTTATTCGAACGCGCCGTCCGGCGTGGAGATGCAAGATGGTATGAGCTACAACGAATACTTCCCCGGCGCACAGCTGGCGATGGCGGCGCCCCTGGCGGAAGATGGCGTTGAGTATGCCGATGGCACCAAGGCGACCGTGTCCCAGATGGCGGAAGACGTGACCGCCTTCCTGATTTGGACGGCCGAGCCGGAGCTGGAAGACCGGAAACGGATGGGCATCAAGGTTCTTTTGTTCCTGATCGTCCTGACCGGCATGCTCTATGCCGTGAAGCGTAAGATTTGGGCTGATCTGCACTAAAACCTTACGAGAAATTCACTTGCCTTCAGCGGGCGTTTGGATAGGTTGATACCTCCAAACGCCCGTTGTTTGTGGGGCGTCTCTACAGGTAAACCAAAATCGGGAGGAAACCGATGAAGACCGTTCTCCGGTCCCTTATTGCATTATCCGCTCTGCTTCTCATTACAGGAAACGCCATGGCTGCCGGCAAACCCATCGTTCACTTTAAAACCAGCATGGGGGATTTCTCCGTGCAGTTGGAACCGGAAAAAGCGCCGAAGACGGTCGCCAACTTCCTACAGTATGTGCGGGACGGTCATTTCGACGGCACCATATTCCACCGGGTGATCAACAAATTCATGATTCAGGGCGGCGGCTTCACCACCGACTATCAAAAGAAACCCACCCGCGCACCCATCGAGAACGAAGCCGATATCGGCCTGCCGAACGAACGGGGCACCATCGCCATGGCCAGGACCGGCGATCCCCATTCGGCAACGGCGCAGTTCTTTATCAATACGGTCTACAACAAGTTCCTCAATCACACCGCCAAGAATGAACAGGGTTGGGGCTATACGGCGTTCGGCCGGGTCATCGACGGCATGAACATCGTCGGGCGCATCGGCCGGGTCTCCACTGGCTCGGGTGGGCCCTTCCCCACCGACGTGCCGCAGAAACAGGTGGTAATCGAAAAGGTCACGATCTCGTCCAACTAACGCTAAATCAGGGGGCATTCACATGGCGGACAGCACCACGCCGGTCATCGGCATCATCGGCGGCAGCGGGCTTTATGACATCGACGGGCTCGGCAATACCCGCTGGGAACGGGTGGAGAGCCCCTTCGGCGAAACCTCCGACGAGTTTCTGTTCGGCGAATTGGACGGGCTGCAATTGGTGTTTCTGCCCCGCCATGGTCGCGGCCATAAGATACCTCCGTCGGAGCTCAACTTCCGCGCCAATATCGACGCAATGAAGCGGGCCGGCGTGACGGAGATAATCTCCCTATCGGCTTGCGGCTCCTTCAAGGAAGAACTCGATCCCGGCACCTTCGTCATCGCCGACCAATTCATCGACCGGACATTCGCGCGGGAGAAAAGCTTCTTCGGCACAGGGCTCGTCGCCCATGTGGGATTCGGGCATCCGACCTGTGGGCGGCTTGGCGACGCCATCGAAGAGGGCTGCAAGACGCTCGGCATCAAGACCCAGCGGGGCGGCACCTACCTCGCCATGGAAGGCCCGCAATTTTCCACCCTGGCGGAAAGCGAGCTTTACCGCGCCTGGGGCTGCGACGTGATCGGCATGACCAACATGCCGGAGGCCAAACTCGCCCGGGAGGCGGAGATGTGTTACGCCACCGTCGCCATGGTCACCGACTATGACTGCTGGCACCCGGACCACGACCACGTCACCGTGGACGCCATCATCAAGGTTCTGCTGGGCAACGCGGACAATGGCCGTGCGTTGGTCAAGGACGTGGCCCCGCGCCTGACGGGCCGGACCGAGCTGTGCCATCAGGGCTGCCACACGGCGCTGGAGAACGCCCTGATCACCGCGCCGGACGCCCGCGACCCGGAGATGGCCAAGAAACTCTCCGCTGTCGCCGGCCGGGTTCTGGGCTAGACCCATGAACGTCAACGGCACGCCTTATCGCACCATCTGGCTGGCGGACGATGCCGAGAACGGCGTCGGCGCGGCGGAGATCATTGATCAGACCAAACTGCCCCATGAATTTGTCACCGTGCGGCTGGAGACGATGGATGATGCGGCGGTGGCGATCCGCGACATGTGGGTGCGGGGCGCGCCGCTGATCGGCGCAACCGCGGCCTACGGGATGGCCTTGGCCATGCGGGAAGATTCCTCCGACGCCAATATCCAAAAGGCCTATGATCATCTATATGCCACCCGGCCGACGGCGGTGAACCTGCGCTGGGCGCTGGATGATCTGAAGACCATCCTGGATCAATTGCCGGAGGATCGCCGCGTCGAGGCCGCCTATCGCCGGGCCGCCGAGATTTGCGACGAGGATGTGGAGATTTGCTCGTCCATCGGCGATCACGGCAAGGCGCTGATTGAGGCGGCTTTTGAGAAGAAAGGCGGCAAGGACACCGTCAATATCCTCACCCACTGCAACGCCGGCTGGCTCGCCACCGTGGACTGGGGCACGGCCCTCGCGCCGATCTACAAGGCCCATGACGCCGGTATACCGGTGCATGTCTGGGCGGACGAAACCCGGCCCCGCAACCAGGGCGCCAGCCTCACCGCGTGGGAGCTGGGCCAGCACGGGGTCGAGCACACGGTCATCGTCGACAATGTGGGCGGGCATCTGATGCAGCACGGGATGGTGGACCTGTGCATCACCGGCACCGACCGGACCACCTATACCGGCGATGTGTGCAATAAGATCGGCACGTACCTGAAGGCGTTGGCCGCCCACGACAATGACGTGCCCTTCTATGTAGGCCTGCCGTCCCCGACCATCGATTGGACGGTGACCGACGGCATCCGCGATATTCCGATTGAAGAACGGGACGCGACGGAAGTCACCGTGATGACCGGTCGTGCCGCCGATGGCTCAGTCGCCGACGTGCAACTGACCCCCGACGGCAGCCCGGCCGCCAACTTCGCGTTTGACGTGACGCCCCGCCGTCTGGTCACCGGGCTGATCACCGAGCGCGGCGTCTGCGAGGCGTCGGAGAGTGGGCTAAAGGGCCTATTCCCGGAGATGGCGGGCAAATAACTGTTTGCACGCCATGCGCGGACCGGCCGACAGGCCGTGATCCGCGTACCTATTTTAAACCACAGAGCACAAAGAGAACACAGAGAGGCCTTTCTGATCTCCGCTATCTCTGTGCGCTCTGTGATCTCTGTGGTGAGTTATTCTCTCTCCACCTCTACCCGCGTCGTGCCCGACCCGCCCGAGATCATCGGGCGGCTGTCGGGTATCCATGGATATAGGCCCAATGGTCCCCCGAAAATTGCTTCAGATACCCGAGACTTGGTCCCAATGTGCATTGGTCCCAACTCGGGCATGACGCAATAAAAAAAGAGAGGGGGATCACCCCTTCTTCTGAACTTTCGCCCAAGTGTCGCGGAGCGTCATGGTCCGGTTAAACACCGGCGCATCGGAAGAACCATCTTTGTCCGCGCAGAAATAGCCCAGCCGTTCGAACTGCACCGTGCCGTGATCTTCTGCCAGCGTCGGTTCCAGCTTGCAGCCGGAGAGCACCTCTAAAGACTCCGGATTGATGTCGTCCAGGAAATCGCCGCCCTTGCCCGGCTCTTCCGCTGTAAACAGATGATCATAAAGCCGCACCTCCGCCTCCACCGCGTGCGCGGCGGACACCCAATGCAGGGTGCCTTTGACCTTGCGCCCGTCCGGCGCGTTGCCGCCACGGGTTGCCGGATCATAGGTGCAGCGGAGCTCGGTCACGTTGCCGGCGTCATCTTTGATCACGTCGGTGCAGGTGACAAAATACGCATAGCGGAGCCGCACTTCCCGGCCGGGGCCCAAGCGGAAGAACTTCTTCGGCGGATCCTCCATGAAGTCGTCCTGCTCGATATAGAACTCCTTGGAGAACGGGACCTGGCGGGTCCCCGCGCCCTCGTCTTCCGGGTTGTTCACCGCGTCCAGCATCTCCGTCTCGCCCTCAGGATAATTCTCGATAACCACTTTCAAGGGCTTCAGGACTGCCATCCGGCGTAGAGCGTGTTTGTTCAGATATTCCCGGACACAGGCGTCCAGCAACGCCATTTCCACCACGGAATAAGATTTGTTGATGCCAATGCGCTTGCAGAAATCAACGATGGCTTCCGGGGGATAGCCGCGCCGCCGTAACCCGGAGAGCGTGGGCATGCGCGGGTCATCCCAACCCGCCACATGATCTTCCGCCACCAACTGCATCAGCCGGCGTTTGGACAGCACCGTGTGGGTGATGTTCAGCCGGGCGAATTCGATCTGGCGGGGACGGCTCGGAACCGGCAGGTTTTCGATAAACCACTCGTATAAGGGCCGGTGATCCTCGAACTCCAGGGTGCAGAGGGAATGGGTGATCTCCTCGATCGCGTCCGACTGGCCATGGGCCAAATCATACATCGGGTAAACGCACCAGGCCTCCCCGGTCCGGGGGTGGCTCGCGTGCACGATGCGGTAAATCACCGGATCGCGAAGATTGATGTTGCCCGCCGACATATCAATCTTGGCGCGCAGCACCTTGGCCCCGTCCTCGAACTCGCCGGCCTTCATCCGGCGAAACAGGTCCAGGCTTTCGTCCGCCGGCCGGTCCCGGTAAGGGCTGTTGGTCCCGGGTTCGGTCAGCGTGCCCCGGCTTTCCCGGATTTCATCCGCCGACTGTTCATCTACATAGGCCTTGCCGGTCTCAATCAGGTGTTCCGCCCAGGCGTAAAGCTGATCAAAATAGTCGGAGGCATAGTGGAGATGATCACCCCAATCGAAACCAAGCCAGCGCACGTCAGCCTGAATGGCTTCGATATATTCCTGCTCTTCCTTCGCGGGATTGGTGTCGTCGAAGCGCAAGTGGCAGCGCCCGCCGGTCTCCGCCGCCGCGCCGAAGTTCAGGCAGATGGATTTGGCATGACCGATATGAAGGTAACCGTTTGGTTCCGGCGGAAAGCGGGTGACCACGCCGGCGTGCTTTCCAGACGCCAGATCATCACGGATGATATCGCGGATAAAGTCGGAACCGGTTTTATCTTCCGCCGTCTCTGGATTGTCGGTGGTGGTATCGGACACGTCTGTCACCGTCGAATGGAATGAATTTCTGGGCAGGGTTTAAAGAGTTGCGGGTGCGGCGGCAAGATTTGAGTTGCCTGTCCCCCCCCCCCCGCCCTCTCCTACTGCGTCACCCCCGAGTTGGCGACAGCCAAGTCTCGGGGGGCCATGAACTTAGGTTGCGTGTATACCCGAGACTTGATCCCAATTAACATTGGTCCCAATTCGGGC